>Ga0307378_10000364_pt1 | contig 81322 bp, 76 predicted proteins | sample UN1MG_FD_202238 | JGI IMG/M metagenome (GOLD analysis project Ga0307378, IMG submission 202238) | Soil microbial communities from Risofladan, Vaasa, Finland - UN-1 | ecosystem: Environmental > Terrestrial > Soil > Coastal area > Acid sulfate soil | place: Finland: Risofladan, Vaasa | collected... | reverse complement strand
GCGTCCGAGACCGCCGATGACGAGGCCAAGGGCGGAGATGGAGCCGACAAGGGCGACGAAGCCTCCGACGCGACGTCTGAGTAAGCGGACCTAGACGCGAGGAAATACCATGGCATCCGCCGCCGACCAGATAGGCGCCGGCCTCAATTTCGGGGCGTTCGGCAAGGCCACCGAGCTTAAGAAGCGGCTCTGGTTCACGCTTGGCGCGTTGATCATCTATCGGCTCGGGACCTACATCCCGATCCCGGGCATTCAGCAGTCGATCTTTCAGGAGCTGTTCCGGCAACAGGCGGGCGGCATCCTTGGGATGTTCAACATGTTCGCCGGCGGCGCCGTCGAACGCATGACGATCCTTGCGCTCAACATCATGCCGTACATCTCGGCTGCGATTATCATGCAGCTTTTGACTGCGGTGGTGCCCAGCCTGGAAGCGCTGAAGAAAGAAGGCGAGGCCGGGCGCAAGAAGATCAATCAATACACCCGGTACGGCACGGTGGTCCTGGCTGCCGTTCAGGCCTACGGTATCGCGGTCGGCCTTGAGGGCATGAGTGGCGCGCAAGGGGCGGCGGTAAGCAGCCCAGGCATGTTCTTCCGTCTTTCCACCGTGATTACGCTGGTGGGCGGTACCGTCTTCCTGATGTGGCTGGGCGAGCAGATCACCGCGCGCGGTGTGGGCAACGGCATATCGCTGATCATCTTCTCCGGCATTGTTGCCACAGTGCCGGGCGCGCTTGCCTCGCTGTTCGAGCAGGGGCGGACCGGCAATATTTCCGCTGGCCTGGTGATCGCATTGCTGATCGCCTCGGTCGCGGTGATTGCCTTCGTTGTGTTCATGGAGCGGGCGCAAAGACGGATCATCGTCCAATATCCAAAGCGACAACAGGGCAACCGGATGTTCGGGGGCGAGGCCTCGCATTTGCCGCTGAAGCTCAACACGGCCGGCGTTATTCCGCCGATTTTCGCAAGCTCGCTGCTGTTGATGCCGGTCACGGTGGCGGGGTTTTCCGCTCAGGGCGGGCCGGAATGGCTGACCACCGTGACGGCCTTTCTTGGACGCGGCCAGCCAGGCTTCATGGTGATCTATGTTGCGCTGATCGCCTTCTTTGCGTTCTTCTATACGGCGATCGTGTTCAATCCGAAGGAAACCGCAGACAATCTGCGGAAATATGGCGGCTTCGTGCCGGGCATCCGGCCGGGTACCAACACCGCTGACTATCTGGACTTCGTGCTGTCTCGGATCACCACCGTTGGCGCGATCTATCTTTGTCTGGTTTGCGCGCTGCCTGAAATGTTGCTCGCGCAGATGCCGCAGCTGACCTTCTATTTTGGCGGCACCAGTTTGCTGATCGTGGTTTCAGTGACGATGGATACGGTGGCGCAGGTTCAATCACACTTGCTGGCCCACCAATATGAGGGTCTGGTGAAGAAGGCCCGCCTTAAAGGGCGGCGCTGATGAACCTGATCCTGCTGGGGCCGCCGGGTTGCGGCAAGGGCACGCAGGCGCAGATCCTGCAAGAACGCTTCGGTGCGGTGCAACTTTCCACCGGCGACATGCTGCGGGCGGCGGTGAAGGCGGGGACGGCACTAGGTCAGCGGGCCGGGGCGATTATGAATGCGGGCAAGCTGGTGCCCGATGAACTGATTGTCTCGATGATTGCGGAACGTATTGGCGAGCCGGATTGCCGCGATGGATTTATCCTTGACGGATTTCCTCGCACCGTTGCCCAGGCAGAAGCATTGGACGCGATGCTAAAGGAGAAAGGCCTAAAACTGGATCACGTCATCGAGCTGGAAGTCGACGAGGCTGCGCTGTTCGCCCGGATCGAGGGGCGGGCGGCGGAGTCGGGCGGAGCGGCACGCGCCGACGACAATCCAGAGACGCTGAAGAAGCGTCTTGGGGTCTATCATGAGCAGACGGCGCCAATCCTGCCCTATTATCGCGATACGGGGCGGCTCGCCTCGGTTGACGGAATGCAAGATATCGACGAGGTGACCGCTCAGTTGGTCGCCATTTTAGAGGGAAACTGAAGGGGTTATGTTGACAGTCGCGCCCGAGCACTTATATTCGACTAGTACCCTTTGGGCGGGGCCAAAAGGGGCGTGTTTTTGCGCCTTCATACAGTAATTATGTGCGGATCGGCTGGGCTGGATGCCATGAGCATCGTGCCTGGGCCGGACGTTCATCTTAATCGCATTGCGGTTTGAGGAGGTCGAGACGTGGCACGTATCGCAGGTGTGAACATTCCGACCGGAAAACGGGTCGAAGTTGCACTGACCTATATTCACGGAATTGGCGCCACCAAGGCGAAGGATATCTGCGGCAAGGTCGGCATCCCGACCGAGCGCCGGGTCAATCAGATGACCGATGACGAGGTGGTTCGGATCCGCGAGACAATCGACCGCGACTACACGGTCGAGGGCGACTTGCGCCGCGAAGTGGCGATGAACATCAAGCGCCTGATGGACCTTGGTTCCTATCGTGGCCTTCGGCACCGCAAGGGTCTTCCGGTGCGCGGCCAGCGAACCCACACCAATGCACGCACGCGCAAAGGTCGGGGCCGCGCGGTTGCGGGCAAGAAAAAGGCGTAAAGGACGACAATGGCGAAAGTACAAACGGGTCGCGTCAAGCGGCGCGAACGCAAGAACATCACATCGGGCGTGGCGCATGTCAGTGCCACTTTCAACAATACCATGATCACTATCACCGATGCCCAAGGCAACACTATTGCCTGGTCGTCGGCCGGCGGCCAGGGTTTCAAGGGCTCGCGGAAATCGACACCGTACGCCGCGCAGATTGCCGGCGAAGATGCCGGCCGCAAGGCCATGGAGCACGGCATGAAGGTGCTCGAGGTCGAGGTCAAAGGCCCGGGGTCCGGACGCGAATCGGCGTTGCGAGCTCTGCAATCGGTAGGATTTCAGATCACCTCCATCCGCGACGTCACGCCGATCCCACACAACGGCTGCCGCCCGCCCAAGCGCCGCAGGGTATAGCGCGGCCAACTGCGCGGCGCCCGGGCCTGGAAGGGTCGCGGGGCGTTAGCTTGAACGCATATAGAGGCGCGGGATTCAATGTCCCGCTAGGAGCCCATGGAGCAGAACCCCGTGACAATTCAGAAAAACTGGACTGACCTGATTAAGCCGAAGGGATACAAGGTCGATGCCGGCGACGATGCTGCGCGCCATGCCTCGATCGTGGTGCAGCCGCTGGAGCGTGGTTTCGGTATTACGCTTGGCAACGCGCTGCGCCGCATTCTTCTGTCGTCGCTGCAAGGCGCCGCCGTGACGTCGATCCAGATCGACGGCGTACTTCACGAGTTTTCATCGATCCCCGGCGTCCGCGAGGATGTGACCGACATCGTCCTCAACATAAAATCGCTGGCGCTTCGTATGCACGGCGAAGGGCCCAAGCGCATGTCGCTCAGGGCCGAGGGCCCGATGGAGGTCACCGCAAAGATGATCGAGACCGGCCCTGACATTGAGATCATGAACCGTGACCAGGTGCTGATGCATTTGGATCAAGGCGCGCACGTCTCGATGGAGATGGTCGTGGAAATCGGCAAGGGCTATACGCCGGCCAACCAGAACCGTTCGGAAGACGCGCCGATTGGGCTGATCCCGGTCGATGCGCTCTACAGCCCGGTACGCAAGGTTTCGTACAAAGTTGAGAACGCGCGGGTCGGCCAGGTCACCGATCTTGACAAGCTGACCCTGGACGTGGAGACCAATGGCGCGGTGACGCCGGAAGATTCCGTGGCGCTTGCCGCACGCATCCTGCAGGACCAGCTGCAGCTCTTCATTACTTTCGAAGAGCCCAAGGCCGAAGTGGCGGATGAGCGCCCCGGCGAGCTGCCCTTCAACCGCAATCTGTTGCGCAAGGTCGACGAGCTCGAGCTTTCCGTCCGCTCCGCCAACTGCCTGAAGAACGACAACATCATCTATATTGGCGATCTCGTGCAGAAGACAGAGGCGGAGATGCTGCGTACTCCAAACTTCGGACGCAAATCACTGAACGAGATCAAGGAAGTTTTGGCCACGATGGGCCTCCATCTCGGCATGGAGATCACGAGCTGGCCGCCGGAGAACATCGAAGACATGGCAAAGCGGCTCGAGGAGCCCTACTAGGGTTCGCAGGAGCAGGCAGAGCAAGCGGAGCAGAATTCCATGCGCCACAGAATTTCCGGGCGGAAGCTCAACCGGACGTCAAGCCACCGCAAGGCCATGCTGGCCAATATGGCGGCCGCGCTTATCAAGCACGAGCAGATCACGACGACGGTTCCCAAAGCCAAGGAGCTGCGACGCACGGTCGACAAGCTCGTGACGCTTGGCAAGCGCGGGTCACTCCACGCCCGGCGTCAGGTGCTTTCGGTGTTGAAGGACCCCGCGCTGACCGACAAGCTCTTCACTGCGCTTGCTGAACGCTACAAGGCCCGCAACGGCGGCTATACGCGGGTGATGCGGGCCGGCTTCCGCTACGGCGATTCCGCACCCATGGCGATTATCGAACTGGTCGATCGCGATCCCGATGCAAAGGGGCAGGATTCTGGGCCGGCTCAGGCTGACTCTGAGGCCGAGGGTGAGGCAGCCGAAGCTTGAATTGGGTATGCCGCGCCAGTTAGCGGCGTATCACGAGAAAGAATAGGGGGGTAGCGAAGGCTGCCCCCTTTTTGGTGTCGCGGGCTTATGTCCGAATATGTAAAATAATTCAATACGATGTTCGTGGGTACCGGGCTGCGAGGGCGACTTGGATATGCGTAGCGCTGCGAATAATCGCCGATCGGGCGGCATAGTTGCGAGCCTGGCCTGGTTGCTTCTGGTGACGGCCTCATCTGTGGCCGCGGAAACGACTAAGCGCGTGCCGGACGCGAAGGCTGAAATAACCCTATCCTTCGCGCCCGTGGTGAAGAAGGTCGCCCCGGCGGTGGTCAACATCTACACCAAACGTATCGCTCAGCAGCGTGTGCGCTCGCCGCTTTTTGACGATCCCTTCTTCAGGCGGTTTTTTGGTCGCGAGTTTGGCGGTACGCCACAGCGTCGCATGCAGGGCTCGCTCGGCAGCGGCGTTATCGTAAGGTCTGACGGCGTTGTCGTCACGAATGCCCATGTCATCAAGGGCGCCAATCAGATTACCGTCGTCACGGCCGATCGCCGCGAATACGAGGCAACGGTGTTGCTACGCGATCCCCGCACGGATCTGGCGGTGCTGCGGATCAAGGCCGGTGGCAAGTTCGCGGCGCTGAGTTTCGGCGACGCCGATGAGCTCGAGGTCGGTGACCTCGTCCTTGCGGTCGGCAATCCGTTTGGTGTCGGCCAGACCGTGACCAGCGGCATCGTGTCCGCGGTCGCGCGCACCACCGTTGGCATCACGGATTTCCGGTCGTTCATCCAGACCGATGCCGCTATCAACCCGGGTAATTCCGGCGGTGCGCTCGTCACCATGGACGGCCGGCTGGTGGGCATCAATACGGCGATCTACTCCAAATCCGGCGGCTCGATCGGCATAGGCTTCGCTATCCCGTCGAACATGGTCCAGGCAGTGCTGACCAGCGCGCTCACCGGTGCGGCCTTGCTGCGGCCGTGGATCGGTGCCAGTGGCCAGGACATTAGCGCGGATATTGCCGGATCGCTTGGTCTGAAGCGTGTTGCCGGCATGATTGTCCGCAAGCTCCGCAAGGATGGTCCGGCGGAAAAGGCGGGGCTCAAGCGCGGCGACGTGATAACGGCCATCAACGGCAAGAGTTTCCTAACCGCCCAGGGCCTGCGGTATCGCCTCGCATTGTTGAAAATCGGTGGCAAGGCCAAGTTGACCGTGATCAGGGACGGAAAGACGATGGAAGTTCCCATCGATCTGTTGGCGCCACCGGAAATGCCGCCGCGCAATCTTACGACGATCGCCGGTCATTCACCATTTGCCGGAGCGACAATCGCGAACCTGTCGCCCCGCCTCACCGAGGAGACCGGTTTTCAGGGCCCGGACGATGGCGTCGTTATTTTGGATATCGCCCGCGGCAGCCCGGCACACCGTCTGCGCATGGCGCGCGGGGATATGATCGTCAGCGTGAACGGCGTCGCGATCAGGCGTGTCTCGGCCCTCAAGGAGATCGTGGCGGAGCCGCAACGCGGTTGGTTTGTGCAATTGCGCCGGCGTGGCCAATTGATCACGCTGCGCCTGCGCGGGTGACCACCCTCTTCGAAGCGAATTCGCCGCACCCGCTCGCCGACCGGCTGCGGCCTCAGCGGCTGGAAGAGGTCGTCGGCCAGGACCATTTGCTGGGCGCCAAAGGCCCGCTGGGCCGCATGGTCGCGCAAGGCCGCTTGGCGTCACTGATCCTGTGGGGTCCGCCCGGAACAGGCAAGACCACAATCGCACGGCTGTTGGCCGATCAAGCCAGCCTCGCCTTCGAGCCCATCTCCGCGGTGTTCTCCGGCGTTGCCGACCTGCGCAAGGTTTTCGAGCGCGCGCGCGTCCGGCGCGGGGCGGGTGAGGGCACGCTGCTGTTCGTCGACGAAATCCATCGCTTCAACCGCGCCCAACAGGACGCTTTCCTGCCGGTGGTCGAGGACGGGACGGTGATCCTCGTCGGCGCGACAACCGAGAACCCGTCTTTCGAGCTGAACGCCGCGCTGCTTTCGCGGGCGCAGGTTCTGGTGCTCAATCGGCTCGATGACGCCGCGATGGAGGAGTTGCTGCTGCGGGCCGAGCGCGAGGAAGACCGCGCGCTTCCATTGAATGCGGACGCTCGCGCGGGATTGAAGGCGATGGCGGATGGAGATGGCCGTTTCGTTCTCAACCTGGCCGAGGAATTATTCGCGTTGCCCCCGGGCGATGTGGGCGAGACGGGCGATGGGTTGGACCTCGCTGGGTTGACGCAGGCCGTGCAGCGCCGGGCCCCGCTTTACGACAAGAGCCAGGACGGTCATTACAACCTCATCAGCGCGCTGCACAAATCGATGCGCGGTTCCGATGTTGACGCCTCGCTCTATTGGCTCGCGCGCATGCTGGCGGGAGGCGAGGACCCGAAATACATTGCCCGCCGACTGACCCGGTTCGCGGTCGAGGATATCGGAATGGCGGATCCCAATGCGCTGCCTCAGATGATTGCGGCGTGGGACGCATACGATCGTCTGGGCTCCCCGGAAGGTGAGCTCGCCATTGCCCAGGCGGTGATTTATCTCGCGACCGCGCCGAAGTCGAATGCCGGCTATCGGGCGTTTGGTGCCGCAAGCCGGGCGGCACGCGAAACCGGCTCGCTGATGCCGCCCAAGCACATATTGAACGCGCCGACGCGCCTCATGAAGGATCTGGGCTACGCCGATGGCTATGCCTATGATCATGCCGCCGAGGACGGGTTCTCTGGCCAGAGCTATTTTCCAGACGATATGGAGCGGCGCCAGTTCTATGAGCCTGTCGAACGGGGCTTTGAGCGGGAAATCCAAAAGCGCCTCGAGTACTGGGCGAAACTCCGGGCCAAGCGGTCATAGGCCCAGGGACGCTCATCGGGCCAGGGTAAGGCGCGGAGGAGAGCGTTGTTGATGCCGGGAGTGGCGGCTATTTTGGCCGACGAAACCTGAGTCTTTTTTGACAAGTTCACCGGGATATCATGGCCGTCTATCTCTGGATCGCATTGGGAAGCGCCTTCGGCGGGATTGCGCGGTACTGGACATACGGCCTAGTCGCCACTCATTTTGGTGAGACATTCCCCTGGGGTGGGCTGGCCGTGAATGTCCTGGGTTCATTTCTGATCGGGCTCATCGCGACGCTGACCTTGCCCGATGGCCGGCTTTTCGCCGGGGCCGAGGTTCGTCAGTTCCTCATGATCGGCGTGTGCGGCGGCTACACGACTTTCTCGACCTTCAGCATTGAGTCGCTGGAACTCTTGAGGAATGGTGAGCTCTATCGCGCAAGCGCTTATATCGTAGCGTCGGTGTTGCTGTGCATTGTTGCGGTATGGCTGGGCTATGCCGTATCTGCGGGGCTCAACCAGTTGAAGGGATCATGAGCGATGGCGCCACGAATGGCGGCGTGCAGGCTGTCGTCGTCGCCGGGGATGAAGCCGATCTTCGTCTGGATCGCTGGTTCAAGCGGCATTTCCCGGGACTGAGCCACGGCCGACTAGAAATGCTGTTGCGCAAGGGTCAGATCCGCGTCGACGGCAAGCGGGCCAAGGCCGGCCTGCGGCTTGCCGCCGGCCAAGTAGTTCGCGTGCCGCCGATGGACACCGAGCGCTCGAGCCCGGCATCCCGCAAGCGTGAGGTGGCCGCGCCGGTTGCGGAGGAGGATGCCGAGGCCCTTCGCGCGGCCGTGCTTTACCGCGACGAGATGGTGATCGCGATCAACAAGCCGCCGGGTCTGGCGGTTCAGGGCGGCACTCGAACAACGCGCCATCTGGACGGCATGCTGGATGCCTTGCGGTATCAATTCACCGAGCGCCCGCGGCTTGTTCACCGGCTCGACCGCGACACGTCCGGCGTTCTGATCCTCGGCCGAACGGCTTCGGCGGCCGCTGCCCTCGCCCAGGCCTTTCGGCAGCGAACGGCGCAGAAGCTCTACTGGGCCGTGACGGTGGGAACCCCGATGCCGCATGCTGGCCGGATCGACCAGGCGCTCGCGAAAGGGGCCGTCCAGGGAGGTGAGCGAATGGTAGCCGCCGAACCGGCCGGAGGAAATGGCGCTGCGCGCCCGGCGGTTACGCTCTACCGGGTCGTCGAACACGCCGGCAAGCAAGCCGCCTTTGTGGCGCTGACGCCTCTCACCGGGCGCACCCACCAGCTTCGCGTGCATATGGCGGGGCGAGGGGCGCCAATCCTGGGGGATGGAAAGTATGGCGGCAGCGACGCCTTTCTGCCTGGCCGGGCCCGCCTGTTGCATCTTCATGCTCGACGGCTGGTCTTACCCATCGGGGGCGGTCGAACCCTTGATATCGCCGCGCCGCCGCCGGCGCATATGACTGAGACCATTAAGTTTTTCGGGTTCAGCACCATCGAGGGGGATGCGTTGTTCTCAACCGACGGCTGATCTGCGGGTGCGGGAGCGATCGCCGCAATCATGCCGCGGAAATGCCCTATGGCGGACAATCGGCATTGCCAATTAATGCGAAGGTAACGGGCGCGCCTTATGATCGCGCCCTCTGACCCCGGAGGCATCGATGACCCGCGTAAAGCCAAATGCCATGATGTTCGCCACCGTCAGTGGCTGTGCACAGACCGCCGTGGTCCGGGTAAAAAGACCGAAAGCGAAGCCCGCCAAGAAGACCTCGGAAAAATCGGCTGCAGGCGTGAAAAAGGCCCGCTCCAAGGCAGGCCAACGCAACGCCAAGCGGTCCTGACGCTGCCACGAGCGCGGAGCCGGCCTCTTGCCTTGAAATCTAACCGGTTGCGCAATCCGGCGTGGACACGCGCCGCCCGCGCCACCATCTTTTCGGCATGACACGCGCTCCTGCCGACTTGTCGTGACATGCCGGATCGTCCGCTCCGGCTGGCCGTGTTCGATTGTGACGGAACCCTCGTCGACAGTCTTGGTGCCATAGCCGCCGCCGCCGCGCGCGCGTTTGAAACCAACGGACTTACCGCACCGCCGCCGCGCGATGTCCAGGGGGTGGTGGGTCTGCCATTGCTCGATGCACTCGATCGGCTTGCTCCGGAGGGTGCCGATCTGGAACGATTGCGCGACGACTATTCGCAAGCCTATCGTGAGCTGATTGCCGATCCGGCGATGCATGAGCCCCTCTATGAGGGCGCCCTCGATGCCCTGAACGCCCTCGACGAGGCGGGTGTTTTGCTGGGTGTTGCGACAGGCAAGGGCCGGCGCGGGCTGCATGGCGTACTCGAGCGGCACGGTATCCGCGATCGCTTCGTCACTCTCAAGACGAGCGATGACGGTCCCGGAAAACCGAACCCTCACATGCTGATCGCGGCCATGGAGGAGGCTGGCGCCACACCGGCCGAAACGATCATGATCGGCGATACAACGTTCGATATATCGATGGCCGTGAATGCCGGTGTTGCCGCGATCGGCGTTACCTGGGGCTATCACGGCGAACCGGAGCTGACCGCCGCGGGCGCAGCCCTGTTGGTGTCGGTATTTTCCGAAGTCGCCCCGGCATTTGAGCGTCTGACAGGTAAGTCGTGATGCGACGGTTCAAGAGACTGCTGTTGAGCCTGTTTTTGGTCACCGCGCTGGTGCTCGCGGCCCCGATCATTTTTGTGTCGACGGCGGATTTCAACGAATACAAGGAGACGATCGCAGCCGAGCTCAAGGCAGCGTCAGGGCGCGTCGTGACAATTGGCGGTTCGATTGGCGTTGCGGGCGGCATTCAACCGCCCACGCCTGGGGGATCCAGTCGGCTCAACGGTTCGGGTAAGGCGTCGGCGCGCTCGCGCAAGAATAAGAGCCTTCTGCAGCGCCTCAATCCATTCGAGTGACAACCACCGTGAAGCGCTTCTATCAGACCGTATCGGTGGTTGAGGCGGATGGCGGGTTTGCCATTGCACTGGACGGCCGGCCCGTGCGTACGCCCGCGAAGTCCTTGTTGGAAGTCCCGACCGCCGGCCTGGCGCAAGCTATCGCAGCGGAATGGGAAGCCCAGGTGGAAGAGGTAAAGCCGCTCACCATGTTGTTGACGCGGCTTGCAAGCACTGCGATCGACAAGATGACGTCGGAGCGCCACCGTTTCGATGAGTATCTGGCGGGTTACGCCGCGAGTGATCTGCTGTGCTACCGCGCCGAGCACCCGCCAGAGCTGGTCGCCCGCCAGGAAGCGCAATGGCAGCCGCTCCTGGATTGGGCTGAAGAGCGCTACGCCGCGCGACTGGAGGTCACGCAAGGCGTGGTGCCGCACCCGCAACCGCCCGCCACACTCACCGCCCTGCGGACCACGATCGACGCCCAGGACGCTATGAGCCTTTCAGCGCTGCACTCGGCCACCACTGCGGCGGGCTCACTGGTGATCGGCCTGGCCCTGTTGGATGGCCGCTTGGCGGCGAACGAGGCCTTCGAGCTCGCCGAGCTCGACGAAAGCTTCCAGATCGAGCAGTGGGGTGAAGATCCAGAGGCTGTAAGGCGTCGCGAGGCGATCCGCGCCGAGTTCCATGCGGTCGCAGACTTCATCGTCCTTTACCGAGCGCCGCGCTGACGCGGCCTGGGGCTCGCGGGCCTGTCTGGCGTGCGTGTCACAGGCATGCTATTGGCAGAGCAGGCAAATTGGGGAAGGGGACCCGGATGCAGGACATCATCCGCGCGCTTGAGCGCAAGCGGGCCGCGGCCCAGCAGGGTGGCGGCAAGAAACGGATCGAGGCCCAGCACGCCAAGGGCAAACTGACCGCTCGGGAGCGTATCGAGTTGCTGCTCGATGATGGCAGCTTCGAGGAATACGACATGTTCGTGGAGCACCGCTGCACCGATTTTGGAATGGCTAAGCAGGCCGTGCCTGGGGACGGCGTCGTGACCGGCTGGGGGACGGTCAATGGCCGGGTCGTGTTCGTGTTTTCGCAGGACTTCACGGTGTTTGGCGGCGCTCTCTCCCAATCCCACGCGATGAAGATCTGCAAGGTAATGGACCAGGCGATGAAAGTCGGCGCGCCGGTGATCGGGCTCAACGATTCCGGTGGCGCGCGTATTCAGGAGGGGATCGATTCGCTGGCCGGCTACGCCGAGGTGTTCCAGCGCAACGTGCTGGCCTCCGGCGTTATTCCGCAGGTTTCGCTGATCATGGGGCCATGCGCTGGCGGAGCGGTTTACTCGCCGGCCATGACGGACTTTATTTTCATGGTCAAGGACAGCTCGTACATGTTCGTGACCGGGCCCGAAGTGGTGAAGACCGTGACCCACGAGGAGGTCACACACGAGGAATTGGGCGGGGCGGTCACCCACACGTCGAAGTCGGGCGTTGCCGACCTCGCCTTCGAGAACGACGTGGAGGCGCTGCTGGAGCTGCGCCGTTTCATAGATTTTCTGCCGGCATCCAACCGCGAAAAGCCGCCTTCTCGACCAACCAACGATCCCGCTGAGCGCGCCGAAGCTTCGCTCGACACGCTGATCCCGAGCGATCCGCAAAGGCCCTACGACATGCAGGAACTAATCACGAAGGTGGTCGATGAAGGTGACTTCTTCGAGCTGCAACCAGCCTATGCCGGCAATATTCTGATCGGCTTTGCCCGAATGGAGGGGTCTACCGTCGGCATCGTTGCCAATCAGCCGATGGTGCTTGCCGGTTGCCTCGACATCTCATCTTCGATAAAGGCCGCGCGTTTCGTGCGTTTCTGTGATGCCTTCAACATACCGATCGTAACTTTCGTGGACGTGCCAGGTTTCCTGCCCGGTACCGCCCAGGAATTTGGCGGCATCATCAAGCACGGCGCAAAACTGCTCTATGCCTATGCCGAGGCAACGGTCCCCAAGGTAACCGTGATTACGCGCAAAGCTTATGGGGGCGCCTACGACGTCATGGCTTCAAAGCATCTGCGCGGCGACGTCAACTATGCGTGGCCGACGGCCGAAATCGCGGTGATGGGACCGAAGGGGGCGGTGGAGATCATTTTCCGTCAGGACCGAGGCGACGCCGCCAAGATCGAAGCGCGCACGGAAGAATACCGCCAGAAGTTCGCCAATCCATTCATCGCCGGCAATCGCGGCTTCATCGACGATGTGATCATGCCGCATAACACGCGGCGGCGTGTGACCCGTGCCTTGGCGATGCTGCGTGACAAGCAGCTTGAGAACCCATGGAAGAAGCACGCCAATATGCCGCTATAGGGCGAGGGCCGAGCCGATCCCGGGACAACGCTCGTGGGCGATAACGAACGGCGCGCCGAGATTGGGGCCGGGCGCCGCCGATTGCGGGCTTTCGGTTACCACCTGATCGGATATTTCCTGGTTATGATCATCGTTGTGCCGGTCAATTTGCTGACCGATCCGGAGCAGCCCTGGTTCGTGTTGCCGATGATCGGCTGGGGTGCGGTCCTTGGCATCCACGCGGCGTTCGCAATGAGCCTATTCCGAAATCTATTTCGCAGGTAGGCGAAGTGAACTGCCAGGCAGGTGCATCGGCGCCACTTCGTAGCGCTGGCCGACCAACCCCGCGCCCTCGCCTTCGATGTCCTTGACGACCCCCCGGCCGACCGTACTCGAGAAGGCTTCGTGGTCGCTATAGGCTGACCATAGGGCCCCCCGCGCGCGCTCGAAATGCGCGGACAGCTGTGGGTTTTCCGGACTCAGCAAGGACACAATCTGATGATGTATCGCGTTGAAACGGGCGCGCAACTGCGCCAGTGTTTTCTCGCTCTCGCCCTTGTGGAACTTGTAAAACTCTTCGGTGAAGCCCGTGAGACGCTGGCGCAGTTCGAGCTTATCAACGAGACTGATACCCTTGGCCTGCCGCAGCAGCGCTTTGATTTTATCGATATCAATGTTCTCGCTGGTCGGACCGCCAATTTTCTCAAAACGATCTTTGTCATTCAGCGGCTCGCCCCACGCCGGCATGCCGGCGCAAACGAGAAGCAGGGCGATCGACCACGCGCAGCACCGAGCCGACCGCGCCCATCGGTCGCGCCACAGCGGGGGTTCTGTCGTTCGCTGGCCTTGCTCCATGGCCGGCATTTTGAGCTGGAGAGACTGACCAATCGATTTATTTCACCTCCAGATTGAGCGAAGTTATTCCTAAATTTCTAGTAATTTCAAGAGATTAGCCTTTGGTTTCCGTGAGACTACGACGGTCACCCGCCAGATAGCGCACAACGTCGCTGGCATCGATCACCAGCGATAGCGAATTCGCAGCAACGACGGCGTCGCGCCAGAGCACGAACCAGTCGCGGTTGAGGCCGGGATCGGACAGAGCGCTACGGCTCACCAAATACCAAATCAGCGGCACCCACCAAATATGCCCGAGGCCAAGCAGGCGGATGAAGCCCTGGGCTTGCGTCAAGGCGACCATGCTGACAGCGGCCGCGCCTATGGCAGCGAGTGTCCAGAGCGCATCCGGACGGCCCAGAAATGCGAGCGGCGCAATGAGGTTGAGTGCGACAAGCAGGCCGACCCAGATCCGCCACGGCCAGGCCATCCCGAAGAGACCTTTGTGGAATAAAATGGTTCCGCGGATCATCTAGCTTCGCGCCTTGGCCGTTGGGGCGAAGACCTTGAGATGGCGCTTGACGCCGGCGACCTTGTGGTTGCCCAGCGATTCCCATCCGGCCCCGTTGGCGAGGGCTTTCTTGAAGAGTTCACTGGCAACGACGGGACGCCCGACTTTCTTGGTCAAGGATTCCAGTCGTGCCACCTCATTCACCGTTGGGCCGATCACCGAGAAAGCGAGGCGCTCGTCGACCCCGATATTGCCGAATGTCACATTGCCCAGATGTAGGCCAAGGCCGTAGGCAATAGCGTCCTCACCGGCAGCGGCGCGGACCTTGTTGAGCTTTTCGATTCGCTGGGCCGATAGTTGCGCCGCCGCCAGCGCGCGCTGGCATGCCCGCGCTGCGGTCACCTGTCCTTTGCGAATGGGGAAAATGGCCAAGACGGCATCGCCAATGAAGCCAAGGATGTCACCGTGCTTGGCGAGGACCGCGCCGCCGACGGCGTCAAAGAACGAATTGAGCGTTGCAATGTAGTCCTGCGGCCCAAGCTGTTCGGCCATCGCCGTCGAGCCGCGCAAATCACTGAACCAGACGGCGGCGTGGATTTGTTCGCCGTCGCCCCGGCGAATTTGTCCGTCGAGCACGCGGAGGCCCGCATCGGGGCCGAGATAGGTCGTCATGACGTTGCGGGCGATCTCACCGCGCGTTACGATCTTGCATGCCACGGCGAAACGTTGCTGGACGCGAATGACCGATTGGACTTCGGCGTCTGAAAACCCCGCCTTTCGGTCGGTCAGCCAGGAACTGATCAGCCCGTCCTGTGCGCTCTCGCTGAAGGCAACGATAAAGGCCAAGTAATCGCTGCCGCCGTCATCGCGGAGCTCCTCCAGGACTGGAAAGTCGAGCAGTGTCTCAGGTCCGATCAACCGCCGCCGCATCGTCGGTATGCGGTGCTGGATCATGTGATAATGCGGGCTCTTCAACCACTGCTCGGGCTCCGGCCCGTCGTGATGGGGAAAACGTACAATTTCGATCGATTCGCCGCGCCGCCAGGTCAGGCCGACCCCGCTGATCAGTGGGTGTAGGGTCCGATAAGCGATATGGACACGGGAGAGCGGCATGCCGGAAGCGAATAGTCGATCGCAGCAGCCTTCGAACAAAGTCTCCATATCGGTCGTCATGAGCGATTGAGCCATCAGCCAGTCGATAACCTGATCGACCAACGCAGACGAACTGCCGTCGGCTTGAGGTATCTCAATCGCCGGAGGGTTGGATTGGGCCATCGGTCCGCCGGTGAGCACTATGACAGCACGGAAACGTCGAGGTCCTGCGAGGCGCCGAGCCACATCACATGCGCCGTGTGGTCGGTGAGGGCATTTCCGGTGTTGGGGTGCACGAATACGGTCAGCCCCTCGCGGTGCAGCGCCAGGAATGGAATAATTTCGCCGAATAGCTCGGACGCAAATGCGATTTGATAACTCCACATCGGATGGGGCCCCACCGGCTTATCGTGCCAACGCCCCATGACGATGTCGAAGCGCGCCTCGACGGCTTCGCGGATGCGGGCGGCCGCCGCCTTCGTCCCCGCATCATAGTAGACATGGGCGTGAAAACTCTCGATCGGGTCGGGCTTTGTCATGCGTGCGCCTGAACTAAAGGTGTCCGTGTGAGGTCGACTATATCCGCCAAGGGCGCTTGGGCGAAATCGCGGTGATAAGTCGGACTGTTGCCGCCGCTTGGCGATCGGGTGGACAGCCCGTGTCGCAATACGCCCCCCGGTGAGGTGGTGGCTGGAGCCTTTTTCGCGCAGGGGCCACGTGATACCGTCCGGCCCCCATGTTCAAGAAGATCCTCATAGCCAATCGCGGGGAGATTGCCTGCCGGGTGATCCGTACGGCCCGTCGCATGGGCATCAGGACGGTGGCGGTCTATTCCGAGGCCGACATCGATGCGCTGCATGTCAAAATGGCTGATGAGGCGGTCGCTGTCGGCCGCGCACCCTCGGCCGAGAGCTATCTGGTGGCGGACCGGATCATCGCGGCCGCGATAGAGACCAAGGCGCAGGCGATCCATCCGGGCTATGGCTTTCTCTCCGAAAACGCTGCTTTCGCCACGGCGCTTGAGGCGGCCGGTATTGCTTTCATCGGACCGCCGATCAAGGCGATCAAGGCGATGGGCGACAAGATCGCCTCCAAGAAGCTGGCCGCTAAGGCGGGCGTCAGCACAATCCCCGGCCACATGGATCTGATTGCCGACGCGGGCGAGGCCGTTCGGATTGCCCGTGACGTCGGTTATCCGGTGATGATCAAGGCGTCGGCCGGCGGTGGCGGCAAAGGCATGCGGATCGCCCGTAATGACGCCGAGGCCAAGGAAGGCTTCGCGTCTGCCCGCAACGAGGCCAAATCGAGCTTCGCCGATGACCGGATATTCATCGAGAAGTTCGTCGAAGAGCCGCGCCATATCGAGATCCAGGTGCTCGCCGACAGCCATGGCAATGTCATCCATCTGGGCGAACGCGAATGCTCGATCCAGCGGCGCCACCAGAAGGTGATCGAGGAGGCGCCCTCGCCGTTCCTCGACGAGGCGACCCGGGAGGCCATGGGGGCGCAGGCGGTGGCGCTGGCGCGCGCGGTCGACTACCAGTCGGTGGGTACGGTCGAGTTCATCGTCGACAAGGATCGCAATTTCTTTTTCCTGGAAATGAATACGCGTCTCCAAGTCGAGCACCCTGTGACCGAATTCGTCACCGGCCTTGATTTGGTGGAGCTGATGATCCGGGTTGCCGACGGCCAGAAGCTGCCGCTGAACCAGGATGAAGTTTCGCGCAAGGGCTGGGCGATCGAATCCAGGATTTACGCCGAGGATCCGTTCCGCGGATTTTTGCCGTCAACCGGTCGGCTCGTGCGTTTTCAGCCACCCGATGAAAGTAGCTATGTCCGGGTCGATACCGGGGTCGGCGAGGGCGGCGAGATCAGTATGTTCTACGATCCGATGATCGCAAAACTGATCACCCATGGGCCAGATCGCGAAACCGCCGCCGACCGAATGCAAGAGGCGCTTGACGGATTTTATATCCGGGGGCTGAGCCACAATATCAGCTTTCTTTCCGCGCTGATTGCCCATCCGCGGTTTCGCGAGGGCCGGCTCACTACTAATTTCATCGCCGAAGAATATCCCGACGGCTTCACAGGCGAGGCTCTGCCCGACCAGGATCCGGTTCCGTTAGCCGCCGTGGCCGCCGCCGTGCACCGGCGCTATGCCGAACGCGATGCCGCGATCACCGGCGCGCTGGACGGCTACGAACGCAATCCGCCCGATCGCTGGGCGGTAATGATCGGCAATCACGTGCTCCTCGCCGTCGTGGTGCCGGTCGTTGGCGGTTTCGAGCTTGAGATCGAAGGACGGCATGTCAGGCTGGAAAGCGATTGGGAGCTTGGCGAAAGTATGTTTCGCGGCGTGGTCGACGGCGTATCGCTCACGGTCCAAATCGACAAACTGGGTGCCGGGTACCGCATCTGTCACGGTGGCTCCGAACAAGTCGTCCGCGTCGTTTCGCCGCGCACGGCTGAGCTTGCGGCAACGATGCCGGTGAAGCCACCCCCGGATACCTCGCAGTTCCTGCTATCCCCGATGCCGGGATTGCTGTCTTCGATCGCCGTGGAGCCCGGCCGCGAGATCAAGTCGGGCGAGGTGTTGGCCGTTGTCGAGGCGATGAAGATGGAGAACGTATTGCGGGCGGAACGCGACGGCACGGTGAAGACGCTTCATGCTGCGCCCGGCGATTCGCTCGCGGTCGACCAGGTCATCCTGGAGTTCGAATAGGTCCGGGCTGGGTGCGAGCCGACCGCATTTTCAAGATTGATCAGAATGGCCGACGTCGTGCTGTCCATCGAGGACGTGCTTGAGCGGTTCCCGAATTATCGGGTGGCTGTGGTGGTGGCGCGTGACCTCGCAATCCCCGACCATCTGCCGAAGCCCATAGAAGATTATGTGAGCGCGGCTGAGTCCTCGATCGTGGATGAGTGGGGCGGCCGGCCGGTTTCCGACATCGCAGAGGTTGCCGCATGGCGCCAGGCCTATAAGAATTTCGGAATTCGCAAGACCAGTTACCGGCCCTCGGTCGAGCGGCTTATCCGGCACATTCAGCGTCATGGCACGCTGCCGCGCGTCAACGCACTGGTCGACCTCTATAACGCCGTTTCGGTTGTCTATCGGATGCCGGCGGGTGCCGATGATCTCGAAAAGCTCGCACCGCCGCTTGCCTTCCGTTTCTCGCATCCCGCTGACAGCTTCATCGCGCTGGGCGATGCTGAGCGCAAGGAAGATCCGCCCAAGACCGGCGAGGTCGTCTATGCCGATCAGAGGCAGGTGCTGTGCCGGCGCTGGAACTGGTACCAGGACGATCGCACGGCAACCTCCGCCGCAACGCATCGCGCGGTTATCACGGTGCAGTCCATCGCGGGTTCTGGAGCGCACGCGGTAGAGGATGCGGCCGCGGCGCTCTCAGGATTGTTGCAGGAGCATTTGTCGGCGCGCGTGGAATGGGCGGTTGCCGATCGGGGGACACCGCGTGCGATAGTCGGCGGATAACCGGAATTATCGCCCCATCTTGTTGAAATGGTCGATGTAGCTCGGCAGAGGCGCACCGTCCGGCAGCCGTTTGTCGGGCACCGCGGCTCCGGCGACCAGATCGATCGGCACCACGCCCGCCCAAACCGCCAGCGCATAGTCCTCCTCATCATCGACCGGCGGGCCGGTTCTGATCTTGGCCGACGCTTCTTCGATCGGAATGGCCAGCACCATCGTTGCCTTGAGCTCCTGGCTATTGGGCGCACGGATATCATCCCAGCGACCCGGCGCGATCTTGTCCGTAAAGACTTCCAGGGCCGCCATCTTTTCAACGGGATTGGTGATGTCGCGGGCGGTTCCATAGATCACCACCGAGCGATAGTTGATCGAGTGATGAAAGCCCGACCGGGCAAGCACCAACCCATCGAGAAGCGTCACGCAGACGCTGATTGGTTTGTCCCGCGCGGCATGAAGCATGGCATTCTTCGAATGGCCATGAATGTAGAGCGTGTCGCCAGTTCGCCAATGCGCGGTCGGCATCACCGCCGGCTCGCCGTCTTTTTCATAAGCGACATGAGCGATCAGGGCCGCATCGAGGATGGCGTTGACTGTCTCCCGGTCGTGCCGGCCGCGATCGGGCAGGCGCTTGACGCGGGTCCGTTCGGTTGTCTTGAGTTCTGACATGGTTTGAGATTTCCTTGCGCAGAGGCTTTTCTGCCGCGACGGTAGCGGAGCCGGGCATTCAGGAAAAGTGGATTGGCGCGTTGGCCCCTGAGCGAAAAAGCACACATGATGACTGATCCAGATCACATCGCGGTGCGCATTGTCGTCCATGGCCGCGTGCAAGGCGTCTGGTACAGAGGCTGGGCTATCGATCAGGCGCGGGCCCGCGGTCTGGCCGGTTGGATCAGGAACCGCCGTACCGGCACGGTCGAAGCATTGTTGATCGGTCCGGCAGCGGCGGTGAACGAAATGATCGAGGCGTGCCGGTCGGGGCCAGTCGCTGCGCGTGTCAAACAGATTGAAGAACATCCCGCAGGGGACGTTACGGGCGCGGCCGTCGCCGGCTTCGACCAACGCCCGACGCTTTGAACGGCTACTGGCGATGGTGGGCGCAGGCGGTATAGTGCTTCTGTAACGAGCATTACCCATGCTGGCAGGCCCCGTCCGATGAGCGAAGCGACCGAATACCACATCGACAATATCCAGTCCTTCATCGGCAAGGAAATCGGTGTGACCGAGTGGATGACCATCGACCAGGATCGGATCGACCGGTTCGCCGAGGTTACCGAGGACCGGAACCCGTTGCATGTTGATCCGGCGGCCGCTGCCGAAGGGCCATATGGCCAGCCTATCGCGCATGGATTTCTGACACTTTCCCTGCTGAGCCACTTCGCCTATCAGAACCAGTTGCTGCCAGCGGGGATCGCCCATGGCATCAATTATGGCTTTGAGCGGGTGCGTTTCATGTCGCCGGTCCCGGTCGGATGTCGGATCCGCGACCGACAGACGTTGCTGGGGGCCGCGAACAAGGGCGAAGGGCGCTACGTGATCCGCACGCGCAACGCAATCGAGATCGAAGACGCGCCGATGCCGGCATTGCTCGCCGACTGGCTATGCATCTTCATGCGGGCTGAGGGTGGGGACGCCTCGAGCGCCGCCGCCGAATAACCGCCCGGCGCGCCAAACCTTTACCGAATAGACGCATACGCAGATTAAACTGTGCAAGGCGTTGCCGGCGCGAAACCGCCCACGGCCGCCTTAGTCTGATGGGGGACCAATGGCCGACCAATTGGCGGAAAGCGCGCTTCGTTACCACCGCGAACCCCGCCCGGGGAAGATCGAGGTGGTCGCAACCAAGCCGCTATCGACCCAGCGCGATCTGTCGCTAGCATATTCACCCGGTGTCGCCGCCGCGTGCGAGGCGATAGTCGCGGACCCGACGGCGGCTGCCACGCTGACGGCCAAAGCCAACCTGGTTGCCGTAGTAACGAACGGCACGGCGGTGCTTGGGCTGGGAGCGATCGGGCCGTTGGCCGCCAAGCCGGTGATGGAAGGCAAAGCCGTGCTCTTCAAGAAATTCGCCGGTATCGACGTCTTCGATATCGAGGTTGACGCGGTCGAGATCGACCATTTCGTCGAGGTCGTTGCGGCGCTGGAGCCGACCTTCGGCGGGATCAATCTGGAGGACATAAAGGCGCCGGAATGCTTTGAAATCGAGCGGCGCCTGCGCGAACGTATGAACATTCCGGTACTCCATGATGACCAACACGGCACGGCAATCATCGTCGCCGCGGCCGTACGAAACGGTCTGGCGCTGACGGGCAAGGATCTGAATTCGGTTAAGCTGGTGACGTCTGGCGCAGGGGCCGCGGCGCTCGCGTGTGTCGGGCTGCTGGTCGAGATCGGATTGCCGAAAGCGAATGTGACCCTGACCGATGTCGACGGCGTGGTCTGGAAGGGCCGTGAGCCATCTCCTGGCGCCCATCTTGCAAACTATGCGCAGGATACCGACGCACGTACGCTGGGCGAGGCGATCGAAGGCGCCGATATTTTTCTTGGCCTTTCGGTAGGCGGTGTGCTCAAGCCGGAGATGGTCGAGCGCATGGCGAAAGATCCGCTGGTCCTGGCGTTGGCCAATCCGGTTCCTGAAATCATGCCTGATGAGGCGATGGCCGTACGCCCCGATGCGATCGTGGCAACCGGCCGTTCCGACTTCCCCAACCAGGTCAACAACGTGCTTTGTTTTCCTTTCATATTCAGGGGCGCGCTCGATGTCGGCGCCACGGAAATCAATCACGAAATGAAGGTGGCGTGCGTTGAGGCGTTGGCCGATCTCGCCCGGCAGGAGGAAGCCGAGCAGACTGCGAAGGCCTATGGCGGCAAGGCGAGTAGTTTCGGGCGCGACCATTTGATCCCGGCGCCGTTTGATCCGCGACTGATCTCGGCATTGGCGCCACGTGTCGCGGAGGCCGCGATGAAGAGCGGTGTCGCGACGCGGCCGATCGAGGATCTGAAGGCCTATCGCACGCGCCTGGAAGCCTTCGTCTTCCAGTCGGGCATGCTCATGCAGCCAATCTTCGCGCTGGCGCGCCGCCAGGCGATGCGGGTCACTTTCTCCGAGGGGGAGGATCCGCGCGTGTTGCGAGCCGTTCAGGCCGCTCTCGACGAACAGGTCTGCACGCCGATTCTGATTGGCCGGCCGGCGGTGGTCGCGCGGCAGGTCGAGAAGCTGGGGCTCCGCTTCAAGCCGGGGAGCGACTGTGCCTTGATCGATCCAGAGGACGATCCCCGATTTCGCGACTACTGGACTTTCTATCACGAGCTTGCGCAGCGCCACGGCGTCACGCCGGACGAGGCCCGCATGCGGGTACGCACCAATCCGACCGTGATCGCGGCGCTCATGGTGGCGCAGGGCGCGAGCGACGCGATGATCTGTGGCACTGTCGGCCGTTTCGATGAGCATCTGGTCCATGTGCGCGAGATCATCGGACTTGCCGATGATGTCGAGGATTTCGCCGCGCTCTCGGTGGCGGTGGTTCCCAAAGGCGCCTTTTTCATGATCGACACGCATGTGAACCCAGATCCGACCGCGCAGGAGCTGGCCAACCTGACCACGCGGGCGGCTGCGGAGGTCGAGCGGTTCGGTATCACGCCCAAAGTGGCGCTACTCTCGCATTCCAATTTCGGCGGCGCAGATACGCCGTCCGCACGTAAGATGCAAGCGGCTCTGAAACTCATTCGCGAACGTGCACCCAATCTGGAAGTCGAGGGCGAGATGCATGCTGACGCCGCGCTCGATCCGGCGCTGCGGGCAGAGATCTTCCCCAATAGCCGTCTTGAAGGACAGGCCAATCTGCTGGTGATGCCCAATCTTGACGCGGCCAACATCTCGTTGACTCTGGCGACAAGCCTGGGGGGCGGCATAACGGTGGGGCCGATCCTCATCGGCGCGGCCAAGCCCGCCTATATCCTCACCCCGGCCGTTACCGCGCGCGGCGTTTACAACATGACCGGCTTTGCTGCCGTGCGAGCACAGGAAGAAGCGGGTGTGGGAGCGCCGACGCCTTATACCAAGTCTCAGTGATATTGCCCCACCGTAGGCCGCCATCTTTTGTCCGCCGGCGTCGTTGCGCGCGGCTTGTGGTGCGCCGCACCACGGCGCAACCCGCGCCTAACCGGCGGACAAGATCTTGGCGGTCAAATGGTTCAATATCAGTGAGATTTGGTATTAAGCGCCGAAAACCTTGCGGAAACCCACTCTAAGGGCGCCGTCGAGTTCAGCCATGGTCACCGGAATGCCGAGATCGGCCAGCGATGTGACGCCGTGTTCGCCTGCTGCTATGCCGCAAGGCACGATACCGTCGAAATGATCGAGATTGGGTTCTAGATTGATGGCGATCCCGTGATAGCTGACCCAGCGGCGGACCCGCACGCCGATCGCCGCGATCTTGTCCTCGCGTCCGCCGCCGCGGTTGACCCAGATGCCGATGCGATCAGCGCGTCGCTCGCCGGTGACATTGAACGTAGCCAACGTCTCGATTGCCCATGCTTCAAGATCGCGGACGAATGCCCGGACGTCGCCGCCGCGCCGCTTCAGATCGAGCATCACGTAGGCGACCCGTTGGCCCGGACCGTGATAGGTGAATTGGCCGCCGCGGCCGGTGCGGTAGACGGGGAAGCGATCGGGATCCAACAGGTCGGATTCTTTGGCGCTGGTGCCGGCCGTGTAGAGGGGCGGGTGTTCGAGCAGCCAAACCGTGTCTCCGGCCTCGCCGGCACGTATCGCCGCGACCCGTCGTTCCATTTCCGCCACCACGGCTTCATACTGGACAGGCGCATCGCTGATACGCCAATCGACGCTCGGCGTGACGATCGCGGTAGAATCCGGCGTCATCTTGCCGCCTTTCCTTGAGCTTTTGCTGCCATTTTGCTATGCCGCGCAAGCGCCGGAAATGAAGGGCCAATCCAGGGTTAATATGCAGTTGGGGCGCATCTAGTCGAGATCAAGGATCGACGGCGGGGCTTGGATCCGCACCAGCGACCGCGCCGCACACCTTGATGGCCCGCTGCCTGATCAGCGCGCGCCTACTGTGTTTGGGCAGCATCCGCAAAAAAGGAGTTTGGCGGTGGCCGAGCCGAGCAAAACGGTCGCGAACCCGCAAACCGAAGGCGGCGGCGAGGCGGAGCCGCTCTACGGTCTGACGACCGGCGTCGTGCGCGCAACCCGCCAGGCTCTTGTAGCGGGTGATGCCACGCGCGTCCGCCGGTTGGTTCGCCCGCTGCACTATTCCGATCAGGCGGATTTGATCGAGCGCTTCAATCCCGGATTACGGCGCCGGTTCGTTGACGCGATGCGGGGGCAACTGGACGCCGTGGTGCTGACCGAACTCGATGAAGCGGTGCGCGAGGAAGTGGTCCAGCAACTGGGTGCGGCGGCAACGGCGGCGGCTGTTTCCGAGCTCGATTCCGATGACGCGGTACACGTGCTTGAGGACCTCGATGAGGAAGTTCAGCAGCAAGTTCTTGAAGCCCTGCCGGCGGAGGACCGGGCGCTCGTCGAAGAAAATCTCAGCTACCCCGAGGACAGCGCCGGCCGGCTGATGCAGCGCGAACTCGTGGCCATTCCGGCCTTTTGGACGGTTGGCGAGACCATTGATCATTTGCGCGAGTCTACGGATCTGCCGGACGATTTCTACGACATCATTGTGGTGGACCCCAAGCATCAACCCGTCGGAACGATCCCGCTCAACCGGATCATGCGCACGCGCCGGCCGGTGCGGGTTCGCCAAATCATGGCGGTGAAGATGTTCCCTATACCGGCCACTACCGACCAGGAGGAGGTGGCGCGCCTCTTCCGCCAGCACAACCTTGTTTCGGCGCCGGTGGTCGACGAGGGTGGCCGGCTGGTCGGAATCATCATGGTCGATGACGTGGTCGACGTGATCCACGAAGAGGCTGAAGAAGATTTGATGCTGCTTGCCGGTGTCGGCGAGGCCGATGTTTACCACGCCCTTATCGACACGGCGCGGTCGCGCTTTTCTTGGTTGGCGGTCAATCTCGTAACCGCAATATTTGCTTCGATTGTGATCGGACTGTTCGAGAGCACGATCAAGGAGATTGTGGCGCTCGCCGTCCTGATGCCCATCGTCGCGTCGATGGGCGGCAATGCCGGAACCCAAACTTTGACGGTGGCCGTGCGTGCGCTGGCGATGCGCGAACTATCCAGACAAAACGCCTGGCGCTTCGTCTTCAAGGAGCTCTTTGTCGGCGGGATCAACGGGATCCTGTTCGCGGTGCTGGCCGGCTTCTGCGCCGGCTTCTGGTTCCAAAGCGTGCCGCTGGGGGGCGTGATCGCCGGCGCGATGGTCGTGAACCTGATTGTCGCCGGGCTGTCGGGCACGTTGATCCCGCTGGGGCTCGAGCGGCTTGGCGTCGATCCCGCGATTGCCTCGAGTGTGTTCCTGACCACGGTCACGGATGTGATCGGGTTCCTGGCCTTCCTCGGGCTTGCCACGCTGTTCTTGGTGTGATCGTGCGCGCCCCAACCAACATCTATTGACTTGGCGTGGTTCGGGCACAAAAGTATACGTTAACGTAAACGTAAAGCGGTGCGCTGAGACTGTGCGATCCAGCGAGGGGCGCATTCTCTGCCGACACGCAACCAGGAGAGACCGCATGAGCGCACCCGTGGCGCGTTTGGATAGAGACGCGGAGGCGATCTTCTCAATCACTGAACTAGCGCAGGAATTCGACATCACGACCCGCGCGATCCGGTTTTATGAGGATCAGAACCTGCTGTCGCCCAAGCGCCGCGGACAGACGCGCATCTATGGCCAGCGCGATCGAACGCGGCTCAAGCTGATCCTGCGCGGCAAGCGGCTCGGCTTCTCGCTGGCCGAGGTAGGCGGGATCATCAACATGTACGACAGCGAACCCGGCGAGAAAGCGCAGCTCGATTTTTTCATCGCCAAGATCCGCGAGCGCTGCGCGATGCTCAAACAGCAGCGCGAGGATATCGAGGTTACGCTGGAAGAACTCGACGCGGTCGAAAAACGCTGCCACGCGCGCCTCAAACAACTGAGATAGCCCATTAAGCCCTCATAGTTGGAGGCGAGCTAAAGCGCGAAATCGATATTGACGTTTACGTAAACGTTAACTAAAACTCGGGCAGATATTGTTAGGCGGGGGCAAGGGCAATGCGGCAATCATGAACGCGTTTCAACCGGCCAATCCAGATTTCGAGGCGCGGGTGCGCGAGTCTTTCGCGCGGCAGCCCTTCATGGCGTTTATCGGCGCGGAGATCGCCGTCGTCGAGCCTGGATACTGCGAAATCCACTTGCCATATCGCACGGAGCTGACCCAACAGCACGGCTACGTGCACGGCGGGGCGATGGCCACGTTGGCCGACAACGCGGCCGGCTATGCCGCCTTCAGCCTGATGCCGGCGGATGCCTCGGTGCTGACGGTGGAATACAAGTTGAACATCATGCGCCCGGGTCTCGGTGATAGGATGACCGCCCGGGCCAGAGTGATCAAACCGGGCCGCACGATCACCGTCGTGGAATCCAACGTCTTCGGGGCCAAAGATGGCAAGGAGGTTATGTGCGTCACGTCGATCCAGACCATCATGGCCCTGCACGGCCGCGACGACCGGTGAGCGCGCGGTGGCATCGGGCAAAATGTGGCTGGGTTTTTGCGTTGGTGGCCGGGACAATGCTCGCGGTGTCGGCACCCACGGTCACAATCAGCGCCGAGGCCGCCGCTAAGAAAGGCGCCAAGGCCGGCAAGAAAATTCCAAGCAAGCTGCCGCCGACGCCGAGCGGAAAGCGCGCCGCGAACATGGTGAAAGTGACGTTGGTGACGCTGAACAACGCCGTGCTGACGCGGAATTTCAGCGTGCTCTGGTCGCAGTCGTCCTACGAGCTGCGCCGCCGGTACTCGACCGCAAAGCTGCGTCAGGCCTTTGCTCCGCTTATCAGACAACGCGTCGATCTGGCGCCGGCGCTCAATCTCCAACCACTTTGGCGCCGGCCGCCAGAGGTCGACGCCCGTGGCGAGCTGAGGCTGCTTGGTTGGTTCCACACGCAACCGCGCGTTGTGCGCTTCGATTTGCGCTATGTGCGTGAGCGCGGCCGCTGGCGCCTCTCGATGATCGAGGTCGACACGACGCAGCTCACAAAGGATTAAAGCTATGGCCGGCGGCTGCTGCCAAATCGGGTTGCGCCGCTGATCCAGAACCCGGCGAGGCCGTTCGCCAGACATACGATCCGGAGACGATCCAATGATCCCCAACCAGCTTCCCGCGCTCAATTTCGATCTCGGTGAGCATGTCGACATGCTGCGCGAGCAGGTGATGACGTTCGCTGCCGACGAGATTGCGCCGCGCGCCGCCGACATCGATGCCAGCAATGAGTTCCCGGCGGACCTGTGGCGCAAGATGGGCGACCTCGGCATCCTCGGCATTACCGTCGAGGAAGACTATGGCGGCGCGGCCATGGGGTATCTGGAACACGTGGTGGCGATGGAGGAAGTCTCCCGCGCGTCCGCCTCGGTGGGACTTTCCTACGGAGCCCACTCGAACCTCTGCGTCAACCAGATCCGCCGCAATGGCAATGAGGCGCAGAAAGCGAAGTATCTCCCCAAGCTGGTCTCCGGCGAGCATGTCGGGGCGCTGGCCATGTCCGAGCCGGGCGCCGGCTCCGATGTCGTCTCGATGCGCCTGCGCGCCGACAAAAAGGGCGACCGATACATCTTGAATGGCAACAAGATGTGGATCACCAACGGCCCCGATGCCGACACGCTGGTGATCTACGCCAAGACGGACACCCAGGCGGGATCGCGCGGCATTACCGCATTCCTGGTGGAGAAGGGCTACAAGGGATTTTCCACAGCGCAGAAGCTCGACAAACTTGGCATGCGTGGCTCGAACACTTGCGAGCTCGTTTTTGAAGATTGCGAGGTCCCGGAAGAGAACGTGCTGGGCGCGGTCGGCAAGGGCGTCAATGTTCTGATGAGCGGGCTCGACTATGAGCGTGTGGTGCTTTCGGCGGGGTCGACGGGGATCATGCAGGCCTGCATGGACGTGGTGGTGCCGTACATTCACGAGCGCGAGCAGTTCGGCCAGCCGATCGGCACCTTCCAGCTCATCCAGGGCAAGATCGCCGACATGTACACGACGATGAACGCCTGCAAGGCTTATTCCTACATGGTCGCCAAGGCCTGCGACCGCGGCGAGACGACCCGCAAGGACAGCGCCGGCGTCATCCTCTACTGCGCCGAAAAGGCGACGCTGCTCGCGCTCGACGCGGTGCAGATCCTCGGCGGCAACGGCTATATCAATGAGTATCCGACCGGACGCTTGCTGCGTGACGCAAAGCTCTATGAGATCGGGGCAGGCACCTCAGAGGTCCGGCGCATGCTGATCGGCCGCGAGCTCTTCGAAGAGACCGCTTGAGCGTCAGGGCCGACTGCCCTTCAATTCAATGGAAGCAACGACGACCCACCAAAGGCCGGTGGCGACAGCCGGCGTAATTGTGACGAGGGAACGCCAGCATGAGCCCAACGACCACGTATGAGGACATCCTCTACGAAGAGAAGGACAACACCGCCTGGATCACCATCAACCGGCCGGACAAGTACAACGCCTTTCGCGGGATCACCTGCGAGGAGCTGATCGACGCCTTCGGGCGCGCCGGCTGGAACAAGTCGATCGGCTCGATCGTGCTTCGCGGCGCCGGCGAAAAGGCGTTCTGCACCGGCGGTGACCAGTCGTCCCATGACGGCCAATACGAGGGCCGCGGCACCATCGGTCTGCCCATCGAGGAAGTCCAGAGCCTCATCCGCGACGTGCCCAAGCCGGTGATCGCGCGCGTCCAGGGTTATGCGATCGGCGGCGGCAACGTGCTGGCAGTGATGTGCGACCTTACGATTGCCTCGGACAAGGCGATATTTGGCCAGGTCGGTCCCAAGATGGGCTCGGTCGATCCGGGGTTTGGCACCGCCTATCTGGCGCGCGTCGTCGGCGAGAAGAAGGCGCGCGAAATCTGGTATCTCTGCCGCCGCTATTCGGCGCAGGAGGCGCTCGATATGGGGCTCGTCAACGCCGTCGTTCCCCATGACGAGCTCGACGCCGAGGTCGCCGGATGGGCAGCGGAGATCAACGAGAAGAGCCCGACCGCGCTGGCCATCGCCAAGCGCTCCTTCAATGCCGAGAGCGAGCATATTCGCGGGCTCTCAAGCATGGGCATGCAGGCGCTCAGCCTTTACTATGAGACCGAGGAATCGAAGGAAGGCGTCAAGGCGCAGGCCGAGAAGCGCAAGCCCGAGTTTCGCAAATACCTCAGATGACGGCGACCGCGCTGCCGCGGCTGGATTTGACACGTATTGGCCCGAAGGAGCAGGGCGATGGCTTTGTTAAGCAAATTCGAGAAACTACCGATGGACCGGCCCAGCATTCACGGTCCGGTGCAATGCACGTACTCCGTTTTCAACGGAAAGGACGGCAAGAGATACATTCAGTTGGACACCTACGGTTCGACTGAACGCGAGATCCCAGGGAAGAAAAGTCAGTCGCTTCAACTAAATGAAGACTCGGTCGCTGCTCTCCTGCAAGTGTTTGAGCGGGAGGGGTTCAAATGATCCCCAACCAGCTCCCTGCGCTCAATTTCGATCTCGGCGAGCATGTCGACATGCTGCGCGACCAGGTGATGACATTCGCCGCCGACGAGATCGCGCCGTTGGCGGCAGAGATCGACCGCACCGACGAGTTCCCTCGTCATCTTTGGCCCAAAATGGGTGCGTTGGGCCTGCACGGGATCACGGTGGAGGAGGAGTATGGCGGCGCCGGCATGGGTTATGTCGAGCACACCGTGGCGACCGAGGAGATCCATCGGGCCTCAGGTGCGGTCGGCGTCTCCTACGCCGCGCATTCCAACCTCTGCGTCAACCAGATCCGGCGCAATGGCAGCGAAGACCAGAAGCGCAAATACCTGCCCAAGCTGCTTTCCGGCGAGCATGTCGGTGGGCTTGCCATGTCGGAGCCGAATGCCGGCTCCGACGTGGTCTCGATGCGCCTGCGCGCCGACAAAAAGGGCGACCGCTACGTCTTCAACGGCACCAAGATGTGGATCACCAACGGGCCGGTGGCCGAGACGCTGGTGGTCTACGCCAAGACCGACCCCGACGCCGGCAAGCGCGGCATGAGCGCCTTCATCGTCGAGAGCGAATGGAAGGGCTTCTCCGTCGCCCAGAAGCTCGACAAGCTCGGCATGCGCGGCTCGCCCACCGGCGAGCTGGTCTTCGAGGATTGCGAGGTGCCGGAAGAGAATTTGCTGGGCGGCGAGGGCAAGGGCGTCAACGTGTTGATGAGCGGGCTCGACTACGAGCGTGTCATCGTCGCGGCCGGCGCCATAGGCATCGCGCAGGCCTGCATGGACGTGGTGGTCCCGTACATTCACGAGCGCGAGCAGTTCGGCCAGCCGATCGGCACCTTCCAGCTCATTCAGGGCAAGATCGCCGACATGTACACCAAGATGAATGCGTCCAAGGCCTACGTCTACATGGTGGCCAAGGCCTGCGACCGCGGCGAGACAACGCGCAAGGACGCTGCCGGCGCGGCACTTTATTGCGCGGAGCGGGCGACCGAGATGGCGCTCGATGCGATCCAGATCCTCGGCGGCAACGGCTATATCAACGACTATCCGACGGGCCGTCTGCTGCGCGACGCAAAACTCTACGAGATCGGCGGCGGCACCAGCGAGGTGCGGCGCATGCTGATCGGCCGGGAGCTCTTTAAGGAGACTGCGTGATGGAGAATTCCGGAGTGATGGCGCCCGCGCTTGACCCAACCACGGTCGAGGTGCGGCTGGGCTCGGCCTATCCCGACGAATTCAAGCCCGTGGCCGAGGGCCGTGAGAAGCAGGGGCTGGGCGACGCGGCGGGGCTTACGCATTTCGGGGTCAACCTAGTGCGCCTGAAATCTGGCGGGGCCTCTGCGCTCCGGCATTGGCATGCCTATGAGGACGAATTCGTCTACGTGCTCGAGGGGGAGATTACGCTTGTTACCGATGCGGGCGAGCAGGTGTTGGGTCCAGGTTTGGCCGCGGGATTTCCGGCGGGCCGGCAAGACGGCCACCACCTCGTCAACAAGAGCGGCAAGGACGCCGTCTATCTAGAGGTTGGCAACCGCCATCCAGACGAGGAGGTCCATTATCCCGACGTCGACCTGCATGGACAGCGGATCGACGGTGCCTTCACTTTCACCCGCAAGGACGGCGGCGCGGTCTGACGGCATGAGCGTCGGCCGCATGGCAGGGCTGCAGGATCGCTCTGGTCCGCTCGCTTGACCGTGTTGCGCCGCAATATCAGATAGAAACCGAAGACGGTATCCCAAGGAGGACTTCCCATGGCCGAAAACGGCAAGGACCCAATTGTCATCGTCGATGGCGCGCGTACGCCGATGGGCTCATTCCAGGGCTCGCTCAAGGACGCCAAGGCGACCGAGCTGGGCGCGGTGGCCGTGCGCGGCGCGCTGGTGCGTGCCGGCGTGAAGCCCGAAGAGGTCGATGAAGTGATCATGGGCTGCGTGCTGCCGGCCGGTCTTGGCCAGGCGCCGGCGCGCCAGGCCGCGCACGGCGCGGGCATTCCCTGGAACGCCGGGGCCACGACGATCAACAAGATGTGCGGTTCGGGCATGAAGGCGGCCATGCTCGCCCACGATATAATCACCGCCGGTGCGAGCAACGTCGTCGTGGCGGGCGGGCTGGAGAGCATGACCAACGCGCCTTACCTGATGGACAAGGCGCGGGCCGGCATGCGCATGGGCCACGCCAAGGTCTGGGACCACATGTTCCTCGACGGGCTGGAGGACGCCTACGAGCCGGGACGGCTCATGGGCACTTATGCCGAGGAGACGGCGCAGCATTTCCAGTTCACCCGCGAGGCCCAGGACGACTTCGCGATTACCTCGCTCAAGCGCGCCAAGACGGCGAACGAGGACGGCTCCTTCGCCGCCGAGACGGAGCCGGTGACGGTCACGACCCGCAAAGGCGAGGTGGTGGTCGCGCGTGACGAGCAGCCTTTCTCCGCCGATCTCACCAAGATCCCGAACCTCAAGCCTGCCTTCGCCAAGGACGGCACGGTGACGCCGGCCAATTCGAGCTCGATCTCCGACGGGGCGGCGGCGCTGATCCTGATGAAGGCCTCCGAGGCCGAGAAGCGGGGCCTCAGCCCCCGTGCCCGTATCGTCGCGCACGCGACGCACGCGCAAGAGCCGGCCTGGTTCACCACCGCGCCGGTTGGCGCCATCCAGAAGGTGCTGGAGAAGGCCGGCTGGAGTGCCAAGGACGCCGACCTTTATGAGATCAACGAGGCCCTCGCCGTGGTCACCTTGGCGGCAATGCGCGAACACGACCTGCCGCACGACAAGGTCAATGTCCATGGCGGCGCCTGCGCGCTCGGCCATCCCGTGGGCACCTCGGGCGCGCGGATCATCGTCACGCTGATGAACGCGTTGGAGAAGTATGGTGTGTCGCGCGGCGTGGCGTCGTTGTGCATTGGCGGCGGCGAGGCAACGGCCGTGGCTATCGAGCGTATGAGCTAGCGCGCGCGGGCGCGTCTAGGAGGGCATGGAGAGTGGCCCGGTCGGGAAACGTTCTTATCACCGGCGCCGGCCGGGGCATTGGCCTTGAATTCGCGCGCCAATACGCCGAGATGGGTTGGCGCGTGCATGCCACCTGCCGCGAGCCCAAAAGCGCCCATGGATTGTTGACGCTTCCGGGCGAGGTGACCGTTCACAAGCTCGACGTCACCCATCCCAAGCAGCTGGGTCACCTGGTGCGCGAGCTTGAAGGGGTGCCGGTCGACCTCTTGATCAACAATGCCGGCGTTATTGGACCGCGCGACCGCAGCTTCGGTGAACTCGACTATGAGGCCTGGGAGCACCTGCTGCGGGTCAACACCCTTGCGCCGATCCGCATCGCCGAAGCCTTCATCGACAATATCCTCGCCAGCGAGCGCAAGCTGATCGTATCGCTCTCCAGCGTCTACGCCAGCATCGGTTCCAACGATGTTGGAGGCAGCTATCTCTATCGTTCAAGCAAGGCAGCGCTGAACGCCGCGATGCGCAGCCTGGCGATCGATCTGCGCGACCAGGAGGTCACGGTGGTCGTGCTGCATCCGGGCTGGGTGCGCACCGATATGGGCGGGCCGAATGCGACCCTCTCGCCCGAGGACAGCGTGGCCGGCATGTGCGCGCTCATCGACCTGCTGAAGCCATCGCAGAGCGGACGGTTTTATGGCTCCGACGGGGCCAAAATTCCCTGGTGAACCGGGGCCAAGCTGGGTTTGTGCCTTGCGGCCGGATGGGTTACCAAAGGCCGAACGTACGTTCGGCTAAGCTGGAGGAGGCGCATGAGCGGCTGGCACCTTGCACAGATCAATATCGCCCGCGCGGTGGCGTCGATTGATGACCTTATGATGGCCGAGTTCGTGGCGCAGCTTGATGCCATCAACGCCGTTGCCGATGAAAGCCCCGGCTTCGTCTGGCGGCTTCAGAGCGAGAGCGGCAATGCGACCGACATCCAAGCCTATGCCGATCCCCGCGTGATCATCAACATGTCGGTGTGGGAGACGGCCGAAGCGTTGTTCGACTACGTCTACAAAAGCGATCATCTGAGCGTGCTGCGGCGGCGGAAGGATTGGTTCCAGCGGTCCCATCGGCCGAGCACGGCGCTGTGGTGGATCGAGGCGGGGAGGACGCCAGATGTCGAAGACGGCGTTTTCCGGCTCGACCATTTGGTCGAACACGGACCCACCGCGCGCGCCTTCACGTTCAAGGAGCGGTTCCCGCCGCACAATGAGAAGTCTGAGAATTCGACCGGGCCCGACCTTGTTCCCGAAGAATACTGCATGGGCTGGGTCTGACGCCTTTACGGGCCATCGAGGAAATTGCATCGGGAGAGCGAGCATGGTGCTGACCGAAGAACAAACGATCATCCGTGACACGGCACAGCAGTTCGCTGCCGAAAAGCTGGCACCCTTCGCGGCCGAGCGCGATCAGGCATACGACGTGCCGCGCAGCGTGATCGAGGAGATGGGCGCGCTCGGATTGTTGGGCGTGACGGTCGATCCCGATTGGGGCGGCGCCGGCGCCGACCATGTCGCTTACGTGCTGGCGCTGGAGGCGATTGCCGGCGGCGATGGCGGCGTCTCGACGATCATGAGCCTCTCAAACTCTCCCGTCGGGGCAATTCTGGAGACCTATGGCACGAAGGAGCAAAAGGAGCGCTACCTGAAGCCGATCGCTAGCGGCGCGATGATGGCATCGTTTGCGTTGACCGAGCCGCATACGGGATCTGATGCGAGCAATCTGAAGACCCGCGCCCAGCGCAAGGGCAATCACTGGGTGATCAACGGCACCAAGCAGTTCATTACCGCTGGCGGCACGTCGGATGTCTGCATGACTTTCGTGGTCACCGATCCCGCAGCCGGCAAAAAGGGTATCTCGGCCTTTATGGTTCCGACGGACGCCGAGGGCTATGTGGTGGCGGCGAAGGAAAAGAAGCTCGGTCAGCGTTCCGCCGACCTCTGCCAGATCATCTATGACAATGTCGAGGTCACACCCGACATGATGCTCGGCGACGAAGGCCAGGGCTACAAGATCGCATTGGAGAATCTCTCGACCGGCCGTATCGGCATTGGCGCGCAAGCTACCGGATTTGCCCAGGCGGCCTATGAGGCGGCCCTTGCTTACGCAAAAGAGCGCGAGTCTTTCGGCAAGCCGATCATCGAGCACCAGGCCGTGGCTTGGCGGCTCGCCGACATGGCAACGGAGATCGAGGCCGCGCGCCAACTAGTATTGAATGCGGCGCGCCTGATGGACGCTGGCGAGCCCTGCCTGAAGGAAGCCTCGATGGCAAAATTGTTCGCAAGCGAGATGTCCGAACGCGTCTGTTCGGCGGCCATCCAGACCTTCGGCGGCTATGGCTACACCGGCGACTTTCCGGTCGAGCGTTATTACCGCGATTGCCGGGTCTGCCAGATCTACGAGGGCACCAGTGACGTCCAGCGAATGGTGATCAGCCGAGCGATCGCCGGGGCCTGATACTTGCCGGAAATCATAAGAATGCGGGCGAAGGCGTGAGCAGCCCCGCGGGGTCGTACAAGCCCCAAATCGCGTTGCTGAGCGCCTGCTGGGCGCTGCATGGCGTGTCCAACCTGCTTCTGGTCAGCGTAGCTGTGCTGAGTGGGCATTTGCTGGCTGACAACAAAGCCTATGCGGCTCTCCCTGTGGCGCTGCAATGGACCGGAACTGCATTGATGGCGGCGCCGGCATCGTTCTACATGCGCCGGTTTGGGCGACGCATCGGGTTCTGGACGGCGACGACGTTGATCAGCACGGGCGCGGCGCTGGCGGTTGCTGCGCTTTACGAGGGCCAGTTCGCCTGGCTTTGCTTCGGCGGCTTTCTCATGGGCGTCGGCAACGCTTTCAACTGGTACTACCGTTTTGCCGCCGCCGAGGTGGCGCCGCAGGATTATCGCAGTCGGGCCATCTCCTTCGTTCTCGCCGGAGGGGTGGTCGCCGCAGTCGTCGGCCCGTCGCTGGCCGATCTTACGAAAGATCTGCTGGCGCCGGTCAATTTCGCCGGCACCTTCGCCACCATGATCGTCGTCAATGCCGTCACGGCGACCATTCTGTTGTTTGTGCGCGTGCCGCAGCCGCCCGCCGAAGACCTGCGAGGCGGACGGCCGATTGGCGAGATCGCCCGTCAGCCCGCCTTCATCGTTGCCGTGATCGGCGGGGCCGCGGCATACGGCGTGATGGTTCTGATGATGTCGGTCACGCCGCTCGCCATGATGCTGCACAAACATGCGTTCAGCGATGCCACCTTCGTCATCCAATGGCATGTGCTGGGCATGTATATCCCATCGTTCTTTACCGGCCAGCTGATCCGCAAGTTGGGCGTTCTAAACATTATGCTGGCCGGCACTATCCTCATTGCGGCCAGTATTGTCGTCGGTTTCGATGGAACCAGTTTCACGCATTTCTGGGTCGCGCTCACGACCCTTGGGGTCGGTTGGAACTTCCTGTTCATTGGCGCCACCACCTTGTTGACCGAAACCTATGCGGTTTCCGAGCGGGCCAAGACGCAGGCATTCAACGAAGCGGTGATCTTTACCACCGTTGGCCTGGCAACGTTTTTCTCGGGTACATTGCTGCACCAAGTGGGATGGCACGCGGTCAATCTGGCCGCGCTGCCGGCGATAGCGCTCGTGGCAAGCGCGATTTTGTGGCTTATGTTTCGCGGTGTCAGCAGGCCCACGAGCGCCGGGGCTGCACCCGGCGAATAATCCGGACGGCCACGAAAGACGGGTTCGATGAATTCGCTTGCCGCATTGCTGCATTTATTGGCGTACGTGTTCGCGGCCACCGCAGCTTTGGGGATGGTACTGGGTGGATGGTGGTCGATGATGACCATCGTTTACGGAGTTGTGCTGGTTCCGATGCTCGATCCAATTATCGGCACATACTTTCCGCCAGAGCGACCGCGCTTCCAAGCACAGGCCTATGACTATGTTTTGTGGTTGGCGGCACCGCTCACCTTGGCGGTGATCGTGTTCGCGCTATGGCGCGTGTCGTTTCACCCGGTATCGGTCGTCGAGGCAATCGGGTTCACGATGTCCGTCAGTCTGACGACGAGCATCGGCATGGTCGCCGGCCACGAGCTTGTGCATCGCCGCAGCGCTTTCGAGCGTGGGCTCGGACTGCTGCTCCTCGCGCTGGCCGCCAACATGCAGTACCGGCTGCATCACGTGTTCGGCCATCACAAGCGGATCGGCGTGCCCGGCGACATGGAAACGGCGGGCAAGGGGGAGAATGTTTATGCCTTCGCGCTGCGCTGCTATCTCGGTCAGCACGTTTGGTCGCTGCGAAGCGAGATAGAGCGTCTCAAGCGACGTCAGCGCGCACCCCTTGGCCCGGGCAATCGATTGCTTTGGTACCTGTTGATCGAGGGCGCCATCGTTGTCGCAATCTTCGTGATATTCGGCTGGTGGGGTGTGCTGTTCTTTCTTGCACAATGCTACGTCGCTACGTTTCTGCTCAACGCGGTCTTCTACCTGGAGCACTACGGTCTGGTGCGACGAGAAAGTGAGCCGGGACGCTTCGAGCCGATTTCCGAGCGTCACTCGTGGAACTCGAACCATCGCTTGACGAATTGGACCGTCTACAACCTCGCCCGCCATTCGGGCCATCACTTGCATGAGACCATTCATTATGAAGGGTTGGGCAACTCAGCCGATACCCCGCAACTGCCGACGGGATACGGGGGGATGATCCTTCTGGCAATGGTGCCGCCCCTTTGGCGGCGCGTTATGGATCCGCTGGCCGAGAAGTGGCAAGCATAAGGGTGTAGCACCGGTAAAGTTCCGGATCGCTGCGGCAATCACCGCAATCCATTTAACTTTTGAAGAGCATATGGTCACTTTTTCCCCGATGGGCTGCATAAATGGGTGTGCACTTAGGGCTTGATTAATGACTTTTCCGGCATAGTCGGCTTCCAAATTCCTGAGGAAAACTGGCTGTTCGTCTCCCATGAGCGGTAACACCATAGTCCTGGCGGAAGATGAACCTCATCTCCGCCGGCTCTACGCCGACTTCCTGAACGCCCATGGCTATCAAGTGATCGCCACGAGCGACGGGTTGGAGACGCTGAGCCTGCTTCACCGCGTTCAACCGCGGATGTTGCTGCTCGATATCATCATGCCGGGCATGAATGGGATTGAAACCTGCCGGCGTGCGCGTCAGGTGGTCGAATACAGCACGCCGATCGTATTCATCACATCGTTGGATTACGCTGACCATGTGAAGGAAGGCCTTGAGGCCGGCGGCGACGACTACATTCTCAAGACTTCGCCCCTGGAGGTGATCCTGGAGCGTGTTCAATACTGGACCGATCGTACGGCACGCAGCAAGTCGGAGCGGCGGCGCTCGCGGGCTCTTGATGAAATCCGGGTGCTGGTTGAAGAGCACGCGATGGGTAGTGGATCGGCTAGTATCGAGTGGCGGCCCGACCCTCACGCAGACGCGCTCAACGATTTTCTGGCCAAGGCACTCACAGCGGCCGGCCCTGGCTTCGGCAGCACTCAGGAGCAGCGTGTATATTTCCTGGGCTACGTTGCCGGGGTGGTCGATTACGAAATGAGCCAGGCTGGGTTGCTGCGACCGCAATTCGTCAAGTACATCCGGAGCGCCCTACGCTCCAGCGGCATTGTCGACACCGCGCAGATCGAAGAAATGGTTTCAGCGCTTGAGACGATCTCTGCCGACGGTCTGGCAAAGACCGGATGGAGAAATGGACGGCGCGACAAGGGTGCTGCGGCGGCCGCAGGCCCGGACTTCGTGCCAAGCGGCCTGGCGGAATTCAAGGCCGTCGCATAGGGGCACCAAGCGCGGCATCAGACAGCCGCACGACCGGATCTCATTCCGCCTGATATTCCTTCTCTCTTTTTTTTGATCGCGGCATTCCGTCTGTGTAAACGTCACGCCCAGCCGCTTCCTGGCGATGCAACCTGCCGCGGACTTGGTTCTGACCGCTTTTCGCCGTGCGATGCTCCAACGCCAAAGACGACGCATTTCGCGGGCGCTCGCGAGAACGCAGCCTTGAATGGCCGGTCGTTGTGCTGATGCACGACCCAGCTATGCGCCCGGGCATCTCGACGTATGCGGCCATGATCTTCGCCGGACACATGCATGGCGGACAGGTTTACCTGCCGTTCCTGGGCGCGCTTATCACGCCAGGCCGAGCACCAAGCCGGCAAGTTTGTGGCCTAATTCGCGAGAATGGCCGGATGATGTATGTTGGTGCAGGGATCGGCACTGGCAACATTCCGATTCGCCTCAACATGCCACCGGAAATCGCTATCGTGACCGTCCGGGGCATTTCGTCTAAACAATCGCAATGTCGCTGGCCTGTCTGGACTGCCCATGTCTGTCATTCGAAGCGCTCTCAACGCACGGTCCGATGAGTTTCGGGCCAATCACGCACACATGACCGGTGTGCTCGATGATCTGCGCGACAAGGTAGCAATGGTCAAACAAGGTGGCGGCGAGGGCCCGCGTAAGAAACACTTGGATCGCGGCAAGATGCTGCCGCGCGAGCGGATCAGGACGCTGCTCGATCCGGGCTCGCCCTTCCTTGAGCTCTCCCAGATGGCAGGCTGGGAGATGTATGGCGGGGACGTTCCGTCGGGCGGAGTGATCACCGGCGTTGGCCGCGTTTCTGGCCGCGAATGCATGATCGTCTGCAACGACGCCACGGTGAAGGGTGGCACCTATTTTCCGATCACGGTGAAGAAGCATATCCGGGCGCAGAACATCGCCATGGAGAACCGGCTACCGTGCATATACTTGGTTGATTCAGGAGGCGGTAATCTGCCGACGCAGGACGACGTCTTTCCCGATTCGCAGCATTTCGGACGCCAGTTTTACAACCAGTCGATCATGTCAGCCGCTGGAATTCCGCAGATCGCAGTAGTGATGGGGTCATGCACCGCAGGCGGCGCTTACGTGCCAGCAATGTGCGATGAGAACATCATCGTTCGCAATCAGGGCACGATCTTTCTGGGTGGGCCGCCGCTGGTCAAAGCCGCGACAGGCGAAGTGGTCGGCCCAGAAGAACTCGGCGGGGGTGATCTGCACACGCGTACGTCGGGCGTGAGCGACCATCTGGCGGAGAATGACGCCCACGCGCTCGGTATTGCGCGGCGGATCGTCGCCAATTTGAACCACCGGAAATCCATCTCGCTCGATGTAAAGCCGCCGTGCGCGCCGGTATACGACCCCGAGGAAATTCACGGCATCGTGCCCGTAGACGCAAAGAAACCTTACGACGTCCGAGAAGTTATCGCGCGGATCGTCGACGGCTCCGAGCTCGACGAGTTCAAGCGGCTCTACGCGACCACGCTGATCTGCGGCTTCGCGCATATCTATGGCTATCCAGTCGGCGTTATCGCCAATAATGGAATTCTCTATTCCGAATCGGCTCTAAAGGCCGCTCATTTTATTGAATTATGCGGACAACGGTATATTCCATTGATTTTCTTGCAAAATATTGCAGGGTTCATGGTCGGCAAGAAGTACGAAGCAGGCGGTATCGCCAAGGATGGCGCCAAGATGGTTCACGCCGTCGCGTGCGCACGGGTGCCTAAGTTCACGGTAATCATGGGCGGCAGTTTTGGTGCCGGCAATTACAGCATGTGCGGGCGCGGCTACTCGCCGCGATTCCTGTGGATGTGGCCCAACGCGCGGATCTCGATCATGGGCGGTGAGCAGGCGGCGAGCGTGCTGTCGACCATCCGGCGCGACAATATCGAGGCCGGCGGCGGAAAGTGGTCGGCAAAGGAGGAGGCGGCCTTCAAGGCGCCCATCCTTGAGCAGTATGAGCATCAGGGACACCCTTATTATTCGACCGCGCGGCTCTGGGATGACGGGATCATCGAGCCGGCAGAGACGCGCATGGTACTCGGGCTGGGACTTTCAGCAGCCCTCAACGCCCCGGTGGAAGAGCCCCGCTTTGGCGTATTCAGGATGTGAGGCGATGAGCGAGCAGACAGTCTTGAGTGAGGTCGATGAGCGCGGTATTGCGCGCATCGCTCTCAACCGGCCGGATTTGCAGAATGCCATGAATGACGTTCTAATCGGAGCGCTGGTCGAGGCGTTCGGGCGCGTCACTGCCGATCCCTCGGTTCGGGTCGTGGTGCTCGCCGGTCACGGCAAGAGCTTCTGCTCAGGCGGCGATCTCAACTGGATGCGTCGTACGGCGGAATACGGGATCGAGGAGAACCTCGCCGATGCCCGCGTTTTGGCGCAAATGCTTGATGCGATCGATCGCTGCCCAAAGCCCGTTATCGGCCTTATCCACGGCAATGTTTACGGTGGCGGCAACGGGCTGGTTTGCGCCGTCGATATCGCGCTTGCTGCCGACACGACGAAGTTCTGTTTGTCGGAAGTACGCCTTGGCCTGATGCCTGCGACCATCAGCCCCTACGTGGTTCGGGCGATGGGGGCCCGGGCGGCACGCCGATACTTCCTCACCGCTGAATTGATCGAGGCGGCCGAGGCTCATCGTTTAGGTATGATCCACGAAATCGTTCCTGAAGCCGAGCTCGAGGCGGCCGGGGAGCGCATGATCAGAGCACTGCTCGTCGGTGGACCCAATGCGATTGCTGCCTCCAAATTACTGATCGAGCGAGTTCGCCATGGGCCGGTCGACGAGGCGATGATGGATTACACGGCGCGCGGCATCGCCGAAATCCGGGCCACCGAGGAAGGCAAAGAGGGGGCGGATGCTTTTCTTCAGAAGCGAAAGCCTGCCTGGCGAACGTGAGCTGGAGCTAGCGGTGTGAGCAACGGCACCACCGGGGTAAACGGGCGTTCGGCACGCTATCGCTTGAGCGGTATCGTCTTCACCGGCGTTATGGTGGCGTTGGTCGCCTTTGGCCTTGCGCCGGTCGTGGATTTTTTCTTTTACGTGATTTTGGCTGCGCTCTTTGTGGGCGTGACGGCGATGTACCTTTCGTTTCCAGGCAGCGGTTTTTTCTGCATCGCATTGGCGAATTTCCTCACCGTCTATACCTGCCTTTTCGCCTTCTTCATCGAAGTGAATTTCCGTGCGGGCGATCGCATCGAGATCATCATCGCCTATCTGCTGCCGATCGCGGCGTTCAATGTCGGCACCTGGTTGCGACATGGCGAAATCCGGAAGATCGTGGTCGATGCGCGTTTGCGCGAGGTGCGGCATCTGTCGCGTCCTTTTCGCTGGCTGGCGCCGGTCTTCGCCATTGGCGCTCTGACATTCGTGTTGCCGGGACTGCCGCTTAGCCCCGCCATGCTGGACCTGATCCTCATTGCGGCCATGGCCGCGATTGCGGGGATCGTGCTTCTGGTCGCGCGGGACGTGGCGATCTTCCTGATCGACGTCGGCCTGATGTTCGAGGATTTCTTTCGCCGGATGTCAGGCATGATCCTGCCGGCGATGGGTTTTCTTACCTTCTATTCGATGAACATCATCGTCTTTGCCTGTATCTACCGGATCATGGACCGATATTCTGCCGCACAGCATTTTCGGGTCGAGGGTGTTGCGCGGGACATCGATTTTCCCGAAAGCCTCTATTTTTCGGTGATCACGCTCAGCACTGTCGGCTACGGCGAGATCGTGCCGATGAGCGATGTCGCGCGCATTGTCGCGGCGGTACAGATCGTGCTCGGCGTCATGTTGCTGCTGTTCGGCTTCTACGAGATCATGAGTTACGCGCGCGGGCGCGATCAGTCGGGTCCCGATTTTTCAAGAGCGCCCGAGACGACAGGCAAGAGGCGGAAACGCGAACCCGCCGCGCGGCATTGAGGCGAGGCTGGACCAAAAAATGTTCGAAAGTATCCTGATTGCCAATCGCGGAGAGATCGCCTGCCGCGTCATCAGAACGGCCCGGCGCATGGGTCTTCGCACCATCGCTGTTTTTTCCGAGGCCGATGCGGCAGCCCAGCACGTGGCGCTTGCCGATCGGGCCCGGCACATCGGGCTGGCGCCGGCCGCCCAAAGCTATCTCAAGATCGAAGCCGTCATCGCAGCAGCCAAGGCCGAGGGCGCGCAGGCGATCCATCCAGGCTACGGCTTTCTTGCCGAGAATGCTGAGTTCGCCGAAGCTTGCGCCAAAGCGAACATCACTTTTGTTGGTCCGCCGGTCACGGCAATCAGAGCCATGGGCTCGAAAAGCGCCGCCAAGGAGATCATGGGCAAGGCCGGGATCGCGCTCGTGCCCGGTTATCACGGCAAGGATCAAAAACCTGGCACGTTGCGCAACGCCGCGGAAAAGATTGGCTATCCTGTGCTGCTGAAGGCCTCGGCGGGTGGTGGCGGCAAGGGCATGCGGCTGGTTGAAGGCGCCGATGGGTTCGATGAAGCGCTCAAATCGGCAAAGCGCGAGGCCACGGCAGGCTTTGGTGACGACCGGATGCTGGTGGAGAAGTTTATTGAGCGGCCCCGCCATATCGAGATCCAGATTTTCGCCGACCGCCACGGCAACGTGGTCCATCTCTTCGAGCGCGATTGCTCGATCCAGCGTCGGCACCAGAAGGTGATCGAGGAGGCGCCTGCGCCCGGCATGTCCGAAGCGAGGCGCCGCGAGATGGGTGATGCCGCGGTGGCGGCTGCCGCAGCGATCGGCTACGAGGGCGCCGGCACGGTCGAGTTCATTGTCGATCCGGCCGGTAACTTCTATTTCATGGAGATGAACACGCGCCTGCAAGTCGAGCATCCCGTAACGGAAATGATCACCGGCCAGGATCTCGTGGAATGGCAGTTGAGGGTAGCCGCCGGCGAACGCTTACCGCTGGCTCAGGATGATCTTGCGATCTGTGGCCATGCGATCGAGGCGCGGATCTACGCCGAGGATCCGGCGCGCAATTTCCTGCCGGCGACCGGCCAGCTTCATCACCTGCATTTCCCCGCGGAGGACAAGTGCACTCGGATCGATACAGGCGTCCATGAGGGCGACGAGGTCTCGATCTACTACGATCCAATGATTGCCAAGCTCGTTGTTCATGGCGAAGACCGGGCGGCGGCGGTGAGCCGCCTGAAGGCGGCGCTTGGTGAGGTTCGCGCTGTTGGCGTCACGACCAACGCAGCCTTTCTGCGCGCCGTCGCGGCGCACAAGGCCTTCGCCAAAGGCAAGTTCGACACCAGCTTCATTGAGCGACACAAGGCAGATCTCATCCCTGTCGTGACGAGCGCGCCTGATGATGTGTTGGCTTTTGCCGCGCTGGCTGTGGTGCTCGAGCAAGCCCAGTCAGCCAATTCGCGCGCAGCCGCGTCGGAGGATCCTTACTCGCCGTTCAATCGCTCCGATGGTTGGCGGCTCAACGATGACGCCCACACCGTTCTGCGCTTCGACGATGGTGGGAACGAGGTGGCGGTCACAGTGCACTACCGGCGCGACGGCTATGTATTCGATCTGCCGGGCGGATCGGTTTCGGTGCACGGCGAGCTTGAGAGCGATGGATCGCTGCGCGCCGATATCGGCGGCACCCACGGGCGCGGTGCTGTCATTCGCCTCGGACAGGATCTTCACGTGTTCATCGACGGCCGCGTGCAGCGGCTGGAGATTGTCGATCCGCTCGCTGCGGTCAGCGATCTGGAGGCCGGCGGTGGGCGGCTGACCGCGCCAATGCCTGGCAAGATTATCGCGGTGAACGTCAAGGCGGGGACTGCCGTGGCGCGCGGAACCGCGCTTCTGGTCATGGAAGCCATGAAAATGGAGCACACTATCGCCGCGCCCGATGACGGCACTGTCACCGCTGTCCATTTCAAGGTCGGCGAGCAGGTTGACGAGGGCACCGAGCTGATTGAATTCGAAGTGGCGGAAGGCGCGTGAGATGACGCTGCCGAGCCAGGTTAAAATGGTCGAGGTTGGTGCCCGCGACGGGCTGCAGAACGAGCCTGGGACGCTTGCGACTACGCTCAAGGTTGAATTCATCGACAAGCTGTCCGCCACCGGGCTGCGGGCGATCGAGGCCGGCTCGTTCGTCTCACCCAAGGCCATCCCGCAGATGGCAGACACCGACCAGGTGATGGCCCGGATAGAGCGCAGGCCCGGCGTTAGCTATCCGGCAATTACGTTCAATATCAAAGGGTTGGATCGTGCAATTTCGGCAAAAGTAGAAGAAGTGGCGATCGGCACTGCAGCCTCTGAGACTTTCTCTCAGCGCAATACGAACTGCTCGATCGGCGAAAGCTTCGCGCGGTCACGCACGATTTGCGAAGCGGCGGCCGCCGAAGGGCTGCGGGTGCGGGGCTACGTTTCCTGCGTGCTCGGCTGTCCTTATGAGGGCGAAACCGATCCGGAGCTGGTTGCGGAAATGGCCGAGGAAATGGCCGGTATGGGCTGCTACGAGATATCGCTCGGCGACACGATCGGGACCGGAACGCCGGAAAAAGCCAAAGCGATGATCGGTGCGGTGGCAAAAAGAGTGCCGATGGAGAGGCTGGCGCTGCACTTTCACGACACCTATGGCCAGGCCTTGGCAAACATCTACGCGGGTCTGGAGCTCGGTGTTGCTGTGGTGGACAGTTCGGTATCGGGGCTGGGTGGCTGTCCGTATGCGCCGGGCGCCGCCGGAAACGTGGCGAGCGAGGATGTGCTCTACATGCTGAACGGGCTCGGCATCGAAACCGGCGTTGACTTCGACAAGCTTGTCGAGGTGGGGCGGTTCATCACCGATGCCATTGGCCGCCCGCCGGTTTCTAAAGTTGCGCAGGCGATGCGGGCTAAGACGAACTGAGCGCGAGAGGCCAGGCAAGTGCAACACTTGGCTGGAACGCTGGCGGGGCGGTTTCCGTCATGCTAAAGGGAAAGCCTTCGAGTTTACTCTGCGCCATGACCGTTCATATCCTCAAACTCTCCGTTGGTTCCGCTTCGATCGAGACGCTGGCTGCGTGGCAAACACGGCGTTTGGCGCAGCTCGGAAAGCTCTTCCATCGCACCCGGTACGCGCCGCGGCGTGCGGAGGAGGTGCTCAACGGCGGCTCGATCTATTGGGTGATCCAGCATTTCGTGATCGTGCGCCAACGGATCATAGGCATCGAACCGGCCGAAGATCCCGACGGTAAGCGCTGTTGCCATCTGATGCTTGATCCCGAACTGGTCCGGACACGCCCGCAGCCGCGCCGCCCGCATCAGGGCTGGCGCTATCTCGACCCTGCAGACGCACCGCGCGATGCGGGCGCGGTGGCTGATCTCGATGAAGAGCCGCCACCGGCAATGGCCGCCGAGCTGCGCTCGCTCGGACTGATCTGAGCAACCCATGATTTTCGAAGCGCCGCCCGAACTCGATGCAAAAAGGCTGGCGATCAATGCGCTCTACCGGGCCGACGAGGCGCAGGTCGTCCGCCGATTGCTGCGCCAGGCGCGCTTGGATCCCGAGCAGCACAAAAAAGCAACCCGCCGCGCCCGAAAACTGGTCAAGTCGGTGCGCGCGGCGCGGCTCGATCGCGGCGGGATCGACGCGTTCCTTCAGGAATATGAGCTGTCAAGCGACGAGGGCGTCGTGTTGATGTGCCTTGCCGAAGCTCTGCTGCGCATCCCGGATGCGGACACGGCCGACCGTCTGATCCGGGACAAGATCGGCGGGGCCGACTGGAAGCGGCACATGGGTGCGAGCGAATCACTGTTCGTCAATGCCTCGACCTGGGCGCTCATGCTCACGGGACGCCTGCTCGGATCCTCCGCGTCGAAAAAGAGTGACCTCGGCACTGTTTTTACCCGGCTGATTGCTCGTGGGGGCGAGCCGGTCATTCGCCAGGCCATGACCCAGGCAATGCGAATCCTGGGCCGCCAGTTCGTGATGGGAAGAACGATCGATGAAGCGTTGGATCGCGCGCGGTCCGGGCAGGCCAACGGCTACCGGCATTCCTTTGACATGCTGGGCGAGGCTGCGCGCACGGCGGCGGATGCCGAGCGGTATTTCGAGGCCTATGCTTCCGCGATCGCGACGATCGGAAGGGAAACCGACGGCGACAATCCGGTCGAGCAACCCGGGATTTCGGTCAAACTGTCGGCGCTTCATCCGCGGTACGAATACGCGCAACGCGAGCGCGTGCTTAGCGAGCTGACACCGCGTCTGATCGAATTGTCGGCAATTGCCAAGGATGCGGGTATCGGCCTTACGGTCGATGCCGAGGAGGCCGACCGGCTCGATCTTTCACTCGATGTGTTCGACCGGGTTTCGGCGGCCCCGCGCCTTGCCGGCTGGGACGGGCTCGGGCTTGCAGTGCAGGCATATCAAAAGCGCGCCGTGCCATCGATCGGCTGGCTGGCGGAGATCGCGAGACGCGACCGGCGGCGGCTCATGGTGCGGCTGGTCAAGGGTGCATATTGGGACAGCGAGATAAAGCGGGGGCAAGAACGGGGCCTGGACGGCTATCCCGTCTTTACGCGCAAAGCGGCGACGGATGTGGCCTACATTGCCTGCGCACGCGGGTTGCTTGACGATCCAAAGGCGTTCTATCCGCAATTCGCAACCCACAACGCGCTCACGCTGGCGACCGTCGAAACGCTGGCGGGGAAAAGCCGCGCATTCGAATATCAGCGCCTCCACGGCATGGGTGAGGCGCTATACGGCGAAATTGTCGGCCCGGAACCGGACGCGCCCAAATGCCGTGTCTATGCGCCAGTGGGCAGCCATGAGGATTTACTGCCCTACCTGGTGCGGCGGCTTCTGGAAAACGGCGCCAACACATCATTCGTCAATCGCATTGTCGACGAGGATTTGCCGATTGCGCAAATCATTGCCGATCCTGTCGAAGTCATGGCGCGGTCCAAGCCGATCCCACATCCTCGTATCCCGCTCCCGGTGGCGATGTTCGGCGAGGAGCGGCGGAACTCGGCGGGCATTGATCTGAGCGATCCGGTGGCATTGCGCACGCTTGCAGAGGATCTGGAGGCCGCGGCTGATCTGGAGTGGATCGCAGCACCGGGCGAGCCCGCCGGCGGCGCGGTGGAAGCGGCGCGGCCACTCAGCGATCCGGCCGACCGGCGTCGGACGGTTGGCGTGGTTCACGAGGCGAATGCCGAACAGGTCGGGCGCGCCGTCACGGCCGCGGGAGCGGCGTTCGAGGATTGGACGCGGCGGCCGGTCCAAGAGCGGGCGACATGCCTCGAGCGCGCAGCAGATCTCTATGATGAGCACCGGGCCACACTGATGGCAATCGCCGTGCACGAGGCGGGAAAGACCATTCCCGACGCCTTGGGCGAGGTGCGCGAGGCAATCGACTTCCTGCGCTATTACGCGGCGCTGGCGCGATCGGATTTCGCCGCGGCGGAGGTATTGCCGGGACCGACCGGAGAACGCAACGAGCTGACGCTCCATGGGCGCGGGGTCTTCGCCTGTATCAGCCCCTGGAACTTCCCATTGGCGATCTTCACCGGCCAGCTCTCTGCCGCGCTGGCGGCCGGCAACACGGTGGTCGCAAAGCCAGCGGAGCAGACCCCGCTGATGGCGGCCCAGGCGGCTCGGTTGCTGCACGAGGCTGGCGTGCCGGAGGATGTGCTGATTTTACTGCCCGGCGACGGTCCCAACGTTGGTGCGCCGCTGGTTGCCGATCCGCGCATTGCCGGCGTCGCGTTCACAGGCTCGACGGAAACCGCGCGGTCTATCAACCGGACGCTTGCGGCACGCGACGGGCCGATCGTGCCGCTGATTGCAGAGACCGGCGGTCAGAACGTGCTCATCGTCGATTCGTCCGCGCTCGCGGAACAGGTTGTTGAAGATGTGCTGGCATCGGCCTTCAACAGCGCCGGCCAGCGCTGCTCCGCGCTCCGCGTCTTATTCCTTCAACAGGAGGTCGCCGACCGAACGATCAAGATGCTAACGGGCGCAATGTCCGAGCTCCATGTCGGGGATCCAGCCTTCCTCGCGACTGACATCGGTCCGGTGATCGACGAAGAGGCGCATGAGATGCTTGAGGCGCACGCGGAGCGAATGGATCGCGAGGCGCGCCTTATCAAACGCGTGGACCTACCTGATCGCTTGGAAAACGGCACGTTCTTCGCACCGCGCGCCTACGAGATCGAAGGGCTCGACCAGCTCGAGCGCGAGGTATTTGGGCCGATCCTCCACGTCATCCGATATCGTGCGGACAAGCTCGATGCCGTTATCGACGCCGTCAACTCTACCGGGTATGGGCTTACTCTGGGCATACATAGCCGTATCGATTCGACGGTACGCGCGGTCCATGCGCGTGCCCGTGCCGGCAATGCATACGTCAATCGCAACATGATCGGCGCGATCGTCGGCTCGCAGCCGTTCGGTGGGGAGGGTCTGTCGGGAACAGGGCCGAAAGCGGGCGGCCCGCGCTATCTCCACCGCTTTGCTGTCGAGCGCTCGTTGTCGGTCGATACAACCGCTGCAGGCGGTAACGCTGCGCTGATGACGCTGGAGGACAGTTTGTGAAAAGAGAAACGCGAGGGCCGGGGAGCCCTCGCGTCCGCTCGGCGATGAGGGGGGTGCGGCATAACCCTCACCGTCAATGCCCCGTATTACGCGGTCTTGACGGCGGCCATCCCCCGAAATATGTGAGCGCCCCGATCTATCGCCAACCGGCGCGGTCCGCCACCTTGACGGCTTCGGCGTTGTGCTTTGCAAGTTCCGCCAGTTTGAGCCGATCGGCCTTGAACTTGCCCCAACGCTCGAGCACCTCTGGCACGGCAATGCCCCGCTTGACCGGATATTCAAGAACTTTGCGCGCATAAATTCGTTGCGCCTCATCACCGGCCAGGAACTCAAGCAGCCTGATCGCATTGGCGCGGTTCTTCGACGATTTGGTGACGCCGGCTCCGCTGATGTTGACATGCGCACCTCGACCGGCCTGGTTCGGCCAGAAAATGCGAACCTTTCGTGCGGCGTCCCGATCCGCGGCGCGTTTTCCGCGGATCATGCCTGCAAGATAGTAGGTGTTGGCGATCGCGATATCGCAAACGCCCGCCGCGACGGCTCGGATTTGATCGCGGTCGCCGCCCTTGGGTTTGCGGGCGAAGTTCGCAACGAAACCTCTGACCCAGCGTTCGGTCTTGGCGACGCCGTGGTGTGCGATCATCGATGCGATCATCGACTGGTTGTAGATATTGCTCGACGAACGGATGCAGATCCGCCCCTTCCACTTGGCGTGCGCCAGCCCCTCATAGGTTGAAAGCTCTGATGGCTTGACCCGATCGGCGGCATAGATGATGGGCCGGCCGCGGATCGTCATGCCAAACCAATATCCCTCGGGATCGCGATACTGCGCGGGGATCGCTGCGGCGAGCGCCTTGGAAGTAATTGGCTGCAACACGCCTGCCTGCTTTGCTCGAATAAGCCGTCCGGCATCGACTGTCAGGATTACATCGGCGGGACTGTTGGCGCCCTCGGCCTTGAGCCGGGCGATCATCCCATTCTTGGCGAAGACCACGTTGACCTTGATCCAGGTCGCCTGGGTAAATCGTGTGAGTAGGGGACGGATCAAGACCTCCTGGCGGTAGGAGTAGATATTGACTTCGCCAGTTGCCTGAGCCTGCGGCGTGGCAACCGCGAATGTGATGCCGGCCGCGAGTGCGGCAGCCAATTGTGTTTGCAGGGATTTCATTCGCCGGGTCCGTTCGCCTGGTGTCGTGACGAGCCCAAGTTCGTGGGTGGGCTATCCGACCCTTTATGTAGTGATATTCAGAATTATTCGCAACGGTTATCTTGAGCGATCATGCGCCAAATCGTTCTTCCGCTATGGTGTCCGCGACCTTGCTGGTCGCCATGTTCTCGCGGTCGGCTCGCTGGAAAATCTCGGTCAGCGTGTCATCGATGCGGCGCAGCTTGGCGCGGGCTTCTTCGATGTTCATGTCCACCTTGAAGCGGGCGACGTCGATAAGCCCGCCTGCGTTTATCACGTAGTCGGGTGCGTAGAGGATGCCGAGCTCGCGCAGTACTTCGCCGTGTCGTTCCTCGGCCAGCTGATTGTTCGCGGCGCCCGCGACCACACGGACCCTCAACTTTGGGATCGTTTCATCGTTGATCGCCGCGCCGAGCGCGCAGGGGGCGAAAACATCAGCCTGCGCGCCATAGATGGCGTCGGGTTCGACGGCGGCGGCGCCGAACGCCTCGACCGCGCGGTCGATTGCGGCCTTGTTGATGTCGGTGACGACCAGTTTTGCGCCGGCCTGATGGAGATAGTCGCACAGTCCGTAGCCGACGCTGCCAAGCCCTTGCACGGCAACGGTCAGCCCCTCGACACTGGTCTTGCCCAGCTTGTGCCGAATGGCGGCCTCAAGACCGATGAATACGCCGTGGGCGGTCGAGGGCGAGGGATTTCCCGCACCATCGGAAACGCCTGACACATGTAGCGTGACAGTACGGATGAGATCCATGTCGGCGACCGTGGTTCCAACATCCTCTGCCGCGATGTAGCGGCCATTCAGTTGATCAATGAAGCGCGCGAAGGACAGGAAAAGCGCGTCTGATTTGTCTTTCTTTGGATCACCAATGATGACCGACTTGCCGCCCCCCAATGCGAGCCCTGCCATTGCCGCTTTGTAAGTCATCCCTTTGGAGAGCCGAAGCACATCGGTCAGCGCGTCGGCGTCATTCTCGTAATTCCACATGCGGCAGCCCCCAAGCGCCGCGCCAAGATTGGTGTTGTGGATGGCGATGATTGCCCGCAAGCCGACCTTCTTGTCACGACAAAATACGACGCGCTGGTGGTCGTCGAAATCCGGATGGGTGAATACCGACATTGTCATATGGTTCCCTCTGTGACGCCCCCATTGCGGTCGCCGGGATGGCGTTCGCAATGAGCCAAAAAAGGCCGATTCGCCGAGGCACACTTTGATACCGCAAAATTATGAGTCGCGCCCTAACGAAGGCGGTTGATCACCGCATCGGCCTTCGCGCAAGACTGCGTGCGCCCGTAGGCGCGGCTGGAACGCCGCGCCTGATTTCGTTCAAGGGCGGGCGATGCTGCCACTTTTCACGATCGAATCGCTTGTTGCATTCCTGCTGATCGGGCTTGCGGCGGGATGGCTGGCACGCGTTCTTCTGAAGCGGGAGCACATGGGAATGCTCGCTTGTATGGTCGTTGGCATGATCGGCGCCATCTTAGGCGCTCGCTTTCGTGTTCATGGGGCTTCAGTTTCAGGGCCTGATTGGCACGTTTTCAGCCGCTCTATCGGGCTCGATTCCCTTATTGCTGTTGATTGGATTTATTCGGTAGATAGGCGTTCGAGCGACTGCTCACGCAAGCGCACGCTCGACAAAATCGAGCCGATCCTGGCCCCAGAACATCTGGTCGCCAACGAAGTAGGTCGGCGAGCCAAACACTCCGCGCTCCAGGGCCTCATTCGTGTAGGTCTCGTAGATTTGGCCGACGACATCGGACTCCGCAGTGGCGCGCAGGGCAGAGCCATCCATGTCCAGCCGGTTTGTCGTGCGGGCAAGTGTATCCGCATCGGATACATCGCCGTCCTCGGCCCATGTCACGGCCAAAAACGCATGCGCCAATGCGAAGGGATCGGAACCGACTCGCTCGGCAGCGATGATCATGCGTGACGCCAGTGCGCCATCGACAGGGAAGTGAGTGGGTTTCACGACCAGCTTCATGTCGCGATACGCGCTCCAGCGCCTTAGCTCGGTCAGGCGGTATGCCTGACGGACCGGCGCTCGCTTGGCGACCGGAACACCGCCGGTCTTGGGAAATATGTAAAAAAGATCAATTGGATAGACGTTCACATGCGTGCCGGATTTACTGACGATCGTTTCGAAAGCTCGGCTGCCTAGATAAGCGTAGGGCGATTGGATCGCGAAATAGTAATCGATGGTATCGGTCATGCGGATGTTTCCATATTTGTTCTCACCGCCGATATAGCGCATGCATAAGTAGATATGCCATGGCGTCAACGCTCACTTGCCGCCGTCCAGACGCATGACCTTCAGGGGCAGACCCGTCGGCGCCCGAGCGCGACCCCGTCCATCCGCCGCAACACCGATTCGGCGCGGGTGCGGGTTATTCGGCTCGGGCTCACGGGCGAGAAAATCCGCGCATTGGGCAGAACCGCGGCGAGGTATGCAGATTGCCGCCGCGTCAAGTTTATTGCCGGGCGGCGGAAATAGCGCCTGGCAGCGCTTTCGATGCCGTAGATCCCATCGCCCCATTCGGCGACGTTGAGGTAGATTTCCATGATCCGGTCCTTTGGCCAGAGGACTTCCAGCAGGATCGCGAACCAGGCTTCCAGACCCTTGCGGATATAGTTGCGGTTGGGCCACAGAAAGAGGTTCTTGGCCGTTTGCTGGGTGATCGTGCTGGCGCCGCGCGTTCCGCCGCGTCGCCGCTCTTTGAGAGCAGTTTCGATGGCGTCGAAATCGAAACCATTGTGCCGGCAAAATCCGGCGTCTTCAGATGCGATGACGGCGCGCAGGACGTTGCGGGAGATGAGGCGCAGCGGCACCCAGCGTTTGCGAACCTGGCCCGAATACCGTTCGTCGAACTTGCGCAAAACCATCAACGGCGTGCCTGGAGGCGGGACGAACCGGTAGATCAAAACCACCGCGACCGATACGAGCGCAAAAGCCAGGACCGACCACATGAAAACGCGGACGATCAACCGCATGGGCGCGGCGGGCGATCGGCGCTGAGACGTCCCGGCGGACGATTATGCCGCACTAGCCGCACACCTTCCTGCGTGCGATATCGCGCTCGCGCAAATCCTTCCGGCGGATCTTGCCCGTCGCGGTAAGCGGCATCGCGTCGACGAACTCAATCTCTCGTGGATATTCGTGGGCCGCCAGGCGGGTCTTGACGAATTCGCGGATCTCCGCTTCGAGCGCGGCACCGGGCTCAAAGCTCTGGTTGAGCACAATCACTGCCTTTACGATCTCGGTGCGCTGGGGATCTGGGACGCCGATCGCGGCGGCCAAACCGACCGCGGGATGGGTCATCAGGCAGTCCTCGATCTCGCCGGGCCCAATACGGTAACCGGCCGAAGTGATAACGTCGTCGGTCCGGCCGAGAAACCAGAAGTAACCGTCCTCGTCTTTCACGCCCAGATCTCCCGATATCATCCAGGGACCGACGAACTTGTCTCGCGTGGCCTCGGGGTTGCGCCAATATTCCTTCATGGCGACAGGATCCGGCGTTTTGAAGGCAATGTTGCCGGTCTCGCCCGGTGGGCGAATATTGCCCTCGTCATCGATCACTTCCACGGTGTGGCCGGGAACGGTTCGACCCATCGAGCCGGGTTTGACCGGCATGATCGCCGCGCAGTTGCCGACGCAGATGTTGAATTCGGTCTGGCCATAACCTTCGTTGAACGTAATGCCGAACGTCTCCTTGCCCCAGGCCAGGACTTCTTCCCCCAGCGTCTCGCCGCCGCTGAATAGTGAACGCAACGACGGTGCGTGGCGCTCTTTGGCGTCCGTTACCTGGCGCATCATCTTGAGCGCCGTTGGCGGAATGAAAGTGTTGCGGACACGGTACTTGGCCATCAAGGCGTAAGCTTCCTCAGGATCGAACTTACCGGCGCGGTAGGCCAGGACCGGGATGCCGTGAAACCAGCAAGGCATCAAGAGGTCCATGAGCCCGCCGATCCAGGCCCAGTCGGCCGGTGTCCAGCCGAGATCGCCCGGAGCCGGCGGAAACTCGTGATAGAAGTCGAAGCCCGGCATATGGCCCAGCATCGTCCGATGCACGTGCAGGGCGCCTTTGGGAGGTCCTGTCGTACCCGACGTGTAGACCAAAATGGCGGGATCCTCGGCCTCTGTGTCGAGGGTAGCGAAAGCATCCGATGCGCGTTCGAGCTCGGCTGGGAGCTCGAGATCGCCGCCGGCGCCGTCGGTCACGATCACGTGCCTCAGCGCCGGCAGACGCGGGCGTATGGCAAGAACCTTGGGCAGATTGACCATGTCGGTCACGATCGCCGCCGCCTCACTGTTGGCGAGCCGGTATTCCAGCCCGTCCTCGCCAAACAGGACAAAAAGCGGCAAGGCAATCGCGCCCATCTTGTATGCCGCGACATGTGTGAATGCGGTCTCGGGGCATTGCGGCAGCAAGATTGCGACCCGGTCGCCCTTCGTTATGCCGATCGCTGTCAGGAAGTTCGCCATTTGATTGGCGCGCCGCTGGATATCGCGGAATGTAAATCGCTGCTCGCCCGCCGGGCCGCCGACAAAGATAAGTGCGAGTTTGTCGCCGTCGCCCGCATGCCGGTCGCAGACGTCGCGGGCCATATTGTATCGCGCGGGTACATTCCAACGGAATTTGGCGACGATCTCTTCGTAAGTTTCGGCCCTGGGCAGCACGACCATGTCTCCATAATTGCCGTGATCGTCCCGATGATAGCAGCGGTACGATGGACCCAGAAGCGCTGAGACCGCTTACCAAGCTTTGTGGCGGCATCACCAACTTGTGACCCGGGGTTTGTTGCCTTGCGAGCAGCCATCCCCAAGACTGAGGTGATGGAGCCCATAGTGCCCAGAATTGTTCCCAGGCGCCGGTTGTTGAGCGCTACGGCCCTATTGCTGATGGCGTTGGTGTTGTCTGGTGGTGCCGTCGCTGAGGTCGATGCGGGCTGGAAACGCGAGTTTCCCAAGGCTGATTTTTCCAAGCATTCGGTTGATCTGCGCGAAATATTCTCGGGCGGACCGCCCCGCGACGGCATCCCGCCGATCGATAAGCCGGCGTTTACCAGCGTCGAGGAAGCGGCAAGCAAAGGTCTGCCGGACCGTGAGGCGGTAATCGCCGTCGCAATCAATGGCGACGTCCGTGCCTATCCCTTGCGAATTTTGATGTGGCACGAGATCGTCAACGACACCGTGGGCGGGGTGCCGGTGGCGGTGACTTTTTGCCCGCTTTGCAATTCCGCGGTGGTGTTCGAGCGTCGCCTGGACGGCATCACGCTCGACTTCGGCACGACCGGAAGACTGCGGAACTCCGATCTCGTCATGTATGACCGCCAAACCGAGAGCTGGTGGCAGCAATTCCTTGGCGAGGCGATCGTGGGCAAGTTGACCGGCAAGCGACTTAAGATTTTGCCGGTCCGGGTCGAGTCCTTCGCCAAGTTCAAGGCCCGTACTGCCGCAAACAAGAAGGTACTTGTGCCCAATAATCCGAGCGCGCGGCGATACGGATCCAATCCCTACGCCCGGTATGATTCGCGATCGCGGCCCTATCCGTTCTTCCGCGGGAAGATGCCCGAGGGTATCGCGCCGCTCGAACGGGTCGTCGTCGTCGGCAAGCAAGCCTGGGCGCTGGGCCTTATCAAGGCAAAGAAGCAAATCAGGGCTGGTGACCTTGTGATCACCTGGGAGCGCGGTCAGGCCTCGGCCCTCGATACGACCGTGATCGCGCGCGGCAAGGACGTCGGCAACGTGGTGGTGCAACGAAAATCCGGGCAAGGGCTGGTCGATGCCGTCCACGACATCAGCTTCGCCTTTGCCTTCCACGCGTTTCATCCAAAGGGCAAGATCCACACTCTGAATTAGACGTTCGTAGAAACCAAACGCCGGTGCTGGCTGCATTCCGCACGGCCGGCCGGTTGATTTCCGACCGGCTCGTTCGTAGTTTCCGAGGAGGCAACCGGAGTTCCAAGCGCCATGCCCCTCGATATCGTTCATTCGGCCTGTCCCCACGATTGCCCCAGTTGTTGCGCGCTGGAGGTCGAGCGGATCGATCCCCAGACCATTGGGCGGGTGCGAGGCGCCAAAGCGAACAGCTACACCTGCGGCGTGATCTGCGCCAAAGTCGCGCGGTATGCCGAACGCGTCCACCACCCCGACCGGCTGAAAACGCCGCTCAGGCGAGTAGGGGACAAAGGCGTCGGGATCGAGGCTTTCGAGCCCATGAGTTGGGACGAGGCACTTGACGAGGTGGCGGGGCGCTTCAAGGACATTGCCGCCGAATACGGCAGCGAGGCGATATGGCCGTTCTTCTATGCCGGAACCATGGGCTTCGTGCAGCGTGACGGAATCGAGCGCCTGCGCCATGTGATGAAGTATTCGCGCCAGCACTCCACGATCTGTTCGGCATTGTCGAACGCCGGCTGGCTGGCCGGTACCGGGCTTGCCCGCGGTTCGGATTCGCGCGACATGGCGCAGTCCGATTTGATCATAAGCTGGGGCACAAATCCGGTCGCAACCCAGATCAACGTCATGCATCACGTGACCGAGGCCAAGCGAAACCGCGGCGCCAAGCTGGCGGTGGTCGATCCCTACCGGACGGCCACGGCGGAAAAAGCGGACTACCATCTGATGCTGCGGCCGGGTACCGATGGCGCGCTCGCCTGCGCGATCATGCATGTCATGCTGGCCGAGAACCTCGCCGACCGCGACTACATGGCCCGGTACACCGACGTGCCGGATGAGCTGGAGAAGCATCTGGAGACGCGTGGCCCCGAATGGGCGGCTGCGATCACCGGGCTGACGGCGCAAGAGATCATCGAGTTCGCGCGCGTGATTGGCCGCACGCCAAAGACATTCTTTCGTCTTGGCTACGGGTTTTCGCGATCGCGCAACGGGGCCGCCAATCTCTTCGCGGTTTCCTGCATTCCGGCGGTGTCGGGCGCCTGGCGCCACAAGGGCGGCGGCGCGCTCTATTCGAACAGCCAGCTTTACGGGCTCGATCTATCACTGATCACAGGGGCTGACGCCATCGACAAGTCGACCCGTCTGCTCGACCAGTCGCGGATCGGACCGATCCTCAAAGGCTCTCACGACGATCTGGGCGATGGGCCGCCGGTGAATGCCCTCCTCATCCAGAATACCAATCCGGTGATGGTGATGCCCGATACCACAGCGGTCCGGGCAGGTTTCGCCCGCGACGATCTTTTCGTCTGCGTTCACGAGCAGTTCATGACAGAGACCGCGGCGATGGCCGATATCGTGTTGCCCGCGACGACCTTCCTGGAGCACGAGGATTTTTACGTGGGCAACGGCCATACGCACATCCAGGTCGTGAAGCCGGTGATCGAACCGGTGGGTGAGAGCCGCTCGAACCATGACGTTATCTGCGCGCTCGCCAAACGCCTTGGCGCGGGGCATCGTGGCTTTGAGATGTCGGCCTGGGAACTGATTGACGCCACTCTAAAGGCCTCTGGGCATCCCGACGCGGATACCATACACGCCGCACATTGGCTCGATTGCGCCGAGCCGTTCGAGGAAATGAACTTCCTGAATGGCTTCCCGACGCCCGACGGAAAGTTCCGCTTCAAACCCGACTGGTCGGCGATCGGCAGTGACCATGCGCGGATGCCCAAGATGCCCGATCACTTCGATATTATCGACAACGCGACCGAGGAGCGTCCCTTCCGACTGATCGCGGCGCCGGCGCACAATTACCTGAATTCCTCCTTCACCGAGACGCCGACGTCACGAAAGAAGGAGCGGCGCCCGACCGTGCTGATGCATCCCGACGACTGCGCAAAGGTCGGCGTGGCGGAGGGCGAGCGTACTCGGATCGGCAATGCTCAGGGCTCGGTCGTCGTCCATGTGCGCCCATTCGATGGTTTGCAGCGCGGCGTCGTGGTGGTCGAAAGCATCTGGCCCAACGCGGATTTCGAAGAAGGCAACGGTATCAATACACTGATTAGCGCTGAGCCCGGACCGCCGCGCGGCGGCGCCGTTATTCACGACACGGCGGTGTGGATCACGCCGGCCTAGACACCGACGGGACACACCCCCTCGAGAATCTCCCCTCATTACTGTTTGGTCCGGTTGCCTTTGCAATCGACATGCTTGATTGTGGGACGGGGGACCATATCGGGGATCGTCGGAGCTTGGGGTGAGCCATCCGGGTTCGGTGAACGGGGCCGTTCGGGCCAAGGGCCGTACCAAGGTTGTCGTACTGGGCAACGAAAAGGGCGGTACCGGAAAATCGACGACCGCAATGCACTTGATTATCGGTGCCATGCGCGAGGGTGCTCGCGTGGGCTCGATTGATCTCGATTCGGGCCAGGCATCGCTCTCGCGCTATATCGCCAATCGCCGCGATTTCGCCGATGAAAACGGCGTCTCCTTGATTATGCCTGAACACCATCGCCTGGTCCTCAGTCAGGATGACAGCCGCTCGCGCGCCGGAAATGAAGATCGTGGCCGTCTCACCCGCGAGATTAAGCGCTTGTCCCAGACGAACGACGTGGTGTTCATCGACACGCCCGGGGGCGACACGGAAATCGGCCGCACCGCGATCCGCTATGCAGACACCCTGGTCACCCCGATCAATGACAGTTTGATCGATCTTGATCTGATCGCCCGGCTGGAGGGCGATCCCCCGGAGCCGGTTGGCCCGAGCCGGTTCAGCGAAAAGGTTTGGGATGCCCGCAAGGCGCGGGCCGCCGACGCCATGGGTCCGATCGATTGGGTGGTGTTGCGGAACCGGGTGAGTACACTTGCATCGCGCAATCGCCAGGCAATTGAGGCGGCCCTCGATGACCTTGCCGGACGGTTCGGTTTTCGGGCCGCGGCGGGGTTCGGTGAGCGCGTCGTGTTCCGCGAGCTATTCCTGCAGGGTTTGACGGTTCTCGATCTGCGCGAAAGCGGCACCAATGTTCCGCTGAATATGTCGCATATCGCCGCACGGCGAGAAGTTCGCCGTTTGCTGGAATTCGTCGGGCTCGTGGATTTCCGCGACGAGCTTGAACGGGCCGCATCGTCCTGAGGCTGGACGCGGCGCCCGGAAGTCCTTATCTCAGAAGACCGAAATTAAGCACGACGCTGAGGCAGATGACCAAGCGCAAGGCGGGTCTGCCGGCGCGTTCGAACGCCGGGCAGGTCGAAGAGTTTCTCCAGAAGGTGGCGGCCACGCCGGTGACAAAGCCGGCCGGCCAGCGCGGCCGGCTGATGTTTGCCATTGACGCAACGGCGAGCCGCAAGCCGACCTGGGACATGGCCTGTCATCTCCAAGGCGAAATGTTCGAGGAAACCGCAAATCTCGGTGGACTGGACGTTCAACTCGTCTACTACCGCGGGTTTGGGGATTGCCGTGCCACGCCATGGGTCAGCAATTCACGTGACCTCGTGCAGCGCATGAACCGGGTTCGGTGTCTGGGCGGCCGCACACAGATTCGCAAAGTCCTGCATCACGCCACGAAAGAGACCAAGCGTCAGCCGGTTGATGCTTTGGTTTTCGTCGGCGACTGCATGGAAGAGGATGTCGACAAGCTTTGTCACCAGGCGGGGGAGCTCGGACTTCTGGGCGTACGGGCCTTCATGTTTCACGAAGGAGGCGAGCCCGTCGCCCGCCGCGCCTTCGAGCAGATCGCCCAATTGACCGGCGGGGCTTATTGCTCCTTCGATGCTGGAAGTGCGCGTCAGCTGAAAGAACTATTGTCGGCGGTCGCGGTCTATGCCGCGGGCGGCCGTCCGGCGCTTGAGGATATGGGAGCCAGGCGCGGGGGCGCGGCGCTTCTGATCACCCATCAATTGAAATAGGGCGGGCGTATGTCCTATTTCCTGCTGGGTCTCGCATTCGTCGCGGCGGTAATCGTGTTATCGCGATGGTTTCAGTCCGCCAATCCGGTTCAAATCTCCAGCGCTCTTCGCTGGGTGGGTCTGGCTGCCAGCGGCCTCGCCACCGCAATCTTCTTCATTGCCGGCCCGATGCCACTCGCCTTCTTCAGCATGCTGGGTTTTCTCTACCTTCTGATGCGCACCCCGGGGCCGCGTCCGGCGGTCGCCAAGCCAAGCCGCGCCAAGAGCAAGCAATCAAGGATTGAGACCACCTATCTGGAAATGATCCTCGATCACGACAGTGGCGAAATGGCCGGCAGGGTCCGCACAGGTCCCTTCGCGGGCCGCGATTTGAGCGATATGCGGCCCGAAGAGATGATGGCGCTGTGGCGCGAATGCGTGGCTCGCGATGAACAATCGGCAAGGGTGCTGGAAAGCTTCCTTGATCGCCATTTCGGTGGCTGGCGCGAAGCCGCCAAATCGCAGGACGAGGCACCTCGCCGCGGCGGGGGTATGAGCCCGGACGAGGCCTACGAGGTGCTTGGCGTAAGCCCCAAGGCGTCCGACCAGGAGATCAAAGAGGCGCATCGCAAGCTCATGCGCAAGCACCATCCCGACCAAGGGGGCTCGGCAGAATTGGCCGCACGGCTCAATGAGGCGCGCGACATATTGTTAGGCTGATGACAAGGATTCGCCTCACATACTAGGCAGGTGGGTCGGGTCGCGGTTGGCCGTGGGCCCGGGACCTTCAATTGCGGAGCCTTCGTGCGCGTGCTTTGATGCGCCGGGTTAGCGGTTCTTTGGCAGTGGGCCATGAAATGCGTTTAAGCGAGAGCGGAATCAGATCGGGTCTTTTCAACTTTGCGTTGTTGGCGATCGTCGGCGGGTTGACGCTCTATTTCTTGATCGTCGCCAAGAACCTGCTCATTCCCTTCGTGATCGCGGTGGTGTTCTGGTACCTGATCGACGTGCTGGCGACGACCTATCAGCAATTGCCGATTTGGCGCTGGCGTATGCCGCGATGGTTGAGCGTGACGTTGGCCTTTCTGTCTTTCGCTGCCGCGCTGGCGATCCTCGTCAGCTTCGTGAGCGCAAATTTCTCACCCCAGAACCTGCAGCAGGTCGCGAATGACTTCCAGGCGAACCTCGGCACGGTTCTCGATAGCGTGATCAAGTTGCTGCCGATCAAGGAAGGCACACTCACGGTGGGGGAGCTGCTCGGGCGTATAAACTTTGGTCGCATCGCAGGTAATCTTGTTTCGGCGGTGACCAGCATTGCCGGAGATATCGGCATTATCGTCGTCTACGTCATATTTCTGTTGCTGGAGCAACTGACCTTCGACCGAAAAATGGTCGCGTTGGTGAAGGACAAGGAACGTCGCGAGCGTGCCCGCCGAATGCTTAAGCAGATCGCACAAGACATTCAGCTCTACATCCGGATCAAGTTCACGCTGGCGCTCATCACGGGGCTTGTGTGCTACGCGATCATGCGGTCGGTCGATCTACGCTTTGCCGAAGTCTGGGGCGTGTTGATCTTCTTCATGGCCTGGATCCCGACCGTTGGGCCCATTATTGGCATCATATTCCCGCTCGTGTTTTCCATCGTCCAGTTCGCCAGCGTCTGGCCGATTCTCGTCGTCGCGATCGGGGTTGGCGTAACCCAGGCCGCGATCGCCAATATCATCGAGCCCAAGCTTATGGGGAGCTCGCTCAATCTGAGCCCGCTTGTTGTGATCGTCTCTCTGGTCGTCTGGGGAACCATTTGGGGTGTCACGGGCATGTTCCTGTGCGTGCCGATCATGGTGATCCTGATGATTGTGCTGTCGAATTTTCCTCACAGCCGGCCGGTCGCCGTCCTGATGTCGAGCGACGGACGCCTGAAGCATTGAAAACAGGATACGCCACGATGGGCCCAAGCGACGGGCGAGAATTTGCTGAAAGTGCTAAGCTTGCCTGTGTTGCCAGCGCGTGCAAGAACAGCGCCGCCTTGGTGCGGGCGCCACGTGGAGATCGATGCAGCCGGCGGAGATCGACGAGACCTTCGATGCAAGCGAGCATGCTGTGAGCCGGCCGGTCCGCAAGGCGGTGTTTCCGGTTGCCGGCCTCGGAACGCGTTTCCTGCCGGCGACAAAGGCGGTGCCAAAAGAGATGCTGCCCATCGTCGACAAGCCGCTGATCCAGTATGCGCTGGAAGAGGCGCAAGCGGCGGGGATTGAGGAGTTCATCTTTGTCACCGGGCGCGGCAAGGCGACGATCGAGGATCATTTCGATCGTGCGCCGGAATTGACCGAGGTGCTCCGGTCTCGCGGAAAAACGGCTGAGTTGGAAGCGATATCCAAATGGCTGCCGGCGCCCGGCCAGATCAGTTTTACGCGCCAGCGTGAAGCGCTCGGGCTGGGGCACGCGGTCTGGTGCGCGCGCGCCTTCATCCGCGATGAGCCTTTTGCAGTGATCTTGCCGGACGATCTCGTCGCCGCAGACACGCCGTGCCTGAAGCAGCTTATCGATGCCCATGCGGAGACCGGCGGCAATGTCGTCGCGGTCATGGACGTGCCACGCGAGCACACCAATCGTTATGGCATTCTCGATATAGAAAGCGATGACGGCCGGCTGGCGTCGGTACGGGGCCTGGTTGAGAAACCAGACCCCAAGGATGCGCCGTCAACCCTGTCGATCATTGGGCGCTATGTGCTGCAGCCCCAGGTGCTGGCCGAACTTGACCGACACGCGACGGGCGCCGGCGGCGAAATCCAGCTCACCGATGCAATCGCGGCGACAATCGGACGTGTTCCGCTGCACGGTCTTCGCTTTGAAGGCACGCGCTATGACTGCGGCGATCGGGCCGGTTTCGTTGAGGCGACGATGGCCTTTGCACTCGCACGTGAAGATCTTGCCGATGCGGTCATTCGGGCAATGGGCCGGCTGATCGGCAAGAGCTAGGCGTACCGCTGCCCGTGAGCGGGCGTAAAGGGAGCATGCATGCGAATAGCAATGATCGGAACGGGCTATGTCGGGCTCGTCTCGGGTGCCTGTTTCTCGGAATTCGGGCATCACGTCACTTGCGTCGATGTGGATGCAGACAAGATCGCGCGCATCGAGAAGGGAGAAATCCCGATTTTCGAGCCCGGCTTGGATGCGCTGGTGGAGAAGAATGTCGCCAATGGTCGGCTGTATTTCACGACGGATCTGCCCAAGGCCGTGTCGAGCGCGGACGCCGTGTTCATTGCAGTTGGAACACCGACCCGGCGCGGCGACGGCCATGCCGATCTAACTTATGTTTACGCCGCTGCTGCGCAGATTGCCGACGCGATCGACCACTATACCGTCATTATTACCAAGTCGACGGTCCCGGTTGGAACCGGGCGCGAGGTCGAACGCATCATTCGCGAGGCGCGGCCCGAGGCGCAGTTCGACGTCGTCTCCAATCCGGAGTTTCTGCGCGAGGGAGCGGCAATCGAAGATTTCATGCGGCCCGATCGCATCGTCATTGGCTCCGAATCGGAAACCGCGAGTGAGGCGATGCGCGAGCTGTACCGGCCGCTTTTCCTGCGCGAAACGCCCATCCTCATTACCTCGCGCGAAACGTCTGAGCTGATCAAGTACGCCGCAAATACGTTCCTTGCCACAAAGATTACCTTCATCAATGAAATGGCTGATCTTTGCGAGAAGTTGGGCGCCAATGTGCAGGACGTTGCCAAAGGCATGGGCATGGATGGGCGGATCGGTGCCAAATTCCTACATCCGGGTCCCGGCTATGGCGGATCCTGTTTTCCCAAGGACACGCTTGCATTGGTGCGAACCGGCCAAGAGTACGGCGCACCGCTTCGTATCGTCGAGATGGTGGTCGAGGCCAACGCGCAAAGAAAAAAACGGATGGCCGAGAAGGTTGTCGCAGGTTGCGGTGGCTCGGTCGAAGGCAAAACGATCGCGGTGCTCGGTCTGACGTTCAAGCCGAATACCGACGACATGCGCGATAGCGCCAGCCTCACCATTGTTCCAGCTTTGCAGCAGGGCGGGGCCACAATCCGCGCGTACGATCCCGAGGGTATGGAGGAAGCGAAAAAGTCGCTGCACGATATCGTCTGGTGCGGTGACGCTTACGAGGCCATGCAAGGCGCCGATGCGGTCGTGATCATTACTGAATGGAACGAGTTCCGTGCGCTCGACCTGGGCCGGGCCAAAACGCTGATGCGGGCGCCGGTGATGATCGATCTGAGGAACATCTATATGCCGGTGGAAATGGCCGAGGCTGGCTTCATCTATACATCCGTTGGCCGCCCGCCGGCAAAGCCGGCGCTTGATAACCGTCGGCGTGGTACTGCCTGATGGGGACAAGTCATCGTTTCGATCCGACTGTTTTGCGCGAGTACGATATCCGCGGGATAGTCGGCGAGACCATTAGCGAAGACGACGCGCGTGCCGTGGGAAGATCGTTCGCAACGGTCGTAGCGCGCGATGGCGGCACAAAGGTTGCGGTTGGCTACGATGGCCGGTTGAGTTCGCCTGCCATGGCCGCTGCGTTGGAAGAGGGGCTCCGATCCGCCGGAATGCAGGTGCTGCGTGTCGGCCGCGGTCCGACGCCGATGCTCTACTACGGCGTTTATGCGCTTGAGGCCGATGGCGGGATCATGGTCACCGGATCGCACAATCCGCCGAATTATAACGGATTCAAAATGATGCTCGGCCATGGCGCATTTTACGGCGAGGCCATCGCTGAACTCGGATCGATAGCCGCAAAGGGCGAGTTCGCCGAAGGGCGGGGATCGGCCTCAGATGCGCCGATCTTTGATGATTATGTGGCGCGGCTTCTAGCGGACTACCGCGGCGACCGGGCGCTCAAGGTGGCTTGGGACGCAGGAAACGGTGCGGCCGGCGAAGCGATGGTGAAGCTTGCCGCGCAGTTGCCGGGCACGCACGTGCTGCTCAACGAGGCGATCGACGGCACCTTTCCCAATCACCATCCCGACCCCACCGTCGAAGCCAATCTCGATCAGTTGAAAGCGGCCGTGCGGAGCGACGACTGCGACCTCGGCGTGGCCTTCGACGGCGACGGAGATCGCATCGGCGCGGTCGACGGTGACGGACGCGTGCTGTGGGCGGATCAGTTGATGGTCCTCTTCGCCGGCGAGATTCTGGCCGAACGACCCGGCGAGACGATAATTGCCGATGTCAAAGCGAGCGGTGTCCTGTTCGATGAAATCGCGCGTTTGGGCGGAAAACCACTGATGTGGCGGACAGGCCATTCCTTGATCAAGGCCAAGATGCGGGAGACCAACGCACCGTTGGCCGGTGAGATGAGTGGCCACGTGTTTTTCGCCGACAAGTATTACGGTTTTGACGATGCGCTCTATGCTGCGGTTCGCCTGATCGGCATCGTCAGCCGTTCAGGGGAAAGTTTGGCCGCGATCCGCGATCGCCTGCCCGTGGTGGTCAACACACCGGAAATCCGTTTCGATTGCGACGAGGCGCGCAAGTTCGACATCGTCGAGGAAGTGCGCGCGCGGCTTTCGGCGGCGGGAGCGGAGGTCAACGGGATCGACGGCGTTCGGGTCAGTACCGAGGACGGCTGGTGGTTGCTGCGGGCTTCAAATACCCAGGCCGTTCTGGTGGCCCGCTGCGAGGCTAGTGATGATGCCGGCCTAGATCGCCTCAAGAGTCAACTGGCTGGGCAGTTGCAGAAAAGTGGCATCGCCTTGCCGGCTTTCTAGGCGCTGATCGTCAAACGGTAGGCTCGTCAGTGTGTTTGATTTCTTCTTCTACGGGACGCTCGTTGACGCCGACGTCCGGCGATTGGTGCTCGGCCGAGATGTTCTGGATGATACGCTGATCCCGGCGGACCTGTCGGGTTTTTGCCGATACGCGGTTCGCCGCCGACCTTATCCTGCCGCGGTACCCCAGGCCGGCGCGCGCATAGATGGCGTCATCATGCCAGGCGTCGGATTGCGCGAAGCGGCCATATTGAGTTGCTTCGAAGGTGCCGACTACGCGGCCCAGCTATGCCCTGTAACGGCTCGGGCTGACAACGCAACAGGCCGCCACGCTTGGGTCTTTGTTGCCAGCGACCGAGTGCCGCGCGCTGATCCCGCCTGGTCAATCGTTGACTGGCGAGCGAACCACAAGCCCCAGTTTATCGAAATTGCGCAGTCCTGGCTGGATGCCATAAGCGTGATCGAGATCAGCGCGGCAGAGCAATTTTGGCGTGAACAGCTAGATCCGCCGGAGCCGTGAATAGATACGGCTCCGGGCGGATTTACCGCGCTAGCTGCGGGATGGACCGCGAACGGCGCAGCGATTGCCCCGGCGCTTCAGCGAGCGACAGGCGACATAGGCTTGTTGCCGCGTCAGGCCGCGCAAACGCGCGCGATAGCGATACAGTGAACCACTGACTTTGACCACCGACGGTACCGCGCGGCGCAGCGTGCTGGATCGGCGCTTGGCCAGATAAGCCGCCCGACGCGCCCGCCGATAGCTGCGGAATGCGCCAACCTGGACACTCCAGCGTCTCGTGCTGCTGAAGCGGCTGGCTCGTTTGTAATTTCGCGCCGTGTACCGCGCGGCGGTGTAACTGCGCGCGGAGGCAAAGGCGGAAGCCTTGCGCTGGGTGCGTCCGGTCTTGACATGGCGGCCGCGTTGCACCAGTGACGCATAGCGGGTCTTGCTGCCGAACGAGTGGTTCAACAGGCCGGTCATCTGAATATCGCGGTGGCGATGCGAGCGGCCTCCCAGCACCACAGCGACGACCCGCGTTCCGGAGGGTTGGCGCGCCGAGACGATGAGATTGAAGCCCGAGGCGCGCACATATCCGGTTTTGAGGCCATCGACGCCGGGATAGCGCCCAAGCAACCTGTTGTGGTTGCCGTGCCGACGACCGCGGAAGTAGAAAACCTGCGTTCGGAAGTAGTGATAGTGGTGCGGGAATGTCTTGATGATCGTACGGGCCATGATGGCCATGTCGCGCGCCGTAGTGAGCTGGCCGCGCGCGGGCAGGCCTGAGGCGTTGCGGAAGGTCGTGTGGGCCATGCCGATCTGGCGTGCCCGAACCGTCATGATCCGGGCGAACCGCGCTTCGCTGCCACCAAGGGCCTCGGCAATGACAACGGCGGCGTCGTTAGCTGACTTTGTTACCAAGGCCAGGATCGCTTCTCGTACCGTGATTGTTGTCCCAGCACGCAACCCGAGGCGCGAGGGCCGGGTATACTGTGCCTTCACCGACACGCGCAGGCGTTTGTTGAGAGTTATCCGTTTGGCGTCCAGGGCCTCGAAGACGAGATAGAGCGTCATCACCTTGGTGAGCGAGGCGGGCGCATGCGGCTTGTCGGCGCGGTAGGCGCTGATCACCCGGCCGGATTTCCAATCGATAACGATCGATGCATTGCCGGGCCTGGCTGCCGCCGGGTTTGGCGCAGCGAGTACGAAGAACATCGCGGTGACCGCGGCAATTGCCACGGCAACCGAAACAGAGCGAACCGAATTCCACATATGCGTCATAGCCCCACTGGTCAAAAACGCCTCCAACAAAAGTTCCCTGAATCAAACGGTTCGTGCCGTTGATTCTACGCTGCGGCTGAGTCCCTGTCCATCGCCGCGCTTGTGCTGCCAATACTGGCTCACAAATAGTTAACAAAAGTTAACTTTTTGGCGATTTCCACCGATATTCCGGCCATCGGACGCTAAATACTTGGTGTTCGTTGGCCGGCGGAACCGGTTGAGACTTAACCATACGGCCCGTTTTACGCGATCGAATTGGGAGGCATCCCCGAGAATTGTGGCCCTTGCGTGTTTTGTGCGGCGCAAAATTTTTGATTGAATATTTTGCCCTTTATGACGTATTTCCAAGTAGTTGTAGTGATGCGGCGGCGCGGCATAGGCAGTTCGCGCCACACGACGGCCACGGAAATCGGGCCTCCATTGGGCGCGGGGTTGAACGCCAACCACTAAGCATTGAACGCCGGTGGCTAAGCGTGAAACCGAATGCGAGGTGACAATGGAAGACGGAAAATCCAAGCAGATGGATTATCGGAAAGGAGCGAGGCGACCGCGGATGCCGACCGCGGCACAACTGAGACGGCCGAGAAGGCGGGTAGCCTTGGCCGAAAGTTCCAAATTGGGCGAATGGACTGCCGTGGCCGCAAGCGCGACGGTTGAGCCCATCGCCGCCGAACTTGCAAAAGCGAACGCGACATAACCTGTGCGCCAGCAATGAAAATCGGAGCGCCCGACGGTCTTTGCACAACCGAGCTGTTTTATTTTAAAGAATCGAGCTTGAATCTGCCGGTCAGAATGGCGAATCTCATAGCAGACGAAGTTCACCGAATCTTTCCCATGTTCACTGCACACTCGGGGCGAAAATAGCAAATGGGCGCGTCGCAAAGGCTATGAGCGACGACAAAGACAAAAACGACGATGGCTCGAATTCGGGCGTGGTTGTCAGGACCCGGCCGAAAACCAAGAAGCCGTCGATGTACAAAGTGTTGATGCTGAACGACGACTACACACCCATGGAGTTCGTCGTTCACGTGCTTGAACGTTTTTTCAATAAGAATCGGGAGGAGGCAAACCGCATAATGCTGCATGTCCATCAAAAGGGCGTCGGTGTATGTGGCGTGTTTACTTACGAGATCGCTGAGACCAAAGTGAACCAGGTTATGGACTTCGCGCGGCGTAATCAGCATCCTCTCCAGTGCACGCTGGAAAAGGAATAGCGCAAACCGGCCAGGAGATCGGACCCCCCGCATGCTGTCATCGAATCTCGAGCAGAGCCTCCACAGAGCACTTGCCTATGCAAATGAGCGGCGCCACGACTATGCGACGCTCGAGCATCTTTTGCTTTCGCTGACGGAGGATCAGGACGCAGTCGCAGTGATGCGCGCTTGCGGCGTCGACATCGACCGCATTCGGGCGGAGTTGATAGACTATATCGACAATGAGCTTGATGATCTGATCGACGAGTCGGGCGAGGAAGCCAAGCCCACTGCGGGCTTCCAGCGCGTTTTGCAAAGGGCCGCCATCCACGTTCAGTCGAGCGGCCGCGAGGAGGTGACGGGCGCCAATGTCCTAGTCGCCATGTTCGCGGAGCGTGAAAGCCACGCCGTTTTCTTCCTGCAAGAGCAGGACATGACGCGTTACGACGCCGTCAACTACATCTCACACGGCATCGCCAAGGTTCCTGGCAAATCGGAAAGCCGGACCGTCCACGGCTCCGAGGAAGAGGGTGGTGCCGAGAACGTCGTCAAGCAGGGCAAGGAAGCGCTGACCAGCTACTGTGTCGATCTGAACGAGAAGGCGAAGAAAGGCCGCATCGATCCGTTGATCGGCCGGGCTGAAGAGGTTGAGCGCACGATCCAGATCCTGTGCCGGCGGCAGAAAAACAATCCGCTTTACGTTGGCGAGCCGGGGGTCGGAAAGACCGCGATTGCCGAGGGTTTGGCACGGCGTATTGTCCATGACGAGGTGCCCGAGGTCCTGAAAGACAACACCATCTATGCGCTCGATATGGGCGCATTGTTGGCCGGGACTCGTTACCGCGGTGACTTCGAGGAACGTTTGAAGGCCGTGTTGTCGGAGCTCGATGCGATGCCCGGCGCAATTCTTTTCATCGATGAGATCCACACCGTGATCGGCGCGGGGGCAACCTCCGGCGGCTCGATGGATGCGTCCAACCTTCTAAAGCCGGCGCTGGCCTCGGGCACGCTGCGCTGCATTGGCTCGACGACCTACAAGGAATTCCGGAACTACTTCGAGAAGGACCGGGCGCTCGTTCGCCGCTTTCAGAAGATCGATATCAACGAGCCTTCGATCGAGGACACGGTGAAGATCCTGCGTGGGCTCAAGCCCTACTACGAGGAGCACCACAAAGTCCGCTACACGGCGGAGTCGATCCGCTCGGCGGTGGAGCTCGCCTCGCGCTACATCAATGACCGCAAGCTACCGGACAAGGCGATCGACGTGCTCGACGAAGCGGGAGCAGCGCAGATGCTGCTGCCACCGAGCAAGCGCAAGAAGACTATTGCCGTCAAGGATGTCGAAGCGATCGTCGCTAAGATCGCGCGCATCCCGCCAAAGAATGTGAGTCGCGACGACCGCCAAACGCTGGAGACGCTCGACCGCGACTTGAAGCGCATGGTCTATGGCCAGGACGAGGCAATCGCTGCACTGTCCTCCGCAATCAAGCTTGCCCGGGCCGGCCTGCGCGAGCCGGAGAAGCCGATCGGCAACTACCTTTTCTCCGGTCCCACGGGCGTCGGCAAGACCGAGGTCGCCCGCCAGCTCGCCATGACGCTTGGGGTCGAGCTGATCCGTTTCGATATGTCGGAATACATGGAGCGGCATTCGATTTCGCGGCTGATCGGTGCGCCTCCGGGCTATGTCGGCTTCGACCAGGGCGGACTGTTGACCGATGCGATCGACCAGCACCCCTACGCAGTGCTTCTGCTCGACGAGATCGAGAAGGCCCATCCTGATCTCTTCAATGTGCTGCTGCAGGTCATGGATCACGGCAAGCTGACCGACCACAATGGAAAGAAGGTCGATTTCCGCAATGTCATCGTGATCATGACGACGAATGCCGGAGCCGCCGATCTTGCCAAACCGACGATCGGGTTCGAACGGACCGAACGGGTCGGCGATGACACTGAAGCGATCGAGCGCATGTTCTCGCCGGAATTCCGAAACCGTCTCGATGCCACGATCGGCTTCAAGGCGCTGGGTCCTGAGGTCGTCGAGAAGGTCGTCGACAAATTCATCATGCAGCTCGAGGAGCAGCTCGCCGACCGCAACGTAACGATTGAGCTCACTCCCGAAGCGCGGAAATGGCTGGCCGAACGCGGCTACGATCCCAAGTTCGGCGCGCGGCCGCTGGCCCGGCTGATCCAAGATCAGGTCAAGAAGCCCCTGGCTGAGGAGCTTTTGTTCGGCAAGCTGGAGAAGGGCGGGACGGCCCGGACCCGTGTGTCGAAGGACAACAAGCTGGCCTTCAGCTATCAGTCACGCCCGCCGTCGAAGGCGGACCGCAAAAAGTCGAAGCGCGGTCCGGACGACAAAGGAGGCCCTGAGGACAAGGGCGGCCCCGAGGACAAATCGACCGAACTCGTCGAGCCGCGCTGACCAAGTGGCCCGCCCGCGATAGAGCGGGCAGGGTAGGGGCAATGCCTGACGACGACATGCCGGTGCCGTTCGAGATTGCGATATCCGACGCGCAATTGGCGGATCTCGAAGCTCGTCTGGAAAATGTCCGGTGGCCCCGGCCGCCCGAGGGTGCTGGCTCGGCCGCCGCTTGGACCTATGGCAGCGATCTCGACTACATGCGCGCTCTAGTCGAGCACTGGCGCGGCGCCTACGACTGGCGCGCGGCGGAACGGCGCCTCAATGGTTTTGCGAATTATCGCGCCCAGATCGATGGCCAGCCGCTTCATTTCATCCACCAGAAGGGCAGTGGCAACCAGGCCCTGCCGTTGCTGCTCAGCCACGGCTGGCCTGGCTCGGTCGCGGAGTTCCTCGACATCATCGCGCCGTTGGCCGATCCCGAGCAGTTCGGGGGAGATGATGGCGACGCGTTCGATGTCGTGGTTCCTTCGTTACCGGGATATGGCTTTTCCGGCCGTCCGAACGAGCCGATCGGCACGCGCACGATGGCGGGCCTCTTCCATCGCCTTATGACCGAAACGCTCGGCTATGCGCGCTATGGCACCCAGGGAGGCGATTGGGGCAGCATGATCGCCTCTTGGCAGGGCGTCGACTATCCGTCGGCCGTGGCCGGTGTGCATATCAACATGGTGGGATTGCGCCCGCATATCGGTGCAGACGATCCGCCGCTGAGCGAGGCGGAAAAGGCTTGGCTCGCCGGGGCGGCGCCGAAAATGCGGATGGAGCGGGGCTACCGAGAGATCCAGGCGACGCGCCCGCAGACCCTGGGCTACGCGCTCAGCGACTCGCCTGTGGGTCTGGCTGCTTGGATCGTCGACAAATTCCGCGCCTGGGGCGATACCGGCGGGGACATCGCCTCGCGTTTTGACCTCGATCTCTTGCTCACCAACATCATGCTCTACTGGCTGACCGGCACTGCCGACAGCGCGACCTGGGTCTACTATGCGTCGCGCGCCGATGGCAGCTTGGCACTGGGACCTGGCGAGCGGGTCACCGCGCCCACGGGAATCGCGGCTTTCCCGGTCGATCTGGTGCCGCCGCCGCCGCGTTCCTGGGCCGAACGCGCTTACAATGTCGTGCACTGGACCGATATGCCGGCGGGCGGGCATTTCGCGGCGTTGGAGGAGGGCGAACGACTGGTCGAGGACATACGTGCCTTCTTCCGGCCGCTTCGCGAAAGATAAACGCCCGCGAAATATGAACCGCCTCAATCCTCGCTGCGGCGGAACGGTGAGATCTCTTCGATATACGTCATGTCCTGCTCGATCGCCGCGCGCTCGCGCCGGCAAAAATCTTTAACCGCCTCTCGGAAGTTCTCATCGCTCAGCCAATGAGCGCTCCAGGTCCGGCGCGGCAGGTATCCGCGCTGCACCTTGTGCGGGCCTTGCGTCCCGGCCTCCACGCGGGCGAGACCGTGGGTGATCGCAAAATCGATAGCCTGATAGTAACAGGCCTCGAAGTGCAGGAACTTGAAATGCCCCGCGCAACCCCAGTTGCGCCCGTAGATCGCATCGCCGCCAAGGAAGTTGAGCGCACCCGCGACGATCTCGTTCCCATATTCGGCGATTACCAGCACGACACGGTCGCCAAGGCGCTCTCCCAGAAGAGAGAAGAACTCGCGTGTCAGATAGGGATAGCCCCATTTGCGGTCGTAGGTGGCGATGTAGAATTCATGGAACGCATCCCAGTGGCGCGCCGTTATCTCATCACCCACCAGCGGGCGCACCGCAATGCCCGCGTCGATCACCTTGCGGCGCTCCTTTCGAATATTCTTGCGCTTGCGTGAGGTGAGTGCTGCCAGGAAGTCATCGAAACTCGAATAGCCTTCGTTTTGCCAGTGAAACTGCTCGCCCATGCGCACCGCAAAGCCCGCTTCCGCAAGGGCTTGGACATCGGGTTCGTCCGCGAAGGTGACGTGGAGCGACGAGACGCCGCTATTCTTTGTAACTTCGAGGAGGCCAGTGATCAGGAACTGCCTGTTGCGCGCCTCATCGTCATCCGGTCTGACCAGCAGGCGCGGACCGGTGACGGGCGTAAACGGCACAGCGATCTGAAGCTTTGGATAGTAACGGCCGCCGGCTCGCTCATAGGCGTCGGCCCAGGCGTGATCGAAAACATACTCACCCTGGGAATGCGACTTCACATACATCGGCGCGCAAGCCAAAGGTTTGCCGGCCCCATCCTCGACAACGACGTGTTGCGGCATCCAGCCGGCCCGGTCGGTCGCCGATCCGCTTTCCTCCAGAGCATTCAAAAAGGCGTGGCTGACGAATGGATTGTCATCTGACGCGCCGATCCGCGCGCAGGCATCCCAGTCTACCGCGCTGATGTCGGCTATCCGGCCGTAGATTTTTATGGTCGCAGAGTCGCCACCGTCAGGCATGGTTTCACAATACGGTCCCCGGCGTTAACCGCCAAGCATGAAGGTCAAGCCGCGTCGCAGATCAGCGTAGGTTGCGTGCCTTTCGCACGCGCGCTGCCCAGACTTCCGCTTTTCGTGCGTCGGGCTTGAAACCCATTTCGCCGTGCAGATAAGCCTTGGTCATTTGGTCCATCGCGGCGACATGGCCGGCGACAGCGGCCTTTCCAACCCAATATCGGGCCTGGGCCATGTCCTTCTTGGTGCCTACCCCCGATTCGTAGTGATAAGACGTCATGAACATCGCGACCCGCTCGCCAAGGCCGGCAGCCCTGAGGGCGACGCGAAACACCGTCTCGTCGCGGCGAACATTTCGGAAGATGATGGTCGCGAGCATGAGCGATTGGAGATTGTCGGGCTCGATCCGGATTGCCGCCTCGATCGGCTCGACCGCCGAGGGATAAGCCTGGAGAAAGCCATATACCGAGGCGAGGTCGAAATGGCCCTGCCATTCATTCGGCCAGCGCTGGGTCACCACGCGAAGTGCAGAGATCGAATCTGTAAACAGATCGGCTTCGAGATAAGCAAAACCGAGGCGGCGCCGAAGCTCCTTTGATCCTGGATCTGCCTTGATCGCCGCGAGGCACGCCGTAATAGCGGGCTTGGCCTTGAGCGAATGGCACTGGCTCGCGTGGTCTACCTTCTTGGCGGCGGCAAATCCAGCGGCCGGCGTCAGGAGCAACGCCGCTGCAACAGAAAACGCGGTGCGCCACATATCGGGGCCTTCCTCAATGGTCTGGTTTTGATGTTTCCGGATTGCTCTTGGGGTCCGGCAGCCTGCCCTTGATGACCTTGCGTGTTGGCGTAAGGGGCATCGCTTCGACGATCTCCAGGTGTTCCGGCCACCGTCGCTTCGGCATGCCGTCCTCCTCAAGAAATCTGCAGAGATCCTCCAGGCTCAACGCTGTTTCAGGCAAAAGCTCAGCAAAGCAGCATAGACGCTCACCCAATACGTCATCGGGCATCGGTACGATGGCGGAGACGACCACGGCTGGATGGCGGTCGATGGCGGCCTCGATGTCGGCTGGGTTGATCTTGATGCCGCCGCGATTAACGACATCCTTCAAGCGGCCGCTGATGGTGACGTTGCCCTTTTCGTCGATCTCGCCGAGATCGCCGGTGCGAAACCAGCGGCCGTCGGCGAAAGCCGCATGGGTTGCCTCGGCGTTGTCGAGATAGCGGCCGAGGACCGCGCCGCCGCGTATCTGCAACTCGCCTTCTTCCCCCGGTGAAAGCCGTGCGCCGTCGGGCGAGCGCACGCGCAATTCCTGACCCGGAATGACCCGGCCCACACTGCCGTGGCGGACCCGTTTACCGTCCCGTGGACGCGTGACCGCCATGCACATCGCTTCGGTCATGCCGTACATCTGCTGCACCTTGCCGCCAATGAGGGCCTCGAACTGCGCCGCAAGCTTGGGCGGGCAGACGGCCCCGGAAAAAATTGCGGTGCGGACCGAAGACAGGTCCTTGTCTTCAAGCAAACCGGCCTGCAGGCACGCGGCAACATGGGCGGGAGCGGTGAACAAGACGTCGGGTTTGCCCTTGTCCAGAAGCTCGGCATAGCGATCTGGACGGAACTGCGGCAGCAGCAGCAAAGCACCGCCGCAGGCGAGTGCCCAATGGACAACCATCATTCCGAACATGTGGGTGAAGGAGGCGACCGACATGATGGTGTCGTCGCGTTTGAGCCCGAGAAGCGGCTTGGCGGCGATGATGGTGGAGAGCGCGGTCTGATTCGAGGCCAGCACCGCCTTGGGGCTGGCGGAAGTGCCTGACGTGAAGACGAGCAACAATGGATCGGCAGCTACGGGCGGATCGAGAATGTCTTCGACGGGCGGCGTTTCAGCGATATCGGTCCAGCGGAGCGCGCCTGCGGGGGCCTCGGCCACGGTGACGACATGGGCGAGCGCCGTAAGCTCCGATTTTAGTTCGAGCAAAGCCGGTGCCGGATCACCGGCCGGGCCGGGGCCGGTGACGATCGCCTTTGCTCGAGCATGCGCCAGCAAGGGCTTGAGTTCGGCCGGGCCGTACACGATGTGCATCAGCGCGGGAACGATGCCGGCGAGCACGAGGCCAAAATAGGTCAACAAATATTCCGGCGTGTTCGGCAGCTGCAGTGCGACTACGTCGCCCTTGCGGAGGCCGAGCTTGAGGAAGCCCGCCGCAATCCTTCGTGCGCCGTTGAGCGTTTCTGCGTAGGTAACGGTCTTGCCGTCATGGATTGTCAGCGGTGCCTCGGGATGGGCCTCCGCGCCGTCAGCAAGCCAGCTGGCCACCGTATCGCCCGACCAGACACCCTGCTCGATAAAGTCGCGCACCTGAACCGGATCGAAGGCAAGCGCCGCTTTCACAGCCATCGCCTCTTCGCTCGCCTTGTAGCGGTCTTCGGGCGCCAGATAACGTTCCTCGCGATACCGCCGCCCACCGCCCAGTGAATACAGCTTTTGGTATTGGTTGACGTCGAAGCGCCGGCTTTCCTCGAGCATGCGGATGTAGCGGACCTGGTATTCGGTAAGCCCGGTGCGGCGGGCGATCTCGATGTCGGACATGCCGGTGCCGGGCCGCTGGCGCTCGATTTCGGCGTAGTCGAGCCTGCGCACCGGATCGCCCCGTCGGCGCTGGATATTGTTCGAAAGACCGAAGACGAGATCGCTATAGGCCGCGATCATCTCCTGCGTGACGCCGAAAGAGGGGTATTGCATGGGTGCGCTAATCCCCTGCCTTTTTCACCGCGCGCCGTTCCGCGCCGCGCCTGACGCCGTCGGCCATTGGCGCCTTGGTCGCAACCGGGCAGACGCGCATGCACTCAAAGCATTGGCCCAGCAAGCCGCCGGAGCTGACCGAGAGCTTGTAGAACAGCATTTTGGAGACTTCCCCAAACATGATGTTGCTCCGCTCGTCGGGATCGTCGGTCGCCATCGCACTATGCAGCACGTTGGGGACGATTTCGTATTGCTGGGACATCTCCGCGCATTTGTACATATCGAAGTCCATCGCGGCCTGCTGCCCATCGGCATCGATCTCGCCTGAGAGGCATTCGACGGGGCAGAACTTCATGCACGGCGTCTGGCCGATCTCGCGGTACATCTTCACGCAGGATGGCGCCGGGCAGGGATTGGCGTTGAGCGGCGCGTCGGCTGGCAGCGCCAACTCGGTGAAGACCGAGCCGTAATACATCATCCCGAATTCGGGATGGAGCAGGATGTCGCCGGCCAGCGAGCGAGCGCCGAGCCCCGCCAGCTCGGCATGGAGCTTCAGGCTCTGAAACGGAATGCGTGCGCCGCCCTCCTGGTCGCTGTCGGGCGGGCAGTAGATGGTGGGCGCGCCGAACTCGCGCTCGATGAAATAAGCGGTGCCGTAAGCAATCTTGTAGGCGAGACCCTCCGAGGAGCCCATGAAGCCCATCGCCTTGGCGGACACGCCCCAGGCGCCGAGGGTCGGGCCGCCGACGCCGATCGAGATCACCGAGCGAACGCGGGGCATGATGTCCCGCGGACCGAACCCTTCCGGTGCGATCTTCTGCAATGCCTCGATATCGGCGATGCCGACCGCGAGCGCGCCCTTGCGCTTGCCATAAGCAATGACAGCGTCCTTTGCCGCTGCCTCGTCGGCCCCGAAATTGGCTTCGCGTACAGGCTTGTTCATGGCTACCGGCTCCGCTCGTCGAGGCATGGCGCCCCGATCCACCGACTTTAGCATGACCGGAAGTGCTGTAAATCGGTGGCGCGGCGTGAGGTTCCAACACCGTCCAAGTTGTGTTTCGTCCCAATTTCGGCACGATATTGCCCAAGCCAGGCCGTGAACTGACCGCGATTGGTCCGTCTTATGAGGGGAGGGAGGCTGCCAGGAGACTTGTGTGATGCGCAGATGCAGCTTGATCGCCGCCGCCTTGTTTGCAGCCTTGCTCTTGGCCGGATGCGCCGGCGGAGACGGTGTAGACAAGCATCTGGGCGCATTTCACAAGGGCTGCACCCCGGTCTCCGGGGGCGTTTCCTGCACAGGTGGATAAGTCGCCAACCGCGCGATGGCCATCCTTCGAGAAAAGTTCCAGTATCGGCGAACTAGAGCGGTTTCAATGAACGCGGAATCAATTTGGGGATTCCCCTGAGGCTTGATCTGTGATTCGATTCTCTTCTGGTCCGAAAGAGGAGGATTTTATGGCACGGAGCTATAGTACAGACCTTCGGGTTCGGGTGATCAGGGCGATTTCAGGTGGCCTTTCGGCGCGTCAGGCGGCGGCTCGTTTTGGCGTCGGAGTTTCGACGGCGGTGACCTGGTTTCGGCGCTATCGGGAGACCGGTGAGGTTACGGCGCGCAAGCAGGGTCAGCCGGGCGGATCGAAGCTGGATGCCCATGAGGCTTTCATTTTGGCGTTGGTCAAGGAGCGGCCGGACATCAGCCTGGCCGAGATCGCCGAGCGCCTGGCCGAGAAGCAGGCTGTGTCGGCCTGTCCGGCGACGGTGTGGTATTTCCTCGACCGCCGCGGCATCAGCTTCAAAAAAAACCGCGCACGCCGCCGAGCAAGAGCGGCCTGATGTCGTCGCCCGTCGCCAAGCTTGGTTCGACGCCCAGCCCGATCTTGATCCCAACAAGCTCATCTTCATCGATGAGACCAGCGCCTCGACCAAGATGGCCCGCCTGCGCGGCCGATCCAAGCGCGGCGAGCGCTGCCGGGCCGCCGTTCCCCACGGCCATTGGAAGACCACGACCTTCACTGCCGGCCTGCGCTTGGGAAGCCTGAGCGCGCCTATGCTGCTCGACGGGCCGATGGACGGCGACGCCTTGCGCGCCTATGTGACCCACGTGCTGGCGCCCGAGCTGATACAAGGCGACATCGTCGTCATGGATAATCTGCCCGCCCACAAGGTCGCCGGCGTGCGCAGCGCCATCGAAGCGGCCGGCGCAAGCCTGCTCTACCTGCCGCCGTACTCGCCCGATCTCAATCCCATCGAGATGGCCTTCTCCAAACTCAAGGCGATCCTCAAAAAGGCCGCGGCGCGAACCGTCGATGACCTCTGGGACGTCATCGCTCAATCCCTCGACGAATTCAAAGCCACCGAATGCAAAAACTATTTCGCCGCCGCCGGATATGAACCGGAGTAAATTGAACCTGCCCTAGTATAATCTGTATCTATATACAACGACATTGTTTAAATATCTGTAATTGTTGATAATTTGAAAGCTAAAAATTATCATTATTTTTATAGTACATAATTATCCTATAATATTAGAAAATTTTTATCTATATAAATATTGACATAAATTTATATATGCGGAAAATAACCACGAGTTTTGCTCTGTATTGGCGCTGAATACTATGGCATCCGATTGGAGTTTTTGATATTTGAGATTGAAGCGCCGCAGGGCGCTTTTTCACTAGCATCCCCCGATGCGGGTAACTTGCCGTCGATCGCAAGGTCGGCGGCTTTTTTTTGGTGATTCCCGGGGCCGCCTCAGCGGATTTCGAAAATACCGTCGATCTCAACCGACGTTGCGAATGGAAGCGCCGGCGCACCGACCGCAAATCGTGCGTGACGGCCCGCCTCGCCAAAGACCTCGACCATCAGATCCGAAGCACCATTGATGACCTTTGGATGGTCTGTGAAATCGGGTCCGCACTGTACGAACCCGCCCAGCTTGACCACGCGAACGACACGGTCGAGTTCGCCTTCCAGCGCATCCATAACCTGTGACAGGAGATTGAGGCCCGTGAGGCGCGCGGCGGCAATGGCGGTATTAACCGTTACCTCGGCTCCGACATGCCCGGTGCATTTGATCGTGCCGTTCTCCACCGGACCTTGTCCGGCGACGTGCAGCAAACTGCCGGTGATGGTCCAGGGAACGTAGTTTGCGGCCGGTGGCATGGGATCGGGCAGTACGATGCCAAGCGCTTCCAAGCGCGGATGGGTGATCGAAGCCATGGCTGCGCGCTGGGGCGGCGCTCAGGCGATTTCGAAGACCGCGTCGATCTCGACGCTGACACCGAGCGGCAGGGAAGGGGCGGCCACGGCGAAACGTGCGTGTTTGCCTTTGTCGCCGAAGACCTCGACCAAAACATCTGAAGCGCCGTTCGCGACCTTGGGCATGTCGGTGAAGTCGGGGGTGGCATTCACGAAGGCGCCCAGCTTGACGCAGCGTACGACCTTGTCGAGGTCACCGCCGCAGGCGCTCTTGACCTGGGCGATGATGTTGAGCGCGCAAAGCCGAGCTGCGGCCTGGCCATCTTCGATGCTCAAATCAGAGCCCACCTTGCCGAGGTATTTGAGCTCCCCGTTCCAGAAGGTGATCTGCCCGGAGACAAAGACAAGGTTCCCCGTGATGACCCACGGCACATAGTTGGCCGCGGGCGCTGCTGCCTCCGGCAGTTCGATGCCGAGTTCCTGCAAGCGTCTGTCGACCATCCCGGTCATTTCGAACCTCCCCCCATGTTTGGCGCGGCACCGTAGCCGATCGCTTGCGCCACGACCAGCGCATCGCGCGCCCGTATCGACCCGGAGGTGTCGACTAGTAGAGTTCTCTGCCGGGCCAAAAAAAGGGGGGTGCGCTTGAAGCGCACCCCCAAGGTAAGGGAGGAGTAACGGTCAGGCACGAAGTACCTCCCCGGGAGGGAGGCAACGTAGCCCGTCAGCTACATCCGCTGGTGCCGCCACAGGTGTCACATTTGAGGCAGGTCCCGTTGCGTACCAGCGTGAAGTTGCCGCATTCGGAGCAGGAGTCTCCCTCATATCCCTTCATCCGCGCATGGCGAATTTGGTCAAATCGGACATCGACTCCCGCCACAATTGCAGCAGAAACAGCGACAGCTCGGGTCGCGCTGTCGCTGGTCACGGCGCGGGACTCGCCGGCAGCCACTATGGCTGCCGCTCCGTGCACCTCGTGGTGCTCCGTCCCGGCCGAGCTCGTGAGGGCGGCGCCATTTGTCGTTCCGTTGGCTTGTAGGGCGGCGCCGCCCTGGAATACACGGAACCGATTGCGGACGTATCCTGTGCTTGCTACCTGCTTGACCGCGTCAAGCGCGGCCTCGGCGGCAGAATTCCTTACGTCCATCAGTCCCAGAGTGCTGTCGCCCAGCCCCCGGCCGACACTGTCGGGCTCGAGATCGGCCGGCTGGGCGTGCGCGAGGTCGTTGCGTCCCAGATAAGAGACGGCAAGCTCGCGGAATAGGTAATCGAGCACGGATGTCGACATCTTGATCGCATCGTTGCCCTCGACGATGCCGGACGGCTCGAAGCGCGTGAAACAGAACGCATCGACAAACTCTTCCAACGGAACGCCGTATTGCAGGCCGATCGAGATGGCGATCGCGAAGTTGTTCATGAGCGAGCGGAAGGCCGCCCCCTCCTTGTGCATGTCGATGAATATCTCGCCGATCGAGCCGTCGCCGTATTCGCCCGTCCGCAGATAAACCTTGTGTCCGCCGATGACGGCTTTCTGCGTGTAGCCTTTGCGGCGCTGAGGCATGCGCCGGCGGTCGGTGCGTATCCGCTCGACGATCCGCTCGACGACTATAGGGATGGCGGCGGCAGCCGGTGCTTCGAGTATGTCCTCGATCGCCTCGGCCGCGTCATCCTCGTCCATGTCCTCGAACATAGTGGCGGCAAGCGGCTGCGACAGCTTGGATCCGTCGCGGTAGAGGGCGTTGGCCTTGAGCGCCAGCTTCCAGGACATCTGGTAGGCGGACTTGCAGTCCTCGACCGTGGCGTCATGGGGCATGTTGATGGTCTTGGAAATGGCCCCGGAGATGAAAGGCTGAGCCGCAGCCATCATCTTGATATGGCTCTGCCAGGACAGCGCCCGCTTGCCGATGCGCCCGCATGGGTTTGCGCAGTCGAACACGGAAAGATGCTCGTCGCGCAGATGAGGTGCGCCTTCCACGGTCATGGCACCGCAGCAATAGGTGTTTGCAGCTTCAATATCGCCCTTGGAGAAGCCGAGTTCGGCCAGCATGTCGAAAGACACATCGTCGAGCTGCGCGGGTTCGAACCCCAGCACGCGGGTGCAGAAATCCTCCTCGAGGGTCCATTTGTTGAATGCGAAGCGAATGTCGAAGACGCTGACCAGCGAATCTTCCAGCTTCTGGATCGCCGCTTCGGTGAACCCTTTGCCGTGGAGCGTAT
>Ga0307378_10000363_pt1 | contig 81333 bp, 52 predicted proteins | sample UN1MG_FD_202238 | JGI IMG/M metagenome (GOLD analysis project Ga0307378, IMG submission 202238) | Soil microbial communities from Risofladan, Vaasa, Finland - UN-1 | ecosystem: Environmental > Terrestrial > Soil > Coastal area > Acid sulfate soil | place: Finland: Risofladan, Vaasa | collected... | reverse complement strand
GAAAAAGGTGAAATCAGATGGCACATGGCGGAAAGGCTGAATACACTGTGGGATTGGCATAGGGATTGGAAAGAGAGGTTGACTACCGTAAACAGGAAACATCCCAAGTGGCAATGGCGTCAATGGGCCGCTCAAGTTCTGAAGGAGCAGCTTGAGGCGGACATTGTGATTTGTGAGGATCCGCTCAGGTTTAAGTATTCGGCGCCGGAGGGCCGGATCACGTATCGCGACCTCTTTAATGGTTTTCGAAACGACTGGCTTGTAAAAATCCGTCTGACCGGCAAGACCCTGAGAGACCTGCTGTCAGCACAGGTCACTAATGTCCCCGACGGGCAAGCATCTGCGGTGGTCATAGAGGGCTTCAGTTTTGTAAAGCCGCAGGACAAGCACGACGTCACAGTCCCGGGGATGGATGATCTGAAAAACGACAAGATTTATGTCGTTGCGCTTTCATACACACTCGTCAATGGTGAAAGACTGGGGATGGTTTTGAAAGACTATGAGATTGCAGGAGAAGGTTATATGGTTCCTCTGCTGGCAGAGTATCTGCGCAATAATAGAGTTTTGGATATTGATACCCAATTGGACGGCATCAAGCCGACGGTGTTTTGATCGACAGATTGCAGGTAGTCGCGAATAAGGGTTTGGATTTTTATGAAAGGATGGCGCAAGATGAGAGGACAAGTTGAACATTTGAGTTTTCCGGTTGTTTTGCTGGCGGTGGTTTTATTTGCCGGCGCGGCGCGCGCAGGTATGATTTATGATGAGGCCCTTGTGGCGCATTACGAGTTTGAGGTCGGCGGCAAGGATGGCCCCGCCGTCTTGATGGGCGGCGCAGGAATCGTCGAAGATGCAGAAAGAGGCAATGTTCTGAGTCTTGACGGGGAGGATGACTACGTTGATTGCGGTCAGGACGCTGTGCTCAATTTCAGCAAAGAGATTACAGTCGCATGTTGGGTTAAGTTCGAGCCGCCGCGTGGAAATAGGGATCAGGCCCTTGTTTCCAGGGGCGCACACAGCTGGTCGCTGGAGAGGGAGGGCGGCAGCGTTGATTTCTACTGCAACGATATCAGGCCCACCGAGAGCATCACGGGGCGCACCACTGTGCCGGACCGCCAGTGGCATCACTTTGCGGCCGTGTACGACGGGTCGCAGATATGTGTATATCTTGACGGTATTGCAGAAAACTGTGCGAGCAGCTCTGGTCCCCTAAAGGCAAATGGTTCCCTGTGGATTGGCGCGCGCCAGAGCGGGGATGATGAGCGGAGGACGTGGCGAGGTTTTCTCGACGACGTAGGGGTTTTCAGTCGCGGGCTCAGCGCCGATGAAATCAAGAAATTATACAACGAGGGTCTGGTGGCGTTCACGGCCGGCCCGGATCTTCAAAGACTTGGAAAGATAGTGCAACAGGCCGAGGCGGCGGTAAAAGAGCAGAAGCCCGAGGAAGTAATCGCTTTTCTTGAAAAGGCGATTGCCGAAGACGAAAAATGGAAGGGGAAGAATCAGGACAACGCCGTATTCAACTACCGGCGAATCTCGCCTGATTTATATTTTCTCTTGGCCCATGCCAAAGAGGCGGCGGGCCGGCCGAAGCAGGAACTCATCGACGCGTATAAATGGGCGGTTGACTCGGACAAGTTTTCGTCTCTTTCCACGCCAAAGCAAGGGCCTGCCTTACTCTGGCTGTATGAAGCCACAAGTGCGAAGGACTATGAGGAGATTGTTCGACCACTTATTGAAAATAACACCGACTATCTGGCACAAGCGGCGGGAAAGGCGGAAGTTATGACTCGTGAGGGCAAAGCAGAACTGGCCGGCCGGTTTCTCGATGCAAGCCTGGCCGCCTATGCAAACTGGCAAGAGCAGCACCCATACGAGGACGTCGCAGCGGAGGACGATCTGCCGAAGGTATATTTTCAGTTGGCCAGAGCGAAAGAGGCGACCGGTGCGCCAAAGGGAGATGTTGCTGATGTGTTGAGCAAAGTATTTGGCCCTTCACGTCTTAACTATACATCAGAGCAAAGCGCCGCTCTGGTATGGTTACTGGAGAACGAATGCACAAATGAATATACGAAGGTAATCAAGGCGTTAGCCAAGAGTCGTGATGTAAAAGAATCCGTGAAAGAAGTGGTGCAGAAGGTTCGCGAGGATTTGGAAAGGCAAAAAAATTGGCCTAAATTTGAGCTGTTTCTTGATACTGTATTCGCTGAAGCAGCGTATCCTTTTGGGTGGGCCGCAGTTGTTGAATCACTGGTTGGTGACACAAGTAATGACTGGTCGAAAAGATATTCTGCCTACCTTGACAGGAGGCCTCGATTGAAATTTGGCAGAGACTGTGCGGTTGCGGAGAAAGTTGCGGCCGAGGGGAAGCCCGCAAAAGCGGCCGGACTATACAAGGATATTCTGAACCGCTACGGGAGCGAGGGCGGCAGAGTGGCTGTTGAGTTCGAGCTTTGCAAGTGCCTATTTGATGCAGGAGAATATCAGGAGGCCGGGACTTCCCTCGAGAGCTTTATTGCCAATAACCGGGCAGTCAGCAAAAGTCTGATGAGAGATGCCATAGGAATGAAGGGACGCGCCTACCTTCAACTCGGCCAATTCGACAAGGCAATTGAGAGCTTCTTTACCTTAATGATGGAATATCCGGAAGCTAAAAACATGCCAGAGGTGGCTTTTGGCCTCGGGCGCTGTTACATGTTGCAGGGCAACCTCAAGGCTGCAAAGGAGGCTTTTGACTGTGTTGTGAGGGGCCACCCAAGCAGCTCCTATGCCGACAAAGCGCGGTCGCTGATAACGCGCATCCAGAGTATGACAGAGTAATAAATGCCCTAAAAGATAGCTATCGCTGTCATGGAAGTGTTGGTTGTAATAGAACGTTATGGTTGAACGAAAGGACGCCGAAAGATGAAAGACAGATTTGACAAAATGACGGTTTTGGCCGTAGTATTTATGGCGGCGCTGGCTTCGAGACCAGCGGATGCAGATGTGGTTGCCTACTGGACTTTTGATGAGACCAGCGGAACAGTATTGCACGACTCCAGCGGCAACGGGCACGAGGGTGCGCTTGTTGGAGGTTTGTCATTTGATAACGATTCGGTCGCGGGGGTGGTCGGCAACGCGCTGCACTTTGACGGCAGTGATGATGCCGTGCTGTTTCCCAAGTCATTTAGCCTGCCCAGCGATGCTTTCACCATAGCATTTTGGTTTAGCCCTGATTTTCCGCTCAACAGCGGGAGCGAGCAATTCAGTCTCTTGGACTGCTCAAAATTCAGCAGGTATTTCTCTGTGGGGTTCAACAGACTCAGGCAGGGTAAAGTCGGCTTTCATTTCGGGGACAAGGAGGAAAATAACACTCTTATCAGTGAGACAAATGGCTGGAATGCGTCAACCTGGTACCACATTTGCGTAACTTTCGATGGAAACGATTTGAAAATGTATGTTGGCGGTAAGCAGGAAAGTACCTTAAGGGCTACGGGGTCGCACGGCAGCTGGCAGGTCCGCATTGGCATCGACCGGTCCGGCAAGCAGGCCTTTCGTGGTAGAATCGATGACATGCAAATCTACGGCGGCGCGCTGGCTGCGGGCACAATAGCGAGACTCGGTCGGCCGAATCCGCTATTGCCGAGCTTGAGCGCAGCGGCCCTGGAGGGGGAGCGCCTGATCAAAGAGCAAAACCACCGCGAAGCACTAGTCCTTCTTGAAAAAAGGGTCGCCGAGGCCGACGAGTGGAGAACGAAATACCCGGACGACTACCTGCCGGGTTTTGATAAGCTCTATTTCGACCTGAGCCTTCTGCTCGCGAAAGCCAAGAAGGCTTCTGGTTTGCCGGGGAAGGAGGTTGAAGCCCACTGTGGCAGGGCATTCGCGCTGGGGAAAGCCCCGACTGATTTGCCAAGTCTGGGGTCCGCTCTGCTATGGCTATATGAGAACGTAAGTCCACAGGTCTATGATGATATCGTGGTGTCATTGCTTCAAGCTAAAGCCAAGGCTTTGGCGGCGGTGGACAACGAGGCGGCACAGATGATTGGGCAGGGGAAATCGACAACGGCGGTCAAGTTTCTTGAGCACAGTCTGGCTGTGTTTTCGCGCTGGCAGCAGCAGCCTTCGGCGGCTGATTCGGCAGCAGTATCGGCGCTGTCTGATGCGTATCTTCTCTTGGGCAGGGCGGGACAGGCGGCTGGCATGCGGAAGGAAGATATCGCTCAGGCCTACGGCAAGGCATTCGGTCCCTCACATTTTGGTCTGCTGCCGGAACGCTCGGCCGCCTTGATATGGTTACTTGAGAATCAGTTTGCAGAGGAATATACGCAGGCAATCAAATCGTTTTCGCAGGGCGCCGGAGTTGATGATTCTATCCAAGAGATCGTTGACAACGTCTTTAAGGATTTCGAGTCGAAGAAGGATTGGGCAACCTATCAAGGCTTCCTGGATGCCTTGCTGACGGAAGCACAGTATCCTTCTGAGTGGATAATATTGGCTGAATCCTGCCTGAGTGATAAAGCAGATCGATGGGCAAAGAAATACTACAGCTATGTTGAGAGCAAGCCGAGGTTGAAATTCAGCGGGGACTCCATGATGGCTCAGACGTATCTGGCTAATGAGGACTTTGAAAAAGCAGCGGAGCTGTACAAGGACATTGTGAATCGCTGTGGTCCCGAGGACGACAAGGGAACATTTGAATTCCAACTTTGCAGGTCTCTGTTCTATGCACGCGGACCCCGGGAGGTTCTCAGTCAGCTTGAGAGTTTTATTGCTCGTTACAAGTCCACCCATGCAGACCTGGTGGAACAAGCGATGCTGATGAAAGGTCGCTCACATATTCAGTTGGGTGAAATCGATAAGGCTTTAGAGGAGTTCCACCAGGTGTCAGCCGAGTATCCGCAGACGAAGCAGGCGCCGGAGGCGGATTTCTTCGCGGGGTATTGTTACATGGTCCAGAGCAAGTCCGCCGAAGCAGCGGAAACACTCGAGCGTGTAGCGAGGGATTATCCGGAAAGCCTCTGGGCGGCTCAAGCTCGTTTGTGTCTGACCCTTCAAGAAGCGGCCAGATAGGCGACTACAGAACTGAAATGGTACCTTCGGCGGTGGAAGCTGCTGCTCTCGGCGAGACCACGGAAGAATGTGGTTTATGCCGATTGCAGGATTTTGGCCGGTTGTAGCGGCCCCAAACCGCGAAAACATGGCTCTGAAGACCTGATGGCTGGATTATCGCGTCTATTTTTGCTTTACATTTCGCAGCGTTTTTGAGATAATTGATCTTTTAGAGAAGCTGTGAGTTAAATGTTTTTTGGAGCAACGGACGCATTCTGGACGGTCTGAGTCATGTAAGCATGTGGGATAGCCACGCTGTCGACTTTAGGCAGAGATGCAAAAAGCCGCCCCGTCGGATAGCATTCCCTTGGCCGTGCCGGAGAGTGGAGTAAGTCCATAGTTAAGGAGAATGGGCATGAGTCTAACAATGAAGCCGGTGTCTTTATTTCTGATTACTTCTCTTGTTTTGACGGCCCTCTGTTTTGGAGAAATAGGCACGGAAGCCAAGAAGTCAGAGCTGCAAGAAGCCCTGGAACATTTGCAGGAGTCTTTGGACGCAGCAGCGCCGCCGGAAGCATTGACGTTTCCGGAGGACACAAGTCCAAGGTTTGTGGTTAAGGAACTCCAGATAAGCGGCAACAGCCTGATATCAACGGCCGCGCTGTTCAGAAACCTCTCTCTGGTTTACACTGTTTCAGTACCGAGAGACGGCAAGATGGTCGAGCAGACCTATGATTTCAGGGTGATACATGACCTAATTCTCAATCCGGGGCAGGATCGTGAAGTCTCTCTGCTGACAATACAAGGTTTAACGAATTACATTCTTTCGGTTTACCAAAGGGAAGGTTACGCCGGCGTCTACGTATATGTTCCGGCGGCGCGGGTCGAGGGTACAGCCAAGTTTGTGGATAAGATCCTGCCCATTAGAGTTCTGGAAGGCAAATTGGCTGAAATGGTCATAGATAGGTACGATTTTGACCGGCAGAAGCAGGAAAAAGGTTTTCTGAAAGACTCTGTGCTCGAGTCGTGGTCGCCGGTGAAAGCGGGCCAGGTCATCCACAAGAAGAAGCTGGACGAGTTTGTCAGGCTGCTCAATCTCAGCCCTGACAGGTATGTTTCAGCGGTTATCTCAGGAAGCGCCGATCCCAACGCCCTAAAGCTGAGCTACGATGTTTATGAGTCGAATCCGTGGCACTGGTATCTGCAGGTGGACAACTCAGGCACGAAGGACAGACAATGGAGTCCGAAGGTCGGCGTCATCAATACAAATCTTACAGGCGCCGATGACAGGTTTGGTGCTCTGTATCAGGCCCCGTGGGAAAAGGGCATTGAGGACGAATACGCCTTATTTGGAAGTTATGACTTTCCCGTATTTACACCTCGGTTGCGCCTGAATCTCTATGCCGGCTATAGTCAGTTCGACATCCCTGCCGAGGGGATCAGCTTTTTGGGCAATGGTTCATTCTTCGGCGGCGTATTAAGTTACAACCTTATGCAGTTAGATGATTGGTTTGTCGATGTGGCCGGTTCCTTAAGCCGCGAACGCAGCAAGGTCACGCCATCGCTTAGGATTGCCAGCAACATTGACTGGGGACTCTGGGGAGTAGGAATTAACGTTCATCGTTCGGACACCTTGTCGAATACGTCCCTGTCATTCACGCGGTCCAAGAGCTTCAGTGCGTCCAGCAAAGACGATTTCGAACAGGCGCGCCTGGGAGCTGGACCCGATTTTGCTATTTACAACTTTGGCGCCGCCCACAGTCAGTATCTGGATGACAACAAGGTTAACAGAATTATTGGCTCCTTCAAGTATATAACCTCTGATGAAAGGCTGGTGCCTGCAAAGATGACTACGTTCGGAGGACTTTACTCGGTCAGAGGCTATGAGGAAGATGAAATTGTGACCGATGGAGGGATACTCATGTCCGGTCAATATGAGTTTGACCTGGTGAAGTACCGGCAGCCAAAAGCAGCTCGTTCAGCCGGGGCTAAGAAAGAGGAAGCCAAGGGACTGTACCTGAGAAAACTGGCGCCTCTGGCGTTTGTTGATTATGGGCGAGCCAAGACAAAAAGTCCCATAGGGGACGAACCCGAAACTTACGAGCTTTGCTCATTAGGCGTTGGCGGGATTTGCGAGGTTGGGGACGATTTTACGGCAAGCCTGTACTACGGCTGGCCTCTACGCGAAACCGACGCGACAGACAGAGGTGAAGGACGATTGAGCGTTAACCTGATATATCGCTTTTGAGAGTTTTGCCCAGCAAAAGAATAAGAACGTAGTTGGGTGATTATGCAATAATTACAGTTACTACAGTTAAGGAGGAAGAAATATGGGGCCCTTGAAAAAGTATTCGAGAAGGTTTTGTTTCAGACGCGGTATCGTATACGTGCTGACGTGGTGTATGTTTTTCCACACCTCACTTCCGCTTGCTCTTGCGGGACCGGAGGGTGCACAAGTTGTGAACGGCCAGGTTTCATTCCAGCAGAGCGGCAACAACACGACTATCACCGCTTCGGACAAGTCAATTATCAATTACAGCAGGTTTGACATTGCGCAACCGGAGGTGGTGCGGTTCGTCCAGCCCGGCAGCAGCGCCGCCGTGCTGAACAGGATTCTCTCGGCGAATCCCACGAGTATTTACGGGACACTACTGGCGAACGGCAGGGTTTTCTTCGTTAACCCGGCGGGTGTTTACATCGGCAGCGGCGCCAGAATCAATGTCAACCAATTGGTTGCTTCCGGCCTGAATATGTCCGACTCTGATTTTATTAACGGCAGATACAATTTTGTCGGAGGTAACGGCTCTGTAATAAACAACGGCGACATTTCAGCAGAAAGCGTCTACCTGATTGGCAAGCAAGTGGCTAACTCGGGGAATATAAGCTGTCCTGCCGGATATGTTGTCATGACAGCCGGAGACAGGGTTTTTCTGGGCGAGCCAGGCAGCGACGTGGTGGTTGAAATAGCGTCACCAGTCTCCTCGGAGCCGGCTGACCCGGTCGATTCAGCGCCTGGGGTACTCAATGAAGGCACTGTCGATGTCGCCGGTGGCATGATAGTTCTGGCTGCGGCAGGCGATATTTACTCGCAGGCCATTTCCAATGTGGGCACGCTGTCGGCGTCGGTTGATGCAGGCCAAGCCGGAGAGGTGAAACTCGTCGCCACTGAGGGAACGGTCCTCAACAGCGGCACAATCAAGGCGACAAGCAACGACGGAAAAGGCGGCACGGTTGAGGTGCTTGGCGACAGGGTAGGTCTGGTGGATGCTGCCGAGATAGACGCATCCGGCTCCGATGGCGGCGGGACAGTCCTTGTCGGCGGCGACTATCAGGGCTCCGGCGATGTCCCCACTGCCTCGCGGACTTACGTTAGCACCGACTCGAGCATCAAGGCCGATGCTACCGCCAACGGTGATGGCGGCGAGGTCATCGTCTGGGCGGATGAGGTTACTCGCTTTTATGGCGATATAAGCGCGCGTGGCGGCACCGAAGGCGGCGACGGCGGTTTTGTCGAGGTGTCAGGGCAGGGCAATCTGGGTTTCTACGGCCATGTTGACACTCAGGCACTCGTGGGAGATAACGGCACGTTGTTGCTCGATCCAACCGATCTGACAATTACCGACACGGCAGCCGGACAGAATCTTGATGCGGGCTTCACCGGAACAATAGAGTTCGGTGATGGGCTCAATGACGGCACTGACTCGGTGAGTGCGGGCGTGCTTGAGGATCTCGCGGGCGGTACAGATATTATTCTCAAGGCCACGAATAAAATAACCATCGATCCATTAACATCTGCCGGCAAAGGCGGTGTTGACAAAGAGCTTACCCTTGACCAAACCGGCGATGTTAAGTTCTTGACCGGCGCCGGCGGCTTTTCAATGGCTGCAGACAACACGATAAACGTCACTGGAGCCGCGAATCTGACGATCGACGCCGTTGGAGCCACGAGTGGCGGCACTGGTGATGGGCCCGTTGTTCTGGGTGAGTTGCAGACTGCTTCCGGCGATATTACGGTTCATGGGACGGCTGTGACGGTCAATGGCGCAATAAATTCCGGCGGTAGTTTGAGCGTGAATGGCTCAAGCGTTAATTTGTACGCGGACCTGGCAGCAGCGGGCAGCATGAGCGGCGACAACACCGCCATCAACGTCGGCTGGTTGGATGGCATCAGCCACGGCAGCATTCAGGATGCCATTGACATCTCGAAGGATGGCGCCACTGTTGCTGATAATCTTACCATCACGGTGCAACCCGGCGGGTATGAAGAAGACCTTGTGATTCCCGCGACGAAGACAAACCTGGAGCTTGCCGGCGCTGATAAGTCCACCACGACGATCAAGGGCGTGGCGAATGTTGACTCAGGCTTGTGGCCGCTTGCCGCACCGAATATTGAAATTCTCGGCGACGGCACCAAAATCCATGACTTCACGATCGAGGGACCCGATCCACTAAGCGGGTGGTATGCCAGCGGCATGGTCATCGGCGGACTGAACGTGGAAGTCTACGATAACAGGTTCCTGGTGCCGAACGCAGGTAACCTGGACGACATCTCACAAGGTATCCAGACCTACCATGCGACGGCGAATCCGGCCGGAACCGACCTTGGTGGGTTAAATATCTACAACAACGAGTTCTCTTCTCTTGGGGATGGCACGGCCGGCTACGAGGCTATCTACATCAATCGTGCTAGCAGCGACCCGACGCCTCCGCAAGCGGTGACAATTGCCGACAATACTTTCGGCGGCGCTCTGTTCCGCGGCATTACAACCGAGCGCTCAAACGTCGATATCAGCGGCAATACCTTGACCACTACGTTACCGGCCGGTGACACGTGGCAGGGCATCCTCGTGCGCGACTATGCTCTCGGGGACCAGCGGGACGTGACAATCACCAACAATACCGTCCAAGGCTTCTCACAGGGAATCCGAATCGGCTCGACAGGCCAGACGCTCACGAACATCACGATTGAAAACAGCATTATAACCGACAACACGGTTGGCGTTCAAGTTCGCGCCTCGGCTGACAACGTTAAGATAAATAGAAATGACATAAGCAGCAACACGAGTTACGGCGTGGAAAATCTTGATGCCGGTACTGTGGCTGCCGCGGCGAACTGGTGGGGCGATGCGACAGGCCCGCTTGACAATAGTGACGACACGGCAACAGGTGGCTTATACAACCCGATGGGCCAGGGCAGCCAGGTCACCGACAATGTTGATTACAATCCCTGGTTTGCCAAGGGCGGTGACAGCAGCACCGACCCCGGCTTCCAACCGGAAAGCCCGATGGACTGGGGTATGTTGGGAATTGACGGCGGTTCTCCGCAGAGCTGGATTGATAACTACGCAGGCAGTGGTGACAGACTGAACCTCAGCTATAGTGGAGATATCACGCTCGCAGCCATCGATGACACCGCCCTTGGCGACCCCGGCGTCAACCTTAATATCGCGACCTTGGACGGCCAGCTCACGGTTGATGACAAGATAGACGTCGGTGGTTGGGTTAAGATTGGTACGGATGAGACCGTCGGTGATGACGCAGCGACCAACACGAACCTAACAGTAAACGGCGCCATCGACCCGACATCGATTTACCTTTTCTCCGACGACGATATCGCGATAAATGCGGCGCTTCAGGCAGATGACTCGGTGCTTGTCGAGGCGGGCCTGGACGGTACCGGTGGGATTAGCTCGGCTGCGGCCGGAGACATTAAAACGACAAATAGCGGCGATCAGACGTACGTTACGTTGACCGCCGGAACCGAAGGCGGCGCGAGCGGAGGCATCGCTCTCGATGGTACTGTGACGACCAGTGGAGGCAATGTGACTTTGAATGCCCACCATGGCGCCGTTACCGTTGGTGACGAAATCAACACCAGCGGCGCTGCCGGCGGGGCGATTGATATTAGCGGCACGTCAGTGAACCTGAACGGCCGGATTAGAACGGCTGACGGAGAGGTCTCGGTTACAGCAAAAACAGGTAACATTGGTCTGGCCGACTTTACCAGCGGTGGTTCTGCTGAGAGAGTCAATATTATTTCGGGTGACGGCGGCGTCACATTGGACGCATCTGCCGGCAATATCACGGTGGCTGACGACACGGCCGAGGCGGAGATTGAAACTACCGGTTCCGTCAGCCTTACCGGCGCGGCAATTGGCGCTACAAACGCCCTCGGTGTGGATGGAGCGAGCGCACTCGAAATTACGGATACCGGAGCAGGTAATATCCAGGTTGAGGAGCTGGTGGGGACAAGTATCACGTCAACGACGATAACTGTCGGCAACACCGGCTATGGGACAATAGACATCGCCTATCATAATGGCGACCAGGCGCAGATTGGCGATAACCATGCCCTGACGAACGTGGACCTGGACCAGGGCCAATCCGAATTTTCCTACACGGCAACTGCGGGAGACATTACCGTTGGTGCTGTTAAGACCGCGGCGAAGGACGTGACTCTCACGGCCAGTGAGGGAGCGATCCGAGATGCCGCAAACGACTCAGCGTCACCGTTGGTCGATATAACTGCGGGGACGATCAACCTGACGGCTGCGTCAGGTGGAATCGGAACGCCGGTTGGGGAGGACCGTGTCCTGGAAGTCACGGCTGCGACGGCTTTGAATGCGGATACCGATGCCGGCGACGATGGGGATATTCTTATCGGGAGCATAGGCGATTTGCGGGTAGGTCTGGTTGATGCCGGAAGTGGTACTGTGGTCCTGCGGTCCACGGCTGCGATAGTCGAATCCAGCACCGCTGACCCGGAAGCTGATGTGGGGGGAGGCAATGTGGCACTTTTGACGAACACGGATGTTACCGGTACCGACGGTGGTATTGGTACCGATGCAGAGGCTCTTGATGTGACGGCCGCGACTTGGTTGTACGCGAGTACTACGACTGACGATTCTGACATTTACGTAGACAGCTTGGGCGATTTGCCGATATTCTGGATAGGTGCTGGTGCGGGTGATGTCACCTTGAATTCGACCGGTGCAATTAACGATGCGGCCGACGACATGGCGGTAGATATTGCGGGCACAACGGTTACGCTGACGGCGCAGGGTGAGATTGGCGGTGGTATTGCTACCAAGAATATCGATAACCGTGGGGCGCTGGAGGTAACCTCCGGCAGTCTGGACGTTTCGGTGGTGACGGCGGGTAATATCGTGCTGACGGAGTCGGATGGTACGGCACTGACGGACGTGGATACGGTGAATGGTTCAATCGATATTGTAAGTACCACCGGCGACCTGGTCGTGGGCGATGTAGATGCCACCGGCACGGTAACGCTGGAGGCCACAGCCGGCTCGATCAACGATGCCACGGATGACCCGACCGTGGACATTCAAGGTACTACGGTTACGCTGACGGCGAGAGACGAGATTGGCGGCGGTATTGCTACCAAGGATATCGATAACCGTGGGGCGCTGGAGGTAACCTCCGGTAGTCTGGACGTTTCGGTGGTGACGGCGGGTAATATCGTGCTGACGGAGTCGGATGGTACGGCACTGACGGACGTGGATACGGTGAATGGTTCAATCGATATTGTAAGTACCACCGGCGACCTGACCGTGGGCGATATAGATGCCACCGGCACGGTAATGCTGGAGGCCACGACAGGCTCGATTAGTGAAGGAGCAGATGACCCTGATGCTGACATCAGCGCAGCTACGCTGGAGTTGATTGCACACCTCGGTATAACTGGCAGCTCTCCTATTGAGACGTCGGCAACGAACATAACAGCCAGCACCGACCAAGGTGATATTGATATCGACAACGACAGTGGATCGGCCGTGAGCGGGTCTCTTGCGGTAACGACGGGGGCTGGCAATATCTTATTCAGCCAGGCTGGCGGCGGCGATTTGGAAGTGGCGGCCAGTACGGTCAACGGTAACATTGATATAGATGCGACGGCCAACATAACGCTCGACTCGTTGACAGCTCTGGGGCATCAGATAACTGTTTCCGCCGACGGTGCAATAGACGATGCTCAAGACGACGCGTCGACGGACCTTGCGGCCGATACCCTTGTCCTGACCGCAAACGACGGCATAGGCGCTGGCATTGGTCCTGACAAAGGCGACTTGAGCGACCCCATTGAAACCGAAGCAAGTGTAATAATCGCCAGGACTATCGACCCTGCCGAGTCAATGGCTGACATAGTAATAGACAACCACAGTGTTGATCCGACTGCCTTGACAGCTTCCACTGTTGGTACAGATTCATACATTTATTTCGATCAGACGGGCGGCGGAGAACTCACGTTAACAGATGTATCCACCGCTGATGGTGAAATACGGATAAGCGCTGAGCAAGGGAATCTCGTGGCAAGCCAGGTCAATGCAGGCGGTTTGTATGATAGTTGGCTGGGTACTACAACCAGCGGCGACGTAATTGTAGATAACGTCAGCGCTGATAACGTTCTGACAATTGAGTCCGCGGGGGCGATAAGTGAAGTTGCAGATGCCCCGGAGGCAGTTGACATCACTGCGGCTGTGCTGGAGTTGATCGCACATTTGGGTATAACCGGCGGTTCTCCTATCGAGACATCCGCAAGCAACATTACAGCGAGCACTGATGAAGGTGATATTGATATCGACAACGATAATGCGTTGGCCACGACAGCCTCTCTGAGCGTTACTTCAGGAGCTGGCAACATCTTATTCAACCAGCGCGGCGGCGGCGATTTGGAAGTGGCGGGCAGTACGGCCAACGGTAATATTGATATTGATGCGACGGCTAATGTGACGATCGACTCGTTGGCAGCGGCGGGGCATCAGATAACTGTTTCCGCCTACGGTGGAATAAACGACGACGCCGATGACACGGATGTGGACATTACGGCTGATGTATTGACTCTCATAGCTAACAATGAGATTGGGGGCAACCCACCGGCCGGGAATACGACAGATACCTTCGGCGCCATCGAGACGGACGTAACAAGCTTAGAGGCCCACTCTAACAGCTCGGGTGACATAGTGATAGCCGAAACCGGCGCCATAACGTTGACGGATGTTGACACCTTTTCCGGCAATATTTTGGTAAGCGCCGGCGGACTGATGACAGCTACAGATGTTGAGGCCGGGGGAGCAGGTAATGTGGGGTTGACTACCACGAACAATGGAAATGTAGTAGTAGATAAGATCGCTGCGGGTAACATGATAGGAATTGACTCAGATGGTTCGATCAGTGAAGTCGCCGAGGCGCCGGAGGCTGTTGACCTCAGCGCTGCGACCTTGTACCTGCTTGCGGACACGGGTATAGCCGGCAGCTCTGCTATTGAGACGTCTTCAACCGAAATATGGGCCAGCACTTATGCAGGCGACATTGACATTGATAACGACAATGCCTCTGCTACGACAGCTTCTCTGGAAGTAACAGACGGGGCAGGAAACATCCTGTTCAGCCAGGCGGGCGGCGGCAGCTTGACTGCAACGGGCGATACGGAGGATGGTGATATCGGGATAGATGTGACGAACGCGAATCTGCTGGCAGGAGTCATCGCGGCCGGCGACACTGGCAGCGTCACCTTGCAGGCGCTCCAGGGAAATATGTCCGGGGGCCCAATTTCAGCATACGGCGGTTCTGTGACAATGACGCAGCGGGATTCATTAGACACTGGCGCCTTCACATTCGGGAATGAGGCGAGCACGGATATCTCACTTACGAGCAACAATGGCTCGATAACTTCAAATACGGCCGATAGCTGGAAATCAATCACAGCCGCAGCGCAGAGCGCTATTACACTTGACGGCTCAGGCAACATAAGCACCAAGGCGTTGACGTCAGCAAGCGGCAACATTGACGTGGATTCAGCCGCCGGCGGTATCACGGCTTCAGGGGACATAGCGACAGGTAATGGTAAGGTGATCTTGACTGCGGCGGGTGACGTGACAACCAAGGCGGTGACCTCCACAAACGGTGGTATTACCATTCAATCGGGTGGCGGCAGCGTGACAGCCAATGATAGCCTCACAGCAAATAGCGGCAATGTTGCATTGACTGGCGCAGGTGATGTCACAATGCAGTCGGCGGCTGCCACAAACGGCAACATTGAAATATGGTCTAAGGGCGGCAGCCTGATAATCAACGAGGCCCTGACTGCTGAGAATGGAGGCGTTTCGCTGATTGCAGACGGCGGCAGGATATCTACAGGGGCTGGCGATACGCTTGATGTTGCGATAAGCGGCTACTCCGACGGTAGCAAGGGTGTTGCGCTGCCGGAGGGCAGCGGTTTGGCGGCCATTGTTATCAAGAGCAGGGACAGCCTGTCCCTGGGTCCGCAGGCCATACTGACAGCCAACGGGGAGTATGATGCCACCGTCGTTCATGATGACCGTCCTGGCGCCAAATTTTTTGCAGATGGGGACCCCATTGATATTGCAATTTATCTGGCTGGTTTGGGTACAGACAGCACGGCCAGCGACGTGGAAGTCGCGTCTCAAACGATAACCATCAACAACGACAATCCGAAGGGAGTGGGGACGCTTGTTGTGGACGCCGGCTACAAGGTGAGATTTGCGGATGGTTTTGAGGCATCGCTAAAACGCGACGGGGCAAGCAATGTTCAGAGGATTGAGGCTGTGTCCCGAAAAGCGACGACGCTCGATTTCGCGATATTACACGACACACTACCCCATGCGGATGATCCGAGCCGGCTTGCGAACGGTCAGTTTGTATTGCCAAGCGCCGACAGACCAACAGGTGGTGTTTACGTCCTGCGCGGGACTGATAGCGGCAGTATTTTAGCAGAGGCCAGGGTGCTGGGACTGAGCAGTCCTGTTCCGCTGGCGACGCCCAAACCATTCGAACCTGATATTCGCAGCGAAGTGGAATCGCTGGATGAAACGGAGCTGATGGCATGGCTGGCTGCGGAATTTAACGAGCCCGATATTCAAATGTACATGGCGGCTGCTTATCCATCGCTGCTTAGCACGGACCTACGTCCATACAAGGCGGCTGAGAGGCTGCGGGACCTTGCAACCATCCTTAAAGGCGACGTTCAGATTACTGCTCTCCGCGCGGTAGTTGCTGAATCCTGGCCTGTTGACCAGCCGCTCGATGAGGTCGCGGCTGCAGCAATCGCTCAAAGCCTCAGCACCCGCGCAGGCGAGGATACGCTCTATGCCTTGGCCGGACAATGGATAAACGCCCTGACAGAGTACGTTGGCATTCTCAACACGGAGATCGGCAAGTCGACTGACGAATCGATTACGTTTGTTGTCCGGAAATACGGCTCAAGGCTGGTACAAGGCGCCGATATGAGGACCTCTATGTTCATTGAGATGCATCTCGAGAGGACCTTCGGCACTTGATCATGCTGACCTCTGTCAGGTGATTACGGCGGGAATGGTTCTTCTGGTACGCTTGTGAATCGATGACAAGAAGGTATCCGCGGCCTGGGCCGACGGTTTTCTGCTGCTCGCGGATTTATTTGGCGGGCACTGCCACGCGAAATCCGACATCGCAGGCCTTGCCCTCGAATTGGTACTTCGAATCCGCGCGGGCATATTCCGGCGGGGACAAGCAGGAACCGCCGCAAATCACGGGCTGCTCAGGGCCTTGGCTGCTTTGGCACCATTCCCACACATTTCCTACCAGATCGTATATTCCCCAGCCATTTGGCTTGTCAGCATGGGCAATCGGCCAAACCGAGCCGTAGGCCGTCTTATTATAAACAAGCTCGCGCGGGCCAACCTCGAGTTTTGTCTGATACGGCACAAAACCCTCTGTTCGCACGGCCCCCACCGGCGGCGGCGGCGTCTCGAGGGCGCCGACTTTTGAATTATACTCGGTCGCCGCTTGATGCCACGCCAAGGCCCTTACGTGTGCATACTCAGCTATCTGTGACACATCGTTTCCCCACGGGTAAATATTGTTTGTACCGGCCTTGGCCGCGTATTCGTGCTGAGATACGGCCGGCAGTTGTGCGTCAAGCCATTTTGCGTAAGAGTTTGCTCCATAATAGGTAATCCATGTTATAGGAAGGTCGGCATCCGCATCGTCAACATAGAAAGTAAAAAGAGACTTGTTCCATTTTATACCCGCCGGCGGGTAGTCGCTGCGGGTCGAGCGTATCAGTTCGTTGCCAGCCTGATCCTTGAACCAGGCCCACCCACCAAGTGTGGTTGCAGTCTTGGCGCCGGTTGCCGTCAAGAAAACCCGATATTGAGAGTTGGTAATTTCCCGTACGGTCATATAGAAAGGCTCAGGATTGCCGGGCCCTGCCGGAATAAAACTGAAGGCAACGCCGGAGTCCTTCAGCGACCGCATGTATCTGGGCCAGCCCACATTTTGGACATCATTTCCGTCGATGGTATAAAAGAAATCCAGCCATTCTTTCTGCCTGTTTTTCACTGCCTGTCTTATCTGCTCCCATTCGAGGGCTGGGCCGGCTGGCTCTGTCTCGGTGGTATTCTTTGTCTTGCGCAAGAGGCCGGCAAGCCGCTCGGTGACTTCGTCGCCAATCTTTTTTCCGCTTTCCACAACGTCCGTTGCGAGGCGTTTGCCTTTGTCGACAATGCCGGCGTCCCCTTGCCGCGAGCCGTTCGACGCAGCTTCGGGTCCGCTGAACCCCAGGATCGGCTCGAAATACGCCCGCAAGGATTCGCTGGCGAAGATTAGTCGGCCGCTGTCTATCTCTATGCGGTTACAATAGGGGGGTTTGATAATCGACCTGATTTGTCCCTCGAGTCCTTCCAGCCGCTGCCAGAAACCGGCACATCGATCCGAACTTATTTGGCTTTGGTTCTTTTTGATCGGCGGCAATGCCCGCAGTTCGTTGATTTCGCCGACCAGGGCCGTCAGGTTAGTATTGTGGCCCTCAAGCTTTGTCAGAGTTTCTGCTGTCAGACCGGATTTCTGCTCGAGTGCCTTGTTAATGACTTGACTAACCTCGTCTATTTTCGCCTGCCAGGAGTAACCGGCCCGCGGGTCAGCATCAAGCCGGCGATAGTCTTCCACTTCCTGCAGCCAGTTATTTAGAGTCTCAACGGAAACGGGGCCCTGCATTTTGTGCACTCTGCTCTCGGCGAAGAAGAGGTCCTTGCGAATTTTGTCGGTCTGCCAGTCCTGGCCCGCCAGAAAGTCCGCGAGGTCCTTGGCGCGGGCTTCAAGGTTCTGGCAGTCACCCAAGGCGTCGACGCAGTTCATCTGCCCGGCGTACTTGACCAGTCGGCCAAGTACTTTGTCTTCGGCACGCTTCTTTTCGACAAAATCCATCTCGCGTTTGAGACCGGCGCCGACAAGCACTTTGAGCAGAAAGAGTCCGCGTTCTGCGTTCTCGCGGCTGATGTTTTCGAATTCTGTCCTGATACGATCTCGAATACTCCTGTCGTTTTTAAGGTCTTCATATTTACTCGGCCAGGAAAGTCTACCCAGTGCTGTCCATGCCGCGTAAACCGCCTCGGCCTTAAGGCCGGTCTGTTGCGCAATATCCGCGAGTTTCCGGCTGTCCTTTTCGTTCTCGATCGCCTCAAGGATTTGCAGCCTGCTCACCAATTCCGCCAGCGCACTGCTGATTTTCGGCTGCTTAATGAGGTCGGCGCCTTTCCACTTACCCCAAAGGGACCGAACGGTGGCGCGGTTCTCCGGCAGTTCGTCGTCAAAAAGATAGCAGGCATTGAGTCCGTCTTCGATTTCGTTAAACGCGGCAAGAATCCCGCCGAGGTCTGCACGCCAACGCTCGAACCCGGCGAATTGACCGAGCCGAAATGCCGTGAAAGCCGCGTCGTTGATATCCGGAATTTCGTTTCTCAATGGAATAGCTTTGACGATGCCATTTATCTGTTCTCTTCTGCCCTCATCGTAGACTTTCCTGAATTCTCCGTTCCAGGTTTTCTTTGTCAGCGTCATGCCGCTTTGCGAAGGCAATTGTTCCTGCAGCTCCCGGTCCAATCTGACAAGGTTATCGCGTGTGTTATCCATTCTGCGCCGTAACTGTGCATACAACTGCAGATTCCCGCCGACCTGAGACAATGGATGCTCGCCGAGCAGTTTATCTCTCAACGAAATCCATTCCTGGTTGATTCTTTCAGATTTTGCTATAGAGACGGCTTTCTTGATGCGATTCGAGTAGTCTTCGGCGGTCTCCCTTGCGTTCAAGGCTCTCTCTTCGAGCCGCGTCTTTGCAAGTTCGGCCTTATAGCCGTCAATCTTTTTAGCGATCTCATCGCGGTATCTTTCAATACCCGGGATTGCTCTCAGTTCTTCGATTCCCTGACGCAGATGATTCAGGTCTTTGGCACAGGCGGCCGCCTCCTGCGGATTGGAGATCTGCGCCTCCCTGATATAACCGTCAATCTGGTCAATCAGTTTGAAAAGACCTTCACGCGGGTCCGGACGCAGGTAGTAATATTCCCTAATGTCACTGAGTCTTTTGTCGAAAGCATCTTTGCTCAGGACCGTTGCAGTATCATCTTTGTGCTCATGCAAGAAAGCTTCTCGATCGACCTTCTTCTGCCAGTCATCCTCAACGAATCCGGCGAGTTTTCGGCTCAAATCCACCATTTCGTCGAGTCTTTCGCAGAGCGTACTGATGCTCTGTTCGCCGGCGTCACCCGATGCGGAGGCCGCCTGTGCAGCCACGTAATCATCGTCAAACTTTGCGAGGATGGGGTCACCCGATGCGGCTATCACTTGCTGATATTTCCTGATTTCCTCCATTGCGTTATTGGTTTTGGCCAGTATCTTTTTCTCGTTGAATTCAAGGATTTTGTCAACGCTTTGGGCGATCGGCGTGTTTTCTTCCGGTTTTAGCCCGCCGGCCAGGTCTCGCAAATATGCCGCAGGGCCTTGCCAACCGCGCTGCGCGAAGGTACCTGCCGCATTCTGTATGTCTTTGATAAGGGACCACGCGCCGGGGGAGTTCGCGTCGAAGAAACTCCTGATATCTTCGACCGCCTTCAGGGCTTTTTGCGTCTCTTTCTGCTGGGCGTATTCGGGGTGATCTACTATTTCGGAAACGTCCGCGCTGCCCCGCTCGACCACCACTTTATAAGGATAGGAGGCGGTTTTTATCTTTTCCGTTAATTCTTTCAGGCCAACGTCCTTGTACCATGCCTGCGCTCGCGAGTTGCCTTTTGGAAGGCCCAGATCCTTGTAGAGACCCTTTACCCATGCCGTGTACTCGGCGCACAAATTCCCCCACTCGGCTTTTTCGGGCGGGGGGCCAGGCCACAAGAGCACAACCAAGGCAGCGACACAGGCTGCGATTACAGTCCCCGCGACAATCAGATAACGAGGCGGCAGAGCCGGCCTTGCCTCCTTCAACCGGCCCAGTTCTTCTGAGAGGAACTCAAGAGTAATGGCTCCGGGGCTCAGATGGGCATTCAACAGCCGATTGCACAGATTTCTCCACGCATTTGACTGCTTTCCAAGCCTGGACCACTCTTTTGATTCAGGCGCCTGCCAGCCGTCCACCGCAGGCGGAGGTCGGTGAAATACAAGCTCATAAACGAACTGCCCAATGGCTCGCAAGTCCGCGTCCCAGTGCCCCTTCACATCGATGTATTCATCCGACAAGGGGTCGGACAATACTATTTGGGCCTGCGTAACGTCCTCAGCAGCAGCCATTAGCACATTGGCGGCCTTCAAGTTCCCGTGCGGTCGCCCGGCAGCTCGTTTCAACTCTGTCAGACCTTCTACAACGGACTCAACAATAGCACACAGGGCGGAGCTGCTGAGCCTGACACGACCATCAATAAGCTGCTGAAGTGAACGGTCATACTTGTCCGATACGTAGAATGCCCCGTGGGTGGTCGATCCTCGCTGGTAGATTGGCGCCCAGTGCTCCGCACCCGCGTCGGCAACCTTCTGTTGAACCTGAGCACTTGCGAGAAATGAACGGATCTCGGCCTCCGCCTGGTCCCTATCCAGCAACAAAGCCGACGGCTGGAAAACCTTTATGCAGAACTTCTCGCCGGAACCTGCTGCGTCTTGGCCGCTGTAGACAATCGTATACGCCCCGCGGTGAAGCTCACGAAGGGTCTGGTACCGGCCAAAGCTTGCCATTCATTACCTGCCTTATTCACACTCAAGAGTGTCAGATCTCAGTCACATTTCGAATCGGGAATGGTCAGAGGAACGACACTGCTGCCTTCAATGCCGATATTGATTTTGGTTTGGCGCCAGCCCCAACATGCAGAGTCGGGGGCCGGCAGTCGCAGGCGTCTGGCATCTGCGTTTCCCGGCAGATCGGGGAATATGCCGGGCAGGTCGGCCAAAATGAGCAGGTACTCAGCTTTGCGTGCCTTCCACACGCGTCGAATCGGGTCTTTTTTACCGATCACGTTCTCGCAGGGGCCCTGTCCGAAGTGGACCACGTATGTATATTCTTTTGCACTCTGTCGCAGTCTGTTTTCAGGTTCCCAGTACTTTGTCATTGACATGCCTTCCCACTGGTCTTTCTCAAACCTGTTGACTGCGACCAGGTGGACCTCTACGGATTTCCTGCAAATATCTTCCGCGGCGGTCACGGTGACAACCCGAGTTACCATCACGTTAGCAACCCGAGAACATCCTGCCGTGGGCAGAACCACCAAAAGCAATCCACAGATTTGGCCTTTCAACAATCCTGTTTTCATTGTCAACTCCTTACTACCTCTGACAATCGTTTGTCACGAATCCTCCGATTTTTCAGAGCTATTCAGTTACGGTTTGCCTGCTCCGAACATTTATCTACACAAGATACCTTTGAATAACATCGGAAACTTCCGCGTTGGATTCCCAGTCTGCAAAAATGAGGCCGCGAGCCATCAATATAAGAAGGTCCAAATCGGCGATTGCCTGTTCGAAGACTTTGTGCAGCCCTCCCTGCTGAGCATGGCCGTAGTCTTTACACTGGCTGTCAGGGCCCAATCCCGGGAACATGCGTACGATCACGGCGAGCGTTTTCCACCATAGTTCGGGGGGAATTAAACCCAGCGCCTGCTCGGATGGCAGTTCATCAAAGATCAAATGGTGTGGGCCCAACGATTCAAGCCATCGAGGGTCCTGGTTGAACGTATTGCTTATTCGCTCATGCAGTTGGTACGAGTCGTCGTAATCCGCTGCAAGCTGGCGCGCGAGGCTCAAGGTTTCATCGAGCACCACAGGCAGACTGTTCGTTTTGTCGACGAGGAGGACCCTGAGCGCCATAACAGCGAGGGAGTAAAGGTCACAGGGAGTGCTCAGCAGCGGTATGATTTCAAACGGTATTTCTGCCATTGGCACTCCTTCGGCGGCGTGCAGTGCGGAGACCTCCGCATCATTGAAAGTCTGAGCTACCGTTCTGAATCTCCATTCGGCGGCAGCCATGGCCGAATCTGCCTCGATATGAGCATAAAGGTTCGCACCCGCGCCTGCGAGATTAAGTCGAAACCAGACCAGGTCGTGACTGCCTGCGTCGAGTCGCTCGTGGGTAGTAAAGGTACCTTCGACGATAGTGGCGCCGCCGGGATCGGTCAGGACGCGGCGTATACGTGTTGATGCTCGTCCTTTGGCCGGCAGCGAAGTAACCAGCGGCCGATAGACAGACGTTCCGCTGCCAAGCGCCGGCAAATAGTACTTCAGGTCGCTCTTTTCTATGGCCAGCGGAATGGCGTCGCCGGCGTCGGTGAGCACGGGCTTGGCCGTCCACAGAAAAGGCAGCCCGTGTCCCGGTTCGCCAAGCCTGACCTGCCAATGGTCGGGGCCGATATTTAGAAGGGGCCGCTGGAGATGGCGGACCATAGCATGCACTGATGATACAATATCCGCCAGTAAACGAAGCTTCAAGTAAAACGTTTCAACCAATCGTCCGCATCGACCCTGTGCTTCAAGCAGTAAGCGACCTTCAGCCGTCCATGTTGTTTGGTCCTTTCTTAATCCATTCACTTGCCCACCGAGGTCAAGGACGGCCCTTCCATGCTTCAGCCCGTCCCATGCGGCTCCGCTCAAGATGTCAATGAAGGTCTCCAATGGAATCGGAGCATGTTTCTTCACCAACATCAGGCCTGCTGCCGGATTGAATGGAACCAAATGGGCGGAATCGCCAAGAATTTCGGACAGTTGTTTTGTGGAAGCATTCGCCGGCGCCTGTGGTGTAAGAGGGACCAACGGTGACTGTGCACCTGACGCCGGCAGATATAAGTAGCGATGCAGCGAAGTGGCATAGCCTGGCAGTTCCTTTTGTGCGAGCAAGGCTTCATCGACACAGAGCTTCCAGGGGCTTTTAGAATCGGCATCTACCGGATGGACCGGACAACGCGCAGCAAGGTCAAGGAACGTCGGCAGCGGGTTTTCGGTCTCCCACCCCGTCTTTATGAGTGCTGCTTCATCGAGGTGCTCGAAGGCCCGACATTGTCGATGCCAGCGATCATCGAGCATGGCATTTGAGAGGGATTGGCGAGCCGCCGATGCCGTGTTAATAAGCGCTTCGGTATTCTGAATCCACAGCTCGATCCATTCGTGAACGCGTTCGGCCTGGTCAATGATACATCCGAGCAATACTTTGGCGTCGGTAGTATCATGGAGCACCACGAGATGGCCGCCGACAGGGTCGGGCTCAAGTCTGACCAGAACAGAAATCTTCAATGTCGCGGGTTTCTGATTGTCGGAAATGGCGATAGCAATGTAGCCGTCCGGCAAGGTTGCAACTCCGCTGTTTGTGCTGGAAGATAACATGGGCCACTTACCTCAATAACGATTTAGCAAACACATCTGTCTTGTACAATGCTCTGCTAACCACTCTGTCTGCAAACGTCGTTAAAGACTATTGAGGGCTGATTCTAATGGTTAACCCTATGCTGTCAAACAAAATATTGGGACAAAGCATCTTTGCGGCGATGGATTATGGACGAAGGTAACTTACTATTGAGGCAGGTTGTGGCTGCCGGCAGCGGTGAACGGATGAGTTAAGGCTGGCAGCGGTCCGGCCCCTCGGACAAACCGGTGTCATCCGCCGATCATGACGGTGGGGCAGCCGACCACGATGACGCCGCCGTGGGCGGTGTTGTCGCCGATGCGTGCTGCTGGCATCATTCCAATCATTACCGTGGCTGACCCTTTGACTATCACGTCCGGCGGGCCCACGCAGGTCGCCATATCGCTGATACGGGCAGCAGGCATGAAGCCGATAAGGACGGTCGGGCAGCCGGGCGGCAGGATGGGACCCCCCACATGAGGGATCGGCACCACAGCCGGCGTCTGCATCGGGCACGTGTGCATATCACCTACTCTTGCTGCCGGAGGCATCTCAGATTCTCCAGTTATTTGTAATAGTATTCAGGACCAATACAGATTATATCAAAAACATATCATCTTGACAAATGCCTTTTCGAAACGGTGATTGCATCGTTCATTGAGTGAGTTGGCCATCCCACATTCTGCATGTCCAGCGCGGTTACTATCGACGAAGGATGAAACATTTGGCCTTCTCACTATAAGCGAGGCTACTACCGTAGATTTTCCACCACCTGGGCCATCGCTGGCCTGCTTCCTCGTAGGTGCAGACCACAACTTTTCCACCGTGGACATAATAGCACAAACCCAGCATGTCCAGGTCTTCCTGAACCACATTCGCCAGCTTGACGCCTTCGCGTTTGACTGTGCCACGATCGTAGTCGTTGGCCTGAAGGAATTTTCTTGTACCTTTGGACAGGACAATGCTCCCGCTGGCGAGCCTCTCGATGGTCTCGACCTCCTCCCGAAGCCGGTTGATCTCGAACGTAACAGTCTCGGAAAGGTGGGGGACGGCATCGACTCGACCCGCCACCGCCGGCTCGGGCAGCTTGATCAGGTTCAAGGTCCTTACCCCATTTGCCAGAACCAATGGGGCATTGCTAGAGGTAAGACGAATCAAATCAGCAACAGGCTCGACTCGCCCGAGAGCGAGGATGGTTGATACAGCGTTTTCCAACTCGTCGTATGGCCCCTGCAACGTTGTCCCAGCATCCCTTACCAGTTCGCCGACACGATGGATTTCTGAGTAATCTCCGAGAGTGCCGAGTGCTTGGATGATGTGCAAATCCAAGACTCGCTCGGCGCCTCGGGGATCCCAGTTCTCAATCTCCTCGTGGGGAGGGCGCATTCTATTCAGCAAGGCCTTGAGATCAGGCACAAGTGTCCTGTCGTGGGACGCCCCGAGTTCTTCCATAGCACGAAGCCGAAGCCACAACTCTTTTTGTGGGTCGATGGCATCGTGAAGCAATTTGGTCTTTGTTTCTTGGTTCATAAGCTCTTCTCCATAATATTGGCACCCTGTGAGTGCCGCGTAAAGCGATATAGCGACTAACGCCCATCGCAATGCCATCCAATCTATATGCAATATGTTGACCCTCATGTCAATCCTCACGGATACGTAACTGGGTGTGTCATATCGTAGACGTCTCTATATTTTTTCTTGAATCCGGACAGTACCCATGGCAAAAACTTTTGCTTCACCTCCTCCTGCCTTCTTGTGAGTAGAATACGACAGCTCCATGCATGATGGTCTAAGATTACTGGCTGCGGATCGGCAAGTTTTCCAATGACGATATCATAAACGCCGCTCGGACAAGGATCCGGTTCTTTCTTGGTGACGGTAACAATTGCGGGTACCTCAAAATTCAAATGCACTCGAGTATCGAAATCGTAACATCTGAAAGCTGCCACATCCCCATCCCAAACCACCAAGTTCGGCTTATCTGTGCAATAACCAGTCTTGTTTCCAGCACCTTCAAACTCGGGGCCATTCCAGTATCGTGGATTGGTCTCTAACCTGTCGATAGACCACTCGGGCATGTTGGCTTTGTGTACGAGCAGATAATCCTTGACCTTATTGTATTCCCAATTCGTGTCGTCAGACCAGTTTCTTGAGGTTCCCTTTTTCCATTGGACAAAGGTGTACATCTCACCTGTATCGTTCTCGCGTACGGTGAACTCGAAGCGGACGTTTTTTTTCGCCTCGTCTCCTGCCTGGGTGTACCCGCTATCTGTGAAGGTAAAACTCTGTAGATTGTTCTTCACCTGCACCTTGTGTGCGGAGGCGCCGCCGTCAGGTGCGGACTGCGCACAAGGCGCTGATTTGTCGTCGTCCATGGCAAGTACACGGTAGTAGAAATCCTTTTTGTCGAAATGGTCTCTGGTAATGCGGGCCAAATCACGCCACCACTCCAGCGGCATCTTGTACGTCGTCTTGCCACTAGGGTCCAGCTGAAGTTTTTCGTCATTTGACCAACTGCTGAAAAGTGTTTTGCCTACACGGTCGTCCCGCGAGGCTTTCTCGTCCCAGGCGCCACCCAATCCGGGCCCACCCGTAAGCCCGGCGGCCAAATCGCGTGACAACTGAATATCAAAGAAATGATTAGGTGGCCCACCCGTGATCTCAAACTCAAGGATTGGATGAGCAGGCACCTCGTTCCCGCTTTTGTCGACCACCACAGTGTAGCTTGCTTTTTTTGCAGTGATCTTGATTTCGTACGGGTCAAGCGTAAGCTCCACTTCCTTCTTGTCGTTCTCACCGAGGGGGACGTTGGTTTTCTCCGCCTCCTTCGGCTTGTGGCATTTACGCTTCACCTTGATCGTGTAACTGTCCGCCTGGAGGACCTTGCCGGTGTCGTATTCGCCCTTAGCATCATTTGTCGGACCGGCCGAGACCTGTTTAGTGCCCTTCAATACTTTCACTTCGGCTTGGCCAACCCGCTTGCCCTTGCTGGTCTTTACCTTGACGATCAGCGTAGACAGTGGACATTCTTTTTTGGCCGAGACGTCCTCCTTTGGTGCCTTTTTGTGGTCTTCCATCGCCTTGCAGCGCCTACACATTTGCCCGGCTACTGGCACAATGACTACACCGCATTGGCTGCAATGGAAAGCCATAGGTTTTCTTCCTTCAGTTTACACTGTTTCGCTTTAGAGCATATCCTCCGGCCAGTTGTTCGGCGCGGAGGCTTTTTGGGCGTTCTGCCAGTCGTTCTCAGTTGTTTCTCTGAGTAGCACGTCCATTCTATCGTTTGGCGGCACACTCTCGGCTGTCAGATACCTCCGAAACGAGGGGGACCGGTCGAAATCCGGGGCAATCACGAACATGAGTGTCACAAACGTGCTGAGGTTGTTCTTCCATGTAAGTCCATATTCCCTGGCGCGTCGTATCCCGTACTCTATCCTTTTATAGAACTTGTCTTCGAGCACATCCTTCACGGCTTCGGCATGGTTGTTGCGGAGTTGTTTTGCAACATAGTCGACGAAGTTAATTTCTGCCTGTTGCTGAAAGACGTCTATTTGTTCTTTGCGGATATGCAACATTCTAAAGGTGGGGGTCGGAGTCGGTTCGAAGGTCTTTGCGGCCTGCGGCCCGAATTTGTCGGTCTGCTCTTTGCGAATTGTTAGCATGTTTTACTCGGTTACTTACTACACTTGTGCAAGTGGTACTTTTTCGTCCCGGACCCTTTCGGCATCGGACGAAAACCGCAAAAGTACGGACGGGTCTTCGTCCTCAAGCACATAGGAACTTATCGGGCCAAAGACGATCCTTATCTCCTCAGCATTGCAGGTCGGCAAGTACACCCTGAGCACGCGCGGGTCATAGTAGCGAAAATATATAAGCTTTCCATCCGGGTCATAGACCATCAAAAACCTGCGAAAGTGCCCGCGCAGCATGCGGATATCCACTTCAACAGGCGTAATTACGAAGATGCCCCAATGTTTGCCCCAGCCTTGCTCACATACCAGTTTAGTGCAGGGGTGGTCATATTCGAGTTTGACCAGGTAGGGTGCGACTGCGGCCATATCCGGCTCAAGCTCGCCGCGGTAGAGGCAAATATGCTCTGGTTCGTGCTCCCAGAGTATCTGCGGCAGCTCCGGGACGGACGCACCATCAAGGACTGTGTACAAGCTGGTCTCAGGTTGTGAAAACAAATGTTGGACAAGCGACCTGGTTACAACTTTTTCGCTCATCAAATTCTCCGAAATCCGGTGATTCGCTATCCGGCCTGCTGCTTCTTTGCTTTTTCACACTCTTCACAGAAAGGCGTGCCGTCTTTTGCCGCCTCTTGGAGCGTGGTCGCCTGCGGGCTGAACTTCACCGGTGCAGGCGGTTTGGGGGCCTTGGGCGGCTCGCTCACCTGCCCCGGCTCTGCGGTGTCGGCTTCCTTGGGCAGCTTGGCGGCATCCGGTGAACAGCCGGAACCCGCACCGGCCGCACCACCGCTGTTGATCATTACCATCGGTCCGGAAATGGCCACACCAGCCGGACCAATATCCACAAAACCTCCGGCTGCTTTTAGGCTCAACTGCACACCGGCCTCAATGATCACCTTCATTCCACCCTTGATATGGACGTCCATGCCGGCTTCCAGCCCATATTTCATGCCCACCTTCTGCTGCAAGTCCATCCCCGCATCAAGAGAAACGCTTCCTTTAATCTTTTCGTTTTGGTCTCCTTTCACGGTCAGATGTTTGTCGCCGCCGACTTCCTCGAGTTGGTCGCCTTTGACAATCAGGTGCCGGTCCTTCCCAATCCACTCCTTTGCGTCGTTCTTGACACGGATATCCTTGTTCTTCTCGGCGTGGATGAAGATTTGCTCCTCGCCAGTCTTGTCCTCGAAGCGGATTTCGTTGAAGCCTTTGCCACCCTTGCTGGAATTGGATTTGAGCGTTGACATCGTCTTATTGGATGGCAGGTCGTATGGCGGCATGGCCTGGCCGTTATAGACCCTGCCGGTTATGATCGGCTGGTCCGGGTCGCCTTCAAGAAATTCAACGATGACTTCTTGGCCGATACGAGGAATATACATCGCCCCCCATTTCTTGCCGGCCCAGATCTGTGCCACCCTTATCCAGCAGGAGCTGTTTTGGTCGCACTTGCCGTAACGGTCCCAGTGGAACTGTACCTTGACGCGGCCATGCTCGTCGGTGTCAATCTCCTCCTTGGAAGAGCCGACAACTATCGCGGTCTGCGGACCCGGAATAGAGGGTTTGGGCGTAGTGCGGGGCGCATGAAACGGCTGCTTCGCATAGATAGCGGTAAAGCTGACCGAGTAATCGAGCTCGCCGCTTCCCTCACCAGCAGAGTAAAATTCGCCCATGTCCACCTTGTACTCTGCTGAGGTAACCATGTATTCGCGGTTCTGGTCGGCGCGGGGATGCTCTGTAAGGGAGAACGTGCAGCCTGTGCAGATACCACGGGCATCGGAAGCCGCCGAGATTACTTCATACTGGGCCTGCAGCTCCTCGATGCGTATTTTTGCGTAGTTTTCCCCTTCATTGGTCTCGGTGTATTCACCGGGATAATCATAAATTTCGAAATCCGCCCCCTCATGCGGACGGGCAACTTGCGCCCTTGCCAACAGGTCCTTTCTTGTATTCTTGAAATCGAAATCCTTCAACGCATAAGAGCCAGGTTGAACACGGGTCTCGATAGTCCAGGCCGTGACATATCGCTCATCTGCAACTCTCTCATCGGCAGGCCCATACTTGATTGTGTCATACTCAGGATAAGCCTCATGAGCACTGGGAGAATCGGCCAAAACCATTATATGCTTGCCGTTGTCGTGCTCGAAGAAATAGTACATGCCCTCCTGTTCCATGAGGCGACTGACGAAGTCAAAGTCTGTTTCGCGGTACTGCACGCAGTATTCCCACACACGGTATTTACCGCTCAGACGGTCCTCGAAGTCCGTGAGCCCGTGATTTCTGAACACTTCCTTGATAATATCCGGGACTTTCTTCTCCTGGAAGATTCGGCAGTCCGCGGTTCGGGTCAGAAACCAAAGCCACGGCACAACGGTTGCACGATAGCGGGCAAGTCGGCCCGACGCCGGCGCCTGTGTAAAGCAGCTTACAAAACCATTGAAATAGCGAGGTTCACCTGCCGGCAGATCAAGGCGGATACTTACGTTCTGACCGACGATATCAGCAGCGTTTATTTGATGGTTCGTGCTGGCCAGCTCCAACTGATATTCGAAGAGCCGGCCGAGCCGCTCGGCGCCCGACATGCTCGTCAGCAGGACAACGTCCTTGCCCAAGGGGGTTATTACTTCAGCCTCTCTATGTTGTTGCGCGGGTTTCTCAGCCATTTTCGTAATGTCAGCCTATTTCATATAAGGGACACTTTAACCTGCGCCTGTGCTCTGTTCTTACAAGCGCCGGCCTTTTATCTGTTCTGCGTCGCCACACTTGTGGCTTAGTCAAACGAATAGGTGAACTCGCTGTCTTTGGCTCCCACATGCACACGTTTTGCAGTTTTCCCTTCCATAAGCCGGGTCAGGAGTTCCTGACTGATTTCCGGCAGCAGAGTATTAGTCAGAATAGCGTCAACCGTTCGGGCGCCGCTTTCAACTTCGGTACAACGGCCCGCGATAAGCTCAACGACTTTGTCATCGTACGTAAATGGTATCTTGTGGTTCTGCATGGTGCGGCGACCAATCCGGCCCAGTTGTAGCCGAATGATAAGCCTTAGTGTCTCGTCGCTGATCGGATAATAAGGCACAACGACAAGCCGACCAAGCAGAGCGGCCGGAAAGACCTGAAGCAACGGTTTGCGCAGGGCCTTGCACACGCCATCGGGGTCGGGCATTAGCTTCGGGTCTTTGCACATATCCATAATCAGGTCAGTGCCGACATTGCTGGTCAGCAGGATGATTGTATTTCTGAAATCAATGAGGCGTCCCTCAGCATCTTCCATCTGCCCTTTGTCGAACACCTGGAAGAATATCTCGTGGACGTCACGATGGGCTTTTTCCACCTCGTCAAGCAGTACAATGCTGTATGGGCGTCGGCGCACCGCTTCGGTCAGGACGCCGCCTTCGCCGTAACCGACATACCCGGGAGGCGAGCCTTTTAGAGTGGAAACGGTGTGAGCTTCCTGGAACTCGCTCATATTGATGGTAATCAGGTTGTTCTCACCGCCGTACAAAGCTTCCGCCAGGGCAAGCGCCGTTTCGGTTTTGCCCACGCCGCTTGGACCCACCAGGAACATAACCGCAATTGGTCGATTGGGATTTTCTATTCCGGCGCGCGCGGTCTTGATACGCTTGGCGACTGCCGCCAGCGCGTGGTCCTGGCCTATAACACGTTGGCGGAGCTTGTCATCCAGATGCAGAACCGCTTCGATCTCATTCTTAACCATTCCGCCGACGGGAATTCCCGTCCAATCGGCCACCACCGAACCGACCGCCTGGGCATCGACGCACGGTAGAATCAAGGGCCTCTCACCCTGCAGGTCCTTGAGCTGTCCCTGCTGGTCCTTGAGCTGCCTTAGCAATTCTTCTCTGTCGAATTGCTCTTCGGCGCTCGTTTTTTCTCCGGTTGTCTCGGCGGATTTGGCGGCAGGGACGTCAGCTACGGTTACCTGCTTCGGCTCCTTTTTCGTCTTGGGGCCTTTTTTCTCGGCCTGTTCTGACTGTTCAATCGTTCCTTCGCCGCTCTTGCGCAGTTTTGCGCGGATATCCAGAATAGAGTCAACCAAGACCTTTTCCTTTGACCAGCGATCTTCCAGCTCAGCGCGTCTTTTTGTTTCGAGCTCAAGCTTATCGGTTATTTCAGACTCGCGCTTCCTGTGGTCCACACCGGTGGCGGTTTCTCGGCCGATGATTTCCATCTCTGTTTCCAATGCCTGAATTCGCCGACGGCAGTCGTCCAATTCCGGAGGCACCGCATGTTGGCTTATGGCCACTCTCGCACAGGCCGTGTCGGTCAGACTAACCGCCTTGTCCGGCAGCTGACGCTCGGGGATATACCGGTGCGAAAGCCGGACCGCAGCCTCCAGCGCCTCATCCAGGATTTGAACCCGGTGATGTCTCTCAAGGTTGCAGGCCAGCGCCCTCATCATGATTAACGCCCTCTCTTCTTCGGGCTCGTCGACCTTGACCACCTGGAATCTGCGGGTAAGCGCCGGGTCCTTCTCTATGTACTTCTTGTACTCGGACCACGTGGTGGCGGCAATTGTGCGCAAAGTACCCCGAGCCAGGGCGGGCTTGAGCAGATTTGCGGCATCTCCGGTGCCTGCCGCCCCGCCGGCACCGATAAGAGTATGAGCTTCGTCGATGAACAGAATTATGGGTTTGGGTGAGCTTTGCACCTCCTCAATGACCTGACGCAGGCGATTTTCGAACTCTCCTTTCATACTGGCGCCGGCCTGCAGCAGACCCACGTCCAGCACGCGCACGGAGACATCTTTTAACGATGGCGGCACGTCGCCCGCTGATATTCTCTGGGCAAAGCCTTCGACGACCGCTGTCTTGCCAACTCCCGCCTCGCCGGTGAGAATCGGATTGTTCTGACGCCGGCGCATCAGGATATCGACAATCTGCCTGATTTCACCATCTCGCCCGACTATGGGATCCATCTCCCCACTGCGTGCTTTTTCAGTAAGGTCGACCGAGAACCGCGATAATGCTTCCTGCTTACCCATGGCAGCCGGCGCCATTTCTCCGGCAGCAGCGGCAGCTTCCGACTGTGCCTTGAAGCTGCTGCCGTCGGTTGCTGCCAGCGATTCCTCCGGGGAGCCGCCGACTATTTTCGCAAACCCGTCCGTCAACTGTTCGAGCTTGATTTTGTCGAATTCCTTCGAGATTCGAAGAAGAACGTTCTTGAGCCCGCTGGTCTTGAGGATGCCGACGATGAGGTGACCGGTGCGGATCTGTGACTCGCCGAACAGCAGGCTCCCGTAAACCCATCCGCGCTCGACTGCTTCTTCAAGGTGGGAGGAAAGATCCGATATCGAGGTTGCTCCGCGGGGCAGCCGGTCCAGCTCGGCGGTCATGTCCGCCGCAAGACGCGAGGGGTTCACGTCGAAGTGCCGTATAATGTGGTGGATGTCCGAATCCGGCAGCTTGATAATCTGGTGCAGCCAATGCACCAGCTCCACGTACGGGTTGCCTCGCAGCTTACAGAAGACTGTGGCGCTTTCGATAGCTTTATAGCCAAGACTGTTGAGTTTGCCAAATAGTGATGCGCGGTTTATGTCGGCCATTACTGGATCCCCTTGTCGCTATTGCTTGTGCAGTTAATCATAGGCTTCAGCCTGTAAGCAGGGGCGAAGCCGCCGCCCGATTTGCAGTTCTTTGACGCTCGGTCTCGCCGCGCCTGCCCATCTCTTATACCAGCTTGTTCGACTGTGTCAATCTTTTTTACGGCTCGATCGGGCAGAACCCCGGCGCGAGTAATTGGAAATCATTTGCTGAAAACTTGCCTGACACTGACCGACGAGGGCATTCTTGCCGATAAAAAAGGCGACGCTGCCGGCAGTCGGGCGCCGCTCGCCCAGGAACGCCCACCCTTAGGGTCTACCTGGCCGACTCACCCAGCTTGCCCGCCACAATCAGAAAGCCGGACTGCATGAGCTTGCGAACCGTTTCCAGACAGGCGGGTGTAAGCTGCTCCGGATTGGCCTTCAAGAGACCTGCCGTTGCCGCGATGAGCTCTCGCAAAGTTCGACGGCCGTCGCAGCCGGCCAAGAGGTTCGCGATATACATGTCCACGTTCCCGGCAAACGGAATCCCCTCGGAGGCGTGCAGGTGTGCGCCGCAGAGGACCCACCGGCCGTTTTCAGCTCGCAGCCGGTGCTCCAGCAGGTGATTCTTGTCAAAAAGCAGACGTTGCTCCAGCAAGGCCTTATCATCGAGTGCCTGGAGCACGTCTTCCGCAGCGAATATTCGCTCGATCTGTTCGGCACTGGAGCCTGTGCCGCGGCCTTTGTCGATGGCGTGGGCTCGGAACCAATTGTCTTGTCCGCTTCGTCTTCGCAAAACCATTGCTCCGGCGCTGATTCTGCCGATGCCCATCTCTTCATAATAGGCCATCCACTCGTCGAGATAACGTCCGTAGGCCGGTGAACTTCGCCCCACGCTGGTGCCCAGCCAGTCGGCTGCATAGACCAACGGCTCTGTGGACTTGAAGCACATCATCCACGCATCGCAGCCTGTGTCGCAGACCCAGCTTCGCGGTCGAGAATCCCAATCCTCATCGTTCTTATGGTGCCAGTTGAAAAGTATGCAGGCAAAACCGCCTTGGTTGAGCTTCTCGCCGGCTCCGCGCAGAACCTTCTCGGATACGGCATCGCCCGGAAGGTTGGTATCTCGAAAAACAAACCGCAATTCCGGCGAAATCACGAACGGCGGATTGGTTACTATCAGGTCGAACCGCTGCTCACCAACCGGCTCGTAGAAACTACCCTGCCGCCATTTGACATTCTCTATTGCGTTAAGCCTCGCATTGAATTCGGCAAAATTCAGTGCGCGTGGATTGGTATCGGTCCCGATGACGTGGTCGGCGTGACGGGCGGCCAGAAACGCCTGTATGCCCGCGCCACAGCCGAGGTCAAGTGCGGTATCGACCTTTCGGCGGACCGTCAAATTGGCAAGAGTCACGGATGCGGCGCCCACGCCGAGCACGTGGTCGGCGGGCAGGTCACGATGAAGTTCCGGCCCGAAGTCGCTGGCCAGAAGCAAGTTGTGGTAGGGTCCCAACTTGGCATTGGAGCGGACCATGTGGTCCCGATGGTCCAGCAGGCCGATTCCTTCCAGTTCTTCGAGGTTCAAGCCGGGCAGCACCCTTTGCACAACCGATTCGGGTACCGGCCGGCCCAGCCAGAACAGCCGGACAAGGATATTATAAGAGCTGTCCGTCCTGACTCGCCGATAGACAACCTCCACGTCCTGCCGCTCGTGCGCACACGATATGCCCAACGTCTCAGCTAATGCCGTCTCGCAATACCCTGCATCCTCCATGACCTTCCTGAATGTCCTGTCCTCGAACGGCCGGTCCAGATGGAATACAGTCGCCTTAGAAGATTCTGCCATAGCCATCTCCCCGCACTTGTACTTGGTCATGTTGTCGCCCCGGGAAGGCCTGCTCGTTTTTCCGGACGCACCGAACTCAGACGAATCTGCCAAGACAACACCTTCGGGCGGCGGATTGGCGCATCAAACAAAAAGGTTGTAATGCAGGTTAAGGTAGGTGTACAGGACAGGGAAAGTCAGCTTGCCCGTCGCAACCTTTTCCATACCTGCCTCCTCGATATAAGCGAACCTCACATACCACTTTGTCGCTTCTCCTTTTATCTTCGCAGGCCCTCGTTCTTTCCATGAAATCATCTTCTTTTTTTTGGTAAGCCATCCAAGGTTGTCGAAAAGGTTTGCAATGGCGTCGGGCACCTCCTTGAAAACGCCCCTAATCGCCTTGTAGGCGGTGCCGGCGCCCATGCCGGGGTACATTGCAAGGCCGAAGCCGGTAACCTGTTTGACGAGCTCTGTGGCGGTGTCGCCCACGGGAGAAATCGCTCTGAATCGACTGCCCGCTTTATATCGAGTAACGCCAACGTAGATATCGGGAAGGTCCTCGAGGCGGTTCTCAATACGGCAATGCTTGTTGTTGAGCAGCCATTCGGACATCCCGTTTTCCGTACCAAGCAAAACCAGCGGCAAGGCCCCAACTTCCGTGTCCGAGAAAAGGTAGGCGCCGCCGGAACGACTTGCATGCCTCAGCGCCCCTCGATCTTCCACAATACACCCCTTGCTGGCGCTCACCTTGCCCAAGCCCGACCGATACATGTCAGCATCCATTTGAGTTCTCCTGTTACAAAAGACTAAATGCGTAAAAGAACCACCGCCTCCACCTCTGCGAAACGGTGAAGACATATTCGGCTGCTGAAATAGGCGAATCTTGTTGCCTGGTGCAAACCCGGAAGCCTTGCTTGGATGCTCCCTACGGGTGCAGTCATTGTCAGCAGCGTGCCCCGCCGCGGGCAAAGAGTAGAAAGTCGAGACTGCATCCAGTACTTCACAGGCCCTTGCTGCCCATCATCATTCGGATTCTGCCCTTGGTCGGAAACGGGGGCATAGTCGTAAAGAGCCACATGAAATCCGGGCCGGTGGTTGCCAACTTCCTAAACCTATCGATGTGTTCTCCTGTAAATTCGTACCCCCCTACTACCTTCTCGGGTTGGTCAAAGTAGACCAGGATGTGCGCATTCCAATCATGGTTGTCGTGTTCAGACAGTGCGCTCTTGATGGCCGACTTCGCTACGTGCCTGCTGTCAGAAGGGAGCAAGCTTTCGTAGAAGCCAATCTTGTAGGTTATGATCTTGTTGAGTGTCAGCGTAAGAGCCGACTCAAGCACTGCGTGGTGGCGCGCCGCCACCAGCGTCGCGAGTGCAACGAGCTGGTAGAGTGGGTCGTAAGGGATATTGCAAAGCCTCGCGAGCCGCTCGATGAAGAATATGGAGTCGGCTGTGGTGCCCGATATGTCCGCTCCCACAGGTAAACCGAACGCTTTGTCAATCTTCTTTACTGTAGAGGTCATGGTTGGCGTAAAGAAGCGCTGCTGGCCCGCTCTTGGTGGCAGGGCTACGTTCGTCTGCATCTTCACGGCCGCTGCCTGCCTGATGTCTATGCCGTGCACGGCGGCCGGCATCTGCCAGTCCTTATGCCAGCCGGGTGTCGCTCCGCTAGCCGGCTCTTCCCGAATGCGACCATCTTTCCAGACGGGTTTGCCCCCCGGCCGGTATTGCTCCTTCAGAGTATGCAGCTGCGCCTTCTGATCCTTGCCGATAGCTCCCGTTGTGCGCAGGTGTTCGGTCCTCGTTTCAGCTACGGTCCCATAGAGGCGAATCACATCAGAACATTCTTGAGCCGTCAGGGATTGCCATTGACTGCTGACGTCCTGTAGAGTCCCCCTTGTGCCCCAAATAACGAGCGAGTCTTCGGCGCGGCAGGCTTTATCGATCACAGCCGGAGGCTGTTGTCGCATATCGTCCAGTGCCTTCTTGGCCATTTGCCTTAACGGCCCGATCAGACCGTTGCTTTCCCTGTCGAACTCAGCCACCAGCTCTAATGCCAAGTTCTGCTCCAATTTGAATCGTTTGTTCACCAAGTCCGGGATTTGATGTGCGGTTAAGTTTATTATCATGATTACCTCCATCAGCACCGTAATATCGGCATACAACACATGCTCTGACGGCTTGGCCTATGTGGTATTATCCAAGTCACGATCGCCCTACGGGCTTTCTCCGTATTCTGGTTCTGTCGAACCTGGCCATAGGTGCTCGGCAGAGGCTTCATACTGGCGATCTACTGGTCATTGTTGCCCAGGCACAATTTTAAGTCAAGACCAATCCTGCAAGATTCTTGCTTTTTTTGCAGCCGAATCTCCCAGACTTCGGCCAGCCTCTAATACGTGGAAAGTACCTCGTTTGGGTGAGCAGCTGACACTGTCGGTGGAAAGAGCCATGCTTTTTTCGGCAAGAAAAACATTATTGACAGTGGTTCCAGCCCTGCCGAGAATCGTCCTACGGCGGGAATGGAGCTCTTCGAACGCTCCAGCCAAGCTGAAGCTGGTAAGCTGTTTTGTGAGCTCTGTGGCGGTGTCACCCACGGGAGAAATCGCGCGGAATCGACTGCCCGGTTTATATCGGGTAACGCCAATGTAGATATCGGGAAGGTCCTCGAGGCGGTTCTCAATACGGCAATGCTTGTTATTGAGCAGCCATTCGGACATAGCATTTTCCGTGCCCAGCAAAACCAGCGGCAAGGCCCCTACTTCCGTGTCTGAGAAGATGTAGGCGCCGCCGGAGCGACTTGCGTGCCTCAGCGCCCCTCGATCTTCGACAATACAACCCTTGCTCGCGCTCGCCGAGGCCCAACCGGTACATGTCAGCATGCATCTTGAATTCTTTTGCTACAAAAAACTAATCGCCTGAAAAACGACGGCCTCCACCTCTCCGAAATCTCTGGTGAAGACATATTCGGCTGCTGCAATAAACGAATTCTCTCACCTGGTACAAATCCGGGAGCCTTGCTTGGATGCTCCCTAAAGGTACAGTCATTGTCAACAGCGCCCCCATTGTCGCCGGGCGTAAGGGAGTGTCAAGCTGAATTTTGCAAAATTTGCGTCATTCTTGGCCGCTGCAAGGGTGGCGACTGAAAGGCATTTAGATGCCGCAATGCTGCTCTGACCGGGGGCAATGCCCACGTTTGCACCGCTTCAGCCCTTCCGCAAAGGCACGGGCCGTTTGAGGTACGGCCATTGTGTTCAAGCTGCACAGAAATATTTTTCAGAAAAAGCCTTGACGGTTGTGCCTCAATCGTCCAAAATGCGGCATATTAGGTACCGCGGTTTCCGGATACTGTGGCGAGGTCTTGTGCTGCGACGGAGCTTCAGGTGTGGGTAACAGCGTGAGCAGAAAGCTGCCGAAGGGACAGCGAAGTGAAATTCCGTTGCGGCAGGTGAGACTCGCCTGTGGAGTTTGAGGCTTGAGGCCGCTTCTGATATTGCACAGCAGCGGCCAGCCATACCGCGGGCAGGTGTTTCGCAGTTTATTCTTGTTTGGACATGCGATGGCTCTTGATGTTGAAAGCCTGCTTTCCGAAGTTAGCCCCGAGGCCCCTTGCGGCGAAGACCTCTCATACGACCAATCTTTTCTTGCCCTCGAGGATATGGTTCGGACGAAGGGCACGGGCGGGGTAGTAGCTGGTACGGAGGATGCGGCGGCAGAGCCGAACTGGCGTGAAGTCCGTGAAACGAGTCTGGGACTGCTGCAGCGATCCAAGGACCTCAGGCTTGCCATGTATCTTACTCTCGCGCTCTTGAAGATGGAAGGCATCGACGGCCTTCGCGACGGGCTTGTTGTACTGCGCGGGCTGCTGGAACGCTATTGGGACCACCTTTACCCTCAGCTTGACCCCGACGACAACAACGACCCGCTCCAACGGATGAATATCCTGCAGTCGTTGTCGCCGCCTTCGGTAAGCGAGCAGGACCCGATGAAGTTCAAGCAGCGACTAGCGGAGGTTCCGCTGAGCAATTCGGCGCGGATAGGAAGGTTCAACCTGCGCGACATCCAAATCGCCAAAGGAGAGATTGCAGTAGCAGATGATAAGGCGGCCAGCGCCCCGGACGCGGCTTTGATAGATGCGGCATTTCAGGATACTGCTACAGATGAGCTGCTCGCGACTGGCCAGGCCGCCCAGGGTGCGATTGAGCAGGTAGCGGCTATAACCACTGTTTTCTCGAAAAACGCGTCCCAGGGCCAGTCTCCGGATCTTAGCGGTTTCCAGGCGGTTCTCGGTAGTATCCATAAATGCGTGCAGGAGTATCTGGCAAGACGGGGCTACGGCGAGTCTGTGGCGGAAGGGGAGGGGGCCGGCGGTGAATCGCAACAGGGCGGCGCGCCTCTCACCGGTGAGATTCGGTCGCCCCAGGAAGCCCTGCTGGCCATCGAGAAGGTCTGCCAGTACTTCGAACGCAATGAGCCATCGAGTCCGGTGCCGATGCTTTTGCGCAGGGCGCAAAGACTGGTGTCAAAGAGCTTTTTGGAAGTCATTCAGGATGTTTGCCCGGAGGCCATTAACCAGGTAAGAATGATTGGCGGAGTCACCGAGGGTGATTCCGGGAGCGGTTACTGAACAAGAATTAACCTGAAATATAGGTACGTTTGAGTGCGTCGATATTCTTCGATGCTTGGAATTTTTGAAAGGAGTGAGCATGGCAAAAAAGAAAAGCAGTCAGAAGTTCATAGCTCGCAACCGAGCCCCACGAGTGCAAATAGAGTACGATCTGGAACTCTACGGAGCGGAGAAGAAGATTAACCTGCCTTTCGTCATGGGCGTGATGGCGGATTTGTCCGGCAAGCCGGCGGAGAGCCTGCCCGGCGTTGCAGATCGCAAGTTTCTCGAAATCGACGTCGACAACTTCGACGAGCGGCTCAAGGCCACGAAACCGCGGGTTGCTTTTCAGGTGCCAAACACGCTTACGGGCGAGGGCAATCTGAGCGTCGATATTACGTTTGAGAGTATGGATGATTTTTCTCCGGCGGCGGTCGCGCAGAAGGTGGACGCTCTGAACAAGCTGTTGAAGGCCCGAACCGAATTGTCCAATCTGTTATCGTACATGGACGGCAAGAGTGGCGCCGAAGAGTTGATAGCCAAGGCCCTGAAGGACAAGGCCTTGCTGGGGGCCCTGACTTCTGCGCCAAAACCGCAAGCTGAATCTGCTGAGAGTGGTAAGGAGGAATAATCCGATGGCTGAAGAAATGAAAGAACAACAAGGGATGCAGCCCGCTGAGGCTGTGGCCATAGAGCCAACTGAATTTGATAAGCTCCTGCAGAAAGAGTTCAAGCCCAAGTCCGACCATGTAAAAGAAGCCATTGGTTCGGCGGTTCGAACGCTGGCGGAACAGGCGCTGGCTGAGACCACTCTTGTCTCGGAAGACGCGGTCAAGACCATCGAGTCGATTATTGCAGAGATAGACAGGAAGCTGTCCGAGCAGATCAATGCGATCATGCATCACCAGGATTTCCAGGCGCTTGAGGGCGCGTGGCGAGGGCTCCACCATCTTGTGAACAACACAGAAACCGACGAGACGCTGAAGATACGTGCGCTTAATCTTTCCAAGAAAGACCTGGCCAAGACAATAAAGAAGTACAAAGGCACGGCCTGGGACCAGAGTCCGCTTTTCAAGAAGCTGTACGAAGAGGAGTTCGGCTCTCCTGGCGGCGAACCGTACGGCTGCCTCGTCGGCGATTATCAATTTGACCACAGCCCCCCGGACGTCGAAATACTAAATGGGGTGGCGCAGATTGCCGCGGCGGCTCACGCACCGTTTATTTGTGCAGCCGCCCCTACATTGATGAACATGGATTCCTGGCAGGAACTCAGTAATCCGAGGGACTTAACGAAGATATTCCAGACCGCTGACTATGCTCCGTGGCGGTCACTGCGGGACTCCGATGATTCGCGGTACATCGGTCTGACGATGCCGCGATTCCTTGCGCGGCTGCCTTATGGCGCCAAGACGAATCCCTGTGAGGAATTTGATTTCGAAGAGGACACGGCGGGAGGCGACCACTCCAAGTATCTTTGGGCAAATTCGGCCTTTGCGATGGGTGTGAACATCAACCGCTCCTTCAAGGAGTTTGGATGGTGTGCACGTATTCGTGGTGTTGAGAGCGGTGGAATGGTGGAAGGGCTTCCCTGCCATACCTTCCCGACCGATGACGGCGGCGTGGATATGAAGTGCCCCACGGAGATTGCCATTACCGACAGACGCGAAGCCGAGCTGGCCAAGAACGGATTGATGCCGCTGTCACACTGGAAGAACGAGGATTACGCGTGTTTTATCGGGGCCCAGTCGCTGCAAAAGCCGACGGAATACGACGACCCGGACGCCAGCGCGAACGCCAAGCTGGCGGCACGATTGCCGTATCTGTTCGCAACGTGCCGGTTCGCACATTTCCTGAAGTGCATTGTGCGCGATAAGGTTGGTTCGTTCAAGGAGCGGGCTGACCTGGCGAGCTGGCTAAACAGATGGATAACCCAGTACGTCACCAGCGATCCAAACGCCTCGGACGAAGTCAAAGCCAAATATCCTTTGGCGGCGGCAGAAGTGGTGGTTGATGAAGTGGAAGGAGATCCGGGGTACTACTCGGCCAAATTCTTCCTGCGGCCTCACTACCAGCTTGAGGGACTGACTGTTTCGCTGCGATTGGTATCCAAGCTACCCTCAGTCAAGAAGGGTGGTTAGGTTTACGATTAAACGCGAAAGATGCAAATAAGACGCTTTCTGTAAGCGAATTGAACAGGGGTTGCTAATACTATTTCTTAAAAGGGAGTTACTAAGATGGCAGTTGATTGTTTTTTGAAGATTGGTGATATCAAAGGCGAAAGTACCGACGACAAGCATAAGGAGTGGATTGAAATCCTCTCGTACAGCCACGGGGTTTCGCAGACGGGCTCAGGGGCCCGCAGCAGCGGCGGCGCAGCCTCCGGAGCAAGGTGTGACCATCAGGATTTCTCGGTCACAAAAGTCCTGGATACCACTTCACCCACGCTGAATCTCACCTGCTGCAACGGTACGCACATCAAGAGCGTGACGATGGAGTTATGCCGCGCTACCGGGAACAAGGAAAAATACATGGAATACAAACTGGACGACGTGATCCTTTCCTCGGTTGCCATCGGGGGCTCCGCGGGCGGTGATCTGCCTATTGAATCGGTCACCTTCAACTACGGCAAGATAACCTGGAACTATATCCAGACGGACCACCAAACCGGCGCAACGAAGGGCAACGTTGAAAAATACTGGAGCCTGATCACCAACAAAGGCGGCTAATATCAGCGTCTTGAGAGTTTGGGTAAAACGCCGGCTCGTCCTCTGAGCCAAGAGTGAGGTCTGTCTATTTGGTCCGGCAGAGGAGGCTATTGCTATGCAAACGGAAGAATTGGTGCGGGCGGGCCAGCTTGATGAGGCGCTGGCTGCTCTCGAGGGGCAGGTTCGCGCCGCCCCTGCCGATGCAAAACTTCGCGTCTTCCTTTTCCAGTTGCTGTCGGTTATGGGTGATTGGGACCGTGCGCTGGGCCAGTTGAATGTCGCGGCCGAGCTTGACGCTGCGAATCTGCTGATGGCCCAGGTGTGTCGCGCCGCGCTCAACTGCGAAGCATTGCGGGCGGAAGTCTTCTGTGGAAAGCGCTCACCGCTTGTTCTGGGCGAGCCGGACGAATGGGTCGGATGGCTGGTGCAGGCGAACCAGATGGTTGCCGAGAAGAAATACCAGGCCTCACAGAAGCTTAGAGAGCGTGCTTTTGAGGCAGCTCCCGCTGTTTCCGGTTCGGCCGACGGCCGGTCTTTCGAGTGGATTGCGGATGCCGATTCCAGACTTGGCCCGCTACTGGAGGCTATTGTTGACGGAAAATACTACTGGGTACCGTTCACCACCGTAAAACAAATCAGAATTGAAGAGCCCGGCGACCTGCGGGACCTGGTCTGGATTCCTGCGTATTTCACATGGGTAAACGGCGGTGAGGCAACAGGCCTGATACCCACGAGGTATCCGGCTTCCGAAGTCAGCGAAGATAATTCTATCCGGCTTGCACGCAAGACCCAATGGGTTGAACTGCCGGGCGACACATACCTCGGTCTCGGACAGAGGATATTTGCCACCGATGCAGATGAGTTCTCGATACTGCAGGTGAGACAAATAAATTTGAACCACTCAAAGACTGAGCGGCAAGGCGGTGAAATCGGAGATGGCTGAACTTGCGCCTATGGATCGTCTGCAACCGTGCCTGTTTGACCGCCTCACTGACGACGAACCGGAGGCCACAAAGGAAAGTCGCGACCGACGTGTGGTTTCAATTCAAAAATACAGGGCGGCAGTGTTACGTGATGTCGAGATGCTTTTCAACTCGAGGTCCAGGCCTTCAGAGGATTACATATACGAGTTCACCGAAGCCGCACGGTCCGTGCTAAATTACGGAGTTCCGGATCTATGCGGCGCCACTATTTCAGGCATAACTCCGGCAGACATCGAATCACGAATAAAACATGCTCTTGGATGTTTCGAGCCGCGGATTTCACCTGAATCGCTTTCGGTACGCATAGTTTCTGGGCAGGATACACGGTCTGCTGTCACCATATCGTTCGAGATAAAAGGCGAACTTTGGGCCCAGCCTTCACCGGAGCACCTTCTTATCAAAACTGAGGTCGACCTGGAAACCGGGCACTGCGAGTGGAAAGGCGAGTCAAGTGGATAGACGGTTGCTCGAGTTGTACAATCTCGAACTGGCATATCTTCGTGCCATGGGGGCCGAGTTCGCAAAGGAATTCCCCAAGATAGCGGGCCGCTTGGGTGGGCTGGATGAGTTTCAACCGTGTCGAGACCCGTTTGTTGAGCGATTGCTCGAAGGATTTGCATTCCTCGCAGCGAGAGTCCAGCTCAAGCTCGATGCAGAGTTCCCGCTCTTTACGCAGTCCTTGCTCGAAACCATCTATCCCCACTATCTGGCGCCTACGCCCTCCATGTGTATCGCGCGGTTTGAGCCGGACATGAACGAAACGGGGCTGGTTGACGGCTTCTTGATTCCGCGAGGGTCGTCGCTTTACAGTATGCTGGGCAAGACAGAACAGACAAGATGCGAATATCGTACGGCGCACGATGTGACGCTGTGGCCCATTCGGATAAGCCGTGCCGACTACTATACGCGGGAGCTGGCATCGCTCGATGTTCCCAACCTGACGGGTATCAGGGCTGGAGTCAGAATCAGAATTCAATCACCGCAGGAGCTTAGTCTTGGCAAAGTCAAGCTGGATTCTTTGAGCCTGCATCTTATGGGACCTGGCGAGATACCCATGTATTTGTACGAACAGTTCTTTGCAGACGCCGCGGCGGTTGTTGTGCAGCCTGCAGCCAGGCCCATAAAATGGCAGAAGCTCATTGACGCCTCGTGCATCCGACGGCTCGGTTTCGAGAATAGACAAAAACTGCTGCCTTACGACGCCCGGTCTTTTCAGGGATATAGACTCCTGCAAGAGTATTTTGCATTTGCGCAACGGTTCATGTTCATCGAACTGACGGACTTTGGTGAAGCCATCCGGCGCTGTGAGGAAAACGAGCTGGATATAATAGTCTTGTTTCGAGATTTGAATATCAAGCTTGAGGGCGCCGTCAGCGCCGATAACTTTGGATTGTTTTGCTCGCCGGCGATAAACCTATTCGAAAAACAGTGCGACCGCATACCCGTATCGGACAGATTCTTCGAGTTTCACGTGGTTCCCGACCGGACCAGGTCGCAAGACTTCGAGGTTTACAGAATTTCGAAGGTGGTTGGTTATGGTGCACGGTCCGAGCAGCTCCAGGAGTTCAGCCCGTTTTATCTGGCAAGAGACTTGGGGAGCAACAGAGCAGGCGCGTATTATGTTACACATCGTGTTCCGAGACCGGCATCGCAGAGCACGGGCCGGCAGGCTCTCAGATCAAGAAGTTATGCGGGCAGCGAGGTCTACATATCCCTTGTTGAGCCGGGTGCCGCGCCGTACAGTGCCAACCTAAGACAGTTGGGAGTGGAGGCGCTGTGCACAAATCGTGACTTGCCGCTGCAAATGCCGATCGGACTTGGCACGTCCGATTTCACTATGGAGAAGACGGCGCCCTGCACGTCAGTTCGCTGCGTCGCGGCTCCAACGTCGCCTAAACCATCTCATGCTGAAGGGGATATCCTTTGGCGCGTTATTGATCACCTCTCGCTCAACTATCTTTCTCTCGTCGACACCAATGAACGAGAAGGCGCCTCTGCTCTTCGCGACATTATGAAACTATACAGCGACACTGGCGACCCACAGACCTGCAAGCAAGTTGACGGCGTCAAGTCCGTAAGCTGCAAGCCGATCACTCGTAGAATCCCCACGTCCGGTTCGATAGCATTTGCCCGCGGCTTGGAAGTGACTGTAACCATTGAAGAGGCGTCATTTGAGGGAACCGGCGCGTTTCTCCTCGGCGCCGTTCTCGAACAGTTCTTTGCCAGATATGTTTCCATTAATTCCTTTACTGAAACCGTAGTGAAAACCGTCGAACGCGGAGAGATTATGCGATGGACCACGAGAGAAGGATTGCGTCCGATTCTCTGACTCTTAGATTGCACGACAAGCCTTATGAGTTTGACTTTTTCCAGGCGGTGCGACGGCTCGAATGTGCTCGTCCGGACCTGCCTCGCGTCGGATATTCGCAGCGACCGCATGCTGATCCGGTCAGGTTTTCGCAAGACGTGTCTCTAAGTTTTGCGCCCTCGTCCGTCAAAGCTTACCACGAAGCCACAAGCGAGCATCCTGCCCGAATGATCGTGAGCTTTTTGGGGCTTCTCGGGACCAACGGACCGATGCCTCTGGCCATAACTGAATATGTCCATGATCGCTTACACAACCACAGAGACAGGACACTGGCCAGCTTTCTTGACATCTTCAATCATAGGATGATATCCCTGTTCTATCGTGCGTGGGCCTGCAACCGGCAAGGTGTAAGCTACGACCGCAAGGAAGAAAACCGCTTTGCACTTTACATCGGCGGCCTGTTTGGAATAGGAGCGGATTCGCTTCGAAACAGGGATGCCGTTCCCGATCCTGCAAAACTTCACTATTCAGGGCGCCTTGCGTGCCCCGCCAAGTATGCTGAAGGCTTGAGAGAGATACTGCAGGATTACTTCGGGATAACAGTCAAAATAGATGAATTTGTTGGACAGTGGATAAACCTTCCGAAAGAGTACCGCTGTCAATTGGGAAAAGCACCTGGAAACTCAAAGTTGGGACGTACATTGGTGATAGGGCGTCGTTTTTGGGAGTGCCAGCAAAGATTCAGGATTACATTCGGCCCAATGTGCCTTTCCGATTATCTGCGTTTTTTGCCCGGACACGATAGCATTCGCCGGCTCATTGCATGGGTCAGGAACTATGTAGGAGATCAATTGAGTTGGGAGCTTCAGTTGATACTGCGCGCAGCAGATGTCCCGCGCATTCGTCTTGGAGAAACGGGCCAATTGGGATGGTCGTCATGGCTCCGTAGCAAGGAGTTCAAAAAAGATGCGGACAGCCTTGTGCTGAGAAACCTGGTGGCATAAGGTGTTGTGAAATCGAGTGTTCCGTCCATGAGCTGATTCGCACCTGGAATTCTTGTTGACAAGGCAAGAAAACTGAAAATAATGGGGTGTCATAGGCGCCGTTGTTTTGTTGCAAGAGGACCGAGAAATTATGCCCGCCAACAACGAAGACAAGTTGAAGAATCGCGTGCTGGAGACGGCAAATCGACTTCGGCTGATTCAGGTGGACTTTGCAGACGAAAGCAAGCAGACCAGAACCGAGTATCTCTGCGAAGAGATTGAAAGGGCCTTGAAAACGGTGCTGCCGCAGGAGCGGCATGAATTCCTGGAAGGATTGATGGCCAAGTTCCCCGCCGGACAGATTGGTGCTCGGCAGATATCGAAAGAGCCGCCGCCTGAGAGCGATCTGGTCGTTGAGGAGGATAGACTGAACGACGCCGACTTTCTTGCCGGCCGGCTCTCTGAGATTTTACCGGCCCTTTCCAGCGACCGGAAAGAACATCTCGCCGGGGGTCTGCATCAAGCTGGATTGCCCACACAAGGAACGCAGAATTACTCACCACAGATGATTCAAGAACTAATGACTCAGCTTCAGCTTGGCAACGAAAGGCCCCTCGATAACAACCGTCTCATAGAGTTAATTACCCTGCTTACCGATTTCGTATGTAAGCTTGAGCCTCTGGTATGGAATACGTGGCGCAAATTGTCACCTCGCTCAAGCATTCGTTCGTCCGGTGTTCTTAAGAAGACGATGGGGCAGTTCGCTTCCGGCGATTCTGGTGCGCCTCGGCAGGAGGTCGATAGCCAAATTAGACAGCTGCAGCGGCTTATCGCAGCCATTATCACTGCGATCAGCAGGGTTGGCAGCCAGTTCGCCAAGCATCATCTCGCGAGATTTTCGCCGTCTGAGATTGAGACCTTGGTCCGAATGGAGCATGGAAGCGTGTTTGTAAGTCACGAGGTCAAGTGCTGGCGAAAATATCTCGAGCTGGCGGGTGCGTTGAATGAGGACTCCATTGAAACGGAGATAAGAAAGGCGATAGTTGATTGCGTCGAGTCTTTGATGAAGGGGATGGGTCAACAACGTTAGTACGGGGAAAACATTATGACCATACAAGGCCAAATCCATTGGTATGAAGGCCTCTTCCTTCAGCCTCATCATCTGCAGGCCATGCAAAGGCACATCATGGAGAGATTCACAGGGGAACGCCGCCTCTGCTGGAGCTACCCCTATGGCTTGATAGATGCGAAGGTTTCCGACGATCAGCTCGAGAATATGAGAGTCGGCTTCGACCGGCTCCGAGTCATAATGCCCAGCGGGCTGGAGGTAAATGTACCTGAGAATGCTGTTCTGCCGTCCCTTGACATAAAGGAAGCGTTTGCATCAAGCAGTGGTCCGCTGACCATCAGTCTTGGCGTGCCGATATGGTCTCCTTCACGAGGTAATCTTATTGAGAAAGGCGCCGAGGAAGACTGGCGCGTGAAACGCACGTATCGGGTGGCTGAGGTTGAGAGGCCTGATGAAAACACCGGCGAAAATCCTCAACCGATCCTTGTGCGTCAGATAAATGCCAGGCTGCTTTTAGATGGCGACGACCGCTCTGACCTTGAAGTTTTGCCGTTGCTGCGAATCGTCCACCCCGCCGGCGAAGATATCGGTCTGCCTCGGCGCGATCCTGCATACATTCCTGCCTGTCTCGTGATAGGGGGCTCAACCGTGTTGAAGGAGCTGCTGCGAGATTTGGCTAACCAGGTCATGGCAAGTCGAAACGAGCTGGTGGTTCAAATTAACCGTGGTGGTTTTTCCATCGAAAACCTGCGCGGCGTTCAATTCGAGCAGATGTTTCGGCTTCGAACTCTGAACCGTTTTAGTGCTCGACTCTTCGCTCTTATCCGAGCGCCCGGCGGAGTCACGCCGTTTCAGATGCACCTGGAGCTGAGAGAGCTGCTCGCGGAGCTCGCTGCATTACGTCCCGATCGCGACCAGTTCGACAGTTCCGAGTATGACCACGACAACCCGGCGATGGCGTTCAACGAGATGTCCTCCAAGATCAGGTCCCTGCTCAAAGGCGTAGTCCGAGCCAGATATCTTAAGGTTGGTTTTACGATGGATCGCGAGCAAAACATCCTTGCTGCTACCCTCAGCGATGAGGCATTATCCCTTCCCAACGAGTATTTTCTTGCCATCAAGACGAAACAAGACCCTTCGGAGCTGGCGAAGCTGGTGCTTGATCGGGACCGATTCAAACTTATGCCCCAAAGTCTCGCAAGTCAGCGTGTTTTCGGGATCCAGCTTGCTCAGGAGCTGTTTCCACCGGTTGAGCTTCCCGCCCAGGTGGGGCTTCACTATTTCAGGGTGTTGCGAGGCGAAAACGCTCGGCTTTGGGAGCGCATAAAGCAGGAGAAGGCTGTCGCCGTGCGATGGCCGGGCATCGAATCATCCGACTTTGATGTCACCCTGTATATGACTGTTCCAGATACGGAGGCATAGCAAGTGACACTGATTGAATTGTGCGAACCGCTTTTCCAGTACGTTTGTCGGCTGAGCAGGTCGGCGCGGATGGGCTGTACTCTCGAAATGGACCAGGTACGCGCCGACATAAAAAGGATATTCCAAGAGATGAGGGCAAAGGCCGGCACGGCGGCCGAACTCGTCGGTCAGTATGAAAAGATTGAATTGCCTCTGCTCTTTTTCGTCGACTTCATGGTAAAGGAGAGCAAGCTGAACTTCGCATCCCAGTGGTATGAGCTGGGCCGGGAAAGGAACGAGCTGGCGGGCGACGAAAAATTCTTTGATCTGCTGGATGAAAACCTGGTCGATCCGAGCAGTGCCGCCACCCAAAGGCTGCCCGTATTCTACACTTGTCTCGGATTAGGTTTTACGGGAGTTTACACGGGACAACCGGAAGCCATCCAAAGGTTAATGTCGAAGATCTCGGCCCGTATTTCGGGGATGATGGATGCGGACGAAAAGTCTTACATCTGTCCCGAGGCCTACGAGAATGTGGACTCGAGGGACTTTGTTGAGCCGCCGAGTACCAAGTTAGTCGGTATCGGAATCGCCTTGATAGGTCTTATTATCGTCTGGAGCATTGCATATTTCTGGTTGTTTGTGGGGACCTCCAAAAATGTAGGCGATTCGCTTGATACCATCATAAAACAGGGTGGTTCTGCTGTCGTCGTTGAGTCCACGCACGATAACACCAATTAGATCGGAGAATATCGAACCAATATGATGCCTCGAATTTCAACCTTTGCGAATCTCCCGACACCCGCCAAGATTAGCCTTGTGGCGGTTTCCGGAGGCGGCCTTGTAGCCCTAATTGGATATCTGCTTCCCCCAGGGGTATTCTGGGTGGTGCTTATCGGAATCGCCGTTGTAACTCTGCTGCTTGTCCTTTACTGGCGCGTGCTAAAGTGGCTGAAGAAACGCCAGGCTGCCCCAATGGAGCGCGGCCTCATGGAGAATACCTCGGCAACACCACAGGGAATCAGCGCCCCGGCGCACGTCGCAAGGCTGGACGATTTGCGCAAGAAGTTCGAACAAGGCGTACAGAAGTTCGCCGCTGCGGGCAAAAGTCTGTACAGTTTCCCTTGGTATTTGATCGTAGGCGAGCCAGGGTCAGGTAAGACGGAAGCCGTACGCCACTGCAATGTTGGTTTTCCGCCCGGTCTGCAGGATGAGTATCAAGGCGCCGGGGGCACCCTCAACATGAATTGGTGGTTTACAGACCATGCGGTGATTTTGGATACTGCCGGGCGACTGATGTTCGAGGAGGTCGAAACGGGAGGCTCAAGTGAATGGAAGGAGTTTCTAAGTCTGATGAGAAGATACCGCACACGCTGCCCGATAAACGGCGTGCTGCTGGTTATTCCTGCTGACAGCCTTATCAAAGACACGGCGGATGAAATTGAGCGAAAAGCATCCAAGATTGCCCGGCAGTTTGATCTCATCCAGCGTGCGCTGGATGTGCGTTTTCCCGTGTTCGTGGTTATTACCAAGAGCGACCTTATCAACGGCTTCCGTGATTTCTTCGACAACCTGCAGGACCCGCAGCTCCAGCATCAGATATTGGGGTGGTCCAACCCCGCACCGCTCGACGAACCATACAATCCTGATTTCATCGACCAGCACCTGAAGACAATTCAAGGACGTCTTTATCGACGCAGACTTGCATTGATACAGGAAGTGACCTCTGAGGAGTCCGGGATTGACAAAGTGCGGGCCATTGACACGTTGTATGCTTTTCCGCTGAGCATTACAAAAATAGCGCCCCGATTGGCTCGATATCTGGAGCTGATTTTTAGTGTCGGCAGCCAGTGGTCCTGCAAGCCGCTGTTCTTCCGCGGTATCTATTTCACCTCCTCAATGCGAGAAGGTTCGGCTTTGGACGAGGACCTTGCCGAATCGCTCGGAGTCCCGGTCGATTCCCTCCCGGACGGACGAGTATGGGAGCGCGACAGGGCATACTTCCTGCGAGACCTTTTCACCAAGAAGGTCTTCCGTGAGCAGGGACTGGTCACATACGCTACAAATGCAAAGAAGCTGCACAGCCGAAGAAAGACAGCGGTTTTGATCTCGGCGGCCGCCAGCGTGGCCTTGCTGCTCTTGTTCACCATCTATGCTGCGAACCGTTTTAGCCGAAGTATCGGGAAGATGGAAGGGTATTTCGCGAACGCCGCAAGGTTTGTAGGTCCAACAGGACAGAATGAACTCGAGATAATAAAGAAGGAAGGCGAGAATAATTACAGATATATTGGCAGGACTAAAATATATGACAAAGCCAATAAGCCAATACCGGACGTCATGAGATTAAACTTCTCCGCCGGACTTGCTGATACCGTGTTGCAATGGGAAAAAGAAGGCGTGCCCTGGATTTTCGCCTTGGCAGCCAGAGTGGCCGAGGGTATTGAGCCGGAGAAACTGAGAAAAGCCGAAGCGGTCGTCTATGAGAAAGGTGTGCTGCATCCACTGCTCAATGCAGCTCGCGACCTGATGGATACGCAAACAAACGGCCGGTGGACGCGGGAAGATAACGAAACCAGGCTCCTGCGTCACTTAATCCGCATCAGAGCCGGTAAGTCCTTCGATGAAGACGGTGAATACTCCCCAGAAGTTTTTTTGGACCCTTTCGTCCGGTATATCTTTGCCCATGACGAGCTTGGAGGATACGAGGAGGACCTAGTCAAACAAATCAAACTTTACGATGAGGACAAGGCAAGGTTGCACTACCCGCTCCGCTTGGTGTATGGAACATCCTGGCCTGCCGAATCCTTCAAGAGCGACCCCAACGACCGCGATGTCGCAATAGAGCATGGTGCAGATCTTTTCAATAAGTATTGGAAGGATCCGAACCGGATTAGTCAGGCGCGCCAAGACAGCACTCAGATCAAGACATTGAACAGTCTCAGGGGAGCCATCTCGCGGTTCAATAGCGCCGAGGAGGCTATTTTGCTCCTTGGTGGTCGCGGATCTGACGGGCCTCATGCGCTTAGCCAACTCAAGTCCTCTAACAGTAGGTGGGACGAAGCCGTTAAAAACCTGAGCGAGGCCAGACGAAGCATAGTTGAGTACAGCCGCACTCTTGAAGATTCCCGGTCACTTGGGAGTCTTTGGAGCACGGTGTCAACAGAGGCCCTAAAAGATGTCAATGAGAATTACGAATTTCTTCTTGACGAGTTGAAAGAGGTGAGAAAAGGCGAGTTTCTCGGTGAGATTCGCGATGAGCTTGAGATGACTCGATCTGAAATCATTGCGAGCCTGAGTAACAGTGATTTGACAAGAGAGCTTGACCAGCTTGACAGAGGTTTCTGGACTCAGCGTAACGGCAGGCGCTTATATGAAATCCGTTTTGAAATGTACAAGAATGCCGACGAACAGGTCCGCGTGGCCAGACACCTCTCCGAGCTGAATCAGGTTGCTGGGGCAGTCAACGAAGTGAATAGGGCCATTAAAGCGGCACGGGATAAAATCCGCGAGTTAGGGGCGCTTGACCCCGGCGCCTTTCGTCTCCAACAGGCACACGACGTCTCCATGTCGGTTCTTGATGGGGCCGAGCAAAGACAACTTTCTGATGTTTTGAAAGGCGGATTGGTGGAGGCCGCCCCTAAGAACATGGAAGAACTCGCGAAGCTTATTGAAAAAGGCGGAGGGATGGATTGGCCGGCCACGGTTCCGACAAAGATAGTCGACAAGAAATATGACCCTTCGGCCGCCGCTGCCGTGCTTGAGGGTTGGGTGATTCTTGGAGACGTATTGAGGGACGCTTCAAAGAAGTACGAACTGCTCGATGAGACGCACCTTAATGAGCTGTATCGGGACGCAAATGGAGTCTACGTGGAATATGTAAGGCGATACGTGAATTACTGGCTCCAGACCGTCCCTGATCATTTTATTAGAAGCATCATTCCACAGGAAAACCAGTGGCAGGCCCAGCACTTGCAGCTTCGAAAGCTCGATGTTTTGGATGTGTCTGCCCAATTGAACAAGTTTGGCAAAGATATTGAAGAGAATGCTCTTGGCAGATTTGAGAAGTACATACCGGCAGGGGAGCAGAAGGTCAGACAATTCCGCAAAGATATGGGAAAACTCGCTGATAATTTCTTCCAGAAAAGGTGCGAGCGAACACTCGAGAAGTGGGGAAGCTTGAGCGGTGAAGCATTCGAGGCCCGAAACGAGTTGCTGAGCAATAATCCTATACTCGTCGGCAAGGATTACCTTGCATTTTCCGCCGGTTCGCCTACGGAGTTTGTTGAGGCCTACTGGACCGAGCTGACTCACTATTCGTTGCGTTTGATTGCCGACCAGGTGCAACGAGAGGGGGAAGAGGCGTTCGAAAACCTTAGAGCTCGCTATGGGAGCAAGTTTCCCTTGGAACGAGACAGCACGCAGGATTTGACCCTTGCTGAACTCAAGGATGCCCTTTCGCTTTCAAAAAGGGCTTTGCCGCGAAAGCAGTACGACCCGGGAACAATCGGAGCCGGCGCTGAGACAGGGGTAGCTAACGTGGATAAGCAGTTTGGCCAAATGCGGGCATTAGTGCTGCCCCAATCCAGCAGCACATGGGCCGAGGGAATCAGGCAGGTCTTGCAGGGTATTCCCGAAAGTGTGGATCCTTACTATTGCAGGATAACTCTGTTGAGCGAGAGCCAGCAGCGAGAACTTTTGCGCCAAGGCGAAGAACTTCTGCTTGACTATCTCACAGAATTCCGGCTTCTACAGGGAAGCGGCAAAAGTGGGCGGTTCAGCACGCGTTCCAGGGAGAATCATAGCATGGGTATGGTCAAATATCCCGGCCCGTCGGTGACGGTAGAGTTCTTTCAGTATCCCTCTGATGCCGAAGCCCGCACGAGTCTGGAGTTTCCGGGGCCCTGGGCGAGTCTGAGGATGTTGCATCAATGCAGTGATGAGTGTAAGAAGGGGTATATCAAGCTGAATGTCAAGACCAAAGAAGGTCTGGGGGGCGTGTTCTGTTTGCAGCTCGAATTCTTCAAAGACAGCGATGGCACGAATAAGCTCGACCTGCCAAGACCTGACCAGTGGCCGTCATTGAAAAAGTAACTGGATTCCCTTGTGGAGCACGACATTCTTGACGTCGATTTTCAAGAAAATTGTGAGTCATTTGCGTCCCGGAACACCTAATGCCGGGTATGCCGGCTCCGAAAGAGTATTCGTTGCCGCGTTCGGTAAACACCCCGGTTGGGATGACCACATTGACGACATTGGCTTGGAGACCGATGTTTTCGTAAACGTAAAGCGCCTGCTTTATGTCCAGGGTATCGGCGGCAACATTGACTCGGGAAGCTGGGACAAGCTTCAGGGAAATCAGCTAATCAAAGAGTTCAAACACGTATTTGTCTGGTGCATGTACAACAACGTGGTCGTTGGGCGAATATGGTCCTCGCGAGACGGCAAGGGGCGCACGAGCTACCCAATGATAGTCTGCGTTCAGTGCCATCAATTGCCGCTGGAATGGGTGCTAAAGAACATATTATCTCGCTTGGAAAGGATTGAAGAAAGCTGTGTTGCAGCCACATCAGCACCCGACGTGCAGATGATTATTGAAAACGCTCAAAACGAGCTTCGTCAATTAGCCCGGCAATGTCAATCTTCAGGAAAGTCACCGGCGGCGCGTGCAGACGTTCTGGCAAGGCTCGCCGACTATCCCGAAATGGGCCCGAACCGCGAAGGTCTCCTTCGCATATTATATCATATAGAGCGTGAAGTTGAACGATATCGTCCTGATTCCACCAAAACCAAAGAATTCCGGCCGACCTTCCTGCGTATCCCCGGCTCACCGCCTGACTGGCCGGAAAGTGCCCTCCTGTGGATTGGCTTTCTGCTTGCCAGGCTCGGCAGCACTGCGCCCATACTTCTGCTGATGCCGCTAAGATACAGTTGGATAGATGTAATTATAGGCGACCCGACAGAAGTGCAGTTGTATTGCCTGCGAGCTTCGCTTGATGTGATTCCCCTTACCAGCAGTATCCCGTACAATATGGGTTTGGAGTTCATCGACCGAGCTAACCAGCTCATTGAGGATTCCCGACGCATCGCAGTTGAGTAGAGCACCAATGACACCGAATCATCATGACCGGTGCTGACATTCTTCAAAAGTTGTCCCGCGCTTAAGCGCAAGTCCGGATGACGGAGACGGCAAACGACTCCACCGAAAGGAACAGCACTGTGCGGAGAATCGATTCTAACAGCAGCCATTCTTGGGCCACAAGAGAACGTCCTCAGCAGCGCATAGCGGCTACAATTTGGAAACAGGACCCAGTAGCCGCCGTCCGTCTTAGACGCAATCCTCATGCAGTACAAATCAAAGCTGAAAAAGTCAGGAGCAGTCGGTAAAAGTTGAGGACCGAAAGGCAAAAGGGCTGCAAGTCGAATGCTTACAGCCCTTGTTCGAGGCCTTTCACTTGGATTTGTGTTACTCGGGAACAAACTGGATGGTATCGCTGCGGAGACAACGTAGCCGTCATACGTCAGGGCGCTAATCTCGCATATTGCCTCGAGCTCATGCTCGGCAAGCTTCTCCGTCTCAAGATGTACAACAAGGTCCAAATCGCCATCTTAGTCAACATCTTCGAGGTTTGCCATTGGCGACGGTGCATCCTTCTTGCCTCGCAACTTGACTAAACCGCCTGCGAAGTGCTCGCCGCGCAGCGTCACGGTGCCCGGATCGACGGTTGAGGCGTCAAAGCCGAAGTCTGTCAGGAAAGCCACCGGCACTACGCCATTAGAGCCCATATTGATGGCGTTCGGGAAACTGCCCGGCTTGATGTCAATGCCTGTGTCAATCACCCTCACAGTTACGGTCGCAATATCAGGCTCACTACTTGCCCCACACTCGTCTATGACAACCAGTGAGATTTCTGTCTGACCGATTGGGAAAGTTTGACCAAGAATCGGTTCGGTTGAATCTGCATCGTTGCAGGGGTCAGCGTCCCCATCCAAGTCCACTGACAAGTCAAGGCCCCGTTGGTATGTGAGAGTATCTTGGCCGAATGCTTTTGACGTTGTACCGTCGACCTGCACAACCGCGCCGTCCCAGCTTGTTGCTTGGGTAATATAAGGCCCACCAGCATTAGCCACTGGTAGCGGATTGCCCGGGTTGGGGCGTCCTTCCTGAACCGCAGTCGCGACAAATCGGGACTCCCCATGACGGTGTTTTCATTAGAGGCTGTTACTGATTGTATTTTGGCAGCGTGGGAGTTGATGCTCGTTTGGTAGAGATTTGCCGCGTCGGCGGTAGAATTGGGCCTTCACCCCACAAATAAGCACCATGCCACTCCTCCGGCCGCCGGCAAGGGGGGGGTGCGGCATAGTCCTTCGGCCGCGGATACGAAGCGGTCCTGCGTTTTCTACCCGATACGACCCTATTTGTCAAGCGAAATCGTGATTTTTTGATTTTTTTCGGGATTGGGCATCAACAATTGGGGCGGCTGCTTCGCCATGTTTATGTATGATAGAAGACGTGAACGGATAAATATCAACAAATTGCTGCTGTAAAGGAGGTATGCTATGTTTGGGAAATCAGGTCGTATGTTTTTAGTTCTGCTGCTGCTGGCCGCAGCCGGTTCGGCAGGGGCCAAAACCCTGTTACATTGGACATTTGACGGACCATTGCGAGAGAAGATGGTCACGGCTGCTGATGTGGCCTCGCAAGTGACCATAAAGACGTTCGTAAACAAGGGTCTTCGAGCCCCGGAGGCGGCAATCATATACGGACCCGCCAATCCGTGGTATAACAAGCAGGGCACCAGCGCCCACTTTCAAAATCCGACGGACGTGAGCTTCGGCACCGCTGCAATGTTCGCCAATGACCCCGGGCCGGACAGTGTGTTGGACCTCAGTAAGCTTAAGGCATTTACGATTGAAGCTTTCATTTGTGTCCACAGTCTTCGCCTGAAAAACGTCGTGGTCAGGAAATACGGCGGCGGGCGATATTACCTCGAGGTAACCAACGACGGGAATCTTCGATTCGCCATCAACGATGACGATAAGGCGGCGCAGACCGGCCCCGGCACCATCCAGCTTAACAAGTGGCATCACATCGCAGGTGTTTTTGACGAGAGCGATACCGCCGCGCCGATGAGGATATATGTCGATAGCAGGCTGGCCGGGACCGCCCCGCATAAGCAGCGGGTTGAGGACAGCGAGCGTAGCCTTGGCATTGGGGCGATGATTCGGGACAACGCCGACCCGCCTCAGGACGCCGACGATTTCTTCGATGGCTTCATAGACGAGCTGCGAATTAGCGATACGGCGCTGTCTCCGGATGAGTTTCTCAACGCATCTGCCACGCGTGTGTCCTTTGAGAGCGAGTCTTCCGAGGCGGCGGAGTCTGTCACGCCTGCGGTTCTTACCGTAAGACTCTACGGAAAGCCCAAGGAAACTGTGACGGTGGACTATGCCGTCGTCGGGGGGACAGCAGCCGCAGGCGAGGACTATGTGCTGGACGCGGGGAAACTGACGTTCAAGCCTGGTGAGTCCAGCAAGAATATCAGCCTTGACATCCGCGATGACGACTTGATCGAAGAGGATGAAACGATAACCGTGGGCCTGATAAATCCGAGAGGGGCTGATTCTGAATTGGGCGCAATATCGCAACACACATACAAGATTATCGATGCGAGCATCAAGATCTCCTTCGACGCAGAATACAGCCGGGGTTCCGAGGGCGTCCCTGCGGGACCTATTTCGGTAAGTTTGTCTCGCGCCGGCAGCGAAACGATAACGGCGGCTTACGCCGCCAGCGGCGGCACGGCCACGGGGGACGGCGTGGACTACAGATTGATCAACGGCACTTTGACGTTCAACCCGGGCGAAACCACAAAAACAATCAGCGGCATTGAGGTCATAAACGATGATCTCGATGAGGATAACGAGACAATCGTAATAGCGCTAGCCAACCCGACGAATGCGGCATTGGGGCAGCGCAGGCAGCACACTTACACAATCTTGCGACAGTTTGATGGTCTGCATTGGTATCATTCAGCAGACTCATCGCTGTTGGGGCTGACGGATTCCGGCGAGCTTGAGTGGAAGGTCCGCGAAGGCCACCAGATTATGGTCAGGCTTCCCGAACAAAGGTTCAGTCAGCCGGGCGACGTCGTGACATTCTCTTACGTATGGTCAAGTACGAGTCCGGAAGACTACGGCTGCGAATGTTACAAGGATCACGACCCTGACCCGAACATATACAGATACTGCTCCGACGTCAGATGCGTCGGCGGGACGGGGGACTTTCGCGTAGGTCTGTTCGACTCGAACGAGCATGGACACATCCCGGCAGATGGGATCGGAAAGGAAAATGAGATATATCGAGGCTATCTCGGCTATCATTTTCGCTTCTTTCCCCACGTCCCTCAGGATGCACCCTTGAGATTTACCGAATACAAAACGGGCGGCGGCAAAGAGTCTCATACAAACACGAGTATTTGGGAACGAAACAGGCCCATGAAGAACGACTCTCTTCTCTCTAACAGCAACTCGTGGAAGAGGCTCGGACAGCCCATGATAGGCGGCCTCGGCCTGCCGTTAGGTGGTTCGAGCCTGCTGACACTCCGCCTCGAGCGTGTATCAGGTACGACCGCCAGAATAAGCATATCCTGTAACGGCAAGACCTGGAGCAGAGAAAGTGAGACTCCCGGTGCTATTCCTGACAAGATCGATGCTTTTGGAATGTGGTCGCAACACGGCGTTTATGATTACGTCAGGCTCGGTATACCTCGGGCGCCGGCTCCGGCTGAAATCTCGGCAAAGTAGCTCGCTTGGAAGAACAGTTCAGTCGCCCCGAGCGTGCTATTGCCTTGTCAGGCGTGGTTTGAGGGTTGTCATTGCCAGACCTGCACACCAAGGCGCGCCAATCTCTCACTCCTAAGGCAAGAAGAACGAGCGGCTGGCGTGGAGCAGACAGGCGGCAAAATCAAAATGTAAAAATTCAAAGCGGCAGCTGTTGACAAAAGCAGGCGAGATGGTAAAAGTTAAGTCGTGTTCGTGTGGTTTGACCTTACAAAAGGCTGGATACTGTTTTACGGAGGACGCATCATGAAATTAGACCTGAAGCGGATTGACGTGTGGGCCATCGGCATTGAGGATAGACCCGGTGGATTGGCGAAGAAGCTCGATGCACTTTTGAAAGCCGGCGCTAATCTTGAATTCCTTGTGGCCCGCCGAGCCCCCGAAAAGCCCGGCGAAGGAGTTGCATTTGTAACACCAATAAAGGGTGCAAGGCAGGTAAAAGCCGCCAAAGAAGCAGGCTTCCGCAAGGCTGAGTCCATGCACTCGGTCCGCATTGACGGCCAGGATAGACCCGGTCTTGCTGCAGAAATGACCCAGAAGATTGCCGAGGCCGGGATTAACCTTCGGGGCTTATCCGCTGCTTCAATGGGCAAGCACGCCGTTTTCTATCTGGCTTTTGACTCGGTCGCGGATGCAAACAAGGCGATAAGGTGTCTCAGGCAGTCACGCTGAAAGCAGCATAAGATTTTAGCGGCTGAAACTTGTTTTCCGGGAGTCCTGGCTCTGTTGCTCCGGGTTTCAAGACGCGGGCAATTCCCTGCCAGTGTGTGTCTTCAAAGAATAGGTTTATGAAGTTCAAATCAGTATTTCTTAGGAACTATGCCTTTTCGCTGTTACTCATCACGTCTATCGTCATCGGCTCTCTTTTGGGGGTGCTTTTCAAGCACAAGGCCGCTTTCTTCAAGCCTTTCGGTGATATTTTTCTCAATCTGCTTTTTACCATAGTCGTCCCGCTTGTTTTCTTCTCCATATCGTCCGCCATTGCTGCTATGACGGATGTTAGACGGCTGGGCAAAATATTAGCGTCGATGCTGTTGATTTTCGTTCTGACCGGCACAATCGCGTCGGTGCTGATGGTTATTGGTGTGCGGATTTACCCGCCGGCCAAAGGTATAACACTGAATGCGGATTTGGACGTAAATGCCGAAAAGCCGAATATCTCCGAACAAATTGTTGATACCTTCACGGTCGGCGATTTCAGCGGACTATTGTCGAAGAAGAATATGCTGGCCCTGATCGTGTTTTCCGCGCTGGTCGGGCTGGCGGCTTCTTCTGTCGGCGAAAAAGGCAGGGCTTTTACTCAGTTCCTTCTCGCCGGCAACGAAGTCATGAACAAAGCCATTGCTTATATTATGCTCTATGCGCCGATCGGCCTGGGAGCTTATTTTGCATACCTCGTTGGCGTTTTCGGCCCAAAGCTGTTGGGGTCGTATTTCAGGGCGATGCTGCTCTACTATCCTCTTACAATCCTCTATTTTGTTGTCGGCTTTTCACTGTACGCGTATGTTGCCGGTCGTATCAGGGCCGTCAGGTCATTCTGGGGCAATATCATACCAACGTCATTGACAGCATGGGCGACCGGCAGCAGTGTTGCGGCAATCCCGACCAATTTGCAGGCGGCCGAAAAAATCGGTGTTCCCAAGGATATAAGCGAAGTGGTCATCCCCGTCGGCTCTATGATTCACATGGATGGCTCATGCCTGTCCGCGGTCTTGAAGATTGCCCTGCTGTTTGGTTTGTTCGATAAGGATTTCTCCGGGGCATGGACCATTTTCACCGTCATTGGCGTGGCCCTGCTCAGCGGAGTTGTCATGAGCGGAATTCCGGGCGGCGGCTTCTTGGGAGAACTGCTGATTATCACCCTTTATGGCTTCCCTGTCGAAGCGATGCCCATCATTTCAATGGTTGGAACGCTTGTTGACCCCCCGGCGACCATGGTCAACGCCGTCGGTGACAATGTGGCCGGCATGATGGTCGCACGTATGCTCGGCGGAAAAGGCTGGATGACAAAAGGAAACGCTTCTCAATGCCGGCAGCGATAGTCTTGAAACTGCAAGACACACGCTGGCGTCGACTGAATCCCGACAAAGCGGGCTCATGAGGTCAGAAGATGTTGTTTTTGCAAGCAGGATTATGAACGAGATTTTGGAAGGCGTGAAAAGTGACTGACGCAAAACTGACGCAAACGGGTGTCTTCGAGGGACAACCAGAAAATGTTGCCAAGCATAATTGCCTGATAGCCCTCAAGTTAAAGCAACGCGCCCGGCAGGGCTCGAACCTGCAACCTACGGATTCGAAGTCCGCCACTCTATCCAATTGAGCTACGGGCGCAAATCCAAAACTTGATGTCTTGGCCGGCAAAGATATACGTGCTGCCAACCAGATATGAACACTCTAACATCACCGCCCCGAATCCTCAAGGCCAAAATTCCTTATCTCTCATGCGCCCGGTTTACTCTTGACGGATGAAGGCAAAACAGTTCTCCTTGTAGTCAGGTGCAGACTTTGAAAATGTTGTCGTACGTTTTTTGTCTGAGGAAGATTGAATGATGACTTCGCGTGAGAGACTTCTGAGGGTTCTTAACGGAGAGGTCCCGGACAGGACCCCGATCACGTTATTCGTTACGGATACCGATATCGAAGACGGCCCCCCAAACTGCGTGCTGGACCGCAGGACGCATGACACTATAGAGGACCTGATAAGATTTCATGAGATTCTCGGTATCGACATAATGCTCAGAATCAGCGTGGATGTCTTTGAGCCGATTGCCTTTGATCGTGACACCGACGACTGGGTAAATGCCTGGGAAATTTCTTCTGACAGAAAGAAACTGACCCACACGATCACCACTCCGGAAGGCCGACTCACTGAGACTTTCGGCCTCGAAGGTGAGGAATTTCACGGCGACCCTTCGAGGGACTGGATGAAACTGCGCAACGTTCGGACCCAAGCGCTCATCAAAGACGCCGAAGATTTACAGATGATAAAAAAGTACAGACCTCAAATTCCTGACTATGACTTAGGCCATATAAAGCACATCCGCGACAGACTCGGCGACCGCGGTATTGTGCTTCCGCGCGTCCCGAGCAGTGTCTTCAACTCCGCGTTCGGTTTGCGAAAACTCCAAGACCTCTTCATAGACCCGCTGCTGAATCCTGATTTATACCGGCAGCTCATGGAGTTCTGTGCGAACGATGTAATTGAGGTGGGCAAGGCCGTTGCCCAGGCCGGCGGGGACGTGATGCGGATCGTCGGCAATGTTGCCAACAGCGGAATGGTCGGCGGCAGCTTCTATCTCGACCATATCTTCCCCTATGAGAAGCGGTATATTGATGCGCTGGCTTCTGACGGCATCAAGGTGCTCTTCCACAACTGCGGCCAGTGTGCCGCTCTACTGGAGGTATATCGAGAAATGCTCGACGGGCAGGCCCTTGAGTCGTTATCCACTGCCGGCTCTGGCGGCGATATCACCAGTTTAAGAAGTGCCAGAGACACGCTCGGCGACCGCGTGGTTATGGTCGGCAATTTCGACCAGGTGCATCTGCTCAGACAAGGCACAAAGGACGAGATAACAGCCGAAGTCCGGAAGATATTCGAAGAAACCATGGGCGACCAGCGGTTCATATTCAGCACCTCGGACAGCATAGTACCGGGGACACCAAAGGAGAATATCGAGACACTTGTCGCGGCTGCTCTTCAATGTGCGCAAAGAAGTTAACGCAGCCAGTCTACCCTCATGCGGCCATATTGGACAATTTGGTCGTGGTGCACATAATGAAGCATCCGACAACAAAAACCATCTTGCTTGTCGTTTAAGCAAGAAAGTTCGTGCAAAACAGTGCGTCAGCTGACCTGAGCCGAGAAGAAGTTGACAGTAAAAGCAGGAAGTTGTTACATTATAACAAGTCAAGAAAGTTGCGCCCGTAGCTCAGCAGGACAGAGCAACGGATTTCTAATCCGTAGGTCACAGGTTCGAATCCTGTCGGGCGTGTTTTATAACTTCCGTGTTTAGAATCATTTACGTAAGTTGTTTTTTCTTACAAGTCTCAAGAGAAACACGGCCAGCAATTCCACGTGAAGTCCGAGTACCGAAAGTTCAGGGCAAAATGCCGAGGCATAGACCCATATTACCCGGACGGTCTTCTATGTTGCATTTTTGGGTAAAGCTATATTCTGGCAAAGTCTATGGGTCTATGGGGAAAAAACTGGACGCCATGCCACAACCTATTCAAAAACAAGAACTTACAACACACCCCAATCCCAGTGACATGAGTAACGGAGAGGGCGGGATTCGAACCCGCGGTGGGGGTTTATACCCCCACGACGGTTTAGCAAACCGTTGCCTTAAGCCGCTCGGCCACCTCTCCGAATCCTTCAGGAAGCAATGGCCAAAAGCATCCTTGCTATAGTAATCTACCCGCGTCCACTCGATATTGCAATATATTTGAGCACAAATTTCATGCCTGTCTTACGATTATCCTCGAGCGGCAACTGTTGCCAACCTGCGTGACAGCCTGGTCTGCCGTTTTTTTACCTGAAGTTGGGGCCGATTACTCTTTTGGCTCAATATGGGGTCAGACCGTCGGACAGATCGAGTTGTGGTGCTCTACCTTTTTCTTTCATTGTTCCAGAGGATAACCTGTAAACGCTGGCAGAACACAAAACCCATTCGCTTACAGATCTCGGCTACCATTGGCGACCGCGCCAAGACCTCGTCCCTTGTTCTGCCCTGAGGCATTAACATTACGCTTCGCGAATCCACGCTTCCTATCTCCGCAATTACCTGCTGTATCTCCTGCACATCCTTCGCCGAATCCACCACGAATTTTATCTGGTATCTGTAATTTCTGATTAACTCAGCAACTACAGCGATATCCAGCCGGGCATCTTCGTGGACCACCGCGAGTTTTGGGTCTGCCGGCGTGGAATTGCTCAACTTCGGGCTAATACTCATTAAGTCACAGGGCATGTTTGGAATAAACGCGATACCGGCCGTCTCAATTGTCACCTCTTTTCCACAAGCTCTTAGCGCTTCTGCCAATCCCGGCAGTTCCGAACTTATCATGGGCTCGCCGCCGGTTATTACGACAAATCTGCACCGCCATGCTTGCACGGCCTGCAATACCTGCGCGATACTATAACTCCGCGCCGCACTTTCGTCCCACGCATATTTTGTGTCGCACCACCGACAACGCAGCGGACAGCCGGCCAAGCGCACAAAGACACTGGGAACACCAACCAGGGTCCCCTCACCCTGCAGGGAATAGAATATTTCGCTGACACGCACGCATACGTTCCTATATATAACGCAGCCTAAATGTCTGTTTACTCACGCCGGCGCTGATACTGGATCGGGTCGTCCAGGCCAGCTTCGGCGAACCCCTTCAGTCTGAACCTGCAGGAATCGCACCTGCCGCAGCTTCTGCCGTACTCGTCCGGGTCGTAGCAACTGTGAGTGAGGGAATAATCCACGTTCAGTTCTGTTCCCGCGCGGATAATCTGGGCTTTGGTCATCTCGATTACAGGTGTGTGGATTCGATACCGGCCCTGGCCCCTGGCGGCGGCAGCAGTGCCAAGGTTCGCAGTCCGCTCAAACGCGGCTATGAACTCACCCCGGCAGTCGGGGTAACCGCTGTAATCGGTGGAATTAACCCCAATATAAATGTCGAACGCACCAAGAACCTCGGCCCACGCCAATCCGTAGCTCAGGAATATCGTATTGCGGGCGGGAACATAGGTTGGCGGTATCTGCCGGGGCTCAAGCAGTTGCCGTGTATCCTTTGGGATTTCGACGGCTGAATCCGTCAGTGCAGAGCCGCCGAGCGAAGCCAGGTCGATGTCAATTATACGGTGCTCTGCCGCTCCCAACGAACTGGCCACTCTCTTGGCAGCCTCCGTCTCCATTTTGTGCCTTTGGCCGTACCTGAAAGTCAGCGCATAACATCGGAAGCCCTCGCCGCGGGCGATGGCCAAAGTAGTGGCGGAATCAAGACCGCCGCTCAGCAAGACAACCGCCTTCTTGTTTGTCACTTCTCATTCCCCGCCAAAGTTTAACGACCGTTCTTTGGCAAAACAGTATACCACAGCTTCGATCTGGCGCAAAGTGGGCAAAAAGATTAATTATCACTTGTGTAAATCGAACACTCCGGGTATACTAAAAATCAAAGATTCAGAGAGATTCAGAAATGGCTGAGCGGGAAAAATTAGAGTTGTTCGAGAATCCCTGCCCTGAGCGGGACTATGTTATTGTGATCCGCTGTCCTGAGTTTACGAGCCTGTGTCCCAAGACCGGCCAGCCCGACTTCGGCGAGATTATCATCGAATACTGTCCCGATAAGCTTTGTATCGAGCTGAAAAGCCTGAAATTCTACATGCAGAGTTACCGCAACGAAGGTATCTTCTACGAAACCCTGACAAACGGTATACTCGATGATTTGTCAGACGTCTGCAAACCGCGCTGGATGAAGGTCACCTCACGTTTCACGCCGCGAGGCGGTATTACCACCGAGGTAGTTGCCGAACATGGAACGGATACGTAAGGAAATGCTTCTTGAAGGGTAGTAGGATGCCGATAACATTTAATTGTGACCATTGTGGAAAGAAAATAGAAGCACAGGACAGTGCCGGCGGCAAGTGGGGCAAGTGCCCCTCGTGCCGTAGCAGAATATACGTCCCCGGCCCTGCTTCCGATGAGGAGCTCAGGCTTGCGCCCATAGACGAAACCGAGGAAGAAAGAAAAAAAAGGCTCATCGCCGAAGCTTATCAGGTTACACAAGACATACTGCGCGAGCGTGAAATCCCAAACGTCGGCGCAGAGCCTGTTACACCCGCAGCCGCAGCCAGCAGTGAGGAGCTGACTAAAAGCATTATTGCCTACCTGCGGCAAATGGCAGACGGCGAGCTGGACCAGGCCAGACAGACAGCGGACCTGATAATCCCATTTGGCAACAGGGCTTTGGAGATTCTCGATAGAATAGCAGTTAGCGACATGCCTGAGCCGGAGCTGGCGGATATCCCGCTGCAGGTTATTTCCGCACTGGTAAGAAAGCTCCGCGAGCAGGTGACCTCACCGTAGTCCCCATTGCCGACAAGCACATTTCCCAGACCGCTCAAAAGTCCGAAAAAATACCAGCAATTTGCACGCCTGTAAGACTGTTTTCGGCCCATAAAAAGGCCGGGCCGGATGAGTCCCTGCGATTTGGCCGCGAGCGAGCTGTTTTCTATAGTTTGTTTAGAAGCGGCAACAACTTTATGTGAGCTTAGCGTAGCAACTTGGGGGAAGCTTATAATGGCCAATGGGACAACAATAGTACATGTCACCCATGAGACGGTAGGGAAAGTTGGCGGCATCGGCGCCGTCCTGCACGGACTGTTTACCTCCAGCTCCTATCTGGACGCCGTCGAACGCTCAATCCTTGTCGGTCCGCTGTTTGCTATTGAGGGCTCGGCAAAGGAGCGCATCGGCAACAATGGCGAGGTGTTATATTCATCGCTCGACGGCCTCGTAAACACGGGATATGCACCAGCATTCCGGAAAATCGAGAGCTATTACAACACAGCCATCGTTTACGGCAGACAAACCTTCGTTGATAAACAAACGGGCATAAAAAGTTCGCCCGAAGTCATCCTCGTGGATGTGACACGTATGGACAAGGGCCCCATCAATCACTTCAAGAAAAGACTGTTTGAGGAGTTTGGCATACAGAGCCACCTGCACGAGAACCTATGGGAGTTTGAGCAGTACATACGACTGGCGCCGCCGGCAATTGCGGTCCTGAGAGCCATTGGTGCGGCCAAGAGTTCGACGACAGTCATTGCCCACGAGTTCATGGGGATGCCGACGGCGTTGGCGGCTATTCTGGAGCCGGCTGGCGAGTTAAGAACCGTCTTCTATGCTCACGAGGTTGCCACCGTTCGGCACATCGTGGAAAAACATCCCGGCCACGATACGATGTTCTATAACGTTATCCGGCGGGCGCGAGAGAACGGACTGTATCTGAGCGACGTATTCGGAGACCAGAGTTCTTATTTCAAGCACGCACTCGTGGAAGCTTCAAAGTACTGCGACGGCATATTCGCCGTGGGCAATTATGTTGCCGAGGAGTTGCGGTTTCTCGCCCCCGAATTCACGTCCGCCGACATCGACATGGTTTATAACGGAATACCGGCATATCAGATTACCCTTGCCGAAAAGCATGCGTCAAAAGAAAAATTGCGGCAGTATTGTGAAAATCTGCTCGGCTACATACCTGACTTTATTTTCACGCACGTTACCAGACTGGTCCCGAGCAAAGGTCTTTGGCGCGACTTGCGGGTCCTCGAACATGTCGAAAAAGAGTTCAGAACTCAAGGCAAATACGGTGTGTTGTTGCTGCTATCAACGGAGGTCGCCCGCCGGCGCAGTCGCGATGCCCACAATATGGAATTGGCTTACAATTGGCCTGTGGCGCACCGCGAAGGCTGGCCTGACCTTTCCGGGGGAGAAGCAGGCTTCTATACCGCTGTTCAGGAGTTCAACGCCAAAAGCAGAAATATAAAGATCATTTTCATTAACCAGTTCGGGTTCAGCAGAGAAAGCTGCGGCCTCCGTATGCCTGTGGACATGGAGTTTGTCGATATCCGCAGGGGAACCGATGTCGAATTCGGCCTGAGCATTTATGAGCCCTTTGGAATTGCCCAGCTTGAATCCCTGACTTTTGGCGGGATGTGCGTTATCAGCAGGGTCTGCGGCTGCGCGGGCTTTCTGCGGGACGTCACGGGGCCGGAAGGCATAAAGAATGTTATCGCCGGTGACTATACCCACGTAGACGTCAGCCGCTTTCCGGATATCGATGACATGCTGCAGATTGACCGCTCTACGCGAGACTGTATAGAAGAGGCGGAGAGCGAAAGGGTTGCCATGCAGATATGCTCACGACTACCCAAAAGTGATTCTGAAATTGAGGACATGATTCAGACCGGCTATTCGCTCGCCGGGAACATGAGTTGGGACACAGTTGTGAGCAACTATTTCCTGCCGAGCCTGCAAAAAGTATACGAGCACCGCCGCAGCGGTATCTACACCGGAGCATAGACCGAGCCTGCTGCAATTTACCATCGCCGGTAAACACCATGTTCAGCCGATATTTGGTTGACCGTTCTGTGCCCGCCAATAGCCTCCATCGCCACCCGGGCTTTGAACTGCCCTCTATAACGTTTTCGCTCTGCCATAGCTTCCTTACACAAAGGTAAGCATTTTCACCTACAACAAATTCAGACCCCAACCTGATTTACACAAGCAAACCGCACGTTATTATGGAGTAATAGGACTTGCGGTTCCAAAAACAACTGTGCAGGGATAGCAGGCTTATAAGTAGAAAGAGTGAGTAAAATTTTATGAATAAGAAAAGAGAAGAGCCGAGGACTAAGACAAATAATAAAACGAGGATTCTGGTTGTGGACGATCACCCCGTCATACGTGAGGGGTTAACACAGATTATTAATCGAGAGTCAAACCTCCTGGTTTGTGCCGGAGCCGGAAATATTGCAGAGGCTGTTAAAGCTGTCAGGAAGCAGAAAATTGATTTGGCTCTTGTGGATATGCTGCTTAATAACACGACAGGCATACAGGTAATGAAAAAGATAAGAACCTTATGTCCGGGTATCATTACTCTTGTCTTTTCCATGAGTGACAACTCTCAACACATAAAACAAGCTATTGAGGCAGGGGCAAGAGGATATATTACGAAAGACGAGATATCTGAAGATATTGTAAATGCTATTCGTCAGATACTCAAAGGGCGAATATACATCAGTAGCAAATTACTCAAAAATCTGCCAAAAGGAGAAATCGATGGTCTTTTGGTTGGCAGGGTTCAAGGATGTTGTGATTAAAACGCAAAATTCAGCTACACACGATGTGAATAGTACCGAAACGGGCCTGGCGAACGTCAGTTTATTCAATGTAGTAAACAACCAACACTGTCCACAATGCGGCGGCTTGACGGAAGAAGTGGACGGATGTAAAGAAGGCTCAATTGCATATGTGTGGTTTGAGTGCGTTAAAGCAGATTGCGACGACCAGTGGTTGCAGCCGTACACAGGCCTGCTGCCAAGACGGTTTGAGCAAACTGTGGCGTAAGGAGAATCGCCATGAAGGTATTTATGTTAGGCTGGGAATTTCCACCCTTTATCAGTGGTGGCTTAGGAACTGCTTGCTACGGCCTCACAAAGGCGATGAGCAAGCTCGGCACAGAGATTTTGTTTGTTTTGCCAAGAGCAGGCCAGCCTAGCCAAAGCAGTCATATAAAAATACTCAGTGCTGAAGGATACATCAAAACCGAAGAACTAAGCGATTTTCAGAATGTTCGATTCAAAGCAATTGTTTCACCATTAAGACCATACGTTCCTTCACGGATATATGAAGCATCCGAAAATAAAGGAAAAAACAATCGTACTTATACATGGCACAGTAATCCTTCTGAAAATACTGAGATCTATAGCCGTGATATATATGAACAGGTCTGTCGCTATGCCCATGAAGCAGCACAAATAGCTTCTATCGAGGATTTTGACGTTGTTCACGCTCATGACTGGATGACATATCCGGCTGGAGTTGAAGTTGCGTGCCTCAGCCGCAAGCCATTAGTTGTGCATGTCCATTCAACAGAATTCGACCGAAGCGGTGAGCACGTGAACCAGACAATATATGACATCGAGCGGCGAGGTATGCATGCCGCTAATAAAGTAATCGCTGTTAGCAATTATACTAAAAATATGATAACCGGTCGGTATGGCATCTCACCTGATAAAGTAGAAGTGGTTTACAATGCAGTTGAAAGTAATAATGGAGCTTCTGTCCGAGAACTGCCAAATAAATCCGCCAAAATCGTTCTGTTCCTTGGTCGGATTACGATGCAGAAGGGGCCGGAATACTTCATTGCTGCTGCAAAAAAAGTGCTGGAGAAAGTTGACAACGTCAAATTCGTCATGGCCGGCGATGGGGACATGACCCACCGGATGATTGAATATGCAGCTTGGCTGGGTATTGGCCATAAGGTCTTCTTTACAAGGTTTTTGCGTGGCGACGATGTCGACAGAGCCTATCAAATGGCTGATTTGTATGTAATGCCCTCTGTCTCCGAACCTTTTGGTATCGCACCACTTGAAGCCCTCAGGCACGGCGTGCCGGTCTTGATAAGCAAACAGAGTGGTATCGCTGAAACGCTGAAAAATGCGCTTAAAGTAGATTTCTGGGACATAAACCAAATGGCAAATAAAATGGTGGCGGTATTGAAACATTCACCATTGAGTAGAACACTTCGTGAGTATGGTAATATCGAGACAGGAAAATTTCGCTGGGAAGACTCAGCGGCGAAGGTAAATAACATCTATAAGGAAATGCTGGCTTGTACCCCAGTCAGGATTTAACAAGGAGTCTCCTATAATGGCATCGGTTTGTTTTTATTTTCAGGTCCACCAGCCCTACAGGCTCCGAAACTATACTATTTTTGATACGGACAGCGATTATTTCGATGATGTTAAAAACGCTCAGATTTGCAGAAAAGTCGCACATAAATGTTATCTGCCCGCAAACCAGTTGATGCTGGAGTTGATAAAAAAATGGAACGGCAGATTCAGAATATCATACAGCATAACCGGCTGTTTGCTCGAACAGCTTCAATTATATGCCCCCGATGTTTTGCGGAGCTTTCAGGACCTTGCCGAAACCGGGTGTGTAGAGTTCCTGGGAGAAACTTATTACCACAGCCTAAGCTTCCTTTATTCACGCCAAGAATTTGTTGAGCAGATCGAAGCTCATAAAAGAACCATGCAAAGATTGTTTTCCCAGACACCGAGAGTATTTCGTAATACAGAGCTTATTTACAATAACCAACTGGCTGAACTGATTGAGAATATAGGCGGCTTTGATGTAATATTAGCTGAGGGAGCTGACCATATACTTGGCTATAGAAGTCCAAATTTTGTGTACAGCCCGAAGAAATGCAGGAGGCTAAAGCTCTTGCTCAAAAATTATCGTCTTAGTGATGATATTGCTTTTAGATTTTCCAATCGTAGCTGGAGCGAGTGGCCGCTGGATGCCTGTAAATTTGCAGAGTGGGTCAATTCAGTTAATGGGTGCGGCTTTACTATAAATCTTTTTATGGACTATGAAACTTTCGGCGAACACCAGTGGGAAGACACCGGTATATTTAATTTCCTAAGACACCTGCCGGATGAAATTCTTAAACATCCGGATAACGACTTCAAGACTCCTTCCGAAGTTGTCGCCGCCTATGATGCTGTCGACACAATTGATGTCCCATATACGGTCAGCTGGGCCGATATTGAACGCGACCTTTCTGCCTGGCTGGGTAATCCTATGCAGCATAATGCCCTTGCTGAGCTATACAGACTCGAAGAAACGGTAAAACAAACCAAGGACAAGGATATTATCAGGGATTGGCGAAGGCTCCAGACTTCGGATCATTTCTATTATATGTGCACTAAATGGTTTTCTGACGGCGATGTCCACAAATACTTTAATCCTTATGATTCACCCTACGATTCATATATCACTTTTATGAATGTACTGGATAACCTCAACTATAGATGCAGCGAAATTCTGACACACAAGAGATGTAAACCCTTAAATACTATTGGCAAGCATGCCTTATCAATTTAGAAGTATAGGCAAAAACACACTTGTAACCTTTGTCGGAAAGGAAATCTCTATGAAAACGAACATTTCAGAAAGCAGTGCAAGCTTAACAACCGGCGTTAAGAATAAATCGATGACAATGAGTCAGATCAAACAAAAGGCTATATCTGTTGGTGTGCAGCCGGGTGATATGAAAAAAACCGAACTCATTCGCTCGATTCAGAAGGCTGAGGGCTATACGCCGTGCTTTGGGACTTCAAATGGACGATGCCCTTACACTGACTGCTGTTTTATGGGCGACTGTCTCACAATAAAATGCTAATTAGACGTGCGGTGCATTGCTGCTTGCTTTGTGCCGGAGGATTTAGTGCGGACCTGTTTGTTGAGGCCGGCTGCAAAAAGAGCATTATTGTTTTCCGAGGTTATCACAGTTCGGTAAAAATAACGTAAGGAAACCTCTGTATGATCTTTAAAAGTATTGTCGTCTACCCAAAATACCCTGAGACTCTCCAGCATTTGTACGACCTCGTATGTAATCTCTGGTCTGTCTGGGATTGCGATGCGATAGGGTTATTCTATAGGATAGATACTAAATTATTCAGAGAAGTCAATCACAATCCCTTGAAATTTCTTAACAGTCTCAGCAAGGAAAAGCTGGAGGCTCTGGTAAGTGACAAAGCGTTTTTGTCTGAACTTGAAAGGGTGTGGGAGAAATTCAAGTCTTACATCCAGCATACCAGCACGTTAAGAGAAGAATGTGAAAGTGAATATGGTTTCAAGCCGGATGATGTGATTGCATATTTTTCAATGGAATTCGGTCTTCACGAATCCGTCCCGATATATGCCGGCGGCCTCGGTGTCTTATCCGGGGACTTTCTAAAGGGTGTTTCAGATCTCGACCTGCCGATTGTAGGTGTCGGATTGTTATACAAATATGGCTATTTTACACAGTGCATTGATCCGAAAGGATATCAGCAGGAAATATTTGCGCCGTTTGAAAATCATCTTATTCCCGCAAGAGAACTGCGCGATCCTCAGGCTAATTGCGCACGTATCAATGTCAAAATCCTCAACGAGGAGGTAAAGGTGAAACTGTGGGAGATTCAAGTAGGTAAGGCCCGGCTAATATTGCTTGACACCGATATAGAAGAAAATCCCCCACATTTACGCAATATCACCGATGAACTTTATGTCAGCGACCGGGAGAAAAGAATCCAGCAGGAATTGGTTCTGGGAATAGGCGGAATCAAAGCCCTGAATCTGCTCGGCACAAAAGTGAAGGTTTATCATTTTAATGAAGGCCACTCCGCTTTTGCCGCTGTGGGTAGATTGTGTGATTTAATGGAGGACAAGAAATTTTCACTTTCACAAGCAAAGGCTATCATCAGAGCTTCAACGGTCTTTACAACTCATACCCCTGTCATAGCAGGCAATGAAAATTTTAAAGCGGATCTGGTGAAAAAATACCTGCAGCCAAAGCTCAAGGAGATAAATCTGACTTTCGATGATATTGCAGAATTGGGCTTTATAGAAGATAACACGGACATCTTCTGGATGCCGGCATTCGCCATGCGCTTTTCCAGACACATAAATGCGGTATCAAAACAGCATGTGGACGTATCTCGAAAGATGTGGGCGCCTCTTTTTCCGGAAACCCCAACTATAGAAATACCTATCGATCATGTCACCAATGGGGTACACATGTCCTGGATAAGCCCGCCTTTTACAGATTTATTTAATCGCTACTTGGGCCCGGAATACATACACTGCAGCAGAAACAAAGAAATCTGGAGGAATATCTATAATATCCCGGATGAAGAGTTATGGGAGGAACACCGCAGGAACAAGAAGGACTTGATTAACTACATAAGAAGACAATTCAGAGGACAGGCAACATCCAAGGGGTACTCACAATTCAGGAAATTAGGTACAAATCTTTCGCTTAACACTGATTATCTTACCGTAGTTTTCGCCAGGCGTTTCGCTGCTTACAAAAGACCGACATTGATTCTCAGGGACAAAGAAAGATTCAAAAAGATTCTGACCGATTCAGCCAGACCTGTGCAGATGATTTTTGCAGGAAAGGCTCATCCTGCTGACCAGCAAAGCAAGGAAATGATCAGAGAAGTGCTTGATTTTGCAAAGCAGTACCAGTTGGAAGACAGAGTGATTTTCTTGGAAAATTACGATATCAACACAGGCAGGCACCTTTGCTGGGGTGCGGATGTCTGGTTGAATACTCCCTCTAATAATATGGAAGCCAGTGGAACCAGTGGAATGAAAGCCGCTATGAACGGAGCCTTGCATCTAAGTACTCTTGAAGGCTGGTGGCACGAAGGCTATACCGGCGAAAATGGTTGGGCGATAAACGCAGGCAGTATTTATGACAAACCAGATTTGCAGGATATGGCAGACGCAGAGCAATTGTACGACCTTTTAGAACATGAGATCGCAGTCTTATATTATGACCGCAACGAAACAGATATCCCCGGAACCTGGGTGAAAATGATGAAGGAGTCGGTGTTTTCAGTTTGTCAGAATTTCAATATAAACCGTGTGCTTTGCGATTATCTCAAGAAGTACTACCTGTCGTCGATGCAGGCTTCTGAGGAGATTACACGAGACGATTATCAAATACTCAAAACCGCCGCCCAGGAAGGAAGGGATGTGCTGAAATATTGGGATAATATAAGAATAATGCCCTTCTCAACTGACATAGAAAAAAGAGGCCGCCTTACCAAAGGTGAGATTGTTAACGTGCAGTGCACTGTCCAATTGGATCAGGCTCCGCCGGAACTATTCTCCGCAGAGTTGTTTTATATACTTGATAATAACAGTAAATTTAAAATCATTCCTATGCGATTGCAGGACAACCAAAGTGGCCTCGCTAATTTTGTATGTTCTTTCGAAACAGAAGGCTATGGCTTACAAAATATAAATGTCCGCCTCAAGCCTGCTAATAAAATTGTCCGGGATTTGCACCCGGAACTGGTTAAGTGGGCCGAGTAAATAAGCCTAAAATCAGGCTCTACCGTAAATTTCCGTTATCTTAGCTAAACTTTTGGCTGCCGATAGTTTCAAATCTTTCTTTTGAAGTCTCCAGGTCCAGTTGCCTTTGAGAGTAGCCGGCCGATTCATTCGAGCTTCCTCGCTCAATCCTAAAACATCCTGCATCGGTATTATAGCTGTATTGGATATAGTGCTCATTGCGAGCCGTATTAATTCCCAATGTATTAGCTTGGCAGGCACCTCATGCCCTATATAATCAAACAGCCTTTTCTTCTCCGCCGGGCAGGCTTCCTTCTCAAACCAGCCCCTTACAGTATTATTGTCGTGTGTGCCGGTATAGACTGCCGAATTGCTGATATAATTATCCGGACAGTGAAAATTTTGGGATGCGCCCCCATCAAAACCGAACATCAATACCTTCATGCAGGTTAGATGGTATTGTTTAATCAGTTCTTTTACTTCAGCAGTTATATAGCCTAAATCTTCAGCAATAAAACGCGATGAAGAGAACCGTTTAACCAGCTTGTTGAGGAAATCTTCCTTCGGTCCTGAAATCCACTTGCCGTTTTCTGCGGTTCTACTGCCCGCCGGAACCTGCCAGAAACCGGCGAATCCCCTGAAATGGTCGAGCCGTACAATATCAAATAAATCAAGATTGTGTTTGACCCTCCTTAACCACCACTCATAACCTGTTTTCTTAAGCGCCTGCCAGTTGTAAACAGGGTTGTTCCACAACTGACCGCTTCGACTGAAGAAGTCTGGAGGAACTCCGGCAATAAAACGTGGTTTTTTTGTCTTCGTTAATTTAAACATTTCTGGATTCGCCCATACATCGGCACTTTGGTAAGCTACATAAAACGGAATGTCCCCAATAAGCCTGATATTACGTTCATTACAGTATTTCTTTAAATCATGCCACTGCTTGAAAAATACGTATTGCAAGAACTTCTCTCGATTTGCTTCACAGGCCAGCCGGGTCTTTGCAGACCGAACTGAAGCTTTCCTGTGCTCTCTTAGCTCAATCGGCCACCGGTCCCATGACCGACCGTGGAAATGCTGACACAATGCGGTAAATATCGCATGGTCTTCAAGCCATGATACATTGTCCCCACAAAACCTTTTATAATCCGTTCTCTTCCCATGCTTTTCGAAGCATTCGTATGCGGTATCAAACAGTCTTCTCTTATAAGAATATACCGATAGGTAATTTACATTTGCTTGACAAAAAGCCGGGGCGCCTTGGATATCCTTTTTGGCAACAAGACCCTTTTTATATAAATATTCCGGACTGATAAACTGAGTGTCTCCTGCAAAAGCAGATGAGCTATTATAAGGAGAATAATTCTTGCCAATTGGAATCGGAGGATTTAACGGAAGAACCTGCCAATAACTTTGTTTGGCACGAACAAGAAAATCTGCAAATTTGTAAGCTTCGGGGCCGAAATCTCCAACACCAAACCTGGAGGGCAAGGAGCTGATATGAAGCAAGATGCCGCTGGCTCTCTTTTTCATTGTTAATTTGTTCGTGATTCCTGCAGACTAATCAACTACAACCCCAAGATAGTTTGCCAGGTTTTTAAAATGTTCACACCATCTTTTTGCGACCCCATCTTCTGAGTCAGCCTTTTGCACCATCGCAGGGTATTTTTCTTTACTGATACCAAACAGTACGTTCTGGGCGGCCTGCAAATCGAGTTCGGGAGTAATGCCCAACAGAATACCCAGGGTCGTAGTTATTGTTTCAAGCAGTGCGATATCATCAGGAGAACTCTCGAATTTGTCCATCAGAGAGTTGATTTTTCGACTCGCTTCAAATTTCAGCGTTGTTGCATCAAGTTGCAGCGACAACTTTGCAGCTTCATCGACAAGTGTTTTGAGCTGCTCGGAATCCATTGGCCCGAATTGTATTATCCGGCACAGGTCATGGTTAAGTATGAATTCGGCAGGAGCAGAAAGAGCCTTCGGCAAAGGTATACGCATACCACGCATGATCTGCATAATTGTGTAGTTATGCTCGTAAATATGCCTGAAGGAAGCCTCGATTTCCTGCCAGGTGGTTTCGAGCAATCCATAAAGAATACGTCTCTGTTGATCCTTGAAAAGATGCAAGAGTGAGTAGTTGTTGCCTTGGAACGATATATTCATCACACGCATAACTTCTGTAATATCGCCTCTGGAAAAGGCGGTTTTCAGGTCTTCCCTCATTTTATAAAAAACTTCATCCGGCGACCGGGCATTTGCTGCACAGATTAGATTATGGTCGCCAAGATGCAGGACAGCAAAGTCCATAGCATGCTTTTCAAGAACTATAGTGGACTGTACTGTTGCCCGTCCAGTGGCGAGTACCTGAATGCCTGCATTGATGCGGTCATATGTTTCAATTTGGGTGCTATAACAATAGATATCCTTTTGGCTTTCACGTTTCTCAAAGATGGAACTGACAGCTAAATGTGCCCCAACCCTGTTCAGATCAATGTTGGTAGTCTTTACAAGGGCATCATATACGTCTCTGCCGCTATTGTAATTCCTTATGTTTGTCGGGGCCTTTTCAAGTATATTCTTGAATCCCGGCTCAAAATCCTTGTTGTCAACTTCTTTTGCCAGCTGGATCGCTCTGGCTGCATACTGCATTATCTGAACGGTTTCTATCCCGCTTATGTCATCAAAAAACCAGCCGCAGCTTGTGTACATCAGCATCGCGTTTCTCTGCATCTCAAGAAGCTTCAGAACAATTACTTTTTCATCAAAAGAGAGTTCTCCTCCGGCAGATTTCGAAAGATACCTTTCAACATTCTTGGCCGATCTGTTATTTACGATTGATATGTACCCGTTTCGTGCTTCCCAGGCATCAGATACATAGTCGGCCATTTTATTCTCGTAAACACGGATAAGCTCGTCTCGCAGCCAGTCCATAGCTTCGCGAAGCGGTGCCCGCCACTGTTGTTTGCCCGATGGGAATCTGCCATAGTTACAGCCGCAGTTGCTTCGCCATCTTTCTATGCCGTGACTGCAACTCCAGGAACTGTTTTCATATATCTCGACCTCGTACTGTGGCGGAAATTTCTCCAGATATTCTCCGTATACAGTAATCCTGGCCAGATCGTTCGTCCGGATAAAGTGAAGACAATAAGCCAGAGCCATATCCGTATATCTGTGATGATGACCATACGTCTCGCCATCTGTGGCAATATGTCCAAGGCCGGTCTGATTATTATTCCCACCGGGTATCCAGGCCAGTCTCCTGGCAAACACCTCTCCGTTTTGAAGTATTTTGCCGTCAGCGACATCTTTGGCAGTTGGCTGGTGGTAAAAAAATAAATTTATCGTTCCACCGGAAGGCAGCCTGCAGCTGTACGCTCCCGTTGTATCAACCTGATCACGGTCTATATTCTGCCATTGCTCATCCCCAATCTTACGGACTCGCTTGGCTTGATGAGGAGCAAGAATTGTGAACTTGATATTATACTGTGCGAGTATCTCCAGGGTTTCTATGTCAACTGCGGTTTCAGCAAGCCACATTCCCTCCGGCTTTCGTCCAAAACGACATTCGAAATCTCTTATCCCCCAGACAACTTGAGTATACTTGTCCTGCCTGTTGGCAAGCGGCATAATGATATGATTATAGGCTTGTGCAATCGCCGCCCCATGTCCCGAGAAAATCTTTTGGCTCTTCTTATCTGCCTCAATAATACTTTCGTATACATCCGGTGAACGTTTTTCCAGCCAGTACAGTAAAGTGGGACCAAAGTCAAAACTTATTTCAGAGTAGTTGTTGGAAATGTCTATGATTTTTTTATCTGGGCCGAGAATCCGTGATGCCGCATTCTGCCTGTAGCACTCTTCTGTAATTTTGGCGTTCCAATCGTGATATGGATAGGCCGAGTCTTGAAGTTCCACTTCCTCTAGCCATGGGTTTTCCCGTGGCGGTTGGTAAAAATGACCGTGTATACAAACATACTTTTCCATTCTCATTCACCTCTTGTATATGCATGATTATACCACATCACACCGATAAGAAATATGGCAAAGTCGCTTTAAGTTCACGGCGAAGCACGCAAACTATGATTACGACCGTCAATTATACCATGGAAGCACAAAAGAAGATGCAGAATGACATACTCTTCCCCCGCCCCAGAGTTTCCTTGGACAGACATTTAGGGGATACTATCGCCCGAAAGGAGTCAAGGTATGTCCAAGGATACAAGACCATCGAATGAAGCTCCGCTGGCAGCGGAGCGAGCGAAGATGGACTCTGGTGTCTTCAGTGATGTGGTAGAGCTGGCTTGCGAATTCACCGGGATCCACGATGTTCGGATTGAGGACCGTACTAAGCTGCTGACAGATAAGGGCAAGGCGTTGCTGAGCCGCGAGTTTGGCCAGTATCTTGAGGTTCGTGGCATCGGGTACATCTTGGCCTCGCCCTATCATCCGCAGACGACCGGCAAACTAGAAAGATATCATCGTTCCGTGAAGGAGCAGGTACTGTTGCACGTGTGGCAATTGCCGGAGCAGCTTGAGAAGGAGATTGCCCGGTTTGTATGTTGGTATAACAGCCGGCGATATCATGAAGCCCCTGGAAATGTCACGCCTGACGATGTGTATTACGGCCGCCGTGATATCATTCAATGTCCGGGCAACGGCACGGTGGAGAACACCACGGACAGGAACTTGAAACGAGTTCAAGTTGAAGTTCACTTGTAAAACGGAAAAGAACTCGGCCCAACAACTCCGGCTGACCTCAATCCCGGTGAAAGAAGAGACATCAGACTAATGGCAACAAACGAGAATTGTGACGGGTGGAGTGCCCATCCGGAAGTCGCAATCGGCGAATATGGTAGCGGTGATGGTCAGATTTTCTTAAGCAGGCAGAAGGCTTGAGCTTTAACGACAGGTTTGATATTCTATTAGAAATGAGTCTCTGTCTCGACGTATCGGGATAGCTAAACCCTTCGACAAGCTCGGGCCAAGTAAGGAGATATATATGGGAAATCCCGGATAATCTGGATTATGTATTTGGCTGAAGGATTAACTGAATCTGGTGAGAGGTATGGAAACAGTGTGAGAATTCACGAAGTCATGGCAGTTGTTTTGCTGGCTCTACCGGTTGCTGGGCTTTTTGCTCAAACAAGACTTTGCTCAGAGGAATATCTTGAGCCGGCTCTTTATCATCCTGATGGATTATTTGTGTGGGATACGTGGTTCCTGCAGGATGGGGATACTACGCATGTTTTTCATCTGCAGGTAAAGCGACCCAACAAGAATATTGACGACAACTTCAAACAACAGAAGGAGAGAATTGTAAATTATGTGGAGGAAACCGACAGAGAGACTTTCAATGCTACAATAGGACATGCGACGAGCAAAAAACTGCTGGCATGGACCGAGCAGCCGACAGCGCTGTTCAGAACCGATCCCCAGAAAGTGGGAGGTGTGAATAATGCCTATGACGACGGTGACCTGTTTACGGGCTGTGCGGTAAAGCATGAAGGTGTGTACTACCTTTTTTATACGGGCAATACGCGCCGCCAGGTTGACGGCCAACGGCGAGGTGTGCAGTCTATCTGTCTTGCCACATCCACTGATGGCATTCACTTCAGGAAGCATCCGAGGAACCCGTTGTTCTCACCTGATCCGGAGCGATTCTACACTTATCCTGATCCGCCTGCGCCTTTCAAGCACCATGCTCACAGAGGCACCGACTGCCGCGACATACTTGTGGTCAAAGACCCGTCTGGTCAGGGGTGGCTCGGATATGTAGTAATGCGGCGCAAAGGTTTCAATGATGCATTTCATTCGGCATGTATCGTGTTGTGCCGTTCTGATAACTTAATCGATTGGGATATCGCCGAGCCGGTATGCACACCCAATAGATTCAACTGTTTTGAAGTGCCGGATGTTTTCCGGATCGGCCCCAAATGGTATATGATTGCCTTGACGGGTGATTTTTATGGTCAATCCGACAGATGGACGGATAAGGACATTACCTGTGCGACAATTGTTTTTCAAGCCGACAGTCCCGAAGGGCCCTTCCTCGAAGTTAAAGATAACTTACTGCTGACGTCAAGCACGGACAAAGGTCAGGGCATCAGTGCCCGTACGGTCGAGCGAAACGGGGAGCGTCTGTTGTTCTACACACACTCTGAAATCACCACCGGCCGAGGCCGTTTGAGCTGGCCCGAAAAACTTGTTCCACGTGCCCAAGGCGGGCTTGACCCGATGTACTGGGAAGGGGTAAACGATGCCTTTGAAGCTGCGGTTGATGCGGCTCCGATGGATGTTACATCTGATGAAAGCGGATTCAAATTGATAAAAGTCAAGGAATGGACCCGAAAAGACTCTACGTATATGATTACGGCAAGGGTAGATTTAGGTACTGCCCAGGCCGGGGGCATCGCGTTCGGCTGCAAAGACGGGCCGGAGCCTTTCCTGCTTGCCCGGATAGACTGTACAGCTAAGCCCGAGGGCCTTGTGTCAATCGAGCGTCTTGAGGATAAAGAGATAATACAGAAGAGAGAGACGAAGATAGTCAGGAAAGGTGTCTATAATTTAAGAGTGATTGTCTGTGGCGAACTTATTAAATTGTATGTCGATGAAAAGCTTATCTTAACTCAATATACCGCCGGTATCAAACCGGGCGACGTGTATCTGTATGCCCGACAAGGCGAGGCACGGTACCAAAAACTCAAGTACTACGCCGGAAAGACAAGAAGATAACAGGGACAAGGCCCAGACAGAATGAAATCCCTGTCAGCTCAAGCCGAATTTTATTGGCTTCTTAATACCACATGGAGAAGACCATGTTGTTTGAGAATATAGATAGGAAAGGTAAGTTCACCTGTACCATTAGTGGGTCGAGACAAAGACGCACCATTCTCAATTATATCACGTTATACACCATTCTATTTGCAGTTCTGGGGATGCTGTGTCTGACCATATATTCTGGCGGTCATGCGGATAGTTTCTTCTGGGCATTCCAGTATTGTCTCCAAAGGCCGCTGGAGCGGACGGATGCAAGGGCCATCAGGCCCTCGGCATTCGGCTTATCCC
>Ga0307378_10000362_pt1 | contig 81400 bp, 66 predicted proteins | sample UN1MG_FD_202238 | JGI IMG/M metagenome (GOLD analysis project Ga0307378, IMG submission 202238) | Soil microbial communities from Risofladan, Vaasa, Finland - UN-1 | ecosystem: Environmental > Terrestrial > Soil > Coastal area > Acid sulfate soil | place: Finland: Risofladan, Vaasa | collected... | reverse complement strand
TCCCTGGCCCCGCATTCCCGTGGGACTGACTCTGATTGGCGTCTCCCAGGTACGAGATCGGGGGAGTAAGTGGATCCCCGTCATCGTCCCAGTCATTCTTCGGGTGCGAATTCATGCCATCGCCCTGCCAGGCGATGTAGCCCGTGGTCGAGCCGACATCGGCCGATCCGACGACCGGCACCCAGTCGACGGGGAAAAACACGCCGCTGTTGAACGAAGTGACCAGGATCTGGGCGTCCCAGCCGCCGTATGTGGCCACCGCAGCGTCGATCGCGTCCTGCAGTGCCGTCTTGTCGAACACCGCAGCAGCCAGCCCTTCGGAATCGGTATTCCAGCTCCGAAGCGGCGGCTTGGACCTGCCGGCCCAGCTCCAGCCGTCCCAACCCACACACCAGCTGATTCCCCAGCTTTCGCCCGGGAACTGCGGGTCGTCGCCGAACGGCAAGTGCCTGACAATGGTCTGAGCCGACAATGGCGTGACAATAGCCAGCAGCAGACCAACAATTAGGAGATGCCTCATAGCCACTCCTCCTTCATAAAAGAGACCCGGGTAATACCCACAAGACCCAGAACGTTTACGCCGCTGCAAACGTTAACTCCAGCGAACTTGCTCCTGGCGGTCAGACATGCCCGCCAGGTCATGCCGATTTGCCGCCAACACCACCCTCCGGAGCACTTGCCCAAACCGCAAAAACAACGAGCCCGCCGCTCCGCCGTCGTGTCCAATAGGCACCGCAGCAGAGCCTGGCAGGCTCTCTCTTCCTTCCCGTCGCCAGTGGCGCGCACCCTACACGCCTGGCCGACGTACTGCCGCATGCATACTACGAGGTGAAATGTCCACGCCGCAAAGCCCATGCCACGATCACACCGCCACCGCCCCGGCAGAGATCCACAACGCGTAACTACAGTCTGCGCAGAGCCCTACGCCAGGGCGGGCGGATGGACGGGTTCCGCGCCGCTGGGAGACGGTTATCGGACTGTGTTGCACCCAATCGACAAGGAGGCGGCCCCCCGACTGATTGTCCTGGCACCGCCCGCGCGGCGTCCGTGTCAACCCACAGCGGCATCATGCCGTGTCATGTTTTGTCCTCGACGGCTCGCCCTTCCCCACCTGCCCGCCCGAAAGAGCAGGCCGGACCCGGCGCACGGTCGGGGCACAAAAAAGAGGTCCTGCCCGGCCGCAGTAAGAGCGACCGGACAGGACCTTCGAATTCTCGGACATCGGCACCTATGGTCCGCACCTAGCCTGGGTCGGCGTGGCCTGGGGCCGATTCACTTGCGTGCCGTACGGCTAGCGCCGACGACGAAGGGCGACCAAACCACCCATCGCCAACAGGGCCAGCGAGACCGGCTCGGGCGTGATCTGCACGCGGATGTCCGCGGCGCCGCCCCACTGGCTCGCACCGTACACCGAGATACCTGAAGAGGTGTTGCCACTAGCGAACAGCATCAAAGCATCGCTGTTGATGTAGTGGCTGACGACATCCTTCGCGTCGATGACCGCGGTGTAACTCGGAACGACGTCGTCCCACAGGAACTGCGTCCAAGCGGGACCCACAGAAACCATCGACTGACCGCCCGGCACACCAGAGAGCACGGCGGCATTGAACCGGGTCTGCGCGACGTCGTTCCAGTCCGTCCAGCTCCCAGTACTCCCTGGCCCGGCATTTCTGTGGGACTGACTCTGACGGGCGTCTTCCAGGTACGAGATCGGGGCAGTGTTTGGATCCCCGTCATTGTCCCAGTCATTCTTCGGGTGCGAACTCATGCCATCGCCCTGATAGGCGATGTAGCCCGTGCTCGAGCCGACATCCGCCGATCCGACGACCGGCACCCAGTCAACGGGGAAAAACACGCCAGCGTTGTTGCTGGTGACCAGAATCTGGGCGTCCCAGCTGCCGTATGTCGCCACCGCAGCGTTGATCGCGTCCTGCAGGTCCGTCTTGCTGAACACTGCAGCAGCCAGCCCTTCGGAATCGGTATTCCAACTCCGAAGCGGCGGCTTGGACCTGCCGTTCCAGCTGTCCCAACCCACACACCACGAGATGACCCAGCCTTCGCCCGGGAACTGGGGATCCTCTAGCGGCGCGTAAGTAGCCGGCAGGTGCCTGACAATGGTACCGGTCTGAGCTGACAATGGCGTGACAATAGCCAGCAGCAGACCAACAATTAGGAGATGCCTCATAGCCACTCCTCCTTCATAAAAGAGACCCAGGTAAAACCCACAAACCTCAACGTTTACACCGACGTAAACGTTTGCTACACCGGACTTACTTGTGGCGATCAGACAGGCCGCCACGCTATCCCGATTTGAAGCCGCCTCTTGGCTCCGGTAATCTCTACCGGGCCGAAAAACAACGAGCCCGCCGCTCCGCCGCCGTGTCCACAAAGCAACAGCGAAGCCTGGCAGGCTCTCTCTTCCTGTCACCCGCGGGCGCACAGCCAACGCGTCTTACCGACGTGTTACCATCTGCACACCCCAGGCGAGTGTTCAAGAGGTGCAAAGCCCATGCCACCCTGCTGGCGAGCGGGCGGGCCGGCGGATGAGCAGCACGTAACCGCTTTCAGAGCAAACACATATGGCGGTATACCCATCCGGAAGCCTCGTCGGCGCCGGCGGCGTGGTGATTGCAGCGGTGTTGCAATCACTCAACACCCCGGCAGCATCATGCATAACTTATTGTCAAGCAAGGGGTTGTGTCGTGCACAATATCAACGGCGCCGAGCGAAATCGCATCAAGCAGGCCTGTGGAAGCCATGCAGACACGCCCATCACATGAAGTTCGGCCGCCGATCTGACCCACCGTGCCGGTGGCCGCTGCATCATCGAGGACTATCGGGAACCCCATCCGCGTCGGCTGGGATCGTCGGCTCAATGCGTCATCACATACACGAAGATGTTCACGCCCAGGCGCAGGGCGTCGCGCTCGGCGTAGCCGCGATCGTAGGGGTACTCCAGCCGCTCCCAGCCGCAGCCTAGCCCGTAGCGGGAGTAGATGACACGCAATGCCCCGTCGATCTCGATGCCTTCCAGCATGGGTCGATCCACCCCGGGCTGCTCCTGCTGCACCAGCAGCGTGTACGACACCCGCGTCACATCCAGTGCGGCCGAGTACAGCGGATGGTCGGCGGCCAGCGCCGTTAACGGTCGATCCGGTAGCACTCGCCCAAGCTCTCGCCGCAGTGACGCGTCGAACGATGCCATCCCGCACGCGGCCTCAGCCAGCAGCACGCCCCCACTGGTCAGATAGGTGCGGAGCTGCTCGACCTCGCCATCCCGCAGCCGAAACTCGCGCAGCCCCGTCAGATAAAGCACGGGATAGCTGAAGATATCGCGATCGGTGAGGTGCAATTCGGCCCGCTTGAACTGCGTGTGCAGCGTCGAATTGTCCTGAAGCGCCCTCAGCAACCCCGCCAGAGCGCCGGGGGTCGGGTCCCAGTCGCCATCGTGCACGATCTGCCCGACCACCAGCTCGTCCCGTGTGGGCTCGCCCTGCTCGTACAGGACCGGCTCGAGCGCCCGCATCCGCCCATAGCGATAGCACGCCAGCACGTACGTGATGATGTTGCCGCCCAGCCGCCGGGCATCCTCCCCGACAATCCACTGACCGGCCTCGTAATTGTCGGGCGGGTCCTGCCCGAACCACCCGTTGGCCAAATCGTACGGGGCAAAGAGCACGGCTGCGCGACACCCGATGTTCAGGCCTTCCAGATGGGGCGGCCCATCGCGGTCGTCGCCCGTGCCCTTGTGGTAGCGCACGCGATCGATGCGGTAGTAGTTGCTGAAGATCGGGTGGTCGGCCGGCAGCGGCGCGAGACGCCGATGCGGAAACAGCCTGCCCACCTGGCGCCGAAACGACGCGGTAAACTCCGGTGCCCCGCAGCACGCGTTGGCAAGGATCGTTCCGCCGTCATAGAGAAACCGTCGCAGCCGAGCCGCCACCTCGTCCGACAGGTCGGGCAACGGCTCGTGACCGGTCAGGTACAGCACCGGGACCTCGGCGGGGTCGTAACTGAGCTTGTCGAACTCGGTCTGGAAGCTGCGGTAGCGAAACCCGAGTTGCCGGCCGGTCCATGTCAGCAGGTTGCGCACGTCGTCGGTAACGTTGAGCCAGTCGCGCTGGCCCACCCGCTTGCCGTCGCGGATCGACCAGTTGACCGAACCATATGCCACCTTGGCTACCAGGGCTGGCGGGGCAGGTTCGCGCTTCTTTTCCGTCCGTCGCAGAGGCGTAACCGGCAGAGGCAATGGCGGGAACGACTCGCCCCCCGCTCGGCGCTGCGGTCTGGCTTGCGGTGGGACGCCGTGCCCTCGCAGACGCAACGGCTCGGCCAGAGCCGACGGCACCAAGGTCGCAGCCGACACCCCAAACATTGCCATGGCCGCCGTGCATCGCTTGCGCATGACCATCACCACCAGGGCGATTGTACGGCTGTCTCAGGTAAGTCGCGACATCGGAGCCCGCGTGGTACGGTTGTAACAGAGGGCAAGGTGTGTCGGATGGGAGCCTGTTGCCAGTACTGGCGGTTCGGTGGGCGCGACGCACGACAGCGAGGCATGCGCGTATCAGTGCTGGCGCAAATCATGACCGGGATGACCGCCGCCCTAGGCAGCCATCCCGGTCTCCGCCTAACCCAGCCTCTTGCCCTAATCCTGTGTGGAGGCCCGGGTCAGTCGAGGACTGCGACCCAAGCCGCTTGGTGAGCCACTCCGCTCGGCGTTCGCCTGATTCGGCTGCGGTCGGCTCCGCCGGCCGCCCAAGCACGCGCGTTGCGCGTCTAAAGCTCTTGCAGCAAGCGCTCGACGGTGATGTCGATCTTCTCGGGAGTGATGTAGGTGCCGGCCTCGATCTGCGCCCTGACGGCTGCGATCTTTTCGGCTCGCACCTCCGGGATCTCCGCCACCTTGCCCAGCAGCCTCGCCACCTGCGAGATCTCAACCGTATCGTTCGCTCTATCAGGAGCTTGCTGCGGTTGCACCGGAGCGGCCCTGTTCGGCTGCGCCGGCTGAATGGGGCGTAGGTCCCCGGGACCTTGGATGCCGTTGATTTCGCTCATGCTATAGGACCCAGCCATTCGGCGACCAATCGCTGCACTGCCCCCAGCGTGGGTCGCGCCAGGGCTTCCAATCAATTAGAGGTATCGACGCGTGGTGTATCCGGACTTGAAGCAAATCGCCTGTTTGTTATACGGCGTTCGCAACATCTTGCGACAGCGGGTTTTGCCCCCAAGCGGCGCTCGTCGAGGCCCCGCCGCGGCTTAATGGATTTAGTCCCATAACCGTCAGCTCGCTAGCACTGTCTGCCAGATTTCCCAGATTAACGCGATGGGATCCGCGTGTTTCGGGGATCGTCAACGACCGATAACCACGAGCCCAACATGTTGGGGTCCGGATTTCATTTGTACCTCACCCGCTGAGGTTGTCGGTCTTGTGTGATGTACGGTGTAACGATCCAAAGGCCTGGTTTGGTTATAACGAATATAGAGGATGAGGTGTGTTTGGCAGCTTTGGGTCGTGTAGGCGTTAGATGGGTTGCCCGGTGAGAATGGCTTGGGCCAAGCGGTCGGCCATCTGGCTGTTCGAGAAGACCAAAGGCAGCAGGAACTGCAGGTCGGTATTGGGTGGTTGGAGATGCCGGGCCATTCCGGTGCGCCATGCCGCGTCGAAGCGCCCCAGTTCATCCTGGGGGTTGTCGCTGTTGAGTGCCTGCGCGGCAACGTCGGCAGCCAGTTGTGCGCTCCACATCTCCGGATATGCGTCGAGGCTGCTGACGGCGGCGACGAATCCGCCCGCGCGGCCAATCAGGATGGCTCGCTTGGCCACGTGCGTTTCCAACTCGACGGCCGCGCCGGCAGGCGTCAGCCACGTGTCGCCCGCTTTGGGTTCCAGCGACAGGTCGGGCGGGATCAGGCCGGACTGCGTGGCCATCCCGCAGAACTGGGCGAACAGCTTGGCCGCCGTCTCGCTGTTGGCCGAGGCGCCCAAGCCGACCGCGAGCCGACCGCTGCCGACAAGAACGTAGGCGCTGGCGTCGGCACGGGGGCAGTTGAAGGCGACGACCGCCAGAGGGGTGGACCCGAAGAAGTCATTTAGCACCTGCGCGGGCGGATGCAATTCAAGCTGATGGCAGACGAGGCATTTTTGCAGCCGCGCATGCGGCAGGTGCTCGACGAGAAGCGATTCGACCTCGTCGGCGGCGATCAGCAACCGGGCTTCGATCGACCGACCGGACTGGAGGGACGCGACGACGAAACTCTCAGCCAACGTAATTTCGACAACGGGGTCGGCGGTAACGAGTTCGGCGCCGTCTCGCTGGGCGCACGCGGTGAGTTGCTTAAGGAGGTGCGCGCGGTCGGTTAGATGCGCGCCGATGCGGGCCACATCGGAAGCGGCATGCTGGGACAGGTCCGGGCTGCGGAAGATGAGGTGCTTCAGCGCCGGGCCGAGCGCATCGCGGGCCGACAGCCCGATGCATTCGAGGATGGCTTCGGCGTCTTTGCCGACCCATGTGGTGCAAGGCAAGTGGGCGGTTGGCTGATCGCGAGCGACCAGGGCCACCGTCCGGTTCTGACGGGCCAGCAGTGCGGCCGCCACGGTGCCGGCCGGCGACACCCCGATGATCAGAACGTCGTACATGGGCGGCAGTATAGGGTGGCCTTGTGCCGGGGTACAGGCGATACGGGACAGACGACGAACAACAGGCCGCTTCGTCCGCTTGTCTGCCCGCGCCCGGGGCGGCAGGGAGCGATCAACGCTTGGAGCCGGAGTCGGGGCGACCCGCAAGGAGGTCGGCCACAGGGGCGGTCAGGTCGCTTTTTTCTAACAGGATCCGGATGACGGCGGTGATCGGTGCGGCCAACAGCATGCCCACCACGCCCCAGAGCATGCCCCAGAAGATCAGGGCGATCAGGATGACGATCGGGTGAAGGTCGAGCGATCGGCCAAGGATTCTCGGCTCGATGAAGTTGCCCAGCGCCATTTGGATGGCGCCGGGGACGGCGATAGCGAGAACGGCGGTGGTGGCCGACACGTCGGGGCTAACCAGCACGACCGGCAGCGGCAGCAGCGTGGCGATAATCGAGCCCAGCGAGGGAACGAAATTCAGCAGGAAGGCGAACAGCCCGAAGACCAGGGCCAGGTCGATGCCGAGCAGGAAGAGCGCAAGCCCGACGAGGACGCCGGTGGCGCCGGAGACGGCGACCTTGGTGACAATGTAGCGGTTGATGCGGGTATCAATGTCGCCCCAGACCCCGGCGCGCGGGGCTCGCCGCGCGGTCCGGCCCATCAACAGGAAGAACAGGAAGACCAAAACGAGTAGGCCTTTCGAGGCGATGTCGACGACGGCGCTGAGTGCTCCCATAAGGGTGGTGCCGATCGACCCTTCGGGCAGGCGAGACAGCGGGCGGGTGACGGCTTCGGGGTCGATGTTCAGTCGGTCGAGCGGCAAGGCGGCGGTGATTCTCTGAAGAAGCTGTTCGATCTGCGCCTGATAGCGGTCGGAATTGGCGGCAAGCTGGCTGATGGACGTGGATACCAGCAGCGACAGCAGCCCGAGTATGGCAAAGGCCAACACCATCGTCGTGAGCACCCCGACGGCCTGAGGCGCGCGCAGATGTCGGACCTGGAAGTCGATGACCGGATTGAGCACGTAGGTCAGAAGAACAGCCAAAACGAGCGGAATCATGATGCCGCGCAGCCAATAAAGCGCCATGGCCGCACCGATCGCGGTGAGAATAAGCAGGCACGCCGTTTGTATCCGCTGCTGGCCCTGCGCTGCATCCACGGCACGTTACCCTCTGCGGACCTGAATCGCAGATTGACCCGTTGCGGGCATTATCCGTGCAACGATACGTATTGTCCACCGAAGGATGCTGCCGGTTCGTAGTGCACCAGCCGGACCCGCCGCAGCCGTGCATCTGGTAGGTGTACAGGGCCAACTCGGTCCTGCGCGAGATCACGCTCTACTGAGTTCGAATCACCACCCTCTCGTCGTCCATCGCCGGCAATCTGACGTCGGCGTGTACTTCCGCCTGCCGCGGACGCGTGAATATGACAGCTTTGCCTCGATACGTGGTCATCAGGGGCTCCGCGAATCGGCAATGGGCCTCATTGGCGTGATCCTCGCCAAATGCCTCGTCGCTGTCTCACCGTTTTGCAGGCGTACAGCCCCGGGTGGTGCGGACGCGGCGTCGTGTGGTCGGTCCCGGATGGCCGCACTTCCCGTACGATCGCGACGTGATAACATGGTTGGACCGACTTTGACAGGTTCCTTGCGTTCAAGACGGGAGGTCTGGCGCGATGCGAAACTGCAACGCAATCGGATGGGCTGGGATGTTGTTGTGGATAACTCATCAGGCTGCCGTGGGCGAAACGGTGGTGCTTCAGCAGGGAGTTGACGGCTACGCCGACTGCACGGCACGAACGATCGTCGACGGCTCGCCGGACAAGGAGGCCCCCGGCGCGATCTTCAAGCTGCGCGGGGCATCCAACGACTTTCATCTCAAGTTTGTCTTGCCCGAGACGTTGTCAGACAAGCGGCTGGCGCGGGCGCGTCTGGCCGTCTTTCTGCCCGAAGCCCGGAATGCTAATCTTTTTACCGAGATTTTCTGCCACGAGGTCGTCAGCGGCGGCCGACAGCCCGCTACAGATACCGTCACCGACTACGACAATGGCGGCCGACCTGGTGCCGTCGATTCGGTGGAACTGTTTGCCCCGGCCGGGCCCGGCTGGCAGCATCAGCCCTTCCTGCCCATCGATGTGCCTACGGACGGCAAATGGATCGAGTTCAACGTCACGCCGCTGGCTGAGAAATGGCTGGCCGACCCCCGCACCAATCACGGCGTTCTGCTCGTGCCGACCGACAGCCCCCGCCACGATATGCCGAGCACGTGGCAGATCGACGTGCCGTCCGTCGACTACGACAAACCCGACCTTCGCCCGAGACTGACGCTCGAGGTTGCTCCGCTTGCCCCTAAGGTCCTGGTGGGCATGACCGATAGCTTGCGGCGCATTTGCGACCGATCAACGCGCTACGGCTATCGAGGCGGTTACGATACCCGCTATGCAATGTCCATGGCCGCCAATGAATACGAGGCGTTTCAGGTTGTTGTGTATCCCCTGCTCGCCGATCTGCTTGGCGCGCGCTTTACCTGGACGGATCTGGTCAGCGAGACCGGTGAGACGATTCCCGCCGATCAGATCGAGTGTTTCGTCGAGGACTGGTACCCACTGCGCGGCAACTGGAAAACGCGGTCTCTGCTCTACGCCGGCAAGCTTTACGAAACGGTTGACCCGCTGATCCCCGCTGCGCCGGTCGCCGTGCGTCGACAGGTCCACACCCCGTTTTACTTCCGCGTCCGCACGGAAACCGACACAGCGTCCGGAACCTATCACGGGACCATCACGCTGCGCAGCGACAACGTCGAGCCCGTCAAGCTGTCGCTGGCCGTCAACGTCTGGCCGTATGCCATCCCGCAACGATGGAACTTCCACACAATGGGCCAGTTGATCTGGGGGAATCTGCGGCGGTTCCACGGCGACGACTTCGACGACGAACTGGCCAAGAGGTACTACGACTTCCTGCTCGAACACCGCTTCAGTCCGACCGAGCAGTATGGCCGCATCCTTTCGCCGCGAACCCTCATGCCATACTGCCTCCAGAACGGTATGAACACCGTGTACCTGTCCGGGAACTTTACGGGTACCGAAGAGGAGATGGCGCGGCTCCAGCAGGACTACCAGACCGTCAAGCGGTTTGGGGCGTTGGACTACGCGCTGGTGTACATCGGTGATGAGACGAGCAAGTGGGACGAGATGCGCCGTCGCGCCGACCTGGTCCACGCCCGTCTGCCCGGTGTCCAGGTCATGATCGGCGGCAGTTTCCCGCGTGATGAACTCATGCGCTACATCGACGTCTACGACCCCCAGATCGGCGGCAAGAGCAAGGTGTACAGCTTGCAGGAGGACAGTGTCTCCCTCATTGCCGAAAGCCAACAGCGCGGTGAGGAATTTTACTGGTACGTCGCGGCAGGGCCCGCCTATCCGTACCCCAACGTCCAGGTCGAGGACCCGTTGATCGCGTCGCGCGTGCTGTTCTGGATGACCTGGAAGTACGGCGTGACCGGCTTCGAGTATTACTGCTACAACATCTGGGAGCGCAATTACGCCGAAGAACCGGCGTTGCGCTACCCGAGGGTGCCGTGGCAGGCCGACGGCTGGAGTCGAGGCTGGCCCAGCAACGGCGACGGCATGCTGTTCTACCCGGGACCCATCTCGTCGCTGCGGTTCGAGGCCATTCGTGACGGCCTCGAGGATTGGGAAAGCCACCTCGTCCTCCGCGACATGACCGAAGCCCTGCGTACGCGCAAACGGGCCGATCGCCACGCGTCGCTTATCGCCCGGGCCGAGAAGCTCTTGGCGATGGATCCGGCCATCGTCTCAGGATTCGATCGGTACACGCTCGGCCCGGCGCGCCTGTTGGCCGAGCGTGAGAAGCTCGGCGCCCTTATCGCGTCGCTTGCTCCGATCGTGTCGCAGACCGAAAAGTGGGACGCCGGGGCCTACACCTACGCGCGGGCGGCCGAGGTGCGCATCGCAAAGCAGACAGCTTTACGACGCGCCATGCTGTATCAACGGCACGTGGCTGCGCGCAAGGCCCTGTCGGTCGAGTGGGTGTCGCCGGAGGCCTGGGCCGAACTGTGGCCGCAACGCGTGCTTTTCAGCCAGGATTTTGAAGGCGCCGGCGACTGGGATGGGCAGCTCGAACTCGACAACGTGCCGGCCGGCAGCAAACGCGCAGTCGCAGGCCACGCCGCTAACAAGTACTTCGCTCGGCACCTGCGCGTGGGCATCCGCTACGACCATGCCCGCGCCGCCACCACGACGTGGATTCGGTTCCAGTATTTCCTGAGCAAGCCGGCTCGCTTCGAGATCAAGCTATTCGACCTGACGCAGGAGGATAACTACGGTTACTGGATGGAAGAGCCCGTCGTGGGCCAGTGGGCCGAGGCTGAGCTTAAGGTCACCGGCCTCTTCAAGCGCAAGGACGGCAGTGATGGGGTGATGGCTGCCGGTGACGCCATCGACGACATCTTCTTTGGTGCCGGTTCGCCCGGGGACAAGGACCTGTCCATGTTGATCGACGACGTGGTGGTGCTGGGACGGGATTGAGCCCGCCACTCGCCCGGACCCAGGTGCCTTGGTCGCCGAGTGGTCTCCGCTTCTGGACGTTCTCAAGAAAGGCGTGCGCAGCACGCGTGGATCCGAAGGGTTTGCGTATCATAAGCCCAGGGCGATAGCCACCAGGATTGACACGCCTAATAGCGCTCCAGCCGCAACGTCGCGACGACCAGCAACCACCTCGTGCAGATGCGTGCGTTTTCGGTGCAGTCCGAACGCTCGACCCTCCATGGACAACGACAGCGCATGGGCAGCGCGCATCGCCGACACCAACAGCGGAAAACACAGATGACGCAGGATAAGCCACCAGCGTCGTGGGCCAAACGTCTCGTACGCCACGCCACGCGCCAGTTGAGCGCGATACACATGATGTGCTTCGAAGCGGAACCGTGGCGCCCAGCGCAGCGCCGTCACTAATGCGAAGCCCCAGCGATAAGGCAGCCCCAGATTCATCAGAGCGCACGACAGCGAAAAGGGCTCGGTGGTGATAACAAACAGCGCGCTGGCCAGGACCACCACGAGGAGCCTACCGGCCGCTCTGCCGCCCGCGGCTGCACCTTCGGTTGTCACTGGCCCCAGCAGCGGCTCGCCGCCGCGAGCAAAAGCAGCCTGCACTGCGAAGATAGCCACTACCAGCGTCAGCCACACTCGCAGTCCGGGAATGTGCCACGGCGGGACTCTTGCCGACCACAATAGCGCCACCAGGCCTACTGCCATCAAGGCCGGCGCGATCGGCGGCGAAAGGAGGAACACGCCCACCGAGAGGGCGATCAGCCAGGTGAGCTTCACGGCTGGGTGAAGGCTATGCATGAGTGTTTGACCGGGGCTATACCGCATCTGGAAGGCCTGCCTGTCGAGTGCTGCGACAACCCGCCCCAACCTTGCAGGCACGGCTGCCTTCAGCGGTAGGTGTCGGGCACATACGCGTCGTGACCCATTTCCCTCAGTCGATCGAAGGCATCCGGCAGGGGAGCGTCAAGCACAATCCTGCCCTGGCAGACGAACAGCACGCGACTGCACGCACGGGCCACCACGCGGGGGTCGTGTGTGACCATCACACACGCACCGGCGTCAGATCGATCGCACACACTCGTTGATGATTCCGCCCAGCCGTCGAGCGCGGTCTTCACGAGTTCGAGCACGAATAGGGCGTTTTGCCAATCCTGCCCAGCAAACGGCTCGTCCAGCAAGAGCAGTCGCGGGCGGTGCAGCAGGACGGATATCAGGTTCAGTCGTCGTTTCTGTCCCCAGCTAAGCCGGAACGGATGGTCGGCAGCCCGATCCGACAGCGTGGCGCGGCGCACCAGTTCGTCGGCTCGACGTTTGGCGCTCGCGTCGAGCAAGCCGAAGGTGCGGCACGCAAAGGTCACTTCTCGCTCAACGCTGTCGGCCACGAGTTGGTGATCGGCGTTCTGGAACACCAGAGCCACGTCCCGCGCCACGCGCGATACGGACAGCGAGGATCGTTCGGTTCCGCACACGCTGATCTTGCCGCCGGTCGGCTGGACCAATCCCATCATGCAGTGAAGCAACGTTGACTTGCCGCCGCCATTGGGACCGAGTACGGCGGCCACCTCGCCGGGGCGAAGCGTGAGCGAGGCCGACTCAAGCACCGACTTGCCCGCGAACTCAACGGTTACATCGCTCATCTCCACAAGCGGACGTCCTGAGTGGATGACTGACTTGCCGATGGGTACGTCCGTCTTGACAGGTCCCCAGACCACCGACGGCACGGTTGTTGTTGCATCGGCGAGGGCATCGTGAACGACACGGCCATCAGACAAGCCTATCAGACGTGGGCGATGCGGCAGCAGTTGCGTAAGCTTGTGCTCGATGATCACCACCGTCAGGCCCGTGCGTCTGCACAGGTTGGCCAGCATGCCAAATAATTCGCGCGAAGCCGCCGGGTCGAGGCTGGCCGTCGGCTCGTCGAGAACGATCGCTTGCGGTTGAGCGGAAACGACAGTGGCCACCGCCACCCGCTGCTGTTCGCCACCACTGAGTGTGGTCAGACTTCGATCGGCCAGATGAGAAATCGACAGAAGGTCCATCGTTTCGGCACAGCGCCGACGGATCTCGTCGGCCGGCCGGCATCGGTTCTCCAAACCGAAGGCGATCTCGTCGGCGACGGTGAGCGTGGCAAACTGCAACTCGGGATTCTGTTGCACGAGTCCGATCGACTCTGACAACTCATGCAGCGGCGTGGTGGCGACGTCGCGACCGTCGACGGATGCGGTTCCCTCCACGTCGCCCGCGTGCCGACCGATCAACAAACCACACATGGCCAAAGCCAGCGTCGACTTGCCCGAGCCGCTGGCGCCAGCCACCGCAACGAACTGGCCGCGGTCAATTCGCAGCGCCACGTGGCGCAACGCCCACGTTGACGAGCCACCGAAGCGCCAGCCGAAACCATCGAAGGCGATCATCTCGAAGACACTCCGTCACCAACGCCGAGCGAACGTCCCCGCACCATCGCCAGCCGGCGTCGCCACAATAGATCTGGTGGTCATCGCTCGGTCTCCTCCGGCGCGGCGATCTGCGACGCAGGCGGTGCGGGCTGATGCTGTGGTGTTCGTTTCATGTTGCCGAAGAAGGCCGCAAAGCCAATCAGCAGTGTCAGGGCCCCGGCCATACCCATGCCGAGCCACGTCCGCCAGCCCGGCGGCCCTGAATCGGTCGGCCGCTGGGCGCCGGCGACCCCGGCGCGGCGAAGCCCATCCAGGAGGGACCACCCCAGCAGGCCCGCCAGTACGGCGCCGCTGACGAATGCGACCATCGCCAACGCCGCCAACGCCGCCCCAACGACCGGCTGAGACGGCAGCGAGAAGACGAGCTTGAAGACGACCAGGTTGCTCGCCGCGCCGGCGCCGCCGGCCAGGATGTATACAGCGAGTCGGTCGCGCCGGCCACATACCAGCCACACCGCATCGACCACAAGCCCGGCCAAGCCGCTCATGAGCAGAACAACCAACCCGTGGGGGTTGCCCGAAAGCAGTTCCACCGCCCCCTTGAGAAGCCCAGTGGCCGTCGCCGCCCCGCTATGGCGCACGAGGCCGGCTGCCAGCACAAGCCACAAGACGTGTATGCCCGCCAGAAACTGCAAGCCGCCCGGAATGCCGCCCAGCACAGCCCGCAGCGACTGACCGGCCAAGCCCAGTGCGGTGCCGGTTACGCCACCCAAGGCCGCCAGCGCCGCCATCATGAGCAGCTCGTGAACGGAAAAGATGTAGTTGCGCTGCTTCATCGTGCGCTTTTGGCTTGGAGACTAGCTCCAGATCGATCGGTGTGAGACTCACCACGCACAAGTTGGCCCGATTGCGCGGAGCGACGCAGCGCAGGCAACGCCCGTGTCGACCTTGGCCAGCCAACGTCTCCGGCCACCTTTTCGTGCAACCGTCGCATCGCCGATCTATGGTCCGGCGAAGATCAGTTGAAAACCGCCGAAGTCGTGGAGGTCGACGTCGCCATCGTAGTCCATGTCCATCATTAAGCCGCGTTCGACCGGCAGCAACAGCGGGGGCTGTGTCCACGCGGGCGGCCAGCAACCGCCGCCGGGTTCGCACATCGGTCCGGTCATGCACTCGACGAACCTTGGCAGATCGCCGAGGTCCACCACCCCGTCGGCGTTGCCATCGCCGCAGATGGCCAGCCCTGCCGTGTCGAGCGTAATGAGCTGGTAGTAATCGTAGGAATCGTAGCCCTCAGCAATCCACGTGTACTGCTCGAAAACGCCCGTCACGGCACAGAAGTGCCGGCCGACGTCTACGAATTCGTGGTATCCCCAATCGCCTACGTCCTGATTCATGTAGTCAGCAGCCCAACACGCGCCGCCCTCGCCGTCTTCGAGCTGATAGTTGTCGACAAAATCGCCCAAGTCCATCTCGGTTACGGTCACGTCGCGGACGGTCAACCTCATCGACTCGTACGGCTCGGCGTCATGATTGGCCACAAACCACTCATCTTCATTCGGGTCGTGGACCGGAGCCGGAATATCACTCACAGAAACGACAATCGCAGCGGGCACCGCATTGCCCTGACTCACCACGCTGTATCCGGGGTTGTAGGCCGTCTGCCGGTGCAGAAACGTAGTCCCCCAAGACTCCTCTACCAGCATGTTGGTAAACTCGATCCAATCGCCGACCTCAGCGTGGTTGAACAGATCGTAGTCCGGCTGGATCCAGTCCTTCACCTGGATACCGCCCCAGCCGTCCGGGAAGTTCGGATCCTGTAGAATCAGCCGCGGCTTACTGCCCGGGAACTTGCCCACCACAATGCCGCCAATGCAGTCAACCACTTGTCCATCGTAGTTGCTGCTGCCGTCGGCATTGGTAGTGTACTGGATCTGGTAGATGCTCAGCGTCGGCGGGTCGGCCCACGCCGCAGTCGTCAGGCCAGCCGCGAACGATAGAGCCCAGATGATTCCCAGGCGAGACAGTTGTGGTTTCGCCGACATTTTGTGAACCCTCCATGCCTCGAACCGGTGGGCGGCGGCCCAGGAAACAATGACCCCGGGCCGCCAAACCCCGGTCTTTCCCCTGACCGCGGGCCGACGTGCTCGACGGCCACGCGGTCGCATCTCGCCCCTCCTACCTTCGGCGTCGGCTTACAGCCACAAGACCAGCTAACGCCAGCAACAGACAAGTCGGCTCGGGCACGACGATGTCGGCCGACGAGCGGGTGAGCACCTGGTAGTAGTCCCACCCGCTATCGACGTTCGTGTACTGCTCGACGATGCCGGTGATGCTCTCCAACGCCGCGCCGGGGTAGATACTGGGATGATAGGGGCCGCCGGCGTCGATGTTCATGTAATCGGCGGCCCAGGCGATATCGCTGTCCTGGAGCAACTCGTAGTTGTCGCCGGCCTTGCCCAGATCCATAAGCCCGACGGCAACGCCCGCCAGCGTGACGAGCATGCTTTCGTACGGCTCGGTAGCTGGGTGATCGGGCGGTACAGCCAAATCCGCTGCGCTCAGCGCAATCGGCGTGGGCAGCGGGTTGCCGCCGCTTTCAACCGTGAACGAAACATCGGGCGCCAGCGACCGACGATATTGCAGGAAGGTCGTGCCGTAGAACTCGTCGATGTAGATATTGTCGAAGCTGACCCAGTCGCCGACGCTGACGTTGTTGGACAGCTCGCCGCTCTCGCCATCTTTGACGACGATCGAACCCCACGTCGGGTGGGCCGGGTCGTACAGGTATAGCCGGTCATTGAACCCGTGCCACACGTGCGTCACGATGCCGCCGGTCACGTTGTGAATCTGCCCGTCGTACGGCGATGCCCCAGCCGGATCCGTCGTGTACTGCACATCATAGACGGACAGATCGGCCGCACGCGCCGCCAGTGGCGTCACACACACCCAGCCAATCCACAGCAACCCAAACCCATACCTCTTCATCACAAGTCTCCTCCTCGAACCACCAAGACCTCAGGACAATTCCATCCAAGCAGCACATCCCCAACGTCCACGCGACCTCGGGCTGCTGCGTTTGTCGCTTCTAGCCACCTCCCCCAGCGGGATAGGGATACCAGTCTCGATCGTCGCGCGGCGGCACCTCCTGGTCCCGATCCCACTGCGGGTCCCACACCGTCGCCCGCCACGCGACATGACCGTCGCAAAAAAGGATATTCCCGCCCAGCGGACCCTGATTACGCGCGTGCCGCGCGGCAAACGCCTTCGGGTAGCTGCCGCAATACTGGCCGGCGCCGCGGTACACGATCTCAGCATCAAACCCCTTGGTGGGGTCGAGCAGTTGGTCGAACAAGAGAATCACGCGATGCGGTTCGGCGATCTGACCGGTGTTCAGAAACGAGGGCATCGGGTAGTCACTCGGCCCGGGCGGGGGCCACGCGTTCAAATCCAGCTCCAGGCATGAGTTCATGGCATAGCTGAAGTACCCGTCGCGTTCAGGTCGGTAGCTATACGCCCGCGTGCCCTGCGCCAGGCGGGCCGAAGGACACTGAAACAGCGTTGTGTGATTCGGGTGCTCGTGCCGCGGGTAGTCGCGCCAGGGCTCGTGGCTGACAAACGGCGGTAACACGTCGACCCAGCCATGCCAGTCGGCCAGATCTGCCTCGCTGATGCGGGGGTCGTCCAACTCTCGGGGGCCTCGGTCCAGTCCGTCACAATGAGGCCACACGTCGGCGTTCTCTGACGCATAGAGCCTGAATGCCATCCCCCACTGCCTCAGCCGCGTTGCGCACGCCACCTGCCTGGCCTGGCCGCGCGCGGCGCTCAGCGCGGGCACCAAGATCGCCACCAGAAGGCCAATAATGGCGACCACGACAAGGAGCTCGACCAGCGTGAAGCCGCGGAAGCCGGCAGGACACCAACGAAAGCGATGTGCTCCGAAAAGCATAACGAAGCCCAAAAAAAAAGAGACGCACGGCTAACCGCCAACCAGACAACACGCCGAAGGAAGCCCCAGCGTGCTCCCATCACGGATTGCCGGAAGATTATCATGGCGATGGTAGACCTGCAAGAGGCTTTCCTGTACTTTCCCGACACTCGGCCGGGGTGGGCGCTTCATGAAGGTCTACATCGTCACGGCGGGTCGGGGCAAGGGCAAAACGAGCTTTGTGCGGGCGTATGCCGCGCGGATGGCCGAGGGGGGGCGATCGGTCGGTGGCATCGTCTGCCCCGCAGTACTCCAGGACGGCCAACGGATCGGTTACGATTTGATGGATTTGCGTTGTGGCCGGCAGCGCCCGCTGGCCCGGGTGGTTGGCGCGCCGGGATCCGGCCCGGTGGTGGGTAGGTACCGATTCGACGAGGCGGCCATTGCGGAGGGAAACGCCGCGATCATGTCGGCTGTGAGCGACGACTTGGACGTGGTTATTGTCGACGAAATCGGCCCCCTGGAGTTCCGCGGACAGGGCTGGGCGCCCGCACTTGAGCGAGTTCTCCAAACTGCCGCAAGAACCCAGGAAATGCTCGTCGTTGCCCGTCCGTCGCTGGTCGATCAACTGCCAAGCCAATTTCCGTCGCCCCTGTGGGGCTCGGCCCGGCGCGTGTGTCCGCCGTGGCCTTGTCTGCCGCTGACGTGGGTGGTTTAGCGCTTGTCGGAGAGAACCCGTGCCCAGAGTCCGACCCGGTCCACGCAGGCACCTCCCGCCGCCTGAGGAGTACTCAACCACACACGGATGGGAGGGGCGGCTGCGATTGTGGGTTGACTTCAATGGACGCAGCGCCCTCGGTCCCGGCAAGGCCCGTCTGTTGGAGGCCATCGACGCGAGCAAGTCTCTGTCGGAGGCGGCCAGGCAACTCCGGATGAGCTATCGGCTCGCATGGAAGCACCTCCGGGTCATCGAGGAGCGGACGGGGATTACGGTGGTGCGTTCACGGCGCGGCGGGCATGCGGGTGGGCAGACCGAGTTGACGCGGGAGGGCAAGGCTTTGCTGCGGGCCTATGGCGATTTCCGTCGCGACGTCGAGAAGTACGTTCAATTGGCTTGCGATCGGCATTTCCGCCCGCCTTCGGAGTCTCGTACCGGACGAGGTCAGCCGTGAGTCCTGACCGCATCTACGCTCTGCAAAAAAAAGGTTCATGGTCGAGCACTGGGCGCGCTTCGGGCAGTCGCCAGTCGCAGACCACAGCCCACACTGCTACGGCGATGTATTGTGTGTAACCAACTGTTATGTAATAAGTTACGGGTGTATGCCTGGCAGCCCCCCGCCCTGCCCCGGTTGATCTCAATGGCGGTTCTGCTGACGGCGGATTCTCAAGCATTTCTCTTGAAAACCGCGACTAATCTCCTATTGTGTTCGGATAATGTGTTCGGAGTGTTTCGTCTGTTTTCTTTAGCCGGGCGCGGTTGGCCGGAGATTCCAGCTTCTTACGAGAAGGATTCGTTTCGGGTCCTGTCCTGTTCGGTCTGGGCCTCGACCCGCAGCAGTGGTTTAGACAATACGGTGTAGAGCCTTCAGAAATCGGTGTCATGTGACGGCGCACTTCTGTCGTTTACCGGATGGCGCGGAGTGGGCGGCTGTGAGTGGGCGACGCTTGAGCGGCGCAGTATTGACAGCCTCAGGAGAGGACAGGGGGGCGCTGGGCCGATTGCTGGACGCAAAAGCCCCACGGGCCTACACGGCGTCACGTCAGTGTTTTTGGTCAACGGCGCGTGTTGTCTAAGCCCATTGTATTCGGGGAGTTCCATAGGGGTGCGTAATACGTAGAGGAGAAACGATCATGGAGATAAGCCGGCGAAGCTTTCTCGCAGCCACTGGTGGGACGGGTGGCGGTGCGCTGCTTGGGTTCCTGGGGCTGGACCTGCGCCCCAGTGTCGCCTACGCATCGCAGGCCGTGCCCAAGCGAGGGAAGATCTACACGACGATCTGCCCGTATTGTGGCGTGGGCTGCGGCCAGATTGTGGAGGTCCGGGACGGAATCGTCGTCAACCTCGAGGGAGATCCCGACCACCCGATCAACGAGGGTTCGCTGTGCAGCAAGGGGGCCTCGCTGTACCAAATCCACCACAACGACCGCCGTCTGCGGACCGTGGGGTACCGCAAGCCCGGGTCGGACCGATGGGAGACGCTCTCATGGGACACGGCGATGAAGATGATCGCCGAGCGGGTCAAGAAGACGCGGGACCAGACGTGGCTGGAGAAGGATGATGCCGGTCGCACGGTCAACCGAGCTGACGGGATCGCATGCCTGGGCGGCGCTGCACTCGATACCGAGGAGTGCTACTTGCTGGTCAAGGCCATGCGTACCATGGGACTCGTCTGGATCGAGCATCAGGCGCGCATTTGTCACAGCTCCACCGTGGCGAGCCTCGCATCATCATTCGGCCGGGGGGCGATGACCAACCACTGGATCGACATGATCAACGCCGATGTGTTGATGATCATGGGCAGTAACGCCGCGGAGACGCACCCGATTGCCGCCCGCTGGATCCAGAGGGCCAAGGAACGAGGCGCGGTGGTGCTTTCAGCCGACCCCCGCTACACCCGCACAAGCTCGTTTGCCGACCATTACTGCAAATTCCGTTCGGGAACGGATATCGCCTTCGTCGGCGGGTTCATCAACTACGCCCTGCAAAATGACCGCGTCAACCACGAGTACTTACGGCACTGCACGAATGCAACATTCATCATCAATCCGGAATTCGGGTTCGAAGCCGGGCTCTTTGCAGGTTACGACGAAAGCCAGCGCGCCTACGACAAATCGAAGTGGGCCTACGAACTCGACGAGAACGCCGTACCGGCGCGTGACCCGTCGATGCAGCACCCACGTTGTGTGTTCCAGTTGCTCAAGAAGCACTTCGCCCGCTACGACGTAGATACCGTCTGTTCCATCACAGGCACGCCGCAGGAAGCCTACAAGAAGGCGTGCGACGTCTACACGTCTACGTGGTCGTCGGACCGAGTGGCGACCTGGCTCTATGCAATGGGAACGACCCAGCATACCCACGCGACCCAGAACATCCGCTCCTACGTCATTCTGCAGTTGCTGCTGGGCAACGTCGGTGTGGCGGGCGGCGGCATCAACGCGCTGCGGGGCGAGTCCAATGTTCAGGGCTCAACCGACATGGCGTTGCTATTTCACATCCTTCCGGGCTATCTGAAGACGCCCCAGGCGGGGCACGAGACTCTGGCAGAGCACCTTGAAACGTTCACCCCCAAATCCAATGACGCGCTCAGCGCCAATTGGTGGCAGCATTACCCCAAGTACATGGTCAGTCTGCTCAAGGCGTTCTGGGGTGATCACGCGACCAAGGACAACGATTTCTGCTATGGCCATTTGGGCAGAATCACCGGCAACCTGTCGCACATCTCAATGTTCGAGGCGATGCATGCCGGCAAGATCAAGGGGCTTTTCTGCTTCGGGCAGAACCCCGCCGTGGGCGGCCCCAACGCCAACAAGGAGCGGGAGGCCCTTGGCAAACTTGACTGGCTGGTTGTGACCGACCTGTTTGAGACCGACACGTCGGTTTTCTGGCGGCGTCCTGGCGTCGATCCCTCGAAGATCAATACCGAGGTCTTTCTGCTTCCGGCGGCGGCTTCGATGGAGAAGGAAGGCAACATCGTCAACAGCGGCCGCTGGGCGCAGTGGCGGTACAAGGCGGCTGCACCACCGGGCGAGGCCATGACGGACGCCTGGGTCGTCACGCGACTGGTGAAGGAACTCAAGGAACTTTACACGCAGCAGGGCGGCAAACTGCCCGAGGCCATCACGAATCTATATTGGGAGTACGGCCAGGAGTTGGACGAACACGGCGAGCCCAATATGCACATGGTCGCCGCCGAGGTGAACGGGTACTACATGTCCGGGCCTGACAAAGGCAAGCAGGTGACCAACTTCACCAAGCTGGCAGACGACGGCAGCACCTGCTCGGGCAACTGGCTGTATTGCGGTGATTATGTTGACCGCAGCGACGGTAAGGGCAAGGAACTCGGTGAGGGACCGCACCTCACCGAGGTGACGCACTACGGAAAGACGTTTAAGACCATCAACCGGATGGCGAAACGCTTCACGGAAGCCCCGGAAGAGGTGCCGGAAGGCCGCTGCGTGGGTCTGCACCCGGACTGGACGTGGTGTTGGCCGATCAACCGCCGCATCCTCTACAATCGGGCCTCGGTCAACCGTGACGGCCAGCCGTGGGATGCCCATCGCTGGGTGATCCGGTGGAACCCGACGCTGAAAGATGGCAAAGGTGGATGGGAAGGGGATATCCCCGACGGCGGCTGGCCTCCGCTGGCCAATGCTGACGGCACGCTCAATCCCAACTCGAAGTACCCGTTCATCATGCGTCCGGAGGGCGTGGCCTGTCTCTTCGCCAGTGCCCTGGTGGACGGGCCCTTCCCGGAGCACTATGAACCCCTTGAAAGCCCTCTCAAGAACCCCATGTCTCCGCAGCAGAACGATCCGGCCATCGTGATCTGGGAGCCGGACATGGTCGGTGATCCGACGGAGTTTCCGGTCGTGGCCACCACCTTCCGTGTTTGCGAGCACTGGCAGGCCGGAGCCATGACACGCAACACTCCCTGGCTGGTGGAATTGATGCCCGATGTGTTTGTCGAGATGTCGACTGATTTGGCGGTCCGCAGTGACATCAAGACGGGCGATTGGGTCCGCGTGACCAGCAAGCGGGGCAGCATGAAAGCCCGAGCGCTGGTGACGAACCGGTTCGAGCCGTTCTTTATCGGCGGCAGGCTTGTGGATCAGATTGGCATTCCCTGGCATTGGGGCTACAACGGCCTGGCGACCGGCGACAGCGCCAACGTGCTGACGCCACACGTCGGAGATGCCAACACGATGATTCCGGAATACAAGGCGTTCCTCTGCCGGGTTGAGAAAGAGGAGGTGGCGTAATGGCCGTCAACGCATTGCTGATCGACACGGTGCGCTGCACCGGCTGCCGGGGCTGCCAGGTGGCATGTAAACAATGGAACAAAAGGGCTGCGGAGAAGACCGAGTTCTTTGGGGGGCCGGGCTACCAGAACCCCGCGGATCTCAGTAAGGACACGTGGTGCCTGGTGACCTACAACGAGGTCCGACTCGGCGACCGATTTGAGTGGGTCTTTGGGAAAAAGCAGTGCATGCACTGCAACATACCGGGGTGCGCCTCGGCTTGTCCGGTTGGCGCACTGGAGAAGCTCGACAGCGGACCGGTGATCTACCACAAGGACAAGTGCATCGGCTGCCGTTACTGCATGCTTGCCTGCCCGTTTGTAGTTCCCCGCTTTGAGTACGGATCGTGGAATCCCTACATCACCAAGTGCACCATGTGTTACGACCGCTTGCAGATGGGTGAGATCCCGGCCTGCGCCAAGACCTGTCCCACCGGCTCGGTGACCTTCGGGGAGCGAGACGCGCTGATCCGTGAGGCCAGGGAGAGGATCGCCAGCAATCCAAGCGAGTACAACCACCACATCTACGGATTGGAGGAAGCGGGCGGGACCTGCGTGCTGCATATCTCGAAGGTGCCGTTCGAGAAGCTCGGGTACATCACCGATGTCCCCCGACGCCCGGTGGCTGCGCAGACCGAGTTGGCGATGAAGTCGATTCCCGCGGTCATGGTCGGGCTGGCGGTGGTGCTTGGTGCCAGTTACAAGCTTCGGACCCGAGCCCATTTGCGTGGCGAAGACGCCGAAAGACCCTCAGGGACGACATAGGAGTCGATCATGGTAACAGAGAGAAAGGGTGCGTTTGGCATTGGCGGTGCCATCCTTTTCGTATTGGCCGGTCTGGGGATCGCCCTGGCCTTATATCGCTTTGCCACCGGCCTCGGCTCGGTGACCAATCTCAATCAGGGCTACCCCTGGGGCATATGGATCGGCTTTGACATCCTGGCCGGCATCGCCCTGGCGGCTGGCGGTTTCGTCGTCGGCGGGCTGATGCACATGTTCGGCGGCGAGAAGTACGAGCCCCTCGTCCGCCCGACGATCTTAACGGCTTTTCTGGGATACCTGCTGTTTATCGTCGCGCTGCTGGTGGACCTGGGTCGGCCTTGGACCATCTGGCACATGATCATTATGTGGCATCACGAGTCACCGATGTTCGAGGTAGGCTGGTGCGTGATGCTCTACACGACGATCCTCCTGCTGGAGTTTATCCCGGTCGTGTTCGAGCGGTTCAACATGACCGGCCTCTATAAGCTGTGGAAGTATTCTGCCTCGTGGATCGCCATTGCGTTGCTGACCCTGTTCGCCATTGCCCTCACCCAGTCCGTCCCCTGGGTAATCGCGATCGCCGCCGTGCTCATCCTGTTTCAGTTGTCGGTTGAGGTCGGCGCCATCTACCGACATCCGAGAATGCCAACGTTGCTGCTCATGGCAGGCATTATCTTCTCCACGCTGCATCAGAGTTCGCTGGGCACACTCTTTTTGATGGTGCCGCATAAGCTCCATGTCATCTGGTACTCGCCGTGGCTACCCGTGTTTTTCTTCGTGTCGGCCGTGGCCACCGGATTGGCCATGGCGGTCTTCGAATCGATTCTGAGTGCGAGGTTCTTCGGGCGAGAGGTTGAAACCGACCTTCTGCGCAGCGTCGGACGATTTCTGTCCTGGGCGATCATCTGTTACCTGGGGCTGCGCGGCATCGACCTGATTGTGCGGGGCGTCGGTTCCGAGCTGCTTGCCTGGACGCCGCAGTGTACGGCGTTTTGGATCGAGATCGTCGTCGGCTCGTTGATCCCGTTGGCGATTCTGCTCACGCCGGAATTGGCCAAATCGACTACATGGCTGTTCTCGGCCAGTCTCATGGTCATCGTCGGCTTGATCGTCAATCGAGTGAATGTCGCGGTGATCGGGATTACGTCTAAATACTCGGTCACCTACTACCCTCACTGGATGGAGATCGCCATCACAGTAGGGATCGTTTCGGCCGGTGTCTTGGTTTTCGTATTCGTATGCCGGCACTTCCCGATATTCTCGGATGAGCGCTCAGCCAAGGGCGCCGGCTAGGAGATACCGAGGCTGATGCCGCGAGTGGCGAATGGGAGTGATTCCATGGACAATCAATATCGTTTCATCCTGGTCTTCCTGGTACTGCTCAACGTGGTGCTGGTTGGCGTGCTCTGCAGCCTGGTCATGGATACCCGGGCGGATGTCAACGAACTGGCGGCTGTGCTCGCCACCAAGCAGGATCTGGTCAACGTGGCTGCGCCCAAGATGACGTTCTTCCACGAGGGCAAGTGCACGAGTTGCCATACAGAACGACGTTTCGCCGGTCCGCACAATGTGCGAGGCGAGATCGAGCAGGCTGTAGCACACATGCGCGCCATGCCGGATGCCAACTTCTCGGATGAGGATATGGCCAAGATCCACGGCTCGCTGACCATGTTGCGATGCGTTCAGTGCCACGGGGCCGACAAGCTGCGACTGCTGGCGATCAAGTCGCCGCAGGAACGGATGCAGATCATTCGCGAGATGATAGCCAAGCCGGGATCGCAGATCAGCCCGGACGAGGCATCGGCCATCCAGCGTTCCTATGAGACGATGATGGGGTTCTAGCAGGTTGAGCGCAGCGCGCGCTCGGGAGCCGCGCCGAAACGCCGTTTTGGAGCCCTGTGATAACGGAGGCAGTTCTGTGTGCGCGCGTGACGAGGGTACGTTGACCCGCGAACCGGATCGGACTCTTGCGCAGTTGGAGGCGCTGATCGGCCGGGATTACGTCTCGACGGAGTACGTTCGCTTTCGCATCGATCTGCTGAAGGGACAATGGGCGGTGCGCCAGGCTTTCGCCCAAGCGTCGTCAGCAGGTGGCAAGCAGGATCGGACGCAAGGCACGGATGACACTCATAGAGTTCAGGCGGCACTCGTTCTCGACGAGGCCGCCCTGGCGCTCGACCCCAGGATGTTGGCCTCCCTGTTCGAAGCGATTTGTCCTGCGATCAGGAAGGATGATCGACAGTCCGCGGACGTCCAGACTCTGCTGGCCGCCGTAGAGAAGAAGCCCGCACTGCTCGGCGAACTCGTGCGGAACAGCGCGTTCGCCCCGGACGGAGAGCACCTTGTCCTGCTCTCCGAGCGGGTGGGGGCTTCGGTAGAGGCCCTGTTGTTTTTCGGGCGTGCCTTGGCGGCGCCTCTTTTGACGGAACTGGCGAGTCGTACCGCTCGAAAGCCAGAATCGGACACAAGTTCGAGCGGACCACCAGGATGCTGCGGCCTATGTGGATCGCCGCCCGGTATGGCCAAGCTCCGACGCGACGACGGGAAACGAATACTCCACTGTTCGCTGTGCGACGGGGCGTGGGCCTTCAGCCGATTGGAGTGTCCCTTCTGCGGCAATCGGGAGCACGGCACATTGAGCTATTTACGGGCCAACGAGACGGATCCCTGGTGGGTCGAGACCTGCGAGAAGTGCAAACAGTATATCAAAGTGGTCGATGACCGCCGTCTTGCCCTCGACGAGGAAACGATCATGCTGGTGGAGGATGTCGCAACCCTGCATCTGGATCTCTTGGCGGAGAGGGAAGGCTATAAGCGCAGAATGCCCTACACCGCTTTGAGCTAGAGCCCGCACATGTGCCTCCCTCGCACATAGGCCACATCGAGCGTCACCGGAGAGCAACGTGTATTGCATCGTTGCGTCCGTGCTTGCGACCGAGTGCTGGGGCACACCTGTACGGCTCGGCGGAGGTACGGCAGGCCCGCAAGGCACGATCCGGTCGAGCCTCGCCCACTGGTCAACCGACTCGCTTGGACCAACCAGCCAAGGAGAGAACGATGACAGCTTCACTTGTTGTTCCGGAAAGCATGGCGACCTCGGTCTGCGAGTTCCTGGCAACCGAATCGATACCTCTGGATGTCGTTACGAGCGGCCAGAGCGCGCTACGAGTTGAGGCCTCAACGACTCGGCAACAGTGCAAGACGGACGTGCTCTACACGGGAGGGTGGATCGCCTGTAGTCAGGCGCTTAAGATAGCAGACGCGTTGGATATCGGCGCCGGCAGTATGGGAAAGCTGCTTAATTTGCTGGATATCAGAGTGCGTCAATGCCAACTGGGATGCTTCCGATGACGTGTACGTGGGTTATCTGCGGTGCGGGTAGTGGAGTCGGCAAGACGCATGTGGCGCAAGAGCTGTGCAAAGTCCTGCCCGACGCTGTATACGCCAAGAGCGGCTGTGGGCAGAAAGATCCAGCCAAGCCGCAGAATTTCTTCTCGACGGAGGAAGAGCTCACGTCCTTCATCCAGGCGTGCCGCGGCCAGCACCGACACATCGTTGTGGAATCGAACGCGCTGGCTCGCAGGGCGATGGGCGACATTATCATCTTTGTCGGCGGCACGGCGGGGCGGACCGACTTCCGCACCGACACAGCCTCGCTGCAATCGAAGGCACATCTCAGCATCATTCCAGGTGGCTCGACAGCGGAGTGGGAACGGGTGTTGCGAGAAAAGCTGCCGAGCATCGAGCCTCGCGACGGCGTGCGCAAAGTACTCCAGGAACACGCGCTTTACCTGAACTCGCTTGCCGCCGCACGGCCCGACTCAGTCCCACATCGCCCGGGCGCTTCTCGGGACGGCGTTGACGAATCAATTGGAACAAGCGGTCTGCGTGAAGTGGATCCGATCCGCATTGCGATCGACAGCCATCGCGCAGTCCAAGACCATTGCGTTGTGGTCGTGGAAGAGTTGGTGACGCTCATGGTCGACCAGGTCGGCAGCTTCGCGATCATGTGCACGCCGTGCGATGTCAAGGCTCTAGCGATCGGCTTTGCCTTCACCGAGGGAATGATCGAGTCCATTGGCGATGTTGCCGGCTATTGCCATCGTCCCAACGACCGAGTGGTAGCCATGCGCGTTGATGATCCGCAGCGCGTCGTGACGCAGCGAAACCTGATCGTCACCAGTTCGTGCGGACTATGTGGCAGCCGCAATATCGACAGCCTTCTGTCGGGACACAGCGCCTGCGGCGATTCACTTCGCGTGCCCTGTTCGCTGCTGCCCGCCGTCGTCGACGAGATGCGCTCACGCCAGGTACTCTTCGAACGGACGGGCGGGACGCATGCGGCGGCCATCTTCGACGGCCACGGCAAGTTGGTGGCGTTCGGCGAGGACATCGGGCGTCACAACGCGTTGGACAAAGCCATCGGCGAGCGTGTGATATGCGACATGCCGCTTGCGGGCCACGGCGTGGTGCTCTCAGGTCGTGTAAGCCTGGAACTCGTAGCGAAGGCTGTGCGGGCCGGCCTTGAGGTCATTCTCGCCGTCTCCGCCCCTTCTTCGCTCGCCATCCAGGCTGCCGATCGATGGAACATTACGCTCTGCGGCTTTGTGCGTGGCCAACGCGCGACGGTGTACACCCATCCCAAGAGGATTGAGGGCGTCGCCAGCGAAACCTAACAGCTTCAGGCGCCGTGCTACAACATATAGGATCATAACGGTCAGCAAAGTCCTTTGCAGGCAAACATGGCGACGAAATCGTGAACAGCGCGGGCCGTACATGCAGATCCGGAGGCGAGATCATCCACACGAGGCCGGGTGCGAAGGAACAGGGCCCGATGAGAGGTGCCGGCGACGATCTTTGGCCCCATACTGGCGCGATACTCTGCGGCGGCGCGGGCCGGCGCATGGGCCAGCCCAAGGCTGGCCTGGTCCTTCCCGACGGCGGCACGATGATCGAACGCGTCTTCGGCGCGATGTCCGCTGTTTGCCGGGAGGTCATCCTCGTAGGAGGCGGCGCAAGCCTCTCGCCCCCGATGCGCGAACTACGCCGCGTTGAAGACCGCTTGCCGCAACTTGGGCCCATAGGAGGTGTCGAGGCACTGCTCGCATCCGGCTTTGACAACGAATACCTGATCGCCCCATGCGACGTCTTTCTGGTCGTGCCGGACGTTTTCCGACTTCTCGTCCAGCCTTCCGTCCACCCGCCTGCTGTCCTTTTCAGACAGGACACGGGGCAGAGCGAGCCCTTGATCGGGCGCTACGACGCGAGCACACACCCCGTGGTGGTGCGTATGATTGCCGAAGGCCAGCTCGCCATGCACGAACTGGCCCGCCGCGCCGGGGCTTCTTACATTCCGGTGCCAGACGCGTTGATCCATGCACTTCGAAACGCTAATACCCCAGCCGATCTGATTTGAACCCGCTCGGGCGTTGAACCATATTTGCCAGAGGCCCCTTGCCATTCGCCGACGTCATGACCCAGACTCGCTTGGTTTCCTGGCGTCGGCCAAAGCCTCGAACGAAGAGAATTTCTGCCAGAGTCTGCCGTCGAGGCCCGGCCTTACGGTCACAGGACTCCTGCGCGACGCCGAAGCGGGCCGAATCAAAGCGCTGTACATCATGGGCGAGAATCCCGTCATAAGTGATCCCAAGTCGGACGCGATCGCCGGCGGCCTGGGAGCACTCTTGCTTAGTGCGAGCATAGTGCTTGATCGGGGTCTTGGTGTCGGCGTGACCCATCCACCTCTGCACCGTCTGCGGCGGGTGCTCATCCAGCCAATGGGCACAGCGAGCAGCTCGTAGGTCGTGCAGACTAACCAACGGTTTCTTGACCACCTTGCCTGTGTCCGGACCGGTCAGCTTCGTGCCAAGCCCCGTCGCTTCACCGTCGCATCGAAGTCACGCCAGAGGTTCGACGGGGGCAACGGCTCGGCGCACACGAAACGATCATCCACGAGTCGGCCCACGTTAGGGCCGCGTCGCCATCACCCCTCAAACCAGCACAATAGCTCAAATCTGCTCCTGTCAGACTTTTCGGGACTATGCGGCGAAGATTGTGGCGATCTCACGAAGTCGCTTGCATAATACCCGGCCAATAGCCGTGCAGGAGGAGAACTGTATGCCATCGGCCGTAACTGCCAGCCTTGCGATTGTGGAGATCCCAACGTACGCCCTGGGCCCGGACAGCCCGTATCTGTCCTTCGCCTGGAGGCGCCGTCAGGGGCATTACCCCTACTCGGTGCGACTCGACCTGTCCACGGAGCCCCGTCCGGTCAAGCACCGGGTCATTGTCCTGGAGAACCGGTACCTCCGGGCTGAGATCCTCCCAGACATGGGCGGGCGGCTCTACCGCCTCTATGACAAGGTAGCCAGGCAGGAAACCTTCATGGTCCCGCCGACCGTGAAGTACCAGAACATCGCCCTGCGCGGGGCGTGGATCGCGGGCGGCATCGAGTGGAACTTCGGGCAGACGGGTCATACGGTCCACACCGTCGATCCGGTGTCCTGGACGATCCGAAACGAACCGGACGGCAGCGCGTCGGTCTTCGTCGGCAGCATCGTACGACCCGCCGAGTCGCGCTGGTCGGTTCGCATCAGTCTTAAGCCGGACCGGGCGGCCATGGACGTGGACATCCAGACTATGGGCCCGCGAACGCTGCCCGGATTGATGTACTGGTGGTCGAACGCTGCCGTCGAAGTCTCCGACGACAGCAAGTTCTTCTACTACGGGCTGTACGCCGGCGACGAGGCACCGCATTCCTGGCCCATGACCGACGGTTTGGACTTCCGGTGGTACCGCAACCGGGTCATCAAGGCTGACATGTTCCTCATGGAACCACAACGGGACTACCTTGCCTTCTACGATTACGGGCGTCAGCACGGCCTGGCCCAGATCGTCAATCGGTTCATCGCGCCGGGGCAGAAGTACTTCACGTGGGGCTCCGACGAGCGAGGTCATTACTGGGATCACCAGTTGTCCGATAGCGGGCAGACCTACTGCGAGATCCAGCGAGGCCGCCTGCCCACGCAGGGCATGACCGAGCCGATCCCCCCGATGTCGACCGACAAGTGGCAGGAGACGTGGATGCCGCTTAACGACACGAGGGGCTTCGACCACCTCGAAAATGATGTGGCTCTTGCGGTCAGCAGAGCGTCCGATCGGACCGAGATCCGGCTGCTCAGCGCTGTCGAACGGTCGCACTTGAAGATGGAGGCCTTCAGCGGGGATCACCCGCTCGGCAGTTGGGATATCGACCGGATCGAGCCCGGATCGCCGCTGGTCCTCACCACGGCCGAGGGGGATGACCGCAGGTGCAACCGCATCCGGATCATCGATGCTTGCAGCCAGGTACTGGTGGACTGGGAGGAGTTCGTCTTTGCCGATACGGATTGGACCAGCTACAAACCGCCGTTCGATCAGACCAAGGCGAGCTTGGAGGAGCTTTTCCACGAGGCCCAGCGCCGGCGGTTTCTCTACTGGCCGGCTGTCGATCCCGACTGCGTTTCCATGTACGACCGCATCCTCCACCAGGACCCCGGGCACACCGGTGCCCTGCGGGCCCTGGCGGAGATCAATCTGTTCAACGGATTCTTCGAAGAGGCCGCCGCACAGCTTCGCAAGGCGACCAAGCGCTGTCCCAACGACCCGACGCTATTGACCCTGCTGGGCTGGACGCTATTGCGGATGGACAGGCCCCTCGATGCCGTCAAGCCGTTCACCGTTGCGTCTCGCTTTGAGCCCGGCCGACGAGACGCGTTGGTCGGGCTGGCGTGGGCGTACGTGAAGGTGTCCGATCTGGCCGCGGCTGAGAACGTCGTGGACCAGTTGCTCGCCGATCGGCCCAACGACCGCTGGGCATCGTTGCTGAAGGTCATCATTCTCCGCAGGAACAACCACGCCGACCAGGCTGTTGAGCGGCTGTCGACATTGCTCAGGATCGATCCGCTGTGGGTCGCCGCCAACGCCGAAGCAGCCTTGCTCGACATGCCCAAGCACCTGGCCAACGGGCAGCGACGGCTGGCCGACGACCGTGTTTCGGCAGCGATGGTCTACCTGGAGTTAGGTCTGTGGGACGACGCACAGGTGATCCTGCGGATCGACGAATCGGACGAGCCCTGGAGCCCGATGGTCCGCCTGGCGCACTTGGCGTACGCGCAGCTCAAGGCCGGCGACACGTCCGGCGCTCTTGCTGCGATTCAAGACCTCCACAAAGCCCCGCTGGAGCACGCGTCGGCCTCGACGACAACATCGATCGTGGTGCTGTCGGAACTGACGCGGGCCTATCCGGATGAGGCCAATCTCTTCGCCATGCTGGGCAATGTTCTAGCCAGCCGGTCGCGCCTGGAAGACGCGCTCGCGGCGTGGAAGACCGCCCTCGACTTGGGTGCCGATCACACCGTGGTCCACGGCAATCTGGCCGCCGTTAAGAGCCACTTGGGCCACAATGAGCGAGCCCTCGAGCACTACCGCAGGGCCTGGCGACTCTCAAACGCCAACATCAATCTGTTCAGCGAATTTGACAGAGCCCTATCACAAATGGGCCTGCACGACGAACGAGAGTCGATCTACAACGAACTGCCAGAGTCTGTCCATCACCGGCCGATCGTGGCTCTGCGCCGGGTACCACAGTTGCTGGATCTCGAGCGCTACGACGATGCGTTACGCGAACTGTCGGCTCGCCAGTACTTCAGCGGCGAGACGGCCGAGTACACGATTCGCCGGGCGTTTCATGAGGCCCTGCTGGGCAAAGCCGTCAACTTGATGAACTCCTGCCATTTCGCCGAAGCCCACGAGGTGCTCAAGCAAGGGCTGACCTACCCGCGCAACCAAAACGTCGGGAGGCAGTGGAGCCTGCCGACGGAGGCGATGATCAACTACATGCTCGGCTTGACTGCTGAGTCGCTCGGTCGACCGCAAGAAGCCCAGGATTACTGGCTGGCCGCCGCACGCGAGTATAATTCCGACGGTGAAGTATTCCAGGCCTACGAAATGCTCGCCTGGCTGGCTCTGGGCGATGTCCCACGAGTAATCGCAATGTCCCATCAATTCGAGGCCTTGGGCCGTGGTGAGAAGGAACCAACGTGGTGGTTCTCGTACCTGAACACCAAGAGCATGCTAACACTGGTCCATGGCCTCGGGCAGTTGGCCAAGCAACGCGTTGGCGAAGCCCAGGCTATGTGGGCCCGCGCTCTGACGGATGAGCCGGCTGGACGGTTTCTGCGGCCGCACGTGAATATGTCCACAGCCGTCTTAGAGCGGATGTGCCGCAAAGTCACTGGTGCTGCTTAGGTGTAGGGTTGCCCCACGTGTCGATATCGGAGAGATTGGGCGGGGTGGAGGCCGTAGTAAGGCGCAAGCAGGTGACCCAACACCGTGTCCCACCAGAACGAAGCCCGACGGCGCGACGACCCTACACGGTGTCGCGATATGTGGAGACGTTCATCACTAACCTACTTTGCCGGAGTGACAGCGACTCCGGACGACACGTTACGGCTGGTGTGAAATCAAGCCGTGCCCTGACGCTACTAAGGGATTCCTGTAATTGATGGGAAGGAGACCCCCCATGGTCAGTCGTGCATATTCAAGCGTGTTTGCCGGTGCCCTTGTGGCTTTGGCGTGCCAAACGGTCCTGGCCGATGCGCCGGCGCGCCAGGCGACACTGACTCTTTCGGCACCGGCTTACGAGCGCACCGATGCGGTGCGGGCGACGCTACAGTTGCCGGAGCCCATCGCGGCCAAGGATGCACGGGTTGCCTGCGAGGTGCACGATTCGTTCGGCCGTCTGCTTGTTCGCACGAGCGAGCCGGTGGCTGCAACGGAGGCATCGCCGACGACCGTTAGTGTCCAGGTAGAGGTACCCAACGTCGTCGTGATGCGGCACCACCTGGGCGTGAGCGTCCGGGACGCCAAGGGGCAAACCTACTTCGGCCAAGCGTCGTTCGTGTTCAAGCCGCCGGCAGGCTGGGATGATTACGAGCCGTTTATCTACCAGAAACATCCACCGCATCGCCTGGGCTTCATCCGTGAGGCGTATGTCACCAACAATCTCTGGTATGGCTCGAACCCCAGCGTGCCCGAGTACATGGTCGACGCCAACTTCCGCTGGTACGTCGAGAACGTTTCGGTGCCGGTACTGGCGCCCTATCATCGCTGGCACGAGGATCACATAGGCGACGTAGAGTACCTGTTCAAACGAGCCCGAAGCCGTTTCAATGCCGACCGCAGTCTGCTGAATCTACAGCGCACGCCCTGCCTGTCGCAGGAAACCACGCTGGAACTGCTGGAGCGCTGCGCCATGTTCCCGGCTCGCAACATGGCCGCCTACCGCCCGGTCTGGTACAGCCTGACGGATGAGCCGGGCATCGGTGGCCAAGCGGCCGAGAGCGGCTTCTGCTTCTCGCCGGAGTGCCGCGAGGCCTTTGTCGAGTGGCTTCAGAAGCGCTACCCGAGCCTGGAGGCCCTGAACTCCGAGTGGGGCACCGACTATAAGGATTGGCGGGACGTACGCGGCTGGACGCCCGATGAGATCTTTACCCGCCAGACCGACAACTTCGCCCCATGGTGCGATCACACCGACTTCATGGACGACGTGCTGATGAACGCCTATGCGGTTGGCATGAAAAAGATCCAGCAGTTCGATCCTGGTGCCTACGTGGGCTTCGGCGGCGGCCAGGGGCCCGTGGCTGTCGGCGGCTGGGATTATTGGAAGATCACCCAGACGCTCAATTGCGCCGAACCCTATTACATCGCAAGCAACTGGGAACTGATGCGAAGCTTCAACCCGGACTTCCGCGTCGTGTCGATCACCGGCGGCGGCGACACCATGAGCAAACACCATCGCTGGTTCGGATTCGTTCACAACGACTACGGCTCGTTGATGTGGGACAACGACATGACGTTCGTCGATGACGACGGCAAGTACGACCAGCAGGGCACCGAGTCGGCCAAGTGGCACAAGGAGTTGACCGGCGGACTCGCTCGCCAGTATCTTCCCGCCCCGCGTATCGACGACCCGATCGCCATCTACGAATCGCAATCCGCCATGCGCGTTCACTGGGTTCTGCACGTTCGGCAGTACGGCCAGAAGTGGACCGACCGCCGCAGCTACCACGAGCGTACGGACAACCCGTTCGGGCGTGTTCGCGAAGCCTGGGTCAAGCTCGTCGAAGACGCCGGGCTGCAATACAAGATGCTCGCCCCTCAGCAGGTCGTGGCCAATGGCCTGCAGTTTTATGACCCGCAGACCCACAAGGGCTTCAAGCTGCTGATTCTCCCACGAGTCGTCGCCCTGTCGGCTGACGAGGCCGAGGCCATCCGCCGGTTCGTTCAGGCAGGTGGCACCGTTATCGCCGACGCCATGCCGGGCCTGTTCGACGAGCATGGCAAGCGCCTACCCGCCGGCCAGCTCGACGAGCTGTTCGGCGTGTCTCGCTCGGCCGATCAGCCAATCACCATGGTCGGCGACGTCCCATCCGGTTTGGGCGATTTCAAGCTGCTCGAGCCGACGCTCCAGGTTGGCGAGGGCAAACCGATGCAGCCGGACGCCCCGCTCGCGATGGTTCAGCGCGAGGTGGGCAAAGGGCGAACCTGCTACATGAACCTGGACATCATTGACTACCATCGCTGGCGGCTGCATCCAGGAGAGGAGGCCGCCACACGTGACCTGATGAATCCGATCCTTTACCAGGTACTCGGCAAGGACCGTCGCACGCCTCGCTTCACCGCGACAGACGGCACGCTGCCCACCGGCCTGGAGGTGACGGTCAAGGACCTCGGCGACGTTCGCATCGTAGCCCTACAGCGCAACCCGCAGTTGATGATCAGCGAACTCGGACCCATGGAGTACCAGTCGAACGAAGGGTTCGAAAAACCGCTCGAGGTCGACCTCGACGTCAATCTGCCGGGCGAGCAACGAACGTTCTTCTACCGCGACATGCGCACCGGCGGGAAACTTGACGAAGGCGAAACCGTCAAACTCACCGTCATCCCGTTCGAGCCACGGATCCTGTCCGTCTGGCCGAATGATCCTGGCGAGTTCGCCTGCCATGCCCCGGCCAACATCCAGCGAGGTCAACCGTTGAACATTGCGGTCACGCCCGGTTCGACGCAGGCCAAAGAGTACGTCTACAACCTGGAGGCAACCGGCCCCGACGGCAAACAGCGCATGCTCTACCGGTCAAACCACGCGTTGGACGGCCATGGCGGCCAGATCACCGTCCCGCTGGCAGTGAACGATCCACCCGGCAAGTGGACCTTCGCCATCCGAGAAGCGTTGACGGGCACCACGAAAACGGTCAGTGTCCAGGTCGATTAGGGCATCGTGAGGAGTCCGCCGACCGTCGGGTGCCCACGAGACGGACGGACCATCCTTCGGACTGATACCAAGGATGGGGCAGGTCGTCGCTACATGAGCCGGCTCTACAGTCGTTGTAGGAGGGTACGAGCGTGCACATTCCGCTGACGGTTCGTTACATACCGGATCATACAGGGCGCGACGGCGCGTGGCGGGGCGATCCTTTCCCGCAATGGCAACAATCACAGTCTCGGCCCGAGATCCCCGTGTGGACGGGCGTCCCCCTGCGCCGGTCGGAGGTGGCCGACTCGGCAAGTCTGCGGCTCCTCGATGCGCAGGGCAGGCCCGTGCCGGCGCAGTTCGACACGGAGGCGACTTGGTCGGACGGCAGCCTTCAATGGGTGCTGGTCTCGTTCGTGGCCAACGGCGGCGGCGAAAAGGGACAGGGCTTCACGCTCACCAGCGATGCCTCCTTGCAGGCTGCCAAGGTCGATTCCCCGGTGAAGGTGTTGGATGACACCAATACCTGCCGCCTGGACACGGGTCCTATGCGGGTCCGCATAAACAAGCAAGCGATGCACGGGCTATCGCAGGTCTGGCTGGACATCGACGGAGACGGCGCGTTCTCCAATGAAGAGCTGATTTCGACCGAAAGCCCCATGGGCGGGATTCTCGCCGTCGATGCACAGGGCCGCACATACGGCAGCGGGTCGGGCCGCGTCCGCCGCGTCCGGGTCGAGCGATCTGGGCCGATCCACGCGGTGATCTGCGTCGAGGGCGATCTTCGCAGCCAGGAAGACACCGGACCGCTGTTGGACTACGCCATGCGACTTCACGCCTTCGTCGGCTCCTCGCTGGTGCGGGTGGTGCTTACGGTCCGAAACCCGCAAGCGGCGGGCCGGGCGGAGGACGGCTCGCGATTCGTGCTGGGCCAATCGGGCAGTGCGATGTTCAAGAGCCTTGACTTCGTCGTGCCGGTACGACTGACGGAGGGACGCAAGCAGGTAACTTTCTCGGCAGAGCCCGGCAGGATGTTAGACCGCATCCCGCTCACGGAGCCGATGAGCGTTTATCAGGATTCGAGCGGCGGCGAGAACTGGTTCCACCGGTCGCACGTGAACCGTGACAACGTGATCCCGCAGCAATTCCGCGGCTATAGGTTCTCCTACCACAATCGGGTGGTCGAGACTGGGCTGCGGGCCTGTCCCTGGATCGACGTAGCGGATATGCGCTGGGCGGTCGCGGCGGCGATGCCGCTGTTCTGGCAGAACTTCCCGAAGGCACTGTCGGTGGACGACGAGGGTGCGATCCACATAGGGCTCTGGCCCGGGCAGTTTGATGACCTACACGAGATCCAGGGCGGCGAGCAGAAGACACACGAGTTCTGGCTCTACTTTCGGCACCGGCGAACCGCCCGAAACGTTGAACCCATGCCGCTGGCGCGCGATCTCATGCCGGTGTGCCTGGAGCGGCCTGTCGTCTTGGCATCCGCTGGAACCTACACGAATGAGGCTGGCGGGTTGGAGCCGATGCTGCCCGTGCAGCCGGGACGTTTCCCCAAGTACGAGGCGATCATCGCCGCAGCGGTGCGCGACGAACAGAACCTGTTTACCCACCGCGAGGAGGCAGACGAGTACGGCTGGCGGGACTTCGGCGATACGTGGGCGGCCAACGAGTTCAACCAGACGCGCGGGCCGCACAACGACCTGCGCGTCGTCAGCCACTTCAACAACGAGTACGACCTTGGCCTGGGCATGCTGATGCAGGCCATGCGGAATGTGGATGCCGACCCGCTCTTGGCGAAGGCCTGGTGGACCTTGGGGCTAGAGGCTTTGTGGCACGAGGCCGACATCGACATCTATCACACCAGGACCGATCCATCGATGATCTACAATGGAGGAACGTTTACCCACACCGCCCACGGGGTGGAAGCTGGGCGCAGCACGCACCGTGGTTCCCCGCGGGATGAACTGTGGGGGTTGCTGGAGTGGCCTTGGCCCAGGGGCAGCTCGCCGGAGGCCGGTCACCTCCGCACGCGCGGCATGCTGACGGCGTACCTGCTGACAGGTGACCGTCACCTGCGTGACGCAGCGTGGGACGTAACGGACCTCGTCGAGTGGAAGATCCTGAACGATCGATTTGCGCAAATCGACGTACCCGACCGCACGAACGGCAACAACCTGCAAATCCTGCTGGACGCCTACCTGCTGACATGGGACCCCCGCTACCTCGAGCCGATCCGGACGCTGACCGAGAACCTGGACTTCGATGTCGTGACCAAGCGGTCGGGCGAGCCCAACCCGTCATCGGCCTGGCAACCGGCCCTTTATCTCAGGAGTCTGGCCCGGTTGATCCATGTGATGAATGACAAGGCTCTGCCGTCCGACCATCTGGTGACCTCCTATCTCAAGTACGTCCGTGCGCTGTACCAACATGTGTACGCCGACCACGGCGGGTGGCACGAGGGATCCAGCTCTTACCTGGCGTCGGAAGTGATGATGGAGGCCGCTCAGATCACACAGGACCCGGCGGAGCGGGCGAAGTTCATCGAGGCCGGCAAGGCAGCCTTCCACGCCCTCGATGACAAGGTCAGGGCAGACGGTGGGGGCCAGTTCTGGACGAGCAAGAACACAACCTTTCTTCTGCTGGGCGGCGCCCGGTACGAGATCTACGCGGCGAAGCAAGGGCTCGAGCCGGTGGAATAGTGTGTGCTGCGGGCAGCTCTCTGCCGGCGCACCGGCCGTCACCTCTTCCCAAGGATACTACCGGCGCCCTTCAAAGGATCGATGTCCGAGCCTTCTAGCCGTGATAGTGGCGATCGATCTGCTCGCGGGCAATCTCGATGCAGCGCCGCGGGTTGTTCAGGTTGTCGTGGACGGTGTACACGTCGCGAACGATGAACTCCACGAACACGCCGCGCGTGGCCTCCAGGGTCTCGCGGATGTGGGCTGCCCACGCCTCCTCGTTGAGCGTCTGATCCACACTGAGGAAATTGGGGTCGGGCTTTCGCGAGAAGACAATGTTGGTGCCTCGCAAGGCCTCCGCCATCGCTCGCTGATCGCACCAGCGCGAGATCGACACCTTCTTGAGGTGCGGCAGTTGGCGGATGTCGTCCCAGAACGGATGGGCCGGCTCACAACAGCCGTAATAGAGAAGCCCGTATGGCTGGCAGGTGTCGCGGTAATGGGGGAAGACAAACTCGTGGTACATCTGCGGTGAGATGCCGACGGTTTCCTGGCTGTTGGCGGCACCCCACATGTCGCACAACCTGACGGTTTGGCCGTTGTGGTTGGGCGCCGGCAGTTGGGTCGTGAAGTTGTAACTGGAACCGAAACTGGCCTGGTTCTCATTATTGACCCGCAGCAGTTGGTTGGCTTCAGCCCAGCGCATCACCCGCAGGGCGTTGTCGCGCAGATACGCCATGAGTTGGTGAAGCTCGTCCGGGCAGTCGTACATGGCCATGAAGAAGGCTTCCATGCCCATCAACTCAATGACGCGGCTGGTGAGCATGCATGGGGCATACGTTCCGCTCCGTATGCAGATCGGCAGAATCCCGCCGAACAGGTCCTCCAGGAAGGCCTTGTAGTCGAGCGTCCGCTGGACATCTACGGTGCAGACGGCCGGCTTGAGCATGTGCAGGTCGCGCCTCAGGTCGTGGATCGGGTGGGTCCAGTTGAAGCCCGTCTCGACGCCCTCGGCGTCCTTGACCGTATGCCGCTTGACCGTGACGCCGCCGTAGTAGTCGACATCGGCGAAAAAACCGATGTCGAAGGTCTCCTGCATGACCTTGTCGTCGTCGAGCAACTCGTGGTTGCGGATGTTCCGCAGCAGTTGGCGCTCGATGCTCTGGCCGACTTGGCTCGTACAGCGGTAGACGCTGGCAGGCATGAAGTCGCGGTCAAAGGTGCCGGTCTCGACAATGACCGGCGGACGGGCGCCCGGCTTGCCATCGTTCAGGTCATACCACATTTGCTTTCGCCTCGCCATCACGGGCAGTGAGGCGTAGTCGGCCTGCTTGCTGGCCATGTCGCGCAGATAGGTTCGCTCGCTTTGAGGGATTGACCATTCCATGGCGTACTGATGTCTCCCAGCTACCGTCACCCTCGGCGCACGGCCTTGCCCATCCACCGACCCGCCCAACCATGACGCCAGCCTCCATGTTAATCCATCTTCCCTACACGGCAAGATCATGGACTCGACCGACCCGCTCTGCTCGACAGTAAGCTACTCGATAGACTAATCCGGCGCCTCAAGGAACCGCTGGTAGCTGTAGGGCGCGAAGATTCGCGGCGCGGGCCTCCGGCAAAAAGCCTATCTCAGTGATACCTCGAGCCCTTCCGGATCGAAGACGACGTTGACACTCCATCGCATATTCTTCGGGCTGCGGACGAACTCAAGGTAGTGCTTCAGCCGTCCTGCTGCGTTCACGCTGTTGTGGGCTAACACGACAGTTCCAGGGCGCACTTTGTCCCATGCTGCTTTCAGGATATCCAGATAGACGCCCTTTCCCTTCTCGGGCGTGGCGTCCGCATCGAGGTACAGCAGATCGATACTCGCGTCGAACTGCCCAGCCACGTCGATCGCATCAGCCGCCCGGACGCTCGCCACACCAGTGGAATCGATTCGCCTGACGTTCCGTTCGGCGCGGGCCGCTTCTTCGGGCTGAATCTCGACGCCCAAAAGTCCGCTCGCCTCATAGCACGCGCCAGGGCCTACGGCCGCGCCGGCGCTCGAGATGAACGTGTTGCCGCAGAAGACACCGGCCGCCAGCAGATGGGCGGGCTGATGAATAGCGCAGATGGCGTACAGAAGCCGCTGCATGCGAGGCGTGATGGCTGTCCAAGGAATCTCGAAATGCTCCGCAACGGCCTGTCGATGGGCGAGGAAGCGTTGTCCGTCGTACCGCGTATGCGGCAGGATCTGCGCGTCGCGCAGCGCCGTCAACGCCTCATCCACGACTGCAATCTCCCGCTCCAACGGTTCCAGCTCTCTGTGCGGGTTCCGGTAGTCCATTCGATAGCGATCCCAGTCTTCGCTTCGATAGGTCGCACTCAAAGCGATGCTCCTCCACCGTACCGGCTGCGTGCATTATCCATGCTGGCGAGCCCGGCCTACACACCGACAGGTGCTCACCTCAGTAGCCGCCGAACTCATGTGCGGCCTCCAGCATGGCTACCACATTGTCGACCGGAACGTCCTGCTGGATGTTGTGCACCTGGCAGAAAACGTACCCACCGTCACCACCGCCAAAGACCTTTATATTTTCGTGAACGTGGTCCTTGACGGCCTGCGGGCTCACCGACGGTAGGACATTCTGTGTATCACAGCCGCCGCCCCAGAACACCACTTTGCCTCCGAACTCCTCGTATAGACGCCGCGGCTCCATTTGCGCCGCCGAAATCTGAACCGGGTTGAGGATGTCGATGCCGGCCTCGATCCAGTGATCAATGTAAGGGTATACCGAGCCACAGGAATGCAGGAAGGTCTTCCAGTTGGTGTTGGCATGCACCCAATCACACAGCCGCCGGTAATGCGGCGCTATCATTTCGGCAAACAGATCGGGCGCAACCAGGCCGCCTCGCTGCGTGCCGGCATCGTCCGACGCCACCCCCCAGATCATGCAACGATCGCCCAACGCCTGGTGATACAGCTTGGTCCGCGCGATGACCGCGTCGACATAGCGGCCCATCATCTCATGGGCCGTTTCCTTTTCCGTCATGAGCATGATCAGCCACTCATCGAGCGAGCCCTGGGTGATGTTGTCCGAAAGTAGCCAACTCAGCCCGAGCATCGAGATCGACGCACCCCAGCCCAGCAACGCCTTGTCCGTATTCTCGTAGAGGTACTGCGCCCGATCGGCCGCCGCCTGGAGTTCCTCGTCGCTGACCGTATCGTCAGGCCGGAACGCGTCGGGATCGATGCGCCCCGCCATGGTCGGGCGGATAAAGTCGAAGTAGTACCCGTCCTTCGGCATGCGGGCATACGCCCGGCCGCCGGCGTCCCGCAACACCCAACTTCCATCCGGCTGCTCGGCGATGTCCGCATTAGGCGGGAAGTAGACCTGCTCGCCGCAGAACAGCTTCTTTCGCACACCGCGGGTGGCGTCCGCAGAGGCCCAGGCCGCACCCGGCCCCTCAATCGGCATCACGTCCACGTGAAGCCGCTGCACCACGTCCAACTCGACCTCTGCCAGGATCTGCATGGAGTCGGCAAGCTTGGTAGGTGATTCGACACCCAACCGCTGCTTTAGCTTGCCGTACACGACAGCATTGATCCCCGAGGCCCGGGTGGCTCCCAGGTCGATCGGCACTCGGTCGGGCTTCTCGAAATGGATGGCTCGACGAACGCGCTGCCTGGATGTCATGCCCACATACTCCTTCCCATGCGGACGCCGGTCCCACGTTACCGCGTCACTAAGAGCGAAGCGTTCTTTTTCTTACAGCTCTACACCCCAGCTCTGCCCGGCGAGCAACGACCACCAGCGATCGACGAGTTCAACCTGCCATTCGCGGCAGCCTGTGGTTAACACTTTATCCGGACGGATCATTGGACGGCAAACTTTCAACGCTAGTGCTCGCGCCCCTCCGGCCCGCATTCGGCAAGCGGTGGCCGACGTGATCCTCGCGGCGGCGGCAGGCGGAGGTTTCGTTCTCTCGCCGGGCGGAAGTCTGTATGACCGCCGGAAGCACGAGAACGTTATGGCTTTCATCGACGCGGCGCTTGACCTCGGCCGGTATCCGATCGACACGGCACGTCTAGGGGCGGCTTCGGGGCAGATCGAAAACAGCCATTGAAACCAATGGTGAACCAGAGGGTTCAGACGATGCTCAACATCGCGGGTGCCCCATAGTCGTGTCAGCCAGGGCGGACAATTGGCAGCCGGATCGAGGACGAACGCCATGAGTGTGCTTGGCGGGCGGTGATTTCTCGGGCGGTCTGCCCGGGTGCATGTGCAAAAGATGTAAAGCCACACAGGCCCGGAATTCTCCCAGGTGCCCGCAGAACCTACCAAGCGCCCCCCGACAAGTTCAAGCATGAATCGTAAGTCCGTTGTCTACTGGGCGATACTGGACTCGAACCAGTGACCTCTTCCTTGTAAGGGAAGCGCTCTAGCCAACTGAGCTAATCGCCCCGGCTGTGCCTATTGGAAGCGACGCGCCGCACGATTGCAAGCCTCCACAGATAGGTGCCCAGTACCTGCAAGGCCGGCCACCGCCAGTCCTATCGAGCCGCGGCCAACGCGAATTGATCGCTCATTTACTGTTGCGTTTTCGCCGCCTCGGCGGCTGCCCGGCCAGCGACCGCAAGTAGCGCACCTCCGACGGACGCAGTCGCCGGTGCTTGCCCACGGCAAGCCCCTTCGCCGTCAACTCGCCGATCGCGATCCGACGCAAGCGCCGAATCGGATAGCCCAGCCTGGCCAGCATGCGGCGGACCTGACGGTTCCTTCCCTCCCGCAGCGTGATCTGAAGCACGCTGCGCTGCGGACTACGGTACGTCAGCTTCACCGTCGCCGAGCGCGTCCTGCCCTCGGCCATCCAGATGCCTTTGCGAATCTGTTCGAGGTCGTCGTTCTCAATCCGCCCGCGCACCTGGGCGCGGTACGTCTTGGGTACCTCGAAACGGGGATGGGTAAGTTGCTGGGTCAGCGCCCCGTCGTTGGTCAGCAGCAAAAGGCCCTCCGAGTCGGCGTCGAGCCGACCGATGCAGAACAGCCGCTCACCGACCGGCCCCAGCAGATCCACCGCTCGGCGCCTGCCGGACGGATCGCGGTTGGTGCACACCACTCCGCGAGGCTTGTTGAGAAGGTAGTACGCCTTGGGCTCGGTCTTGATGGGCCGCCCGTCGACGCGAATGTCGTCGCGCTCCGCATCGACCAGGACGGGAAGGACGTCGGTGATCTGTCCGTTCACCGACACGCGACCGTCGACGATCATCTCTTCGCATGCTCGCCGCGAGCCCACTCCCGCCCGCGCGAGAATCTTCTGTAGACGTTCGGGCATCGTCGCGTTTCCGCGTGGCATGCAACGGCGGCTGTCAGACACCCGCGCCGCTCGGCACGGTCACCTCAAGCCACTCGCAGTCGCTCTCTGTTGCCACGTGCACCTGTTTCGTTGCCGCGGGGAGCAGAACGACGTCGCCGGGGGCGAACGCCACCTCCAGCCCGTCCGACGTCTGCGTGAGCCTGCCCCTGCCCGACAACACGACCCAGACCATCATCGTCCCGTCGGCGATCGGCTGGACGACCCCCTCAACGGTGCGCACCTTATGCACCACGAACGAGTTACACGCCACCAACCGCGTCACCGTCCGCCACACGTCGGCGATATGCGACCTCTTCTGCTCGCGCTCGGTGCGACCGAACGCGATACACTCCAGGGCCTCGGTAATGTGTAGCTCGCGGCCCTGGCGGCCCCAGTCATAGACCCTGTACGTGATGTCCGACGGCGTCTGGACCTCGGCCACCACCACGCCCTTGCCCAGTGCGTGCAGCGTGCCGCTCGGCAGGTAGTAGCATTCACCGGCCTTCACCGGAATCCGGCGTAAGGTGTCGGGCACCTGATTCTGCTCGATGGCCCGTTCGAACCGTTGCCGATCGACGCCGTCCTTCAGCCCGCGATAGATGGCCGCGTCGCCCCTGGCCTCGATGATGTACCAGGCCTCGTGTTTGACCCGGACGTTGCCCCCCAATCTGCGGGCCATGGCCTTGTCGGGGTGCACCTGGACAGAGAGATCCTGCTCGGCATCCAGGAACTTGATCAGCAGGGGAAAACGACCCTCGAATGGCTCGGCATTTCCCAACAGTCGGACACCCCATTGCCCCAGCATCGCCCCGAGCCCCTGCCCCCGGGCGGGCCCCATCGCCGCTTTGGACTGATCTTCCTCCAGATCGGCCAGCTCCCAGGACTCGCCGATGGCCTCGTCGGACGGCAGCGACTTGCCGAAGATCCGCTGCAAATTCCGTCCGCCCCACACCTTGGGCTTGAAGATCGGATCAAATTTCACCGGGTACGGGCCCGCCACAGTATGTGCTCCGCGTGCAATCGGACGCATTCTATGACCCGCGCGCGGTGCGGTAAAGGTACGCAGAGGGCCGATCCTGTCGCCTGGCTTGCCCGCATCCGACGGTCGCCGTACACTTCTAACGGGTTTACCATTCCTGTCCTGTGAGGAGAGGCAGATGGCCGAGGGTGACGATACGATCACGTACGAGGATTTTGCCAAGCTCGACATCCGCGTCGCACGCGTCCTGGAGGTGAGCGATCACCCCAACGCCGACAAGCTGATCCTGCTTCAGATCGATCTGGGTCCACTCGGCCAACGACAGGTCGTCGCCGGGCTAAAACCCTACTACCCCGACCCACAGGTTCTGGCGGGCAAGGACATCGTGGTGGTGGCCAACCTGGCTCCGCGCACGATGCGAGGGCAAACCAGCTACGGCATGCTGCTGGCGGGCAGCAGCGACGATAGGAGCCGCGTGGTGATCCTGACCAGCGACGAGCCCGTCGAGCCCGGCAGCAAGGTGTCCTAGGGCGCGGGCGCGGCGACACCGGCGCCGACCGCCCGCCGGGGGTGGGCGACCGAGCCCGCTCGGCCGACGATGGGGCGAGCGGTTGACGGTCGAGCCCAGGCCTGCTAAGAAACCTGCGGCTTCGTGGAGTCTGGCTGATGGTGGGACGGTGGCTGGTGACAGCGATGTTGGCGGTAGCGGGCGCGCTCATTGGGTGCGGCGAAGGTCAGCCGCCGCCGCCATACAACTACAATATGGGGGCTGAGCCGGGCGAACTGATGCCCACCCCGCCGCCCGCGGCGGACCTGGGCATCCTGGAGGAACGCATCGCCGTACGCCCCAGCCCCGCCAAGGCGCCCGCCGAGAGCGAAGACGCCGAGGCAGCGCCGCCCCAAGAGCCGGCCGAACCGTGAGAGCCTACATCAGGGGTGATCGGCCACGGCAGCGGCTAGACACGCCTGCCGCCCGCCGGAGAGTTGGTCGCTTCACACTTTGATCCGAACTGTCCCGAGTCCGCCTCTCGCATGTGTGATTGCGGGTCTGCACCTGCCGGGACATGCGTGCCCGGACTTTTTTTCTGTTGCATCGGCTAGGAACGTAGCGAGGACACGCCGCGTGAGGCGTTGACATTGCTCCACGCTGTCGCGAGAATGCCCGAGGCATGCGCGGGTCGTGGAAATCGGGGACGCAAGTGCTGGCGGCTGGTTCGAGTGAAGATCATCCGAAAACGTCTGGTCGCGGGCCGGACCAGCGCAAAGTCGCGCGCGCGCTGTCGGGTGCGGAGTCTCTTTCACTCGTCTCGGACTCAGCCACGTTGAAGCTTCTGGTGGTGGTTCCGGCGCTGAATGAGGCCTCGACCGTAGGGCACGTGGTCAGCAAGGTGCCCCGCGATATACCGGGCATCGCTCAGGTCGCCGTTGTCGTGGTGGATGACGGCTCGACGGACGGCACGGGCTCGGCGGCCTGTCAGGCGGGTGCCCGCGTGATTCGGCACGACCGCCCTCAAGGCGTAGGGGTTGTGTTTCATCGTGCGTTGGAGCTGGTGGTCGACGAGGCGGCCGACATTCTCGTATTCATCGACGGCGACGGGCAGTTTAACGCAGGGGACATCCGAAAGGTGATTCGCCCGATCGTCGAGGGCCAGGCGGACTGCGTGACGGCGTCGCGCTATCATCCTGAGTCGCCGCCGCACCGGCAGGCCCTGGGGCGCCGTGTGGGCAACCTGATCATGTCGCGCTTGGTGAGTGCGCTGATTCGACGTAGGATCTATGACGCCGCATGCGGCTTCCGTGCGTACTCGGCCACCGCCGCACTGAAGCTCAATCTTACCGGCCGATTTACCTATACGCAGGAGACGCTGCTTGACATCGCGTTTATGGGTGGCCGGATCGTGGAGGTTCCGATTCGCGTGCGCGGGACGCGCAAGCACGGCAAATCGCGTGTAGCCCACAGCCTGTTAGGGTATGGATGGCGTGCACTGATGATCATCCTGCGCGCCTATCGCGACTACAAGCCGTTACGGTTCTTCGGCTCTTTGGCCCTCGTGCAATTTGCCGTGGCTTCCTGCTTGGGCGGCTTCTTCCTGCTGCACTTTCTCAAGACGGGCCGCTTCTCGCCGCACCTGTGGGCCGGATTGACCGCCGGATTCCTGTTCATTATGGGCGCGCTGACTTCCCTGACGGGAGTCTTGGCCGACATGCTGGACCGCGTCCGCCTCAATCAGGAGCAGCTTCTGTTCCATGAGCGGCTGCGGCGGTACGAGATACGAAAGGTTGAGTCCGGCCGTTCAAGCCAAGCGGCCCGTCATTACGGCGCGGGGCCTGCCCAACAGGGGTCGTCCGTTTCGGGTCGAGCTGCCTCTCTTTGAAACAACTATGGGCACCCATCAGACGCTAACAACCCCAATGGAGTCTACGTTGAAACCGCCTGGCGGCCACGCCGAGGGTGGTTGGAAACAATGCCTGATTCTCATCGTGGTATTGGCCTCGTTGTACGCCGGGCTGCAGAACGGACAGTGGGCGCCCGTCTCCGACGCCGATCTGTACGCGGCGATCGCGCGCAGTATCTACACCGGGCACGGATTCACCTTTAACGGGGCACCGGTCGGGAGGGTCCCACCGGGTTGGCCCCTCTTCCTTGCCGGGGCCATGTCGATCTCGACCTCGTACTGGTTCCTCAATCTTGCGCAGATGTCGCTCTTTCTGGGTACGGCGGCCCTGTACTACTACATTGTGCGGCGTTTCACATCTCCGTCGCGGGCGTTTGTGATCGTCTTTGTCGTTGGCATTCTGTCGCGATTCTTCCATCTGACGTTCATGCTTCACTCGGAAGGCTTGTTTGGTTTGACGTCGGCCCTTGCGATTCTGCTGGCCCTCCAGGTCAGTGAGGGCCGCCCGGTCGGATGGCGCATTCCATTGCTGATCGTGCTATCTGCTGTCGCTGTCGCCGTCCGCTGGGCGGGCGTGCTCCTGCCTGTGGTTGTGGGCGGTGCTTTGCTGTCAGGTGGGGGTAAGATCAGCTTCAGGCTTCGCTGCGCGTCTTTCCTGGCTTTGATCCTCGTGGCGTTAGGCAGCTTCCTGCTGGTGCGACACGCGCTGAAACGCGCGTGGTTTGTTCCCTCGCCGCCCTCGGCAGCAGAGACCGTTGGCGTGCTCACCGAGGAGACCGGCGAAACAGAATACTTCGTTCCCATCCGTACGATCGGTTTGGGAGGGGGCGTCGATCGCTATGTCCGTAACGTGGCGCAGGCTGGCGGCTGGTTTAGCGGACTGCTTTTCGAGCCGGCCCAGTTGGGTCGTTCTTACCGACCGCTTGCCCTCGCGGTGGACGCGTTCGGATGGGTACTCATAGCACTCTTCATCGCCGGGTCACTGCCTCTGTGGCAGCAGCGCAGATGGTTACTGCTGGGCGTTCTGCTCTATTGCGGTGCACTATGTGCGCGGTGGCCGTATCCCGCTCCGCGATACCTGCTTTCCTTTGCCCCACTGCTGCTTCTGGGCGTCTGGCTTGGCATCGATCGTCTGGGTGCGGCGCAGGGCGCGCTGAGATGGCATAAAATCAGACGCGCGCTGGTTGTCGCCTTGTTTGCCGCGATCGTAGCGGTGAATCTTCCTATGTATTTGATCGATGCCTGGATGATCCACGCAGAAGACTTCTACGGCACCTACTACGCGGGTCAAAGCAAGCCCTTGATCGTCATAGCCGACTATTTACGTCAGCACAACGTGAGTGACGGCGAAGTCGGCGTGAGTCCGAGGTACGTCAACCTCAATATCGATCGAGGCAACACCTTTGGCCGGCGTGGCTTCTACTTCCTGATGAACAGAGTTTTTCGCCACGTTCCTGAAGGCGTATGCAGGGAACGGCCCAATGCCGCTCTCCTCGAATGGGCCAGCCGGTGGGGGGTTAAGTACTACGTCTACCGTCCTCCCACCGTGCCATGGCGCCTTTGGCATTTCCGCACCCCGTGGCTTCAGGAGAAGATGACGGGCGCGCCGGTGCCCCCCCCCACCGCCTATTTCGAGCTGTATGAATTGCGCGACGATGGCGCTGTCCAAGTCGAACTGCCCGCAGTAAACGCTCGGGTCGACCGGGTACCGGGGGTATAATGGCGGCCGCCGCGGATCGGCCGTGTGGCGGGCTGGTGACTATGCGAGTGCTCTTCGACATTACGCATCCCGCCCAGGTCCACTTCTTCAAGAACGTGATCCGTTTGCTTTGCGAAAAAGGCCATCAAGTCGTTATCACCACGCGGGAAAAGGATGTCGCCATCAGCCTCCTGAAGGCGCTCGGTATGGAACACCTTTGCCTCAGTCGGGGAGGTGCCGGGCTCGTGGGGCTGGCTGGCGAGCTGCTTCAGCGGTATGTGCGCGTCCTGGCGGTGGCCAGGTCTTTTCAGCCGGATGTCATGGTGGCGGAGGCCGGCGTGTCTATCGGCTTGGTGGGTCTGTTGCTCGGTGTCCCGCGCGTCGTGTTCGAGGCCTCCGAGCATGCCCGGCTTCAGCAGCTGTTGGGCTTGCCGTTCGCTACGTTGATTTTTACAGATATGACGTATCAAAAGCACTACGGGGTGCGGCACAGACGTTTCCGTGGCATCTGGGTGCACTCGCATCTGGCACCACAGTATTTTCAGCCCGACCCGGCCAGGCTCCGACGGGCGGGTGTGGCCCCCGACCAACCCTACATCGTTTTGCGCACTGTGGCGTGGTCGGCCGCTCACGACATCGGTCTGCCCGGGCTATCCCAGAAGGAACTGGAGGACGCGGTTGACAGGCTGTCAGCGTTCGGCCGGGTACTGATCAGTTCCGAGCGCTCCCTGCCAACCTCGTTACAACCGTTTGCCAACCCGCTTCCACCCGAAGATATGCACCATCTTTTGGCGATGGCGTCCTTGTACGTGGGAGAGGGCGGCACCATGGCCGCCGAGGCGGCAACGCTCGGCACGCCGTCGATCTACTGCAATCGCCTGCATACCGGCTACACGGTGGCCCTGGAAAAGCGATATCACCTTCTGCGCAGCGCGGGCAACCTGAGAGAAGGGGTCCGTATTGCCGAGGATCTGCTCAGACGACCCAACGTTCGGCAGGAGTGGCAAAAGCGGCGGCGTAAACTACTCGATGAAAGCGAGGATGTAGGGAAGTTTATGTTCGATCTGATCGAGCAGGCTGCGGCACGCCGTCACACCAGGTGAGGTGTACATGGCTAACGAGGTCAACAATCACCCGCCGGGAACCTCTTGGCGTATTGTGCGCCTTGCCATGGGACCGAACTGGCGCCGTGTACGTATCGTCGTCGGCGTATTGCTGGTGGCGCTGGTCCTTTACTTCGTGGGCCGCGTGTTGTTCGTACGCCTCCAGCAGATCTCCTGGGCGCAGGTGCATGTCCGCCCTCTGCCGGTGCTCTTGGCGATCGCGTGCTTTTGCCTCCACCGCATTCTGCACGGCGCTACGCTCGGCGCTTTGCTGCGCTCGTTTGGTAGCACCATCGGCTATTTCGACAGCATCGTGATTGCCCGCACGGCCTCGCTCGGGCGATACATCCCGGGCAAGCTGTTCAGTGCGAGCAGTGCCCTGCTCTTGCTGGCACGCTTCGGTGTGCGAATACCCACGGGACTGGCGTCCGTGTTTTTCTCCAGCTCGCTCACCATCCTGGTGGGCTTCATGATATCCGCCCCACTGATGCTGATGCCCGCGGTGCAGCGAGTCATGCCGTCACCCGGCCTGTGGTGCGCGGTCCTGGTACTGCTGGGCCTGGTTACGCTTCACCCTCGCGTCTTTCTCATGATCTGCAACAGATTGCTGAGGCGGCTTGGCAGACAGCCTATCACGGCCAAGCCTGCCCTCAAGCCCTTCGTGTCGGCAACGCTTCTGGTCTTCCTGCGATGCGCGTTGCTGGGCTTTGGCGTGTGGCTGAGTGTTGCGGCCTTAATGCCCCTCGGGTTGCACTTATACCCGCTCATGACTTCCACGGCCGTGTTGGCGTCCGTGGTCGGTTTCCTGGCGTTCTTCGCGCCGAGCGGTATCGGTGTCAGAGAGGGTATTTACATTCTGATTCTGGGGCCTACACTCGGCGCGACCGAAGCCGCTTTGGCTGCCGTGTTTCTGCGACTTATCGACGTGCTGACGGATATCGTAACCGGTGTAACAGCTATCCTGCTGCTCGGGTCTAGACTTGAAAGAATTGCTGCTGTGCGACCATCCGAGGCTCAGACTAACGAGTTGCCCGCCGGCGCGGTGCGCAGCGGCGCTGACCCTCTCTGAACGGAGAGGCCGAACGGAGTCATGGTGACTCAGCTAGGTAGTAGTCGACTCGTCCGCCGGGGGATCCTGGGAGCCAAAATGCGGCTGAACAGGCATCCGCGTCTGAAAACCGCTGTTTCCGAGGCACGCTTCAAGCTCTGGCAGGTGTGGGTCCGGCAACGAGGGTCGCACACCCATCCCGCGTTCGACGTCAATCGAACTTGCCTTGTCGATCCGGCGACCATTCGATACGCCCTCCCGGAGGACTGGACGGGCCTCGTGTCCAGGAAATACGCCAACCGAGGGAAGATAGCTGGCGGGACCTGGGATCTCCGCCGCGTCCGTTTCGAAGATACGGATATCTATAAGGCCTTTCATGCACACTTCGTTGAGGGGCAAGCATGGCGCGAAACTGACCTGTACCGCCGCGTCATGGGAGAGATCGGCCGAGGGCACGTCTTATACGGATGCAGGACGGCCCGCGATTACGACGCGAAGTGTGCCGCGCTCGACGCGATCTTTGAGGACATCAAGCACAATGGCTATCGTCCTCAGGTGGACATCGCCCGCGCAGAACACGACCCCTACAAGGGCGAGGATGAAATTTCGGTCTGCATCGACCGGCATGGCGAGTTTCTCTTCGAGGACGGCCGACACCGTCTGGCCATCGCGAAGATTCTGGGTGTCCGGCGCATCCCGGTTAAGATCACCGTAGCTCATAAGGCCTGGAATGATTTCCGCACGGAAGTGTTGGACTACGCCAGGACCCACGACGGACACGTCTATCAGCGCATCCCCCATCCGGACCTGTGTGAGGTGCCCTCTACATACGGCGACCGGCGATGGGACGTACTGCGGCAACATCTGCCCGTCCGTACCGGTGTCGTGCTGGACATCGGCGCCCATTGGGGTCGGTTCTGCCATCAGTTCGAAGACCTGGGCTTTGGCTGTCACGCCGTCGAAAGCAGCGTCCGAAACGCGTACTTTCTCGAGAAGTTGCGGCGGGCGGCCAACAAGCGGTTTTGTGTGCACTGTGTCAGCGTCTTCGACTACAACCAGCCAACCCGTTTCGATATAGTGTTGGCGCTCAGTATTTTCCACCATTTTATCAAGGAAAAGGGCTCGTTCGAGAAATGGCTGGCGTTCCTCGGACGTCTCGATATGGACGCGATGTTCTTTGAGCCGCATCTGCCCGAAGAACCGCAGATGGCGGGTGCTTATCGCAATCTCAACAACCAGGATTTCGTCAAGCTCATCATGGATAACTCATGCCTGACTCAGGCCGAGCACATCGGCGAGTCCGAAGATGGCCGGCGGCTCTACTTGCTTCAGCGAAAGTAGGTGGCCCTGCATGCGGGTTCGGCCGGCTTCGCCTTCACTGGAGCACCTCGCTCAACTGCTGGGCAGACCGTCACTTGGCTGACCATGGGCTCATCGTCCAGGTGAAACCCGCTCCTGCCCGCACAGAGGTCTCATGCCGCAAGTCCCTGCCAGACCCCGTCGAGCCGGGGACGTGGCGCAAGCGGGCTGCTATGATTGGCATTCTGAGCGAGCCTGGCCCAACCTGACACGGCCTGCGTGGGATCGATGCTCAAAGACATGGTACGACATGCCCCCAGAACGCCTTCTCCGATGATGCCCCGGGGCAACCGCCCCGTGTCGCCCCCTGACGGCGCCGGCCGCCTGACCGCTTTTCTGACGTTCGTCATGATTCTGATTCTTGCCGCGGCCGTCCGTGCTGCCCTCGTCGCGGGCGCCGTTTCCGTATCGCGCGATGCTGCGCGATACTACCTGCCCCAGGCCCTTGCCGTCCGCGAAGGCCTGTCGACCGAGGCATTCCATGCAGGCATACCTCCGCTCTATCCTTTACTCGCGGGGCTGTTGGCCAGAATGATCGGCGACGTCGAACTGGCGTGCCGATTCATCAGCGTTGCGGCAGGGCTGACAGCCGTGACGTTCCTCTTCATGCTAAGTCGGCGGCTGGGCGGCGACTGGGCGGCGGTCCTGTCGGCGGCCTTGCTCGCCTTCCACCCCTACCAATGCCGCTTCAGTGCCGAAGTCGGACCGGACATGTTGGCCGCAGCTTTGGTGATCACGGTTGCCTTGTGTCTGGTCGAATACCTGCGCCGTCCCAGGTGGCTGGCCGCCGCAGCAATCGGAGTGGCGCTCGCTCTGCTATCTCTGAGCCGGCCCGAGGCTTTCGCCTACGCCGTTCCTACTATGCTGATCATGGTGCTGTTCCCGCTGGCCGGACGATTCCGCTTTGAGCCCAGGCGCGTCCTGCACGTCGGCCTGCTGCTAGGCTTGCTGGTTCTGCTCTGTCTGCCCAGGCTGCTCTGGGTATACCAGCGAACACACACATGGGCTATTGACGTTCGGCAGATCGCTTGGCCGGCACGCTTGTGGCGCGCCGTGACCGACGGCACGTTCCAGTACGGTCAGATGGCGGTGTGGCAGCGCGAAGGTCTTGCGGGAGTCGGCGACTCGTTGGAATCGCTGGTTGCTTCATTAGGTCCGGTCGCTTTGGTGTTGGGGATCTTTGCGATATGGCGGCGAGCGGCTTGCGTGCGGTCGCGTCTCCTGTGGGTACCGGGGCTGCTCATCCTATTTGGCATACTGTTGGTCCTGGTGGGCAATCGCATCTCCAAACGATACCTGCTCGCGGCTGGCGCCCTCTGGCAACTCTGGGGCGGCGCGGGACTCACCGTACTGGTCGAGTTGGTGGTGTCCCGGGTTCGCTCGCCCCAGGCAAAAGCCCGGCGAGTTGTCCTGCCCTGTCTTGTCGCTGCCGGTCTGTGCGTCGCCCAACTCCCGTGGGCCCTCGTACCACTAAAAGCGTCCCGACGCAGCGAACGTGTCTTGGGTGAGTGGATACGTCAGAATCTGGGCGCGGGCCAACGAATTATGTCACGCGACCCCATTTCCACCTGGTACGCACAAGCATCGCAAGTGCGTTGGCTCAGTATGCGGTATCCAAAACGTTGGTCCAGGAAGCTCGTTACCTACGCCCGCGATCACGACGTGCGCCTGGTCGTTTTTGACGCTGATTTCAGCGACGCATACCCCGGAATATTCGCCGAAGTTACCGAAGGCGTTCCGCCTTATGGACCGATTCTCCACCAGGTTCAAGACAAACACGGGCCTCTGACTCTCGTACAGCTCCGGGCGCCGCCGGGCAAACGCTGATCGACCCTCGTTGCCCTCCAGTAGGGCGAACGGCGCTGTCGCCTGCTCGAAGGCCTTGACCGCCAGCGAGGTCACAGATACTGTCCGCCCGACGGCTTTGCGCGTCGCCACGAGTTCCGATGCCCGACGAATACACCGATCTGGCTGCAACCTACGACCTTACGCCTCCCTATCTCGATCGCACCGACTTGCAGTTCTACCTCGACTACGCTCGCCAAAGTCGCGGTCCGGTGCTCGAACTCGGCTGCGGAACCGGGCGAATCTGCGTTCCCATCGCCGCCGAGGGTATCGACGTCGTCGGGCTCGATCTGTCGCCGGCCATGCTGGCTATCTGCCGCCGGAAACTCGACGCCCAGCCCGACCGCACCCGCCGCCGCGTTCGGCTGCTCCGGGCCGACATGGCCGACTTCGTCCTGCGTCAACGCTTCGGCCTGATCGTCGTTCCCTTCCGCGCGTTCCAGCACCTGCTGGAGGCCGAGCAACAACTCGCCTGCCTGCGGTGCGTCCGCCGACACCTGCGGCCCGATGGCAGGTTCATCCTCGACGTGTTCGACCCCAACTACAGGATGCTCGCCGGCCCGTTCCCGTCCGAGCAGGTTACCGATTTTGACGTCACCTTCGGCGACGGCACGCGACTGATCCGCCGCTCGCGCATCCTCGGTCACGAGAAGTCGCGGCAACTGCAGCACGTGGAGTTCGAGTTCGAGCGCCACCTGCCCGACGGCTCGGTCCAGGCCAGCACCGCCGTCTTCTACATGCGATGTATCTTCAGACCCGAAGCCGAACATCTGCTGGCCCGTGCGGGGCTAAGCGTCGAGCACCTGTTCGGCGACTACCGGCGAACACCCTATCCTCCCGGCAACGACCTGATATTCGTCTGCCGGCGCGCCGGGAAACGACGCATCTGACCACACGCCCCCACCATATTGAGCCCCAACCACGGGCGCGGTAGTGTTCGTTGGTCGGAATCAGTCTTTGTTGCCGGGTGCCCATGAGCGATCAGCCCAACGAAGCCGCCGAGCGGCGCGTAGGCAAACCCATCCCGATTTTGCCCGCGACTTGGTTGATCCTTGTCGTGGCGGAGTTCTGCGTCGCTGCCTGGCGCGTGGGCACGAACCAGGGGTTCGCCGCTGCTGCCTTCCTGCCTTTGATCGGCCAGACCCGCCGGCGGGGCTTGTACTCGTATCTGTCCGAAGAAGGGCTCATCCAACTGGCGCGGACCTTCAATGCAGGCTACATCGTCACCGAGACTTCCGCCGAGCCGCTGTCCTTGCCCTTACTACACGAGAACAAGCGTGGTCGGCTCTATCAGCTCGAGAGCAGCGGACGACCCCAGGTTCAATCCGGCGCCAGTCGTTGACCGTGCAACGGTGACTCAATGCCAAGACTCGTCCTCAACGTGCTGTTCGGCCTTGCAGCCTGCGTTGGCGCGGTTGCCGGCTGCGCAGCCCCTGCCGTGGTGCCGCCCCTCGATGCGAGTTTGCCTGGGGGGCAGCAGTCGCTGACGGTTCACGCCGAAGCAGGCCGCCAACGCGGCGACATCATAGGTTCGACCGTTGCATTCGATCGCGGCGCCTGCCTGGTGGCGGGCCGCGGCGCGACGGCCGTCGCCATCGCCGACGCGCAGCGCATTGCGGCGCCCGTCGGCGTGGGCGCCAAGGCGTCGGCCGAACACGTCAGCGCCCGCTTTGACCTGTTTCTCCAGAGAAGCGAGCGACAGACGAACCAACTGAGCATTCCTGGCCCCGCTGGCTGCGCCTCCACGGCGCCTTGAGGCTGCCGCGCGTCGAACTGGGCGGCCCGCCCGGCCTGGCGATTCGTGATCCAAATAGCCTTTCGCAATGGTGACAGACCTTGGCTTCGGAGGCGACGGTCCAAACGTCGAAGGAAACGGGCCGCTTCCTCCAGCAGCTCGTCGATGTCCTCGCAGGCGTGATTGTAGGTAACGTTCTGATGCAGTTCACGCCAGACACACCGCTCGATTCGGTTGTCATCGGGACAGTACGGCGGCAGGAAGTGCAGCCGAATCCGTCGCCCCTGGTCGGCCAACCACGCCTGGACCCGACGGCTGCTGTGGATGCGGTAGTTGTCCAGGATGACGTGGATGAGCCTCTTGCCCGCGTACCGCTTCAGCAACGTCTCGAGCAACTTGATGAACAGGCCACTGTCCTTGCGCTCGCCTCGCACGTACGTCAACTGTCCGCTGGTGGCGTCCATCGCACCGGCCAGGTACCGCTTGACGTTCTGGCCCGGCGTCTCCACCCGCCGCTGTTGCCCCGGAAGCATCCAGTCCGGCCCGATCCGGGGGTTCAGGTCGATATCCGCTTCATCCTCCCACACCGCCGCCTGATCGTCGGGCAACGTGGTCACCAGCCGGCGAATCATCGAAAGACGCCGGTTCTTGGCCCTTCTCGACCATCCCAGCCGACCCAGTCGCGCGGCGCGGTCCAGCCAGTCCGCCGGCGGCTCGTCAAGCACGCCGTGTCCCCAATACAGCGCCGCCGGCGACGCCTCGCTAAGCCGTGTAATGCTCGCCAGGCTCTGCTCGACGGAGAACCCATCGCTGCCCGCCCAGCCGGGATGACTACCCCCGTTGAGCAAGTCGCCCGTGAACGCCGCCTGCCCGTCATCCAGGTCGATCAGGTAGCTCACACACCCCGGCGTGTGGCCCGGCGTGTGCAACGCCCGAACCGTCAGCCCGGCCGCCGTGAATACCTGACCGTCGCCGGGCACCACGTTGACATCCGTCGCCACGATGTGGTTCGGATACTCGTACCACATCTGCCGAGCGCCACGCCGCAGCACGTCGGCCGTGTAAGCTCCGGCCACCAGATCGATGCCGTGCTTGCCGAACAAGTACGCGCCATGGGCATGATCCACATGGCAGTGCGTCAGCAGCACGGCCTCGATGGTCTCAAGCGAACCGCCGGCCTGCACGATCCGCGTCATCAGTTCGTCATGCCAGTACGCCGACCCCGGATCGATCAGCAGCATCCCGGCCGGGCCACGGACCACGTGGCTCGTGCACTGCAACGGTCGGTCCAACTCGATCGAGCTGACATCTCTCATTTGACCTTCGCCCGACGACAATGCCGCGCTCCCTCGCGTGTGAGTCTAACGTACCGGCCCCGAAGCATCCAAGCGTTCCTTGCTGGATCCCTCGACGGCAGCGCCGCGGACCAGCGCCAGAACGCCCACAGACGCCCGCAATTGGCCGCTGAGGCGCGCCGTTGGCTGTGACCCGAGAGGGGGCAGGGCCGTGGTTCCGCCGGAGTCCTGGGAAACGGGGGGAGGTGGGGCCCCACAGGCGAATCAAACCCAACGGCATAATCCGATATGTGTAGACAGCATATGCGTCTGCTGCTGCTAGGTCGCCGTTCCGAGCCCCTACAGTCGAAATTCCCCAGCCACACAACGTTCAGTGTAATGGTACCCACACTGCTTCAGGCTGCAAGCGTATACTGGGCCTGATCCGCACTGGAGATCTCTAGGGTGAATTACCGAGTGAGCACCTATACGCGGTACTAGCCCAACAGGTAACACCGACTATTGGTTTGTGGCAGACTCAGCCCAGGTCGGCGCCAGCCGCTTCGGTGGCGTCAAGGCCCAGCGCAGAATCCCCAAGATGACGATGTAGCCGCCGAGTCCACATGCCAGACCGAGTATGCGTCGCGGCGTGAAGCCCATGGCGCCGATATACTGGATCACCCACCAGAATGGTACTGTAAAGACGCTGAGCACGCACAGGCACAACACGGCCGCGGGAAGTGCGAATGCGCAGTACCCCGCTCGACTGCGCCGGTCAGCCATCCATCGGGCGATCGCCACGCAGGGCAACGCGACGGCCGCGAACTGGGAGCTCAGGAAGAACCACTTGTGGAGTGATGGCTGGTCCAACGCGCCCCCGATGTGCGCATGGTCGAACGAGCTGGCAAAGAGTTGGCCGCTAAGGACATACAGAATCGGCCCGAGGAAGAACCACGCCAACGGGACCAGCACCAGCCCGATGTAAACGGCGGTTGCTAGTGCAGGCAGCCTGCGCTGCTCCGGAAGAGCTCCCATCTTGGGTACGCCCAGATAACCCAGCCACGGACCCAGCATCAGCAGCAACCCACCAGCGATCCAGATGGGCGGAAAGAACACAACGAACAGTTCTCTGAAGAACGACCCCTCAGCCAGCATCGTCACGATGGCTACCGCGACGAGACCGACCAGTCCACCGATGCCCTTCTTGCTGGCTCTAGGGCGATCGCCTTTATCGAGTTTTCGAGGATAGGTGGGCCAAGGCGTCAGCAGAAAAAGCAGCGCACATCCCAGCCACGTCCACAGGCTGAAAGAAAGGCCCACCAGCCCCGCTCTGTCCACGTAGGCATTACGCGAAAACTCTTCCAGTGCGAGACCGACAGTAAAGCCTGCCAGGAGCACAAACGGGAACCCGGCAAGAGCTGCTCTCGATAACGCCAGCACGGGCCGTACGGACTGGTCGTCACGGTCCGGTCGCGACGCAAACAGCAGCAGCGGCGCCGCCAGAGCGATCCCTAACGCTCTGGTTGGGGATGTCACCCATTTCTGCGTAGACTTGGCCATACGACGGAGCAGTAGCGCCCCCACCACAGCAGCCATCAACCACACAACCAGATCCGCCGCCACAACGTTAGCAAACGCATTGGGAAAGAATCCCATCTCGACGGGAAAAAACCATGCGCCGAGGATACCCAGCGCCACCGCAAACCCAAGCCGAACGCCTGGATTGGGAACATTCCACTCCGAGATCGAGTTGCCCTTCAGGTCCATCCTTTGCACCTTACTATAAGGATCGCGATGCACCCAAGAACGACACTCGATGGAACTGCACCATTGAGACACCGAGATTAACCGATCTACGCCCCAGATCAATCGAAGGTTCATCTTAGCCGATATTTCCCATATGACCTCCGCCTGACAGAAATGCCGGGTTCCTCTGGCGCCAGTATAGCGCCCCCTCCAAGGCATCCAGGCGTTTCTTGCTCGATCCCTTGACGAACGCCATGAAATCCGGGCAAGATCGCCAATCAAGGCGCCCGATGTGCCTCACTCTCCTTAGCGTAGCAGGAAAGCGAACCCGCGACATCATTTAGATGCGCGAAGCGTTAGCCGACGCCCTGTCAGATCAGCATCGGGGCGGGATGTCACAGCCGCCTCAGCCGCCTCAACCTGCGGTGCCGGGAGTCGACCGCGGCGATGGTAAAGGCCCCAACAGTCACCAACGCGCAGGCCGCAAGGATGCCCCACTCAAACCGGCTCAGGACCATGTGGCCAAGCCCGGCCGCCAGCAGCAGGCTTGCGGCCACCTGGATCCGACGAAGAGTTTCGACGCGTCCGGAATCCATGTTCCTTCCCTTGCTGTCTTCGCCCAATGACCTGGGTCGTCGTGTCGTCCAAGGGCCCCAGATGTGCCGCTAAAATCGAAAACGGAGAGGCCGGGATTCGAACCCGGGGAACGGAGTGATACCCCGTTCAACGGTTTAGCAAACCGTCGCTTTCAGCCACTCAGCCACCTCTCCAAAGCCTTGCCAAACCGCTGCGTCGGTTGCCAACGGTGTCGACGCTGTTGCGCCGACGCTCTCACTACAGAAGCATCGGCCAGATGCGCCGTGCTCATTAAGCCGATCGAACCACCGGGCAGGTCGTCAGCGCAGCTGCCCGAATGGATCGTGCAAGCGGCTGCGTGTATAGCACGATGGTATGGACGACTTGCTTCGCTGTCAAGAAGGTGGGCCGCCTCATGTCTGCAACGGCGAGACTGCACGGCGGGGCCTAAACGGCGAATATAGATGACGTTACGTCGCACCGCACAGACGCCAACGGCCAGCCGCCGGCGCCATAGCCGACGTTACGAGGCGTTTTCGGCGAAGTAACTTGCGACGTCGGCGGCCGACGGCTTGCGGGCGAGCAGATCGGACAGGTCGGTCGCGCCTTCGACGGCCTTCTGCACCGGCTGGGCGGCTGACATATCCCCCAGCAGGATCGCCCCGATCAGCCGCCCGTCGCGGAACACAAAGCGAAGGTACTTACCGTCGCTTTCCTGGTCGATCACGTCGGCGCCGTCGTCCGGGGCGAACTGACCGATGCTGAACAGGTCGATACCCAGCACCTTGAGGATGTTGGAGGGAGGGATGCCGCCGAACTCGGCCTGGCCGCCGGCAGCGTTGGTTCCCGCGATGTTGCCCTGAAACTGGGCCGGAGCCCACAGCCCGTACACCGTCTTGCGATGCTCAGCCACGTCGCCCGCGGCCAGAATGTCGGGATGCGAGCTGACCAGATGATCGTCCACCACCACTCCCAGGTTGGTCTTGAGGCCCGCTTGTTTGGCCAAGGCGACATTGGAGCGAATCCCGGTGGCGACAATCACCACGTCGGCCGGCAGTTCCTTGCCGTCGGCCAGCCGCACGCCGCGGGCCTGTCGGTCGCCGGTGATCTGCTGCACGGTTGCCCGAGGGTACAGCTTGATGCCGCGGTCGGTGACGTAGTGGGCGAGGATGCGGCCGGCGTCGGCGTTAAGCTGGCGCGGCATGAGCCAGGCGTCGCCCTCGAGCAGCGACACAGCCGCACCGCGCCGCGTCAGCGCCCCAGCCGTTTCGAGCCCAAGGATGCCTCCGCCGATGCACACGCACGTCGCGCCGTCACCGGCCAGAGCGAGAATTCGTTGCGCATCTTCAAGCGTCCGCACGGTGGTCACATTCTGTTTGTCGGCGCCGGCGATGGGCGGCACGAACGGATCGGCACCCACCGTCAGCACCAGCTTGTCGAACGACTCGGTGCTGCCGTCGCTGAGTTCGACCGTCTTGGCGTCGGCGGCAATCAACCTGACCGCCACACCGCGCCGGAGCTGCACGTTCTGCTCTTCGTACCAACCGGCTGGATGCAGCGGCAAGTCGCCTTCGGTTACCTCGCCGGCCAGGTAACGCGTCAGATTCAGACGATAGTACGGAAGTTGCGGGTCGTGCGAGATCAGCACGACTTCCGTCGACGACGACGATGATCGGATCGATTCGACAGCCGACACGCCTGCAATGCCCGCGCCGACCACGAAGACCTTGCCCACCTGCGAGGCCGACGACGGCGCGGCAGCGGCCTGTTCCGTGTACGGCTCGAACTGCTCGCTGAAGGCACCGCACACCGGGCATCGCTCGGGTGGCTCGGACTCGCGGTGAATGTATCCACAAACCGCACATCGCCACGCGCGCACGGGCTGATCGCTCATTGTCTGCTCCCGTTGGCAGGTCCGGCGCCGCCTGCGAGAAACGGAACGCGGCTGGGCCTACTTGATCTCGCTAAACCGCTGCTTGGGCGCACCGCAGATGGGGCACTTGTCGGGTGCCTCACCCAAAACGGTGTGGCCGCAACCGCCGCACACGAAGATCGGCGTGGCATCCATGTCCTTGCCTGCCTTGACGGTCGCCAGCGCCTTGCCGTACAGGCCGTGGTGGACCTCCTCGACCGCCATGGCATAGCGGAACGTGAAGGCCGCCCGTTGCTCGCCCGCCTTCTCGGCCTCGGCCAGGAACCCTGGGTACATGTGCTGAAACTCGTGCCCCTCGCCCTCGATGGCCGTCTCCAGATTCTCTGCGGTGTCCTTGATCCCGCCCATCGCCCGAAGATGGTTGTGGGCGTGTACGGTCTCGGCCGCAGCGGCTGCGCGAAACAGCTTGGCCACCTGCGGGTAGCCGTCAGCCGCCGCCTTCTCGGCAAAGGCCAGATACAGTCGATTCGCCTGGCTTTCGCCGGCAAACGCCTCTTGCAGGTTTTCTTTCGTCGCCATGTCTGAAAACTCCTTTCGCAACACTCGCGCCCAAAGCCGCTGACCGGCGCTGTCATAACCCAAACTAACATACAGCGCGATCCGTGCCCGAATCCGCTCGATGATTGGACCCCTCAACCGCGCCGATGTCAACCGGACCCGTGGTCCGATCGACACGCCCCCACCACGGGTCGATAATCCTTAGCTTACGTCAGGAAAGATTGCGAATTGCCGACAGATTGCCCGTCCGCGCCGCTTCCAGCACCGGACCCATGTAGTCGTCCACCTGATCGGTCGACAGCGGCACGGGCATGTTCTTCAGTTTCATGGCGAGTTGCGGGTCCTTCGCGGCCGTCAACGCGCGCTCGACGTGGCCCGGCTCGAAGCCCGGTACCTCAGCCAGCGTGGCAGGAAACCCAATGCGCCTCGACAGCGCCAGCATGCCCTCGGCCACCGCCAGGCCCATGTCGCGCCCGCACAGGCGATCGAACTGCACGTCGATCAAGCCGTGCCGCTGATAGACCTCACCCAGTGCGCGGAGCTGCCGCTCGATAGCCGGCGCGAAGAACACCGTGTAATACGGGTTCATCAGCGCGCATGCGCGCCCGTGCGAGAGGATGTCGACCAGGGAGAAGCTCGTCAGGTGCGCCCCGTTCGTGCCGCCGATCATGATCGCCAACCCGCCCAGGTCGGTGCCCAGGCCAAGCGCCTCACGTGCCGCCGGGTCGCCGGGTGATTCGAGCGCCGCAGCCAGACTGCCGACGATCAGGTCCACGCCAAGCCTGGCGATCAGTTCGGCTCGCTCGAGCTGCTCGCCCTGCGCGCCGTAGTACACCTCGATCATGTGGGCCACGCCGTCGAGCGCGCCGTCGGCGATCAGATCGGCCGGGGCGGTCTGCGTGAGCTCGTAGTCAAAGACCGCACGCGGCGGCACAATCGCGTCGTCGACGATGAGCTTCTTTTGGGCGCTGCCCAGATCGGTGATGTTTGCGTACTTGGTCAGATGGGCCGCACTGCCCGACGCGGTTTGAACCGCCACCAACACCGGCAGTGTCTGGCCCTTGGCGGTAAGCGCTTCGGTGACCTTGCCCACGCCGAAGTACGCATCGATGTTGCGCGGGTCGTCCTCCAGCGTGGCCAGGACGGCAGCGGCTTTGGCGGCGTCGATGGTCGAGCCCCCACCGATCGCCACCACTGCTTCGGCGGCGGATGCCCGCACGGCCTCAGCCATGCGATACAGATCTTCGCGCGGAGCGTTGGGCCGGGCACCTCGCTCGCGGGCCACGACGGTGACACCGGCTGCGACCAGTGACTTTTCGACCGCCTCGACTGTTGCTGTCAGCCACGGCGACGTGTTGGCCAGGATGATTGCCCGACGGGTCACCTGCCCCGCCAGTTCGCCGGTCCGACGCAAGCAGCCCCACCCGAACGCGTAAGACGAGCCGTTCCACGCCGCGATCAAACGCCTGGCCGCATCCTTGGTGCTGCCCTCGTCTGATCCGCTCACCGCGACGGCCTCACCTGTCTCGATTGCGAAAGCGACTCGACCGTCTTGCGGTCCAGCCCTTTGATCATCGCCACCAACAGCTTCAGGGCGTTGTCGTAGTCGTCGCTGTGGACGATCCCTGCCTGACTGTGGATGTAGCGTGTGGCTACACCGATGTACAGGCACGGCACACCCGAGAACTGCATGTGAATCCGTGCGCCGTCGGTCGCCCCGCGCTCCAGGATCGAGAACTGATGGGGGATCTTGTGCTTCTCGGCGAGGTCGATAGCCATGTCCAGTAGCCGGCGGTTGGGGATCATGCCCCCGTCCAGCACGCACAACTGCGGGCCCTTGCCCAGTGTGCCCTCGCCGTAGGCCCGCCCGCAACCCGGCACGTCGGTAGCGATGCCCACATCGAGCACCAGGGACACGTCGGGCTCGATGGTGTAGGCGGCGGTCTGGGCGCCTCGGCAGCCCACCTCTTCCTGCACCGTGCCCACCGAGTAGACCGTATTGGGGTGTTTCGCTCGCCCGAGCTTCCGCAACACGTCGATCGCCAGCGCCACCCCCAGCCGATCGTCCCACGCCTTGGCCAGCAGCATCTTGGGGTTGGCCATCGGTGTGAAATCGAATACGCACGTCACTACGTCGCCCACGCGCACGCCGAACTTGCCCTCCGCCTCAGAGCGGTTCTTCGCCCCGATGTCGATGAACATGTCCTCGCGCTTGACCACCTTGTCGCGCTCGTCGGGCTTGAGGATGTGAGGCGGCTTGCTGCCGATCACTCCCGGCCACGCGCCTTTTCGCGTGTGCACCAGCACCTGTTGGCTCAACAGCACCTGATCGAACCAGCCGCCCAGCGGCGAGAACTTCAGAAAGCCCTCGTCGTCCACCATGCGAACGACAAAGCCGATCTCGTCCATGTGGCCGGGCACCATCACCTTCGGACCGGCCGCACCCTCCTTGCAGCACATCACGCTGCCCAGCTTGTCGCTGGAGATGCGCCCGTATGCCTTCGCCTCACGACGGAAGATCTCGGCGATCGTGCCCTCCATACCGGGCGCGCCGTGGGCCTCGGTCAGCTCTTTGCACAAATCCAGTGAGTACTTGTCCACGGCTTGTCCTCCTTGCACGATGCCGGCAACCGCACAGGCTGCCGGCTAGATCGCCACATCCAGGCTCTTGCCGGCCTTGGCCGAGTCCACCGCCGCCTGGATGACCTTCATCACCCGCAGCGCATGTTCGGCTGTGATGATCAGGGCCTTGCCCTCGCGGATATGTTCGGCCAGATTCTCGTGCAGGTTTGCTTCCTCGACCGCCTTCGACCGCTTCAGCTCGTACCCGTCGCCGCAGACCACAATCTGCCGCGACTTGCCGTCGCCCACCGGACCGTGCAGCGTCGCCTCGGTGCCCAGCACCAGCCACTTGTCGGGCAAGCCGTAGTAGGCGATGTCGGCCTTGCCCGTCGTCGCCCGCGTGCCGTTGTCGAAGATCATGTCGATGCGGAACAAATCATCCGCGTCGCCCCACTTGAGGTGCCGCACGTCGCCGAAGACCTGCACCACCTTCCGTCCGGCCATCAGGTCGAGCACCTGCTCGTTCCAGTGCGGACCGAAGTCCAGCAGCGTCCCGCCGCCGGCTGCGGCGGTTACGCGCCACTTCTGGTTGTAGTCGGGCGTACCGAACCCCACCGCCGGCGCCGCGCCGAACGTGCGGTTCTCGATCGTCACCAACTCGCCCAACAGGCCGTCACGCACCGCCGCCTTGACCATGCGGTAATCTTCGTCGAAGTGCCGGTTATGGTAGACGCTCAGCACCACCTTGTTGGCCCGTGCCGCCGCAGCCATCTCCTCGGCCTCGGCCGCCCTCGGGGCTATGGGCTTTTCGATCAGCATGTGCTTGCCGGCCGCAGCCACTTTCAGCGCGTCGGCATGATGCTGCGACGAGTGCGTGCAGATGACCACCAGCTCGATGTCCCACCCGAGAAACGCATCTATGCTCGCCGTTGCCTTCAGTCCCTGCGCTTCGGCCGCCTTGCGGCGCGACTCGGTGATATCGCATACCCCCACTACCTCGTAGCGCGCCGATTCCTTCATCGCCGGCCAATGGCAAATCTCCGCCATCCGCCCGTATCCGATAATGCCCGCCTTGATCGGTTTCATGTTTGCTCCCGCTTCTATTGGCTCAGCCAGCCAGACCCCGACCTTCCGCCGCCCACAGCATGCCACGCGTAATGATCGTCAGCGCCTCGGGCACATCCAGATCACTGGCTACGTGCCCCAGCGACGAGTAGAACACACGCCCCTTCTCGAACATCCGCTTCCACGCCACCGGCATCGTGCAGCCGTTGCACTCGAAGGTGGTGGTGGCCAGCACGTGATTCGACGGGTCCACGTGCATGTAGTACTGCTCGCTGCGCATCTCGAAGTGGTCGAGCCCGGCCGTTACCGGGTCGGCGTGATCGACGATGTGCACGCGATAGTCGATGACCCCGCCCGGATGGGCCACCCACTGCCCGCCCACCATGAACTGGTAGTCCACCGCCTGGCGGAACGAATCGCCCAATCCCCCGTGCACGCCCGCCAGCCCAACGCCCTGTCGCACCGCGCCGCACAAGCCGGCAAGCTGCTCATTCTCGATCGACCCCATGGTCCACTCCGGCACGATCAGGTCGAGCGCCAGGAGCTTTTTCAGGTCGCTAAATGAGTCGAGCGTGTCGGAAAGCTCAACATCAAAATTGTGCTCGCGGAGCTTGCCGGCCAGGATGTGGGCCACCTTGTCCGGCTCGTGCCCCTCCCAGCCCCCGTAAACGATCAGCGCCTTCATGATTAATTACCTCTTCTATATCGAAGCCGCCAGCCCAGTGCCGGCGGCCGGCCAAGTATGCCCCACGCGCAGCAAACCGTCAACGCCGCCCCGTACCAGACACACACGATGGGGCGCCCAGCAGGTGGCCGCCCCTCTCTGAGGACGGTGGACGGACTACCGCTCGTTGATCACCTCGGAGATCGCCAGCATGTTCTGCTGCCAGCGGTCCGGCGGGATGTCTTCCGTGATGCCGATGATCAGGCGGTTCGTCCCCGCCGCCTCGTCCAGAATCTGCCGGGTGGTCTGCTTGATCTTCTCGATGCTTGCCAGATGCACCGACGAAGGGAAGTTGATCCACAGCACCTTGTCGGGCCAGGCCTCCAGGGCGTCGGCCACGCTCATGTCGGTATCCGGGGCGGGGGTGAACGCCTCGATGTAATCCAGCTTCGATCGCGCCAGCAGGTGGGCCCACGGACGATTGTTCCCGTCCATGTGCGAGCCCAGCAACTTGCCTTTCGCGCGAAAGAACTCCGCACACTCCTCGTAAAGCGGCACGCAAAACTGCTCGTAGCGCTCGACGCCCATCACCTCGGGCACCTCGTTGCCGCCGTAGTTGGCGTGCGTGATCGGCGAGTCGGCCAGCAGCGGGTAGCGCTCGCGCCGCTTGTTCCGCATGACCTGCTCGAGCGCCAGAATCTCGTCGCGCCGTTCCGCCCACTCGACCGCGAACGTCTCGACGCCCATCCAGTGAATCATGATCTCGTGCAGCGGCGCCGATCCCACGCCGCCGCGCAGAATCACGTCGTCGCCCATCCAACGCTCGGCTTCGACATACGCCTCATAGTTGGGCTCATACCGCTCGTCTTCGATCATGAAGCGCAACACCTTATAGTCCTCGGGCCGCTTGAACAGATGCTCCAACGTCCAACTGGTGAACTCCGCCGGCTCGGACAAGGCCCACACCTCGCCCACGGACGTGCGGATCACCGTTCGCACCCGCGGTCGGCCCTTCTCGGTGTAATGATGCGCTTCAATCGTGCAATTCGGCGTCTCGGTGAGCACCGCGGGGATCTTGCGGTTCACGATGCACATGCCCTCTTCGCGAAGGCGCCGCTCGACCGCACACTGGGGAATCTTGTACTCGTAGATCGTGAAGGGGACCTTATCGACCGCCTCGCCCCGAAGCACTGCCAGAACACGCTCTCTCGGTGTCACGTTTTCTCCTTCCGTCAGTCACTGCCGCATTCAGCATAACCCCCCGTCGTCGCACCGCAATATCCGCACTCTCCGACAGCAAACAGGAACACGCTTGAATACCCCGGCGTATTCGGTATCCTCTGTGCCCGCGGACAATGGGCCGCTTCGTCCTGCCAGAGCCTGGTGGCGCCGGTCTTTATACCGGTCGCTCGTCTTAAGGAGTGCTTGAATGAGAAACACAGGCGCAATTGTGGCGTGCTCTTTGGTCTCAGTGTCGCTCACCGTCGCAGCACTTGCCGATGAGCCCTCGCCGTTCGACGTGCCGCGCATCGATAACGTCATCATCGACGGCCGCTTTGATGACTGGGGCGATGGTGGCTTCCACGTGGCCATGCTCACCAGCGTCGACGGCCGCGCACTGCCCAAGACCGACCTGGACGTCACCTTCCGCCTCGGCTGGAACAGCGACGGGCTGTTGGTCGCCCTGACCGTCCGCGATGACGTGCACTTCGAACACGCCTCACAAGAGGATCTCTGGCGGCTGGACTCGATCGAGATGTTCCTCGCCTCCGAACGAGGCGCCGAGGACTTCGTCCAGGCCGTGGTCGCGCCCGGCATGGATCTCAAGCATCCCGAGCTTCGCCACAGTCTCATCGGATACGGGCGCCTTGCCGGTTCCGACGAACTCAGCTTCACGGTGGCGCGAGCAAAGACTCCCACTGGTTACCTGCTCGAAGCCCTACTACCGTGGAGCAACATCGCCGTGCAGGCGGCGCTGGGTCGCGTGGTGGGATTTCAACTGTGGATCACCGATGCCGACGGCGTCGCCCAGAACTTCGTCGCTACGTGGTATCCCGGCGAGGAAACCGGCAAGGATTCTACGCAACTGCACCGGCTGCGATTGGCCTCAGACGCAAGCCCAACCGCCTCGGTGATCCGCGTCTACGGCGGTTACGACCTCGACCGCATGCGGACCGACATCACCGTCGTCGCTTCCGACGACCAGGCCGGCAAGACCGTCGCAATCCTCGAAGGCGAAAAGACCGTCGCCCGCAGCCGACTTGAGCCGGACGAATCGGGGCGCGTGATGGCCCGCTTCCGCCTTCCCCCGCCGATCGGCAAGCCATCCGGTCAGTACACCGTCGTGATCGACGAGAAGACGGTCGAGACCGTTAACCTGCCGAACTTCGACCGCCAGCGTGCCGAAGCGTTCCTGTTCGCCGCCCCGACCGCGCGGCCGGCGGTGTTCAGCGGCGAGCTGCCCGAGGTACGGTTCGAGCGACCGCTGTGGATCGAGGCCCTGATTGGGCCCTATCAGATCAAGACAACCTACTATGACAGCGAGCACAACGTCGTCACAGGCGCCCAAAAGCCCGGTCGCTATGCCGCTGTCTCCGAGATCGTCACCGAGAGCGGCCAAACCTACCGCCGATTCCTGACGCTGTACGGCCTTCCTGCGCCCCTGGGGTGGTCCGGGCGCGTCCTCGACGCGCCGCTTGCACTCGGCCTCACTCTCGGCATCGACGCCACAGTCGCCGCTGCTTACCCGGGCGCCGTGGCTGACGTCGTTAACGACCAACTCCGTGAGAGCCTCAACCGATCGACCGGCGTCGCCGTGCTGCTGGCCGGACTGCAGCAACGCGCACCCGCCGATCAGATCGACGAGTTCTACACGCGGCCCGAACAACGCGACCGCCAGTGGTGGGTCGGCCTGAAACGCAAGCTCTACGGCTGGGACAAGCAGTTCGCCACGCCGTTCGTCTGCCCGCGTCCGATCGAGGGTGAGCCCGTGCCGATTGTCCGCGACGGCACACTCCACCAGGCAGGCATGCACCCCGACGCTGCGGCCAAGATCGACGCCGTACTGACCGAATGGGCCGCCGACACGGACGAAGCGTTCGCGGTTTGTGTCGTGCGCCATGGTGTGATCGTGCTGCACAAGGCCTACGGCACGCGGGACGGCAAGCCCATGACCGTCACTACCAAGAGCTGGATGGCCTCACTGACGAAGATGATTTCCGGCACGCTCGTGATGATGCTGGTCGATCAGGGTCTGATTGATCTGGACGATCGGGCCGATAAGTACCTGCCCCCGCTTCGGGGCCGCGAGGGCAACCAGCCGCTCACCATTCGCCACCTCTACACCCACACCAACGGCATGGCCTGGCACTGGGGCCGGGATGTCAACGACATGGAAGAGCGCATCGCCAGCCTGCTGCCCTTCTACGAGATCGGCAACCGCTACGCGTACAACGGCACGGGCATGGAATTGGCCTGCAAGATCCTCGAAGGCATCAGCGGCGAGTCGCTGCCCAACTTCTACCGCAACCACCTGCTTGGCCCTCTGGGATGCGAGCACACCGACGTAGCCGGTGCGTCGGCCGACGCCGCCAGCGTACCGCTCGATATGGCCAGGATCGGCCAGATGCTGCTGAACAGAGGCGCCTACGGCGACATGCGATTCATGCGCCCGGAGACGTTCGAGAAGATGCTGCCCCAGCGCCTGACCAAGGTGCTCGGCCCCGACACCGAAGACGTGTATGGCATCGGCACCAGCTTCTTCAAGGATGAGGGGCTGGGCAAGGGCACCTTCGCCCACGGCGCCGCCTCGGCCGCCATCATGCGCATCGATCCGGAGAACGACCTGGTCGTCGTCATGACGCGCAACGCCGGGGGCCAAAACTTTGACAAGTATCGCCCGCGATTCATCAACGCGGTCGTGCAAGGTGTCGCGCGCTGAATGGGCGGGCCGGCTCGACATCTCGAAGGCCAGTGCTGGCTGCCGGTTTTCGGTTACCCATTGCGCAAATAGGTCTGTCTTAGTCGTCTCAATCGCTCGTCGGAGAAGAAAACGCAATCGTCCTGCCGGGCGGAGCCTTCGGCGACGTCTTTGGCCAAGGTCTCGCAGGTGGGCGCTCCGCACAAGCCGCAGTCGAGGCCCGGCAAGGCCCTCGTGACGGCCTCCCCCGATTTCATCCTTTGCACGCGCTGCTTCAGGTCGCCGGGCTCCGGCTGGGTGTTGCGCGGTGTGATCCGCCCCTTCAGAGCAAAATCGGCTCTTCGGTACCGCTGCTCGGCCTCCGCTTCCAGCATTGGGTTTGTATCAGGGAGTTCGGCCAGCAGGCGATGTATCTTGCTGAGGGTGACATAGATATTGTCCACCGTCAGGTTGCCGCCGATGCATCCACCCCAACAGGCGTAGCATTCCAGATATTCTATGTTGCGCAATTTCCCTTTCTCGATGTCGTCGAAAACTTGAATCACGTTCGCCAGGCCGGTGACAGACATGTAGCGATGACGGGAGAGACGGCGGCCTTGCCCCACACCCATCGGCCAGCGGAGCATGTCAGCGCTCCAGAGGAGATCCTTCCAGGAACGGGACGTTTTTGCATGCTTCAGCAGGCGCGTCGCGGAAAGGATGTCGTTATACACGTCTGAAATACCCAGCGCGCCCTCCAGGTTGCTCTTGGCATCTTCGGCGGGCGCAAGAATGGAGATCGTCTTTGCCTGGCACGGCGTTATATAGATGGCGGCTATATCATCGCGGTCGATCCCGAGCTGCTCAGAGTATTTCCGCTTCAGTTCCTGGCCGGCAAGCTCGCGAGGGGGTTGAATACGGATAAGCTGGTCCACCATATTCGGGTACAACACCTGCACAAGCCGCACGATTACGGGGCAGGAAACGGACAGCAACGGATGCGGGCCCTTCCATGTCTCGACATACTCGGCGATGGCGCGGTTGACGACCGCCAGTTCCACCGCGAAGTTCCACACTGCATCAAAACCAAGGCTCTGGAGCCCCGCCACGACATGTGCAGGCGACACCCCTAAGGGGAACTGGCCAAAGAGCACAGGCGACGGCACCGCCACCTTGAACCTGAACTTGCCGATCTCTGCGAAAGATCGGGTGGTCGCTTGTATGGCACCGCTGCCACACGCCTTGAGACATGACCCGCAGTCGATACAAAGCCGGGGCAGAAGCTCGGCCTTGCCGTATTTGACGCGAATGGCTTGTGTCGGGCAGGAGCGCATACAAGCTAGACAGCCCCTGCATTGCTGCTGGTCGATCTTGAAGCCGTGCGTCGACTCAGGCATTGGAGTCAAGCCTTACAGTCGCGAAAACCGTGGTGCCGACACCCACCTCGGACACCAGACGAAACTCATCTGCATTCTTGCGGATATTGGGCAGGCCCATCCCAAAGCCGAACCCCATCTCACGCATCTCATCCGTCGCGGTCGAGAATCCTTCGGTAAGGGCCAGTTCGATGTCCTCTATGCCCGGGCCCTCATCCGCGATCTCCAGCTTGATCTCTTCCTCGGTGAGAGCGAGTGTAACCGTCCCCTCGAAGGCGTACATCACGACGTTCATTTCGGCCTCGAATGCGACAATCACGGAGCGATGGACAAGACTCGGGTCAAGGCCCAGGTCCCTGAGGACCTGCTTTATTTCGGCGGCCTTTTCGCCGGCCTTGTCGAAATCGCCGCCGTGAACCCGGTATGTTTTCCTCAGCAGCTCCTGAGCCACAGCTAGATCCCAGCCTTTAGCCCGGCCGCATGCAGGATCCCACAAGTATCGAACATCCCGAGCCTGGTCGTAAGCACGGGAAGGTTGTGTTGTCGGGCAAGGTCAATCGCCTTCTGATCGGGACGCTTGCCCCGAACGTAGATTACCGCGCGAACGTTCACGATATCGGCAATTCGAATGGACTGGATGTGCGTGAGGCCGGTGATCATCAAGGCACCAGGATGAGCAAACGCCAGAATCTCGCTCATCCCATCGGAGGCGACGACGGTTTCCACCTCCATCGACAGACTGTCCTCGCCCACCAAGACCTCGCACTGGAGTATGTCCCTGATCGCAGAAAGCCTCATCACCGTGTCTCCGGAAGGCGAATCCCGGTCCACTCCTGCCGAGTTCGACCGCACGGGCTCCTCAAACCTTGAGACCGAGCACTAGTTCTCCTTCGAGAGGTGCGCATGGATATCCCTTGCCGCTTTTCTGGCTGCGCCCATCGCGCTAATGACGGTCGCTGCCCCGGTGACGACGTCGCCGCCGGCCCATACGGCGGCACGCGAAGTCCGACCCGTCTCATCGTCGGCCACGATGTTTCCCCTTCGACCGACCTCCAGACCAGGCGTGGTGATCGGGATGAGCGGGTTCGGGCTGTTCCCGATGGCACAGACGGTGGCGTCAATCCTCATGCTGAACTCAGATCCCTCGATCGGCACGGGGCGGCGTCTACCCGAATCGTCCGGTTCGCCGAGTTCCATTTTCAGACATTCCATTCCTTTGAGCCAGCCGTGTTCATCGCCGATGAACCTCACCGGTAGGGTCAAGAAGTCGAAGATGACACCTTCCTCCTCCGCGTTTTCCACCTCTTCCAGTCTGGCGGGAAGCTCCTTGCGGCTTCGGCGGTACACGATGTGAACCTCGTCCGCCCCGAGCCTCAAAGAGGTTCGGGCAGCGTCCATGGCCACGTTCCCGCCGCCGATGACGGCAACTCGTGACGGTCGCTTCATCGGTGTGTCGTATTCGGGGAACCGAAAACCCTTCATCAGATTGCAGCGGGTCAGGTACTCGTTGGCGGAGTACACGCCGTTGAGGCCCTCGCCGGGTATGTCCAGAAACCACGGCAGACCCGCGCCCGCGCCGACGAAGATGGCGTCGAACTCCTCCAGGAGCTTGTCCAGGGTCTTCGTTTTGCCCACGATATAGTCTGTACGCAGCTCTACCCCGAGCCCCCTGACATACTCAACTTCTCGGTTGACGATGGCCTTCGGAAGACGGAATTCGGGTATGCCGTAGGTGAGGACTCCTCCTGCTTCGTGCAAGGCCTCATATATTACGGCTTCGTGGCCGAGCAGGGCCAGATCGCTCGCGACAGTTATCCCGGCCGGCCCCGCTCCAACAACGGCAACCTTCCTGCCCGTCGGTGGAGCCTTGGCGGGTGTTTCCACACGCCCGCTGGCCGCCTCCCAGTCGGCCAGGAACCGCTCCAGTCGCCCGATACTCACGGGATCGCCCTTTTTGCCCAGCACGCATACTTTCTCGCACTGGTCCTCTTGCGGGCACACGCGTCCGCAGACGGCGGGAAGTGCATTCGCCTCCTTGATCCGTTTGATACCCGCGGCAAACCTACCCTCGACGATGCACCCGACGAAGCCGGGGATGTCGATGCCTACCGGACAGCCTTCCACGCAGAGCGGTTTCTTGCAGCCCAGGCAGCGAGCGGCTTCCTGCCGGGCTAGTTCCTCGGTGTAGCCAAGGGCGACTTCGTCAAAGTTCTTGACGCGCTCGAATGGCACCTGCTTCGGCATGGGCCACCGCTTGTAGTCTATCTTCTTGGCCACCGCGCGCTGTCTCCGTGCTTAGAAGTGCGACGCACAACCGCTCCTGCGGAGCGGACTGACCTCTTCAGGGTTGTACGTCTGTCGCCTTTGCAGGAACTCATCCCAGTCGACTTCGTGCCCGTCGAAGTCCGGCCCGTCGACACATGCAAACTTCATCTTCCCGCCCACGGTCACGCGGCACACGCCGCACATCCCCGTGCCGTCTATCATGATGGGGTTCATGCTGACGATGGTCTTTATGCCCATCGGCTTGGTGATTTCCGATGCCCTTCTCATCAGAAAGGTACAGCCGTTGACGATGATGTGATCCGGTCTGATCTTCTCCAGAGTCAGAATCTCATCGAGGCGGCTGATATGGCCCTTATAGCCGGCCGTACCATCACGTGTGACCGCGATGACGCGGTCGGACACCTGCTCGAACCTGTTCTGCCAGTAAAGAAGAAATGAACTGCGAGCCTCGATGAGCGTGTAGACCTTGTTCCCCGCTTCCTTCAGGGCGCGAACGATGGGGTAGATGCTTCCAATACCATAGCACCCGCCGATGCACAGCACCGTGCCGAAATCACCGATCTGGGTTTCTTTCCCCAACGGTCCGGCATATGTGGGGATCGTGTCGCCTGACTTGAGGCGCGCAAGTCTTGCCGTCGATGCTCCCACCTGCACGAAGATGGAGGTCACCGTGTTGGCCTTGCGGTCCCAGTCGGCCACCGAAAGTGGGATGCGCTCGCCGACCTCGTCCGCCCTCAGGATGACGAAGTTGCCCGGCTGCACCGCCTGGGCAACCACCGGCGCCTCGACCGTGAGTTCATGGAGATTCGGCACGATCATTCGCCGCTCGACGATTCGATACATCCTGTCCTCCGCGCGCGCTACCCTTTGGCGATTCCAGCCTTTCGAGCCGGAGTCTTCCTCCCTCGTCTCGTCGCAGCCAAACCAGGCTTTCGCACACTCACTCTTACAGGGCTTCGCCTCATGCGGTACAGCGGCTCGAAGTTCGCGCGGTGGCGGAGGCCGCCGTAACTGCTTGGGCGAAAGAAATACACCGTCCCTTCGGGGCATTCCTCGTCGGCCTTCACCGATGCGGTGACCTCAAGTTTGCCCATGGCAATCGTGATACTCTCTCCCGGCTTGACGCGGAGCTTCCTCAAGTCTGCCGGGTTCAGCCGAAAGCCTTCCTCAAGGGCAAGTTCTTCGAGACCTTCGACCTTCGAACCTAAATCGGTGCCGCGGTGAGCAAACCCGGCAGGTTGGGCGACCAGGAGATACGAGCCCGTCCCTCTGGTTGCCGACCTGCGTCGTCTTACCGGCAGGTCGACCTTGGGCTGGAGCCTACGAGGCCTGCGGTCGGGCTTGGCGGGCATGTTGGGGATCTTCCGGGCGATTTCGCTCAGCACAGCTCGCGAGTCCTGGTAGTCGAATCCGGAGAATTTCAGTTTCCTGGCGAGTTGGCTGAATATGAACCAATCCGGCCGTACAGAACCCGTTACGGCCCCGTCCGGGCAGTCCTCGATCGCCACCAGTTGTTGCACGCGCCCCTCGATATTGACGAGCGTTCCGTCTGCCTCCGCGAAACTCGCTGCGGGCAGAAACGCATCGACCTCGAACGGCGGAGGGTAGATGCACTGCGCAACGACATAGTCGCAGTCGGGCCGCTGGAGGAAAGGCACCTCTCCCACGAGGTAGATCACCTTCGGCCTTGCGCGACCTTCAACAACGTCTGCAAGAGATAGGCCCTTGCCCGAAGCAGGCGCCACGCCGGGCAGAACTTCACCCATGGCCCCCAGCTCGAGCACCCCGCGCGAGTTCGTCCCGTGATAGAGTGGCATGATGGTCGTATTCTTGCCGTCGGCGAGTTTCAGAAGGCCTTCGATCAGTTCTGCGTTCGCCCGGTACTCGAAGACTGTCGGTGCGATGACGACGGCCAGGCTCTGCGCAGACTCGATCGCGCGAACGGCCCTCTCCATCACGCGCTTATCGACTCCGGCAACACCTTGGGCAGACTTGAACGCATCCCTCCCACGATCGAGACTGCGCGCGATAGCGTTAAGCACCTCGCCCTCGCTGCCCGGCGTGGGGCGCAGCCAGTGGTCGGTGTAGCGGGCGAGGTTCGACTCGCGAGGGTCGATCGTCACAAGCGTGGCCCCCGCTCGCAGCGAGCGTCTGATCTCGACGCCCACAACCGAAAAGTAAAAACGCGAGTCCAGGCCGATGGCAATGATCGAATCGGCTTCTCGTATTCCCTTCATCGAGATGGGAAGGGAAAACAGCTTGGCCCAAAGCCCAAGACCGCCCGGGAACGAATCTCGTGCGGTTGAATCGATGCTGTTTACGTTCAAGCAGGATCGCACAAATTTTTGCGCGGTATAGAGGCTCTCGTTAGTGAGATCGCCCGACACAACCATCAGGAAATCGGCCGGAGCCAGACCCTTGAGTTTGCCGGCGACCTCCTCCAGTGATTCCTTCCATCTGACTTCACGGAAATACTGGCCGCGTCTGAGGACAGGCTTCTTCGCCCGTCCGTGATGGTGTGTCATCTCGGGCATGCAGAAGCGGCCTCGCACGCAAAGCTGCCCATCATTGATCTCCGGATCGAGATCGGGTTCCACCTTCGAGAGACGGCCGTCTTTGTGATGGAGTTCCACTCGGCATCCCAAAGGGCAGAACGGACAGGTCGACACCTCAAAGCCGTCGAACTGCCCGTCCCATTTCGAGGCCTTCTCGGCGAGCGTCCCGGTCGGACATACCGATACGCAAGCGCCGCAGAACTCGCATCCCGCCTCGACGTGATTCCTCCCAAACGCCGGGCCAATCTGCACCTGCGGGCCGCGAAACTTGAAAGCGAGAACGCTCGTCCCGCGAACTTCCTGACACATCCTCACGCACCGGCCGCAGAGGATGCAGATGTTGTAGTCCCTGTCGAAAAACGGATCATCGTGTTCGGCCTCATACCCGCGATAGTGGATCGGGTAGTCGATTTCCGTGATCCCAAGTTTCTCGACGACCTGCTGAAGCTCGCACTGCCCATCGTTCGGGCATTGTCGGCAACCGGTTGTGACGCCGGCTTTCCTCACGGTGTACTGGTCGGCTCGACACCCGTCCTTTTCATCGCAAATCAGGCAACTTGCCGGATGCTCGCTCAGGATGAGCTGAAGGATTTCTCTTCGCATCTCCTGGAGGGCCACCGTATCGCTCAGAACCTTCATTCCCTCCTCGGCGACGGTACTGCATGCCAGTGGGTAGCCTCGCATGCCCTGAACCTCGACGACGCACATCCGGCATCCGCCAAAAGGCGAGAGGTCCTTGTGCGAGCAGAGCGAAGGGATGTAGACGTCATTCAGCTCGGCCGCTCTGAGGACGGTTGCCCCCTCGGGAACGGAGACCTCGCGGTCGTCGATCTCCATCGTGAGCAGGCCTTTGTGTCTCGGACTCACGTCATCCCTCCGATTCGATCACGATGGCGTCGCCAGCGATAGCATCGAAGCGGCAGACCTCGTAACACGACCGGCATTTGATGCATTTGGACTCGTCCAAGTAGTGCGCTTCGGATCGGGGGCCCGTAATCGCCTCCGTCGGGCATACCTGCACGCATCGCTGGCAGCCCGTGCATTTCTCCTTGATGATGCGATAGACAACGAGATCGCGACACACCAGTGCGGGACATCGCTTGCCTACGACGTGCGCCAGGAATTCCTCGCGGAAATACTTGAGCGAAGAGAGGACCGGGTTCGGCGCGGTCTGACCCAGGCCACAGAGCGACCCTCCTTTTACAGCTCCGGCGAGCCCTTCAAGCTTGGTGATATCGGTTAGTTCGCCTTGGCCGCGACATATCTTCTCAAGCAGCCGGACAAGATGATTCGTGCCGATACGGCACGGCACGCATTTCCCGCACGATTCCTGCTGGGTGAAGCGCAGGAAATACTTTGCCGTGTCGACTATGCACGTGTCTTCGTCCAGGACGATCAGCCCGCCCGACCCCATGATCGAGCCGGCCGCGGCCAGCCTCTCGTAGTCGATAGGCGTATCGAGGAACTCTCTGCTCAGGCATCCGCCCGAGGGGCCGCCCGTTTGCACGGCCTTGAAATCCTTCATCAGACCGCCGCCGATATCGTAGATCACTTCGCGCAGAGTCATTCCAAAAGGAATCTCGATCAGACCGGTGCGCCGTACCTTCCCGACAAGACTGAACGTCTTGGTGCCTTTCGACGTCTCGGTGCCGTACTGCGCATACCATTCGGCGCCGTTACGGATGATGTTGGGCAGCGTCCCGAGCGTTTCGACGTTGTTGATGATGGTCGGCTTGCCCCAAAGACCCGCGACGGCCGGAAACGGCGGCCGGGTGCGGGGCATCCCTCGTTTGCCCTCGATGGAGGCGATCAGCGCTGTCTCTTCGCCGCACACGAATGCGCCGGCGCCCGCCTTGATCTCAACGTCGAAGCCGAAGTCCGTCCCGAGGATGCCGTCGCCCAAAAGCCCAAGTCTCCTCGCTTGGGCTATGGCGCGGGCCAGTCGTTCGATGGCGAGCGGATACTCCGCGCGGACGTAAATGAATCCCCTGTTTGCGCCGATCGCGTACGCAGCGATCAGCATCCCCTCCAGAACGGAGTGGGGATCACCCTCAATAAGCGAGCGGTTCATGAAGGCGCCCGGATCGCCTTCGTCGGCGTTACATATCAGATACCGTTGATCGCTGTCGGCTTCGCGGCAGAACAGCCACTTGCGCCACGTGGGAAACCCTGCGCCGCCACGGCCCCGGAGGCCCGCTTTCTTTACGACCTCGATGGTTTCCTCCGCGGGCGCCGAGAGACACTTCTCCATGGCCTTATACCCACCACGCGCCAGGTAGTGGTCGATATCCTCCGGGTCGATCATGCCGCAGTTCCGCAGAACGATGCGAACCTGCTTGGCGAGCATTGGTTGATCGAAGAACTTCGGTACGCCGTCGAGGTTCTCTTCGCCGAAGTGCCCGACCGGTCGGAACCTCGGCACGGCGCTCTCTGCGAGCAGAGAATCAAGGATTTCCACGGCCTGCGTCGGTGTGACGTTCGCATAGCTTACGCGAGGGCCATTGGGCATTTGAATGTCGACCAGGGGCTCAAGATAGCATGGGCCGATGCAGCCGACCTCGATCAGCTTTGCACTGACCCTCTTGTCTTTGAGGTAACTCTTGATCGCCGCCATGACCTGCGTCGCCCCGGCCGCACGCCCACACGAGCCGGCGCCGACATAGATCACCGGGCGCGCGCTGTTCTGGAGCCGTTCCCACTTCTTCCGGGCGGTCTCACGACGATCGTGTATCGTCTTCGTGCTCATCCAGCAGCCTCTGGAGTTTCAGCACAGACATCTGACTGTAGGTCCTGTCATCAATGGTGATCACCGGCGCAAGGGCGCAACATCCCAGGCAAGCTACCCGTTCAAGGTCGTACTTGCCGTCTGCGCTCGTCTGGCCCGGTCTGATTTCAAGACGTCGTTCGAGGACGTCGAGCATCTGCTCGCCACCTCTCACATGGCAGGCTGTACCCAGGCAGACCTTGACGTGATGTTTGCCCGGTCGAGTAAAGCGGAACTGCGCGTAGAAGGTGGCGACCCCGTAAATCTCGTTCTCAGAGATTTTTAGCCAGCGCGACACGCGCCGAATAGCCCCGGCGGACAGGTGCCCCTCAGCCCCTTGAACCCGTTGCAGGACGGGAACAAGGTCCGCTGGCTTGCCCTCGAAATCCTTTCTGATCTTATTCAGTGTGTCTTGCGGCATGCTTGGTGTCCTCGTCCGACAAAGCAGAGAGACGCCTCATACCGGGGCGATAAACCATACACACCGATGGCGACGACAACGACAGCAGAGAATACCGGCCCTTATCGGATGCCTATCTCGTTCAGCTTCACGGCAAACGACCACGTATCCGCATCGGTGACAAAAAGTGCGATACCCGCGTTCCGGCCAAGCTGGACGGTGTCCGAAGATGGCGTCCTTCCACGTGCGAAGACAACGGCAGCGACATCGACAAGATTGGCCGCCGCGATAAGGCTCTTGTGTGTCTGAAGGGTTATTAGAATGTTGTTTGCCTTCGCTCCCGTGATGATGTCCGAGACCATATCGGAGATGTACACTCCCTCGGCCTCCCTGTCGTTGTATTCGCTCAGCGAGTTCAGGCCTGCTTTTGCCGCGAGCTGGGACACCTTCATTTTATTTCCCTTCTACCTGCCGCCCCGATTCTCGACGCCACCTCGCAAGGCACTAAGGCAAGCTTAGTACATGTCGGTGAGGCCACGATCGGCGAGGATAATGCCCTCGCATGTGTCAATGTTCCTGCATTTCATGCATGGGACCACGATAGCTTTCTTACCCGGGTGAGTGATATTCCTGTTGAAGTATTCAGTCAAGGCGTCCAGGCCGGCACTGCTCACACACTGGCCGGACGCGTGGGTGCTGTCGGCGCAGAGAGCCACGTAGACCCAGGTCCCCGGCCCTTCCCGAGCGGCGATGCGAGCTACTTCACACTCCGGGTCGCGGCAGCGCGAGAGCATCAGGCCCATCATGTCGTCAAGGCTGACTACCTCGCCGCAGGCCTCGCACGCCAAATCAAACTTGACCGCCTGGAACCCACCCAGATGCGCCCAGTAATGCTCGCCTTCCTGATAGTCGTCCACCGGCGGCCGAGGTTCAGTCGAGAAGTACAAGGCGCGTGCCTTGCATCTATGGCACCCCTCGACAACGAGGTAGCCGCTGCGAATGTTGACCATTGACCATTTATGACGGCAAGAACTCATTCGCCATAGCAGTCCGCAAGGCCGCCCTTCGGGCAGCCATAGGTTCTCGCACGATGCGTCAGCCTCACGTGGGCAGAACGGCGCGGCGTACCACTGCGAACCATTCCGGCGCCCGTGACAGCGTGTGCCGCCTCCAGCCACATCCAATACGTATCGGTACTACACCCGAGAAGCCAATCCGTCCGACTGCATTGTCGAGGCCAAGGCGCTGCCCTGTTCGAGATGCGCATGTCTTTGGAGTGATGGGCGTTGTCACACACGCTTCTCCGCTGGCCAGTACTTCCTTCTCGGATGGCCGCGCGCAACCAGAAGGGTCGCCGGCGGCTGCAACGGTTTCTCGCATTCGACCGCACCATAACGCGCCATGGTCTCATCAAATACCTGGGCTGCGTCGGGCGGGAAATACACTTCCACCCATGTGCCGGGCTCGTCAACAAACGGTGTGGAGAGGACGCCGAAATCGTCAGGCAGCTCTGCCTCTCGACGCGTCATCACCAAGCGCAATTCATCCAGAAGCCCTCTCTCCTTGCCCGCCACAATATCATCCCGAGTGAAGGTGATCCTGTACCAGGACATGGCTTTTCTCCTGTACGGCATCACGACCGGCCCGTTGCGAGGACGGACCCTATGGTCCCACACGAGACGGTCCAAATCAAGTGGTGACGGAGACCTACCTACCAGAAGCGAATCCAGAGGCGATAGTCGGATGGCTGCCCTTCTGGACCGAGACGGGAGGCAGATTGGTGAAAAGGAGGCACACGCTTGAGCCGATCATCGCCGAACTATTTGGGACCAGGATCGAACTAACTGAGGGCCACCGGATTGCCCAGGTGGTGCGTACACAGCGTATCGCCGAGCGGACCCATCCCGGCGCGGGGGCTGTCGATTTATGTTGCGCGTTAACGAGCCAGAGCACTGCTCGTGGGTGCTCGACCGGGGCGCGACACCTTCAGATGCCGAATCGACCGCTATGACGCGGTTTTTTTCGGCG
>Ga0307378_10000359_pt1 | contig 81624 bp, 108 predicted proteins | sample UN1MG_FD_202238 | JGI IMG/M metagenome (GOLD analysis project Ga0307378, IMG submission 202238) | Soil microbial communities from Risofladan, Vaasa, Finland - UN-1 | ecosystem: Environmental > Terrestrial > Soil > Coastal area > Acid sulfate soil | place: Finland: Risofladan, Vaasa | collected... | reverse complement strand
TATAGAACAATAACTGGGGCTTGTGGGTTTGGATGTAGAGATTTTATAAAAACAAATAATGTGGAAAAACGAAAGTATTCAATAAAAGAAATTATTGATTTAACACAAAACCAGTATGGAAGTAATACATTTAAAGAGTTTTTTAAGAAATAAAAATATAAAAAAAATGAGGAGGAAACAGATGAATAATAAAAAAAAGTTGGTAATATCAGAATCAGTTATTAAAAATGGAGTAAATACAAATCCAACAACTAAAAAACCAGTTAGTCATTTAAATCCAATACGATCTACTAATAGCTCAAATAAAAAAAAATAAAGGATGTAGTTATGCCAAACAAAAAAAACAAAAAACATTCAGATGTTATTGAATATGCTGAAAATCTAAAATCAAAAACAATTAAACCAACAGATCATCTTAAACCAATAAAACAAAACAATAATGATGCTGGTTCAAATAAGAAAAAATGAATTCAATTTACTGCATAATTTTAATAACAACTTCTTCTAGCGACGAAGCTAAAAAAATTGCTAAAATTTAAAGTGGGAATAATGAATAAATATAAAAAAAATAGTGGGTGTATAATGAAAGGAATACTTGAAAAATATAAAAAAAGATTAATTAGTATTGATGGTAGAAATCGTAGCTTAAAGTCAAATCGTATTATAAATACAAAAGCATTTGATTTAAGTTTATTGTATCATAAAAATTCTGAAATACAAAATATATTACCAAAAATTATAAATAGGCAAGATAGTATCATACATTTATTTAACTCTAAAAATAAAGAAGATGAAACCATAAAAGCATTAGATAATAATATAAAATCTTTAAAACGAGAAGTTGATAATAAACTTAAAGAAACAGGTATTTATAATTTATATGTTGGCTATCCTTTTGTTGAGGGGTGTTTAGGAGATGGAACATTTATTAGATGTCCTTTATTCTTATTCCCAGTAGAGATTATAAAGAGCGGTTTTGATTGGAATTTAAAAAATATAAACTCATCACAAAATATTCTTCACAATAAAGTATTTATAAAGGGATATGAGCATTATAATGGAATAAAATTAAATATCAATGGAGGATCTTTTGATAATCTATTAGACTTCAATGGTGATATTATAAAGAATGTTTTAGATTATTACAAAGAACTAGGAATAGATATACAAGATACTGGTGTTAGAGATGATATAGAAACTTTTATTCCTTACACAAAAAAAGAAACTCCTGTTTATAAAAATAATGAACTTATTTTTAAGAATCATTGTGTTTTAGGGCAATTCCCAATTTCTAATTCTATTTATGAAGACTACGAAGAATTAGAAAATAAAGAAAATTTAACAAGCGATGCTCTTAGAAAATTAATAGTAACAACTGATGAAAAACAGGAATGTAATACTTTGTATAAAAAACCATTATATTTAAACGAGTTAGATTATAGTCAAAATAAAGTAGTTGAGGAAACGCATAAGCAAAACAACTTAGTAATATATGGTGCAGCTGGAACTGGGAAGTCTCAAGTTATAGTGAATATAATAGCTTCTCATATAGCTAAGGGGAAAAGAGTGCTAATGGTCTCACAAAAAAAATCAGCTTTAGACGTGGTATATAATAGATTAAATGTTATTCAAGATAAGATTTGCTATATAACGGATATATTTAAAGGAAAAAAAGAGTTTTATCAAAAGGTTTTAAATATTAGAAATAAAGTAAATTATCAAGCGTCACAAGAAATAGATGCACTAGAAATTGAAATTCAAAAAAATGAAAAAGAATTAGAAAATGCTCTATCTTGCATTAACAATGAGATGATATTGGATTTGTATTTAAAAGAAATATATTTAATTACAGATAGAATTGAAAATGTAAAAGATCCAAGATTTAGATTTTATAAAGAGTTTATACAAGACAGGGCTGGGGATACACATTATGACTCAATATTAAATTTATATAAAAATAAAAATTTTGAGACATTAAAGAATAATATAAAAAATATAAAAAACAAATATTTATTTCCTTATTTACAATATAAGAAAAATTTAATAGATAATCCGTGCTTCGAATATATAAAGGATGATTTCAATTTAATTAAAAAAAATGAATTTATAAACAATAAAGACAAAATCTTAAATACTTTAAATAGCTCAAATGTAGAATTAACTACATATTCAAATACAAAGTCATATGAAGGCTTTAAGGATGTTTATTATAATTTGAAGGATAATAAGCATAGAATGAAAATAATCTTCACCAGAGCTTACTATGGGCTTTTAAAGGGTAGCTTAAAAGGTATTAAGTGGTATAAGTTGTTAAATTTTATATTAAAAGCAGTTATTAATTGTAAAAAAGATTATAATACATACAAAAATAACTATAAAAACTTAACAGATGTTGTAAATATTTATAACACAATATTTGATAATAAATATTCTTTAGAGGTATGTATGGATGGTATGGATAAAGAAGTTTTTAATATATTTAAAACAATGGAACATGCTGGTAATATGCACGAAGCATACAAAAAATTTAAATCTTTATTTGATTGGGATGCTGGTGTTGTAGAGGATGATATAAAACATATTTTAGAAATTTGTTATAAATGTGATGTGGATGAGTTTGAATTTAATGTTGATAATTTTATTGACATATTCTTAAATCATCATATAGAAGCAATAGAAAGAAAATATAAAGTATCCAATGGTGAACAAACAAATTTTATTATCCAAGATTTAAAAATGCTTAAAGATAAAAAGAATAGATTAACAACTAACTTCATATTAGGTGCTGAAAATAATAATGAATATAGTAAAAATTTTACTTATCAAGCAGGAAAACAAAGACAATTATGGAGTATTAGAGATTTTATTACAAATTTCAAAGATGAAGTTTTTAACAGATTCCCTTGTTGGTTATTAAATCAAGAGAATGTATCCAATATATTCCCACTAGAAGAAAACTTGTTTGATGTTATTGTGTTTGACGAAGCCTCACAAATGTTTATTGAGGAAGCTATACCTAGCATATACAGAGGTAAAGTAATAATAATTGCTGGTGATGACAAGCAATTACAGCCTAACAAGGTTGGCAAAATTAAAGAAGAAATTGATGATGAAGAAGAAATGATTGCCTCAGTTGAACAAGAAAGTTTACTAGATATTGCAAAAATAAATTATCCTAGCATACATTTAAATTATCATTATAGATCAAAATATAATGAACTTATAGATTTTTCTAACCATTCTTTTTATGATTGCAAATTAGAAGTTTGTCCTAGTTTAAAAATAAATCATGCTCCTATAGAAGTGATAAAGATAGATGGTAAATGGATAAAAAGGCAAAACGAGGCAGAAGCCGAAAGAATTGCTGATTTGGTTTATAAGATACTTAAAGAACGAGAAAATGATGAAACATTAGGTATTATAACATTTAATTCTTCACAAAGAGATTTAGTTATAGATAAATTAGAAGATATGGCATTGGTTGATATTGGATTTAAAAAGCTCTATGAAAAAGAATTAATTAAAATTAAAGACAATGAAGATAAAAGTATTTTTATAAAAAACATTGAAAATGTCCAAGGCGACGAAAGGGATATTATTATATTTTCAGTAGGATATGCACCAGATGGAGAAGGAATGATGTATAATAGATTTGGGACATTTAATCAAGATGGTGGAATAAATAGATTAAATGTAGCAATCACAAGAGCTAAACAAAAGATTTATATTGTGACTTCTATCTATCCTAATCAATTACAAATAAAAAATGAAAACTTAGCACCTAGGTTATTGAAAAAATATTTACAATATTGTTTTGCAATTTCAAACAATGATACTAAATTATCTAATGTGATTTTAAATGATATATCTGGATTTGATATTGTTGATGTTAAAAAAGATGATATTGTAAAAACAATGAGTGAAGATATATTAAATCATTTAGATAAAGATAAATATTGCATATTTTCAGGGTTGGGATCTTCTAAAAGTGAAATTGATTTAGCGATATACGATAAACAGAAACAAGAATATGTTTTAGGAATAGATTTTTGCTTGAATACTAATAAAAATAATAGTATACTAGAACAATATTATTATAAATCAATGTTTTTCACATCAAATGGTTGGAATATTATAAATATTCATCCGAGAGATTGGTATATAAATAAAGACGAAGAAATAAATAAAATATTGAATAAAATAAAATAAAAGGAATAAAAAATGAAAACATTTACAGATTTAACATTATTTAGCAAAGATTTTAAAAGAGAAAGGGATTGTCAGATATGCCATGAAAATAATTATTCTTATGAAGATTTATATACATGGGATGAAGATCCAGAAATAGATGGCTCAAGAGTAGATCCTGAGTCATTAAAAATTAATTCTATAAGAATATGGAATAAAAACAATACTAAAAGTAAAGAAATTAAATTTATAGAATTATCCAAAAAATTACAAAATGATATAAAGGAAGAATTGTCAGTAGAATTAACTGGATAGCTATTTTTAATAAATAAAAAAACAAAAAGGAGTTGTAATGCTAACAAAACAAAAATTAAAAAAAATTAGTGCCTTGTAATAAGGAAAGTTTTAAATTATATAGGTATTAATATTAAAAAAATATAAAAAAGATAATTAATAATTATGTTAAAATATTTATACTTGCGAGATATTAAAATATACCTTTCAAGTATAAATACATAAGGAGAAATAAAATATTAACTAAAAACCTCATCTAAATATTTACTTAAATGGCTTGTTTTTATTTCGTTTTTAAAGCCTTTTAATATCAGCCATTGCTTAAAGTCTTCCAAATTTTGCTCATCAATCTGATCTTCAACTAATCTTTCTTGTAAATCATCACTGAAAAAGAATATTTCTTTTACCATGTTATTAATCTCCTTTATATTTTTAAATTTTCATTAAATTTTGATAAGAATCTATGACTTTTTATTTCTATATTAAATAAATCACAATATTTTTTTATTATATCATAAGTGATATATATGTTACCATCTTCTGTATTCCTTAATATTCCAATTGGAACTTTCAATAATCGTGATACATCTTTTATCTCAGCACCATTTTTTTCTCGCATATTTTGCAATATTAAAGCTATTTTATATCTAGTATATAGCTTTTTAAGATTTGCATATGTTGTTTTAGCCATTAAAATAATTCTTCTTGAACCTGTGTATTTTTAATTCTTTTCTTGGCAATTTTAATATATTCTTTATTTAATTCTATTCCTATACACCTTTTGTTTTGTTTTTTAGCTACTACACCTGTTGTGCCTGCACCAAAAAAACAATCTAAAACTATTCCATCTTCTGGGCATCCAGCTTTCAATATTGGATCAATAAGTAATTCTGGAAAAGTTGCAAAATGTTGACCTTTAAAAGGACGTGTTGGGATACTCCATACACATCGTTTATTTCTACCATTATCATTTGTTCTTAAATTTCTATATCTATAAGTATTTTGTCCAGTTCCGTTATCCCAATCACTTTTTCCATTTGATTTTAATTTATTTCCACCCCATCTATTAATTTGTTTTACATATGGTTCTAATTGTTGTTTGAACCAATACTTTTTACTTTTTGTAAAGAAGAAAATTTTCTCAAAGTCACATGTAAATCTATCTTTTACGGAACTTGGCATAGAATTAGGTTTTTTCCAAATAATTTCATTACGACAAATCCATCCTCTATCTACCATCTCAATTTTAAATCTATCTGGGATACAGCATAAAGATTTTTCGGATACCTTATTGTCTTTTTTATAAATCATTCCTATTTTATCGTTACCATAACCTTGCCTGCCACTGTTTGAATAACTACTATTATTCATGTAAGTATCACCTAAATTAACAAAACATGTCCCATCTTTTTTTAATATTCTTTTAATCTCATCAAAAATATCACATAAATTTATAATATATGTTCTAAAATCAGACTCTAATCCAATTTGTTTATCTATTCTTTTAGCACCACACTTATAACAATTTTCTTTGATAAATCTTACATTATGGCTTGTGCCTTGCGGATTTTTAGGATCAACTTCGTTAATTGGTATTTTATGATCGCAGTCTATATTTCCACCTTCCCATAAATCTGTTTGGTAATCTCTTAAATTCCAATAAGGTGGTGAAGTTATTACACAGTTTATGCTTTCACTCTCAATCTTTTTTAAAACATTTAAACAATCACCATGAATTAATTTTATCATTTATTTTTATTCTCCATAATTAATTTATTTCTTATCTTTAAAACATCATCAACATAATGCATCACGAGCTTATTATATTTTAACTTTTCTTTTCCTTTTGGTCCAGAACAGTGCATAGCAATAATTTCATTTATATTTTCATCATCTACATAATATGAAAAAAATATCCTTACCATCTCTCTTGATTTTATTATATCATATCTATCTTTTAATGTATATCTTTTATATCCTATAATCCTATTTATATCTTTTAAATATATTGGTCTTATTTGTAATATTCCCACAGCATCTTCTATAACATTAATTGCATTAGGAATATTATCAGATTCCTTATCTTGTAAAGCATCTAATAAAAGCTCCCAATCAAAAACATCAACATTACATTCAAGTTGCGTGTCTTGCTCAGGCGTAATGTGCCAATTAGGAAGCATTAAAGAGCTTTGTAAGCCACAAAATAATAAAAAGGTATAAAGTATTAAAGACATTTTTTTCTCCATCATGATTTTTTGTATTAATAGGTTTTATAATTATTATCCAATTTTCAAACTAATTTTCCATCTTTATAATTACATTTTAGGCTAATTTTTCCGTTTTCGCCAATCAGCCACTTGTTTTCGTAATTCTGGCACGAAAGGAGGCAAAAGTTTTTCGTAACCTTTTTCTTTTCTTAAATCTTCATCAGCAGGAAACCATCTAATTGATGGATCTAATATTTGAAATTTATTTTTTGGAAAGTCTTTGTGTAGTGCCATAAATATAATCCTTTAACCACTATATATTAACCTCTATTATTTTGGTTGTATCATTTCCAAAAATATCTATTACTTTAATTGCAATTTTTCTCTTTCCTTTTGAAACTTCTTTAAAAGATGAAATAAGTTCTAATGTTCGATCTTTTTTTGTTCTAAACGATTGCCATTCGTTTTCAAAAATATAACTACCCGTCCATTCTTCTTTTTCTTCTCCAGTTTTTTCGTCAATAACACGGATAATTTCTTTTTTGCTTTCAAAATTAAAATCCACTGACCAATAATCAATCCAATCTGTCCATTTTTTTGTTAAAATTTCTTTAGAAATTATATCAGTTTGTTTATCTTTAGAAATTTTAATAACTTGTCCATTTTCAATAATGATTTTACTGCCGCCAGCTTTCAATTTTTGTTCTACTTCTCCTGTATTGTCTTGATTATAAAAAACCGAAAAATCAACAAGCTCAATTGCGATTTCCTTTGCATTGACTTGTCCACGAATAATTGGCTTGACCTCGATATATGCAACATCATAAAATTTCACTTGCCCTTTCTCTACTGCTTTTTTATCAAAAACTTCTCTTGGGATAACTTTGAACTGCACATCTATACCCATCTTTTTTGCTGATTCAAAATCTATCCCCATTTCATAATCAAAACCCAAGACATCCGCTTTTGATATTTTCTTATCCATACACTCACTAACTATTTCTTGCAAAAAATTATTTGTAATAGGAGTATCTATTTGTCCAACAGCCACTAATCTATCTCTTTTTTTTCCAACAAAATTATTAAATGAATTTATCGGCTCTGCTTTATAGGCTGATAAAATAAGTTTTATAAATTCTTTTTCTTTGTTTTCTCTTTGCTTTCTTTTTTCTTCTTCTCTAAGATTTTCATTCACAGTCAAAAATTTTTCTCGTTCATATTTACCAATATTTAAAATTTCAAATGCTCTAAAATTTTTACTATTATTTTTGAGTTCTCTTTGGACTCCGATCATTCTTTTTCTTGTGGTGTGAATAGAAAATCTACCTAAATCTGTGCCAATCCATTTTCTGCCTAACTTTTCCGCCACTGCTAATGTTGTGCCTGAACCACAAAAGAAATCAGCTATAAGATCACCATCTTTTGAGGATGACTGAATTATTCGTCCAACCTTTTATCTGTCTTCCTGAAGAGTCGAAAAGTTCAAATTGATTAGTGATTTTTTCTTCGCTTCGTGGTTCGTCAATATGTTCGATAGTTTGAAAAGGCAGAACTGTATTTTCTACCTCATCAGTTTTGCCGTTCCATAAAAGCTCAACTTCTCGGTCACTATCAAAAAGTAAAAAACGATATTTTTCAGGCAAAGGTTTACCTTGTTCTAAATATTTTATAATGTCTCGTTTTTCGTTATCGGTTAGGTTTAATTTATTGTTCATAGTTTTTGTTTTTAATGATGAGTTTAATTTACCTCATCTTCCCCTAATAATTTTTTTCTAAAAAAGTCATTTTTAACTTTCACCAATCTTTCAAGATTGTCATATTTCATTAACTCGATATAATATGATGCAATCTTAGAGTTTGAATTAAAATCTAAAATTTCTCCATTATCAAAATATCTACCATCAATTAATTTATTTATTTTAAATCTATCGTCTAATAATCCATAATCTCCACCAATAAGATATAAATAATATTTTTTATAAATTAATTTATATTTATCAGCCATAAAATTTGCCATTATTCTTGCATAATTTATTAATTGGCTTGTATGATATTGAAGTTTTATTTCGGGAGCTTTAAATTCAATTAAAACAATTGAATCCCCTTCATGGAAAAGTGCTATATCTGGACGATGTTTTTCCCCGTAAGTTTCAGATAATCCCAACTCATTAAATACTTTACGATATTTTTCATCATTAAAATCAAAAATTTTGTCCTTTGTATCTGGGTCAACGATAGACCTTAAGTTTTTATCTGAAGAAATATAGTTGAAATAATTAAATTCTTCGTTGAACATCCATAAATCATGTTTTTTTTCTATTAAACTATTAGATTTTTGTTTAAAAAATAAATTGTGAATTATACTTTCATCTTTATTGTTATCATTTTTTTCATAGGCTAATTCACCTTTTATTGCTTTTTCTAAAAGCTTTTCCTTACACAAACGCTCCATTAGCTCTGAAATAGTTAATAAATTATATTCTTTATTATTTAATCTCGCTAAATTTTGCGCTTTATTTTCTATTTCTTCACGCCAATTTTCATTTAAAGGATTAACATCTATTTTTTCTATTTCTTCTTTTATATTTACTACACTATCAAACGTATTAACTAAATTATCTGCGAAATGTTTATAAATTCTACTTGCAACAGTTTTTGGGTCTTCCCCATATTTTATTCTAATATTAGAATTTTTAATAACATCTGAATTTATACAAAAATTTTCTTTTAATTCTCTCATTATTTCTTCTTTTTGTTTTTTATCAAATATAAAAATTTCTTCTTTTTCAAATAATTTTTCTAAACTTTCAACAATATCGTTTTCAACGATAACTTCATTACTCCCTTCTTCAAAGCCAAACTCATTTTCAACATCGTCAATTGATTTTTTTATATTAAAAGAATATCGAGTAACATCTAATTTTGATTCTAAAAAACCATTTTTTTCATTTATTAGGATATCACTAACAAATATTAAAAAATAAAATCCATCAATATCTGCTGTTACAACATTTTTATTAACAAATTCATTTATTATGTTTTTTACGGCAATATCTTTTACACATAAAAAAACACTATGTCCTTTAGCATATTTTGAGCTTAATTTAAGTTTATCCTTTCCAATTTTATAAATATCAACATTAAAATTTTCTTTCTTAGCAATCCTATCTGTTGTATAAATATCTCTATAAAAAACTTCAATAGCTTTATTTTTAAAAACTATGGGAACATCTTCAGGCTTAATGGTTATTTCATTATTAATGTTTATACAAAAATCAATATTAGAATCTTTTAATCTAACTAATTTAACTAAAAACATAGAAAGAATCATCCCTTTTAAATTTTGAAAAAATTCAGCATATTTGATATAAATTTTAGGGTTTAAAAGAATAATTGTTGTGCTTAAATTTTCGGACTGATCAATTTCTTTTATTTGGCTTAGATTATCTACATTTGTATAATTATCTAAAATGTTAGTTTTTAAGTTTAATTTTTTTTTCTCTTCTTCATAATTACTGTCTATTTTAACATTTTCAAAATAATGCCAAAATTGAATTCTTCCTATTCCTTTACAATGAAACAACCGTTTATTCGTTGTATTTGGAGTACAAAAAGCTGCCCATTCTTTTTTGTTAAATCCGATACCATTATCCTGAAATTCTATAGAAAAAAGAGCATCATTATGTCTTTTAAAATCTCCTTCTGATAAAGTGATATTTATAAATAACTGATTTATTTTTTCGTCAACGTTTTTTCTTAAATGAAAAGACTCTATACTATTAGATAATAATTCAAAAATAGTAATATATTCATTTTTATTTAGAGAAGTATTGCTTAATGTTCCCATAAGATCAAAACTCATATTTTACTCCCTATATAATTTTAGTTTATTGTAATAATTTTTAATATATCAGATATTTTTATAGTATATTTTAATTATGCTAAAATTTAAATGAATTTTAATACGGGGGAAGATCCTCTTGAAAATTCTATTTGTCAATTTCAATGCAATAATAACCAAAAATTGTAATTGAAAATTATTCATTTTTCGCATTGGAAAAATAAATCTTTTGAATATTTATAATCTTTCTTTCCACAAATTATCATTTCTCTAATTTCTGTATCTGAATTTATATTTGTGAATCCTAACTTGAGGATTGAATGTAAATCAGTTTTTTTATTTCCCATATGCATAAAGACACCTCATATTTCTATAATTTCAATATTTACACCATCACAGTCTGCCTGCAAAAATTTAGCACCGAACTCTTTTATTTGTTTTTGCCCATCGTTTTCCAAACAACCAGCCACCACCAATCCATCCAACACAAGAATTACCATTTACCCTCAACCTTAGATGATATGGATTAACAATAAAATCTAACCATAGCATTATTGCTATAAATATTATTACAGATATAATAATTAACATTATTAATCCCATCTTTTACTCCTTATTTTCAGGATTAAATTTACAAAATCTCCAAACATTAATAATATCCTATTTTAAATTTTTATTTTATCAAATATTTCTTTACTCTGTTCTATGCCAACATAATTCCTATTAACATTTTTTGCAGCTTTTAATATATTCCCACTTCCAGCAAAAGGGTCTAATACTATATCATTTTCATTAGAAGAAAGCAATATGAATTTTTCACATAAATCTATTGATTTTGAGTTAGGATGCTGTAATTTTAATTGCCTATTTGGTTTAATATTTGCTCTAATATCCTGTATAAAATTAGGATATTGATATGTGTATTCTTTGGGATTATTATTTCGCTTATCTTTCAACCATGAGTTTGATGTTTTTATAAAGTCTATCTTATTTAATGGTTTTGACTTTCCTTTTGATGCAAAAATTACAAATTGAGAAATGAAACTGAAGTTATTTTTTAAATATCTATTAGATGTATATGTCTGTGTAGTGATAATATTTTTAAATTCAAAATATTTTTTAACATTATATACCCACTTATCAACCTCTAAGGTAGGAATAAAGATATAAATATGGCTACCTTGTTTTAAAACCCTACACATTTCGCTTAACCATAAATTTATATGGTCTTTAGAAAACACATGATTTTTGCTATCATTATAAAGTTTATTATTATCATATTCTACGCCATAAGGTGGATCTGTTACTATTAAATCTACATCATTATCTTTAATATTTTTAATTATATTAACACAATCATCATTATATATATGGTTTATTTTTATACATTCATTTTTGCTCATATATTATCCTTTAAATATTTATTTATATTGAATATATAATTATATTAACTTTCTGTCAAGTTTTTATTATAATATTTTATTCTTCGTCTACGCATAGCGGATGTATGTATCCCGATCATGCTTGCATTATATAAACAATTATCACATAAATAAAAATGTTTAATCATTAAAATATTAACAACATAATTAAATTTCTTCCAATCCCATTTTATTATATTATCCCAATTCTTATCAATATAATTATGTATTTTATTTGTTATATTCTCACCACATATAATACAATGATTTTTTTCAACATGAGATTTATAATAACATTTTAAGCTACAATAATTTCCTTTATTCTTACTAACATCTGTTTTAAAAAACTTTATACCACAAAGCCTACAATAATATATTTTTTTTGATTTAAAATTTCCTATATTCTTCATAGATTTGTTCCTCTTGGTTATCTCTATAATATACTAATTTTTTCTTTTTTTGTAATTTATTATATATTTTTGGATAAAAGTCTTGTATATATTTATCGCCAAACATTATATAATACTTTTTATTCAATGAAGATATTGGGATTGATATTGAAGACAAAGAAGCATGATTAAAGATGTCATTTAGTATTATTATATAGTATTCCTGAGACTCTTCCTTGTAGAAACAAATACCATGTATGAATTTTTTTTTATATTTATATACTAAATAACAATTATCTGTTGGTGATTTTAATATATAATCTGCTTCAAAATTATAATTATTTTTCACGTTTATTTTTTAACTAATTTATATGATAAGTTGAAGTATTTCAGTAAAAATTCTATACATTCTATCAGTAATGGATTAAAATCTTCACTTTGGAACATAATGTCTATAAATTTTGAAAGTTTTTTTTTAAAATATTTTTTACACTTACATTTATCTAGAAATTGATGAATAAATATATTATTTTCCATAAATTACTTCTCCTTGTATTCTTCTATTAAATTATTAACAACAATATCTATTGACTTATATAAAATAAATTTATTTTCAATATCTAATATTGATAAACATGTTTTCAAAATAATAAATTTTTGTTTTTCACTAAATTTATTAATATCGCAATACTCAGTTGCATTGTTTATAAGATGCTTTATAGATTCTTTTCTAATTTCATCTAAAATAACAAACTTCGAATAATCTTTTATTGAGAGTTGTTTGGATAATTCAATATAATGTTTTATTTTTTTAAGGTCTTCTATGCCGTTTTTATTACCATATCTACTTATATATTTAATTATATTTGCTTCTATGAATGGAATATTATTTTTAACAATAAAGTCTATTGGTTGCATTTTAAGTTTTAAATAATGGTTTCCCCCAATTTGTGTATTTAATGAATCTTTTTTTGTGTTATTGGTAGACATTTTATCCCCCTTCTAATTTATTTATAATATATTCAAATATCTTTTTAGTATCATTAGATATTGAAATTATTGTTTTATTTGTTTTTTATTTTTAACTTACTCATTTAACTACACATATTTTTTACAATATAAAATTATTCATCTTTATTGTCACCATTAGGACTTAACTCGTCAATCCATTGATTGAATTTTAAATTTAAAATATGCACTGCTTTTTCAGGTATTTTATTAAGTTGCTCATTTGATGTAATTTTAGGTATTAAATACATAGCAGATAAAGTTTTAGAACTTGGCAACATGAAGGCTATAGTAAAAAAACATAAAAATCCAATAATGATTTTTTTATACCAATGAAAGCTATTTATCCAATTAAGTTCCTCCCTATCGTCAATACATACAGCTCCTATAATTAATCCTATAAAGAACAAGAGACTTAAAACTGTAAAAATACCACATATTCCATGCATTGCACCTACTAAATAAATCATCAAACTTATATTCATATTTATTTCTCCTTTTTTATTAAATAATGGATATGGCAAGGATTTGCACCTTGCATGATAGTCGATTCGTATCCAGATACTGGATTTTAACATGTTAGAAAGTTTCGCATGAAACAGCTCTCGGATTCAACACTTCCAGACGTTCTATCTTACCGCAACTAGCGTCTACCTATTTCGCCACATATCCAAATAATATATTAATTATGAAACCTTTTTACTTTTAAGCATATCATTCATAGCTTTTAAGTTTAGCATTTCGAATGGACTAATAGCTCCGCCCTTACCATTTCCACCTAATACAACAATTTGTGCATTTGGTGCTGGTTGGAAAGATGCTGTTGCTTTTGCAACACCTATAGCAGTATCCCTTGCAAACTCCGCTCTCTCTTTAGGGGTTAATCCTGCTTGCACAAGAAGTCTATTAGCTGTTGCTTCTGCTCTTTGTTTAACCAATCTTGCATTCGCTTCTTCTTTAGCTTTTAATGTGTTATATTTAGCAACCTCATATTCTTTCATAGCATTTGTAACCGCTTCAATTTTCTCTACTTCTTTCTTTGCTTTTGCAACCGCAATCGCAGCATTTCCTTCTTCTTTAGCTGTGATAGCATCTTGTTTTGCTTTTTCCGCATTTGCTCTTGCTACAACTCTTTGTTGTTCAGATTCTTTCTTTTTAGCAATCAAGTTATCTATAGTAGCATCAAAGTCTAGATTTTTTATTACAAATTGAAGAATTTCAATTTTATATCTAAGAAATGGTGAAGGTTTTCTAATAATAGGCTTTCCAGTTTTGTCATATATTATTTTTACACTTCTTTTAATGAAATCATTACCTTCCGCATCCTTTGTAATTTTTTCTATTAATTCAGTATCATAAATACCATATTTAATTTGGTCTTCAACTAATGCCGTAAATTCAGCACGTCTTGAACTATACGATTCTTCTGCTTTCATTATAGAAGCAGTTTGCATTAATGCTTCAGCAACTACTTGTCTAATTAAATCAACACGAACAGCCCTAAAACTTTTAAAATCTTCATGTAATTCTTTTTGATTATCATTATTTGATGACAACTTAAATTTAATAGACCCTGAAACATCAGCTGTTCCACCATCATTAAATCTCACAGTAATTGGGTCTGATTCTTGTCCGCTTCCACCATCTAGATTGCTTGATGAAAAATGATACATCCCTGATAACTGATATTTGAAAATACTACCAAATGCCTGTAAAATTACTCCTGTCCTATTGATAGCAGATACCTTTCCAGTTAAAGCTGCTTGTTTGATTAGATAGTAACCTGAATTATTTGTTTCGAAAATTTTGCCTGCAAAAATAGCTAGAAAAATAGCCGTAACTACAACTATTATTTTTACTTTTGTTGAATTGAGCATTTATTTAATCTCCTTGTTTTTTTGTTTTTTTAATGATTTTTTTTAATTTTTTTTGTTGTCTTTTACTAGTATCATAATCTTTCACCGTTTTATCAATAAGCACATCCTCCTTCATATAGTTTATTTTTTTATATCCAAAATAAATTACTAATACAAAAACTGCTAACATAATTAAATATGCCATAACTAAACCTCCTTTTTAAATTCCATTAGATTCGTCGGGCTCATTTTCAACCGTATTTTTCTTCTTTCTACCGCCCCTTCTTCCGTAAAAACGAGCGGAATAACAGGTAAGAATTTTCATAATATCCTCTGCTAATTCTTCTTCATATCTCTTTTCTTTTGTCTCAACGACTTCAACCGTGATTTCCAAATTCTTGAAAATAGCATCAAGATATTCATATCCAAATCTTGCAAGTCTATCTTTATACTCAATCAGGATGCGTTCAACTTTACCATCAAAACATAACTTAATAAGTTTGTGTATGCCTTTTCGTTTCTCGTTTATCCCACTCGCAATCTCATCAATCAGGATAAATTTATATCCTTTATTTTCAGCATACTTTCTTAGTCTATCTTTCTGGCGTTCAAGATTTTCTTTCTGCTTGGCTGTAGAACATCTGGCATAAATCACAGTCAACTTTTCTTGCTTCTCTCTCTAGACACCCATATAAGCGTCTAAATCATCTTTACGAAAACGCCTATGCTCTCCAGTAGTCTTGAAAGACTTTATCTTTCCGTTGTTGGCAAGTGTCTTTAGTGTATTGATTGACACTCCCAAATATTCGCTTGCTTCTGTGATTTTATATATTTTCATTTATTCTCTTCTCTGCAATTTCACAGTATTCTTTTGATATTTCGCTACCGATATAATTTCGTTTGTTTAGGATAGCCATCTTTGCAGTTGTTCCACTGCCCATAAATGGGTCATAAACTAAATCTCCATAATTGCTCCAAGAAAGGATATGGTCGTTTGCTAATTGTTCTGGAAATTGTGCAGGATGTCCTTTTGTCCCTGCATTAGTAGGTACTTCCCAAACATTTCCCTTTTGCTTATATTTTTTTACTGCATCGTTTTTATGTCCTTTTGTTGGCGTATTTTGGCTATTTGTTTGATAAAATGTTCTACCATTTGTTTTCCTTCCTTTTGTTTTACACTCAACCATTATAGGTTTAAAGGTTTTAGGCTTCCCTTTGCTAAAAACGAACATATATTCAAACTCCTGCTCATACCTATTATGTGTTAATGGAATATAGTTTATCTTTTTATACATCATTGTATCGTGCAAATTAAATCCAATCTCTTTAAAGTATAATGCTTGTCTAAAACTTGTTCCACTTTCACTACCTTTTACAGTTGCATCGCTAACAATCCAAACAACCACGCCGCCATCTTTTGTTACCCTAAATAATTCTTTTGCAATATCCTTAAATGGAAATGAATATCCATTATAGGTTCGTAATCCGTCATAAGGTGGACTTGTTACTATTACATCAACAAAACCATCTGGCATTTTTGACATAGTATCAATGCAGTTTTCACAGTAGATTTTATTTACTTCCATCTTTCAAATCCTTAACTAGCTTTTCGTTTGCATCAACAATCTTCTGCATATCCTCAACGGATATTTCATTTTCCAAAGGCTCGAAGAAGTAAACTTTCTCGTCTTCCGTCTGGAAATACTCTTTCGTTACCTTTATGACTTTCATATTCCACTCCTTAAATATACTACATTTCTGGTTAAAAAGCAAGCGATTTCAACCGATTTCTTTTGATTTTGTTGGATTTTCATAAGCAGTTAAAACCTCCTTTTTTTAGAAAACTAAGATACTATTTTTCTCCTTTATTAAATATTTGATAAATCCTAAATCTTTTTCATAATTTTAATCCTTTAATTTTTAAATAACAATAGACGATTGCTAAAGCTAAAATTACCGATATTATTAAGATTTCTTTTAAATCGTATAATATTTTCTTCATATCATCCCAAGCTCCTTGTGATTGTTGGTTTCCATATAACACACTCAATATATCACAAAGATTTATTTTGTGCAAGTAGTTGTATGCTTTCTTTTATGTCTTTTCCATCAATATCAAATCCTAATGCATCCCAACCTTCTGTCTTTTGTCTGGCAAAAAGTTCTATTCGTGGTAAATCACCGAACAGCTCAACAATTTTATCCCTGAATATTTGTGGCTTTTCGCTATGTTTAGTTCTGTTTGTACTAACAAAACTTGACACGCTATTTGATTTGACTAAAGAATGCCCCTTCCCTTTTACGGCTAATAAACAAACTTCTTGGTTTGACTTGGCATAATATCCTATTCCAAAGAAGGGAGAACCATCTTTGTTAGTTTTCAACCACCACATTAACAGTGTAATGCTCTACCATTGAGCTACAATCCTATTCTTTATCAATATATAAACTTTCTTTTATTGTTGAATATATCGCAATGATATATTTTATATTATATTCTATAAATACATCTAAACAATAAATAAATGCCTGTAATTTAATAATACTCTTTATATCTAATGAATTCTTATTTCCTGTATAATATAAAATATAGCTAATAATAACACCAAGAAAAATAGCCTTCTTGATATTTTCAAATACTTCTGTTTTTGTTATTTTTTTTAATATTTCTTTTTTATTTTTTTTCATAATATTCCTTTAGTTATATTTCAAGTGCATGTGAACTACCAAGCGACTAAAGATCACTTGGCTTCCAAAGACATATTGCTTTGGAACTTTTGACGATTCAATGATACGTATCTAGTAGGTAAGTGTCCTGACTTATCTACCCCAACAGAGGTATCTCCACGTCCGTAAATTTCTCCCGTCCCAGGAGTATTAAAATCAAACAAACCCCAATCACGTATATTTAGTGCGGCATTTATATCCCTATCTAAAGTAGTTCCACAATTTTCACAACTATATGTTCTTTCTGATAACTTAATGGTTTTCATTGTTCCACAATGATTGCAAGTCTTACTTGAGGGTGCAAAACGGTGTATTTGTACCATATGCTTACCCTTCAACAAAGATTTATATTTTATCATTTCTAACAGTCTGGACCATCCTGCATCATTAACTATAGTGCCATTAAATTGTTGAATTCCTTTTACGTTTAGGTCTTCTGTGCAAATCAAATCATAATCATTGGTTATCTGATTTGAGACTTGATGTAAATGATTGGTTCTTTGATGTCTTGCGTTTTTATGAGCATTATATAGCTCTTTTTGTTTTCTTTTGTATCTATTTGAACCTTTTGTTTTCTTGCTTATTTGGCGTTGCTTTTTGGCAATGCGTTGTTTTTGTTGTTTGAAGAACTTAGGGTTATCTATTAGTTCTCCATCTGATGTAACAACCAACATTTTGCTATTTAAATCAATTCCTACTACTTGATTTATATTTTTTATATCAACAGGCTGTTTTGTTTCTACATCTATAACTATGCTAATATACCACTTATCTCCATCAAGCAATACAGTAGCAGTACTAAAGGTATTTGGTAAAGAACGATGGTAGTTCCATTTCACTTTACCAATTTTAGGTATATCTATATAGATATGTCCGTATTTGCCTTTCCATTTCTCAGGGGTTTGAACAACACGAAAGGTCTCATTAAATTCTTTCTTCTTCTTAAATTTAGGGAAGCCACGCTCTGGTTTTTTGAATGAATTACTCAATGCATTATTCAAATCCTTCAAAGTCTGCTGTAAGGATTGAGATGGTCCATCTTTTAACCATTCATAATCCTTTTTAAGACTTGGTAAAGATGCTGCATTTTTATTGTAGAAATTAAACGATTTATCTTTTTTATATTGCTTTATTTCTTGTGCAAGAAAGTGATTCCAAAGCCAACGTTGACTACCTGCCACTTGACGTAGCAGTTGGTCTTGCTCTGGCGTTGGTTTTAATCGGTAATTATACCTAACAAACATCTTGACTTCCTTGTTGTTTTGTTATTTTATGCAAAAAATGTTTTTAAGTGCTTAAATACATCAAAAATTGAAAGAAATACGCCAATTCATCCGCACGTCTAAAGAACATGCGGTTTTCTTGGCGAGTTATTATAAATATTATGTGCAGGTGGGAATTGCACCCACTCGCTGACTTTGAATCTTACCTTCGGCATAGAGGTATTCAGCTTCATCGTTCCAGAGGTTACTCTATCTTGCAAGTTAGTTGCAACTTAACACCGAATCAATAAGAGGCTACTAATTTCTCCACTGCACAATATATTTATTTTTAAAGTGTTTGTATTATACACTATCTATCTTTTAATTTTAAAAAATTCCAACCCATATAGCAATATAATAGAGAACTCTTTACCGCTCTACCAACCTGAGCTATAGACTTTGGTGGTCTAGTAGGATTTGAACCTACGACCTGTCGTTTATCAGACGAAGTATCTCTATTATACGCCAATGATTTGGAAAATATATAAAACAACATCTATATACAATTATATATATTATAATTTATTTGTCAAGATATTTATTTAAAATTTTCCAAGTTTCATAATCAAGTCATAAACTGAAGCGTAAGGAACAAATAAATTAAATAATTTATGCTCAATTCCTTCCCAGTATTTAAATGTATATATAATATTGTAAAACCAAAATACCTTATATATTAAATTTAATACTTCTATTTCAAGCATATTACCTCTTATAATTTTTTATTTACTTGATTATAGCTTATTTTGGGTGTGTAGTCAAGTGTTAATAAATGTTTTTCTAATCTGTCTTTTCCAACTTGAAAATAATGCTCATCTTTTTCAATACCTACAAAACTTCGCTTAGTGTTGAGACAAGCGATTGCCGTAGTGGAGCTCCCCATTGCAAAGTCTAAGATTGTTTCACCAGAATTAGTGTATGTTTTTATTAGGTATTCCATTAGTGCTACTGGTTTTTGAGTAGGATGGAGTTTGTTTAAATCCCTGTTAAATTTAATAATCTGTGTAGGATACCTTGTTCCATTGTCGATATATGGTGTAACTTTTAATTTGTTTAAAGCACTTGTTTTAGTGTGTGTGCCCTTTGGTGTATTTTTTACTAAATTACCTTTATGTATTCTGCGTATAGGATTGTATGTTGGTTGCTTCTTATAAAAAACAACACATTCCTCTATTGTTTTACCAGCACGTCTTTTACATTGTAAAGGATTTGTAATTCTTTCTTTTTCCCAATACCAACAATACTTAAACATTTTCATATTAGACGCTATCATTGTGGTAGTAAATGGCTGACTAGCTGTCATAACGATAGCACCACTAGGTTTAATCAAGCGATTTAAATGTTCCCACATAGGCTTAAGTGATATTATAGAATCCCATTTACAAGCCGTAGTTCCATATAGCTATGGAGGGTCTGTCAACACCATATCCACTGATCTATCAGGGATACGTTTCATTTCCTCTAAACAATCGCCTTGCCATAGAGTAATCTGAGGTGTTGGCAAACCCAAATCTCCTTTGTCTGTCATATTAAATAATCCTTCATCTTGTTCAAGCAATTTCCTTGTATCAATTTAATATTTGACATTTTAAAAACTCCTTAACTATTTTCTAGTTTACATTCAATGTCTTCTATAATTTTATTATTTATAATATGGAAACCATTCTGGTTTAAAAGATACAATGCCTTTATCATTATATCTAAACTCAATTATAAAAAATCCTGTATGAGCTGTCAAGACTTTTCCTTTCATCCAGCTAGATTGCTTCTGTATGCTTCCTGTAGATACACAATGTATATTTTTTTCGTAAATATATCCCATCTTATGAACATGCCCAGCTAATAGTATGTTAGGTTTTATTGTCCCATTCTCAAAAGCATTACATGCTAATTTTTGCAATCTCCAACTATATGCAGCACTGCTTGCATCACCACCATGCCACATTTTTATTTTGATATTATCAATATTTATATCACCTTCATCAGATCCTAAATATTCAACATTACTTAAAGTTTCTGATATATCTTTAACAATGTTAGCTCCAATTGCTTTTAAAAACCATCTATCATGATTTCCATCAATAATATAGGTAGGAATTTTTATATTTGACAACATATCCCTTGAATGCCTTTTTTGTGCCTCGTATCCTAAGTGTGTGACTTCATAACAATGACCTTGTCTAGCAGACATCCCCTCAGTTACATCTCCTGCAATAGTTAAAAAACTACATCCCTGCTCTTCTATAAACTTAACACAACTTAAAAAATAGCTTGGATCTGTATGGTTTGATCCAAAATGAGTGTCAGACATGGCAGCAAATTTAACATATTTATCTTTTGAACCAACTATATCTATTGTTTTATATACTTGATCTATATGCTTATTCTTTAGCATTAAATACAACTCTTTCTCACTTAATTTATTACATAAGTCAAGTGATTGTATCTGTTTTTTTGTTACAATATCCCTAGATTTAGCTTCTCTTATATATCTATTTAAAGATTCAGATTTTATACTAAAAAACTCTAAAGTTTCTTGTTCGGTATGATTTAACCTAAAAAGTATAACATCCTTTAATTTTGATTCTGTTATTTTCATTGATGATCCTTTATTTTTATTTTAAAAGAATTTTCTCTTTTAGTTGTGATAGAATCTAATACTTCCTTATCAGAAACACATAAAAACTTTCTTATCTCTAAATACTGTTTTAATTTTTTATTATACAAAAAAGAATATTTATTTTTATTTTTAGATATATATTTCTTAACTGCTTTTTTATCTAATTCTTTTTTATAAAACTTAGTTTTAGGATATATTTCCTGAATATTAGGCATTAATTGTTCTATATTGAAATAATAGAAACATTGTTTAAAGCATTCTATTCTTTTAAATTTAATACCATTATTATACAATATTCTTATTTGTTTTTCTAGTTTAAATAATTCTTGTTCTTTGCTTTTTATTTCATTATGTAATTTAATGTATCTACTTTCTAGTTCTTCTTTGCTCATTCATTGTCCTTAATTTTAAAACATTTTATTTTTTTAAATTTATCATCAATTATTTCACAATCACACAAATATAGTAAATTATCTTTCATGAAAAAATAGTCAAAAGTAAAGAATCTGTCAAATGCACCACAAACTACCATAGAAATAAAATCATTATACTGAATTAAAAAGATATTACTTTGATCTAGAGTTTGTGAAAACATACTAAATATACTATAAAGTTGATTTATATCAACAATGATTATTTTTTTATTAATTGTTCCCAAGTGAATTCCTTACGAAAAGATTTTTCTTCAGTTTTTATATCTATAAAATTATAAATATCTTCTAATTCTATAAAAATAGTATCATTTTCTATTGTATAATTTAATCCACTAATTATCATTAATATTACATCAAAAACAGTTCTGTTTAAGAATTTTGATATAAGATATATATCCTTTTTTGTTGAATATTCTGAAATTATTTCTTTTAAAAACTCTTTATCTATATTTATGAATACCTTTGAATCTTCGTTAATCTCTAAAAAAAGCCTTCCTTTTTCATAAAATATTTTTGATATATTTACTTTGTTTTTTATCTTTTTATTAATATTAAATAAAATCCAATAATTAAAACTTTCTTGAACTAACATGAAAATGTTATCTTTACTTTTATCAAAAAATACTGAAAACTTTATACCGTTATCTTTTAAACCATTATATAAAACTTGTAATTCTTTTGGTTGCATAATTTTCCTTTTTATAATCTTATTTTTATACATGATAATACTATTTTTATAAAATGTCAAGTGTTTTTTAATAAAGGTATTTTTGTTGACTTTTTGAAATAAAATAAATAATATATATTCTATAAAAATATTAAAAAATAATAAATAAGTAAAAAAGGAGCTATTATGGCAGTATTTAAGGTAAACAAAACGAACAATTTTACGGTTATGTCAAATTATCATTTAAAAGATAAAAACATATCTTTAAAATCAAAGGGGTTGCTTTCAGTTATGTTAAGTCTTCCTGAAGATTGGGATTACTCAATAAATGGGTTAGTGTCAATTATGAAAGAAAATGAAACTTCACTAAAAAATACATTGAAAGAATTAAAAAAATATGGGTATTTACAAATTATTCGCAAACAAGGAATAAAGGGTGTTTTTGAATATACTTATAACATATACGAAAAGCCAATCCTTAAGGATAAAGAGGCTAATTGTCCAGAGGGTGGTTTTCCACCTATGGATCATCCACCTATGGATGTTCCACCGATGGATGATCAGACCCAATTAAATACTAATAAACAAAACATTGAATTACAAAATACTAAAAATAATATATATAGTGATGTTAAGAACGAAACATTAGAAAGTGCTAAAAATATATTGGATTATATTAATGAACTAAAAGGCACTAAGTATAGATTTCAAGGACAAAACATTGCTAATATTTTATCAAGGTTAAAAGAATTCACAGAACAAGAAATACTTGATATGATAAAATTCAAGTATGAAAAATGGAAAGGCACAGAATGGGATATATATATAAGACCTATTACTTTGTTCAATAAAACAAAATGTGAAGAGTATGTAAATCAATGTTTGTGTGAAAAAAACAAAAAACAAAATAATAATATGACTAGTCATTATGGATTTAATTAGTCATAAAGAAAATGCTTGACATTTGTATTTTATTGAATTATAATATTTGTAAATACTAAAAATAATAATGTGAAAAAAGGTGATAAAAATAAATATAAAAAAGGAGATATGTATGGAAATTAAAATTCAATCAAATATAGCTGGAAATACTTTTCAAGTTTCTGCTGATGACAGAGGAGAAGATATTAATGAAATTTTTATAAAATTAGCACCATTTTTAAAAGCAAACATTCCTAATAGATGTAATGTTTGTAGGAATGAAGATGAGAGAATGTTTAGATTCGAAATAAATAAAGCTCAAAATGGTGGATATATTTACACAAAAGTTAGATGCTTGAAGTGTGAGGCATATTCTAAATTAAATCAAGCAAAAGAAACTAAGGTATTTTTTTGGGATATATTTAAACCAAAAGATCAAGAATTTGAAGGAAGCAATAAGAAGAAATAATAAATTTTAAAAAAAAAGGAGAAATTTAATGAGAGAAAGACTAGAAAAACATTTAAAGTTATTAGGCAAAAAATGTAGAGATAAAATTACTGGGTATACAGGAATAATTACTGGTAAATGTTATCATTTATATGGATGTGCTCAATATGCAATTAACCCTGGGCTTGGCGATGATGGAAAGCTACTTGAAGTGATGTGGTTTGATGATGGTAGGATAGAAGTTATTGGAGATGGTATAAATCCAGAAAATGTTAAATCAGATAAAAATGGTTGTGATGGTAATTCAATGCCTAATATGGTATAAAAAAAGGAGAAATAAAATGAGTGAGATTAGATTGCCGAACATTAATAGTGTTCAATTAACAGGAAGGTTAATAAAAGATTGTGAGTTGAAAACATTTAGTAATGGAGGAAGTGTTTTAAATGGATGTATAGCTGTCAATGATAACTATAAAAATCAAACAACAGGAGAGTGGGTTGATAGAACACATTTTCTAAACTTTACATTAAATGGAAAACAGGCTGAAAATTTAACAGATAAACTTAAAAAAGGAAACCCTGTATTTTTGGAAGGGAAGATACAAACAAGAAAATATATTGATAAAACAGATACAGAAAGAACATTCACTGAAATAATTGTTTATAGAATTCAAAACTTAATAAAGAATGAACCTGTACTAAATGATATTAATTCCAAACAAGAAACAAAAAAAGATAAATGGAATATTGCGGACGAGGCAGAAGATCAAGATATACCATTTTAAAAGTATAAAAAATGATTGTAAAATTTAATAAAATTAGTATTAAAATTTATAATAATTCATTTGATATTGGTTTTAAGTTTAAAATATCAAAAGATTTTCATCGTAATAGTAATAAATTAGGTTTTTATGGAATATTTTTTAAAAATTATGCTATTGTTTTATTTTTTAAATAATAATAATAAATGTAAAGGAGAAAAGATGTCTGTAGTAGTGGCAGTTAAAAGTTCAAATAGTGTTTGGATGGCATGTGATTCTCAGTTAACTTATGGAGGATTAAAAACAAACTTAATAGGAAATAAAAATAACTATAAAATATTTAGAAGCAAACAAAATAAACATTTATTAATAGGAATGGTAGGTAATTGGACTGACCATTCAATTTTAAAATCAATTTATGATATTATCCCAACAGATAAGTTAGATGAGGTAGATGAGATTGGTTTTAAAGATAAAATTAATATAAAAAAAGAATTATCAAATACGATAATGTTGGAAAAAAATATTTATAAATTTGATTATGATTTTGTTGTTAATCACATAAGACCAAGAATATTTTCAATATTAGATGAGAATGATAGGTTAATATATTGCGATGGTGCAAAAAATATGCAGTCAGAATTATTAATTGCATATAAAAATCAATTATTTCAAATTGGTTGCGGTGGGGCTGTAACCGAAATAGATGAATATATAGCTATAGGGGATGGAAGTCATTTTGCTTATGGTAGTTTATATGCCACAAGATATATAGATATGCTTATAGAAGAAAAATGTTGTTCAGCGGTTAAAGCTGCTTGTGAACATTCAGTAAATGTAAATTATCCATTGGTATTAACAAATACTATGTGGAGAAGAAATAAGTTTAATATTGTATAATTAAAAGGAGATATGAAATGGTAATGAATGTAGATTTCTTAAGAAATTTGGATTATATTGAAATAACAAAAGAAAAAGATAATATTATAAAAGTATTAAACAAAAACACACAATGTAAGTATAAAATACATAAAAATAAACTTAAATATAAAAGTCAAGCTGATATTGTGGCTGTCCTAAACGGAAGAGAGCCTATAGTTATGGAAGGTATAACTAGAATAGTAGGATATTTTAGTAAAATATTAAATTGGAATAAATCAAAAAAAGGTGAATTAAAAGATAGACAAAAAGGGAATTATGAAGTAAAATAATAAGGAGCATTATGTGAAAGGGACAATGTTAAATGATAATATTTTAATAAAAGTAAAAGAAGTAGAAGAAAAAGTAAATGGAATATTTCTTCCAGATTCAAGCAAAGAAAAACCTCACGAAGGTGAAGTTATATTAGTTGGCACTGGGAAAACAGATTCTAATGGAGAACCAATTGATATGCAAGTTAAAATTGGAGATATAGTAATATTTGAAAAATATTCAGAAAAAAGTATCAAGATTGAAAATGAAGAGTATGTAATAGTAAATCAAGATAGTGTATTATTTATAAAATAGAAATTAATTTAGCAATAAATCCCCTGTAAGAATTATGTTGGTTTTTGAGCACCTCCTTTTATCAACAATAGTTTTTACAGGGTATGCTATTTTAAAAAATAAGGAGTTTTTATGTCAACAGAAAAGTTAAAAAAAGAGATGCTTAAGATTGAATTAAAAAACTATATAATAGAAAGACTAGATAGGCATGGATTTAGAATACAAAAATTATGTATAGTAAAAAAGGTAAAAGATGAAAGCCTAGAACAGGAATATAAAACAGAAGGATATTATGGAACATTAGATGATGCTTTTAGTAAAGTATTACAGTTAAAAATAGAAGACGACAGTGTTACTCAAATAAAAGATATTAAAATTAACCTCAATAAAGGCAAGGATGAAATTATTAATATTTTAAAAACATATAAAAATGATATTATAAAAGATATTAAAGATTATAGTGTTGTAAAAAAATAAAGGAGCTTTAAATTGAGGATACCAGAACCAAAATGTAAAGAAGAATTTATTGCTATAGGAGACAAACATATAAGAACTGATGAAATAGTTTATTTTTATAAAGAAAAAATAAGCAATGATGAGTTATCTAAAAAAAAATTTGATTTACAAATGTTTCATTTAGTTTTTAATTTCAAAAATAAATGTTCTCTAACCCTAATATATGATAACGAATCTTGCATTAATAGAGATGTAAAAAAAATAAAAAAACTTATATATATATAATAATTATATTTTAATATAATAATTAACAATAAAAACAAAAGGAAAAACAATGTATAAATTTATTAAGCATTTTGAGGGGAAAGTATTAGATATTATTCAAAAAAAAACATCTGGGAAAAAGAAAAAAAGTAAAATTTTAGAAATTAAAATAGACAAAATAAAAGATTATATACAGCAATTAGATCTTGAAAAAAATAATGGATGGGAAGGATGGACAGAATGGTTGGATAAATGGGAAGGTTGGGTAGAAGGATTTGAAACAGAATTTTCAAAATATTATAAAATAGGTGATGATATTAAAGTAAATATACTTATAGATAAAAAACCAAATAGTGAAGTATGTTATATTAATTTTTATTCTCCTGATTATGTTCCAGATAAATTTTTAACACAACTTAATGCTGAAAATATTAATAAAATGATGGAAAATCAAAATGAAGCTTTGTCTTTATTGAAAAGTATTAAAATCAAAATTAATAAAAAGAAATAATAAGGATACGATTATAATGATATTTAAAATAATATTTCTAATTTTGTATACTTTATTTTCTATATCATTTGCTTATGAATTAAAGAAATATCCAAGCACAAAAAATGAAAAAATAATATGTGGAGTATTGTTTTTCTCGTTAAGTATTTTTGTATTGCATATTTTAAATATAAGGAGTTTATTGTTATGAATAATAAAACTTTATATATTGGCGTTGATATTGGCGATAAAGGTGGATGTTCTTTTTTTTATGATAAAGAAAAGAATCCAAGACATTACATAGACTTTAGAAAATTAGATAGCATTAAAGAGTTTTGTGGCGAGTTGTTAGGGTTTATTTCGGATTATAGTAATATTTATGCTTGTATAGAAAAAGTCCACTCTATGCCTAACAATGGGGCTGTAAGTTCGTTTAAGTTTGGGTATAGTGCTGGATGGGTAGAAAGTATTTTTAAAACATTAAATATTGATTATAGCATGGTAACGCCACAGCATTGGAAAGAACATTTTGATTGTATTATTAAAAAATCAGATTATTTAGATAAAAATAATGCTCAGCTCAAATCATTAAAGAAGATTATAGTTCAAGATAAATCATTCGTTATCATGGATAAAGAATATTTATTAGAAAATTATTGTCAAAGGAAAAAAAGAGGTGGTTTTAAAAAGGATATTGAATTTTATGATGCTATTATGATAGGAAAATACTGCCAAATAAACTTTTCTAAATAAAAATTTGACAAACCCTGAAAAATAAATTAAAATAAATAATGGTTAAAAGGAGATTTGAAATTATGTTTTTTCAATTATGTTCGAAAAATAATCATAAGTTTGAACCAAGATATAATACATAATATACATGCTTAGAAGACATAAAACTAGCATTCAAAGGTAAAGTAAAATGAATGGGGCTATGATAGAAACTATTTTGAAAAAGCCTAAAAATAGAACATATATTTGCGATATTTGCGTAAAATGTGGAAAAGTGGTTAATTTTGAAATGTTTGAAAGTTGTCAAGAATAGAGAAAATTAAAGAACAAATATGTGGTGATATTATAATGCAAGTAAAAGATTTAATATTTTTTAAAAAGGATGAGTGTGATCTGTTTACAACACGAGAAGATTCGCAGATATATAATGAATTTATATTAATTTTAAATCATAAAATAAAAAATATAAATAAATTATTTGGCATGAAATGTATAAAAAAATATAATATTAAAATGGACAATAAAGATAACCAAGAAGAAAATATGTATATAGCACTTTTAAGATCAAAAAAACTTCCTATATTTTTAAGGATTGTAAGGTTAAGTCTTAAAAAAATTAATCTTAAAAATTTGATTTTAGATGTTTTGGAACATAATGTTGTAAACAAAAAAATATATAATACAATTATCTGTGATTTAGATGCAGCAATAAATATAGAGTTTAATAAAGCAGATTCTGAATTTATATATACTCCTCCAATTTATACTTCACTGAAAAAAATGTTAAATGATGAAATTGATTATGTAAATTTTCTATGCAAAAAAAAATGAAAAAGGTTGTGATATATGAAGATAAATAAAGAAATCATGGAAACAGAATATCCACGTATAATTTGGAATCATTTAGTAGATTATAAAGATAAGTGGTTATTGACCGTAAGCACTCTGAAAGGATGCACTCATTCATGTAAATTTTGTGATGTTGCCAATTTACCAAAACAAGGCAACTTGACAAATGATGAAATAATTAATCAAATTAAGTTATTATTGCGAAATACTGATTATGTTAAAGAAACTAAATGAATAAAATATTAAAAATAGTTAGTGATACTCATTTTTATCACAATAAAATACTTACTTTTCATAGATCTCAATATAAGTCTATTGAGGAAATGAACGAGGCAATAATCAAAAAATGGAATGAAAAAATAAAACCAAATGATAAGGTGATACATTTAGGGGATTTTGCTTATGGTAGTGATTATGAAAAAATAGAAAATATTATTAGTAGACTAAACGGTAATATAACTCTTATTTTAGGCAATCATGATACATCAAAAAAAATAAAAGATATTTATGTGAAATACTTTAAATGTTTAGGTGGTTTATCTATTGGTAAATATTATTTTAGCCATGAACCTTTACATTTTAATACTATTAATCCAGATCAATTAAGGAGTAATGGTCGTCAAGCTACTATAAATATCCACGGACATTTGCATAATGGAGAATATTGTAGTGAAAATCATATAAATTGTTGTTTTGATGTTGTTGGAATAGATAATATGGTTAAAGAAATTTATATTTAATGAAATTTATTGCTTTAGATATTATTGCAAGTAATAATGTTGATGATTTTAATTTGCAAATAAACTATCCAAATTTTAAGATATATAAAATAAAAAAATAAGGATTAAATAATAATGGAAAATAACAAATATAAAGAAGGCGAATTTGGTTACTGGTGGCATGTAATTGAAGGGAATGAAGATATACAAGGCAAGATTTATCACGGAAATATTAATTGCAGGAATAACCCAGTAACAAGTTTTAAAGGATGCCCACAAAAAATTAGTGGTTGGTTTGATTGTAGTAATAACAAAATTAAAAGTTTTGAAGGATGCCCTAAAAAAATTGGTGGTGGGTTTAATTGTGGCAATAACCAATTAACAAGTTTTGAAGGATGCCCACAAGAAATTGGTTATGGTTTTTATTGTAGTAATAACCAAATAATAAATATTCCTAATAATTTTGATCATATTGAAAAACTTCATGGTGATATTTATTTATATAAAGACGAATATTTAAGTTTTTTTGATGGTGTTAGAAAAAAAGTAATCAAACAACGAAAACAAAAAGATATAGAAATATATTATTTTGAAGATGGTGTTTGTATAAAAAAAGATGGAATATACTCGCACGGAGAAACATTAAAACAAGCAAAAGAAGACTGGATATATAAAGTATCTAATCGTGATACAAGCGAATATAAAGACATGAATTTAGATACAATTGTAACATTTGAAGAAATGATAAAAATGTATAGAACTATTACAGGTGCGTGTGGGTTTGGATGCAAGGATTTCATAAAATCAAACAAAGTAAAGAAACAAGATTATTCAATACAAGAAATTATTGATTTAACACAAAATCAATATGGAAACGAAAAGTTTGTAGAATTTTTTAAAAAATAAATAAAGATGGTGGGGTAAAATGGAAGATAAAATAAAAGAAATTAAAGTAAAAAAGAAAAAAAATAATAAAGCAGATAGTACGGATAATGTTTTATTAGTAGAAGATGAAGTTGATTATGAATTAACAGGTTTTGATAGCAATAAAATAGTCGAAGTTTTAAGAGAAGAAAGCAATATAAAAAAAGATATTGCAATAGAAATTTCTCATAAAGTACAGGAGAAAATTATAAATTCTGGAATAAAAACATTATCTACAAGTTTAATAAGAGAACTTGTTAATAATGAATTGTTAGATATGGGACTTTTAAAGCAGTTAGAACAACAAGACTCATACTTGATGCCTAAACATTCCATAGAAGACTTAATGTTTAATAAAAGCAACGAAAATAGCAATATAGTAGCGAATAATCCAGAAGCTGTAAATATGGCAATATCAGAAACAATATTAAAACAATATGGTTTAAATAATGTATTTTCAAAAGAAGTTAAAGAAGCACATTTGAAAGGTAGAATACATTTACATGATTTAGGAACACCCCAAAAAATTTATTGTTTTCCAGATAATGAACACGTTATTATAAAAGATATTAATAATAATATAAAATCATATTCTATGGAAAATTTATACGATTCTATTGATAAAGAAGAGTTAGAAGTTGAGGAAGGAATATTTAGAAAAAAAACTATTGGATACCAAATTTATGAGAAAAATAAATTTATACCACTTAATTTTGTAACAAAAATAAAAAACAACAATAAAAGAATGTTAAGTATTCAAACATTAAATGGAAAAAGTGTTACATTGACAGAAAACCATTCTATGTTAGTTAAAAAAAATACTTTTAATATGCCAGAATGTAAATATTGTAAATCAAATAATGTTATCAGAAATGGTAATAAAAATATTATAAAAAATACTAGGGCTTATAAATGTAAAGACTGCAATAGACAATTTAAAAGCCAACTTGAAACATTTGATACGAATATAATAGAATTAAAAGCAAAAGATGTAAAAATAAATAACTTTTTAATAGAGCAAAATTTTAACACAAATAACTTTAAAACACAAAAAGAAGTTTTAATTAAAGGCAAAACAATAAAATTTGACGAAGATTTTTGCTATTTTTTAGGAATGTTTATAGGAGATGGAAGTTTTAACCATAATGATATAACAGTTACTGGGATTGAAAATATAAAAAACATTAAACAATACTTTATAGATAAAGAAATTTCATTTGGATATAATGAAGAGAAAAAATATTTTAGAATATATGAAAAAAGTTTTAGAGATTTTTTATTAAAAACATTAACATTAGGATATTATCAATATCAAAGACAATTTCCAAACAATGTTTTTGAGTTATCATTAAATGAACAATTTGCTTTAATTAATGGAGTTATAGATGCAGAAGGAACTCTTAAAAACTTTAAAGGCAATACTATAAAAAATAGTTCTACAAATATTAATATTAGATTAACTTCAAAAGTTTTATTATCACAAATGCAAGAAATATTAACAAACAATGGAATAAAATCAAACTTGAATTATGTTGGGTTTTATAAAAATTCAAAAATTAAAGCTAATTATCCTTTATATAGATTAACTTTTAATATATCAGAAGATAAAAAACATCTATTTTCTAAGTCTTATAAAATATCAAAACATATAGATAATAATAGTTTTATTTTCTGTGATAATAAAGTTTTTCATGACACATATTTAGTTAGAAATATTAAAGAAGTTGATTATAAAAGAGACTTTGTTTATGACATAACAACAGAAACTGGATTGTTTGCTAGTAATGGGTTGTTATTACATAATTGTGGAGCTCACTCTATTGAGTATATAAAAAAATATGGATTAGATTTACATAATATTTCTACAAAATCCTCACCTGCAAAACATGCACATACGTTAACAGGTCATATAAACACATTCTTGGCATCTATGCAGGCATATTATGCAGGAGCACTAGGGTTATCATATGTGAACATATCTTATGCCCCATATTTAGTTGGTATGACATATGAAGAAATGTTAAAAGAAGCACAATATTTAGTATTTAGTTTGTCACAGAATGCCTTTTCTAGAGGTGGGCAATCAATTAAAGGATGTGAAACTATTTATGTTTACAATACAATTACGCAAAAAATAGAAATTCCAACCATAGAAGAATTTTATAATAAATTTGATAATAAGAATGATATAAATAAGTATAAAGCGATTAGTCTAAACAAAGAAACTGGTGAATGTGTTTTATCTGATATTTATGGGGCAGTTAAACATGAAAGAAAAAATAAATTAGTAGACATTACTTGTGCTAATGGAATAAAGACAAGTGTTACTGAAGACCACAGTTTATTTAGTATTGATAAAAATAGCAAAATAAATGAAACCAATCCAAATTCTATGCCTGAACATTTTTTAAGTCATATTAATTTTGATATTAATAAAAAAATACCAAAAATAGATTTATTGAATTATGTTCCAAAAGAAGATATTGATGAAATTGAATATACAAATACTCATATTTGGTATAAAAAACATAAAATTGGTATAATAAAAAGGTTTATAGATATTGATGATGATTTTGCATTATTGGCTGGCATGTATGTTGCAGATGGTGGGGAATGTGACAATTCAATAGAAATACACATATTCGAAGGTATAAAGATGAAAACCATAATCTCAAATTTATTCTTCAATGTTTTCGGTAAAAAAGCATCTATAAAAAAAAATAAAGTTACATTATCAAACAAACTTGCAAGAATATTGTTTTGTAATTTGTTTGGAAATATAGTTTATGAAAAACAAATCCCATCTTGTATATTATTTAATAATAAACATATTGTTAAAAGTTTTATTTCTGGATATTTATCAGGGGATGGATGGGTTTGTAAAAATAGGATTGGTTGCTCTACTGTATCTAATATTTTAGCCAAGCATTTACATTTAGCATTTTCAAAAATAGGATGTAATGTTAGGCAAGATATTATTTATCCTAAAAAAAATATATTTATAAATAATAAATTAGTAAAAAAGAGTAAAAAACAATATAGATTAACTATAGGAATAGATAATTTTGATAAAATAGATTTTTTACTAAAAAGGCATAATGATAAAAAAAATGAATTATTAAATAATTTTAATTCTCATAAAATAAATAATACAAAAAATTATAATCAATTAAAATATAATTATAATCATTTAAAAATAGATATAAAAAATGTTTATAAAAGTAAAATATCATTAAAATGTTATAAAATAAAAGAAAATAGATTAAACGAAATATATGATAAAACAAAAAAAGCTATTAAAGAATATTTATCTTATTCAACTAAAATAAATAAACAGAATATTAAGGAAGTATTTGAGGATTTATACTTATTTGATAATATTTCAAAAAATACATTACAAAACACATTTAATAGAAACTTTTGTATGAGAGATATAGAAAATGATAAAGTATTTGAAATGGCAAAAACAATAATAAAAAACCAAATTAATTTAATGGAGACACTAATAACCAACATAGAAAAATCTATTAAATTATTACCGTTAGAAGTAATTAGTATAAATAAAAGCACTGAACAGGATGAATATGTTTATGATATTTCTGTTAGGGAACATGAAAATTTTTTATTAGGGTGTGGATTATTTGCACATAATACATTATTCACTGATTTTAATCTACATACTGGTATTCCCGAAAGTTTGAGCTGTGTTCAGGCTATTGGACAAGGAGGAGAATACACTGGGAAAACATATTTTGAATATGAAAAAGAATCGCAAATGTTCGCAAAAGCTATTATGGAAGTAGTAATGATTGGTGATAAAAATGGAAGATTGTTCGAATTTCCAAAAATAGACCTACATATAACAAAAAATAGTTTTGAACGTGAAAATGAAAAAGAATTATTAAATTTTGCTTGTGAAGTTACTAGTAAAAATGGTTCTATATATTTTATTTTTGATAGAGATGCTATTACATTATCTTCCTGCTGTAGACTCCGCACGACATTAGATGAGAAGAATAAACAAGATATGCTTATGATTTCAAATCCAGAACATATGAGATATTGTGGGTTTCAAAATGTAACAATAAATCTTGCACAGGCTGCATATAGAGCAGGAAAAGGAAATATACAAGAAGCAATAGATGATATTTTAATTTCTATGGATATTGCAATGAATGCACATATACAAAAAAGAAAATTTATTCAAAAAATGTTTGACACAAAAGGATCACCTATGTATAATGTAGGACAACCATCATGCGATGGGTTTCCATATATTGATCTTAATTCTGCATCTTACATATTTGGTGTAATAGGATTAAATGAATGTGTCCAGTTCTTAACTGAAAAAGAATTACATGAAGATGATGAAACATTTAAAATTGGAATTAAAATTATTACAAATATGTTTTTAAAGACAAAAAAATTTACAGAAAAGTTTGGCTTAAAATGTGTAATAGAAGAATCGCCAGCAGAATCTACATCTAGGAGACTTGCTAAGGTTGATTTAAAAGAATATCCAATAAGTAAAAATTATATAAAGGGGGATGATCTTGATACATATTATTACACCAACAGTATACATTTTAATGCATCAATTGATATGCCGATAACAGAAAGAATAGAAAAACAAAGTAAATTTCACTCATTAATTGCAGCAGGTGCAATTATACATGCTTTTGTTGGGGAAAATCTTCCTTCAAAAGAATCAATATATAATTTAGTTAAAAAAACATGGGATAATACAAATACTGCTCAAATTGTTATATCACCAGAATTTAGTGTGTGTTCTAAATGTGGCACTATGGTAAAAGGATTGATAGATTACTGTGAAAATTGTAATTCTGGGGATGTTGAAGGAATAGAGTATTATCAATAAAAAAAATAAAGAGGTAATGTATGCAAAATATAAATAATAATGGATTTGTTTTTTATGATGAAAAAGATATTTTCAATAGAGAATATCTTATAAAAAATATATCAATTGAATTGAAAAATAAATTATTTAGATTAAATAAAGCAATTGACTTTAGGCAAATAGAAACGTCATTATTGCAAGATAAGGAAAGTATAGATAATGAATATTTTTTAGAAAAAAATTATATATTTGAAACTAATGAGGATTTTTGTTTAAGACCAGAAACAACAAAGGGGAGCTATAATATTGCGAAATATTTATTAAAACATTATGAAGCTAAACTTCCATTATGTGTTTGGCAATCTGGAAAATCTTTCAGAAACGAACAAGATAAAACTTTTAAAAACATAAGATTAAAAGAATTTTATCAATTAGAATTTCAATTATTATACTCTAATACAACAAAAGCGGATTATCCAAACATATTAAAAGAGTTTATATTTAGTTTTTATGAAAATGAATTTAGTAAATATAAAGTAGAAATGGAATTATCAGACAGATTACCTAAATATTCACTTGAAACTACTGATATTATAATAAATGGTTTAGAAGTGTGTAGTATGTCTTTAAGGAATGACTTTGAAAATAATATAAATAATTTTGAAATTTCTATTGGATTGGATAGATTATGTTTTTTAAAAAATAATTAAAATATAGGAGAATATATGAAAATAACATTAAATAAAAAAGAATTTTTAAAGGAATTAGAAAAAATAATACCTATAGCGTTAAGCAAAAACGAAGCAATTATGTCACAAAATGTGTTAATTGAGTGCTTGAAAAATAGGATAAAAATAACTGCAAGCAATCCGATAGATTCATTAGTTACATATTGTAATGCAATTATAGAAGAACCTTTAGATATGTGTATACCAGCAAATAAGCTTTTTGAAATAATAAATTCGTTTTCTAATGATAGCATTATTGTAAAAAGTGACAATGAATATAATTTAAAAATAAGTGATAAAAAATCAAAGTTTTCATTAAAGGGAAGTAGTGCAGAAGAATTTACTTATACAATTATTCAACATGACGATAATTCAAATAAGATTGAAATGAATGTAGATATGCTATCAGATATGATACGAAAAACCCTTTATGCTGTATCTGTCGATCAATCAAGATATAATTTAATGGGTATTAATTTTGATATAAATAAAAACATAATCAAAACATGTGCGACGAATGGTAGAGTGATATCTTTAATTAAAAACAACATTAATTATAATGGTGAAAATGAAGTTTTTATTATTGGAACAAATAGCTGTTTGAGTTTATTGAAACTTTTATCGAAAACTAAAGGTGATTTATCTATTATTAAAAAAAATAATAATATTATATTTAATATAGAAGAAACGATATTTATTACAAAAACAATAGATGGGAAATTCCCAGATATTACAAGCATGATTCCAAAGAAATTTAATGAAAAAATAATTATAAACAAACAAGTATTTGAATCTATTCATAGAAGAAGTTTAATAGTAAAAGAACAAACACAAATAGGTCAAATGATAGCAACATTTAAAGATAATAAGGTTATATTTGAAAGCAGATCACTTTCTATGTCAAACCTATGTTTCAATGAAGAAATGGATGTAAATTATAATGGTGATGAATTAAAAATATCTTATCAAATTGAATATATTTTAGATTTTTTAAAAAATTCAGTTTCAAATGAAATTATATTAAACTATAATGGGTCTATCAATCCTTTTATGTTAACACAAAATATTGAAAATAATAATTATTTAAATATTGTATCACCAATGAGGATTAGTTAAACAATGTATTAAAAAATGATTTAAAAAGAGGTGCAACGTGGTGAAATGGGAAAATGAATTATTAGAACTAAATATTAAAGATAGACATGGTAATTTAATAAAACAAAATGGTGTGTATATTTGTCCAAATTGTTCACATACAAGATCTGATTCAAATAAAAAAACTCCTTGTTTATCTGTAACATTTGTTTCTGATGGTGTAGTATATAAATGTCATCATTGTGGCATATTCAAAGGAAAAGTTTTTTATGATACAAATGTAGTTAAACAACATTATAATGATTATAAAAAAGAATACATAAAACCTACCTTAAAAGATACAGACATTACACCTATCGATAAAAAGGAAATTTTATATAAATATTTTGAAAAAAGAAAAATATCAAGATCTGTTGTGGATAAATATAAAATAGAATGCAATAGTAATAAAGAAATTTTATTTCCTTATTATTGGAATAACGAGATAGTAAGCATAAAATATAAAAAACCTACAAAGGATGGAAAATCAAAATATAGAATATCTCCAAATTCAAAAAAAATATTTTATGGAATGGATCAAATACCAGTAGGGACAAGAGAGTTAACAATTACCGAAGGAGAAATAGAGCCATTGTCTTATGCACAGATTGGTATCCCAGCTGTGTCTATCCCTATTGGTGGTGTTGAAACAAAATTAGAATGTATTGAAAATTGCTGGGAATGGTTAGAACAATTTGATAAGTTTATTATAGCTACCGATAATGATGAAATTGGCAGAAAAATAAAAAATAATTTATTATTACGTTTACCTCAGGGCAAGACAAAATGTAAAGTAGTCGATTGGGGATTTATTGATTATTTAACATCTCCTGATAAATATAAAGATGCCAATGAACTTTTATGTTATGATGAAACAGGGAAGGCTTTAAAAGAATTACACGAAAGTTCAAAATTTCTTCCAACAGATGGAATAGTCACTATGTCTGAAATAAAAGATAGTATTATGGATTATTATGAATCTGGTTATGGTGAAGGGTTTTTGACTGGATGGGATTCGGTAGATAAATGGTTAACAATAAAACCACAATATGTTATGGTTTTGACAGGGCATCCTTCAAGAGGTAAATCATTCTTTATGGATAACCTTTTATTTAATTTAATAAAACAACATGGGCATAAAAGTTTAATATGTAGCTTTGAAACTACAAGTAAGCATCATTTTTCTTCTTTTGCAGAAATGTATAAAGAAAAAAAATTCGCACCATGTATAAGTAGACTTAAAATAAAAGATATATCTTTAAAGGATAATGATAATCTTTATTTTTCTTTGTTTGATGATGGTTATATCAATAAAAATTGTGTTATAACAGAAAAGTTTATGCTAATAAAGAATCTTTGTGATTTTAATATAAGTAATGAATTCATTGGTAGAAAAGTTGGGATATTTAATTATCTTAAAAAAGTTTGTGAAAACTCCATGACAAAAGATGATGTTTTAAAATCTATTGATTATTTTAATGATTATATATATATGTTAGACACTGAGAAAACTTGGTCAGTTACAGAGATACTAGAAAAGGCAGAAATACAAATAAAAAAATATGGTATTAATAATCTAGTTATAGATCCTTATAATATGTTAGAAACTCCAACAGATAAAGAGCATAAACATATAGAAAATATGCTAACTGAACTTAGGAACTTTGCAAAGAAACATAATATTTTTGTGGCGATTGTGGTTCATCCTTCAAAGATGCCAAATGCACAAATAAAGGTTGATAACGAAAATAAGGAAATACTAAAAATTCCTCACATAAAAGATGCTAGCGGAAGCCATGCTTGGTGGTCAAAAGCCGATTATGGTATATGTATTCATCGGGAAAGGGAGGTTATTGATAAAGGCATTGCACCATTATCAAAAATAACACAAATGCTTGTAAATAAATTAAAAAATAAATCATTAGGCAAGGCTACGGATGGTGTAGTTGTTAATCTGAAATATAACGAAAAAACATATAAACTAGAAGATATTAAGGATGAATTTTAGTTTATTAAAATACTTAAAGTATAGTCGTAAGGCATTCCCACATTCAGCTTAACATGGATGCGATAGGTTCAAGGTTCGTCCTTGTTCTGGAATTGGTATCGTTAAGGGTTTAAAAGTCAAAATTTAAAAGACTGCCATATACTTTTTTAATTAAAGGAGAAATTATTATGGATGAAATGTTTAACAATATTTTGTATAACTTTAAGAAAAGTAATATTTTTATTACGAATTTTATATATATGCAGAAGGAAAGACTTAAATATTTTGAAGATAAAGAAAAATTAGGAATATATTTAAAACTTGAAGATATTTATAAATGTGAAAATTTAGAAGATTATAAACATTTAATACAAGTATCTATCGACAAAAGGAATCAATAAAGTATGAAAATAATAGCTATTTCAGATACACATATGATTAAACCATTGCACGAACTAAATTTACCCTCAGGAGACGTGCTTATAATCGCTGGTGATATATTAAAGAGTGGATCTTTTGGTGAATTCTATATAGTTTTAAATGAATTAAACAAAATAAAATATAAATATAAAAATATAATAGTTGTAGCAGGAAATCATGATGTTTGTTTTCAAGAATTAGCAATAACAAAAATGATTTTATTAGAAGATGATATTGTATATTTAGAAGATATGGAAGTAGTTATTGATGGAGTTAAGTTTTACGGAACGCCTTGGAGCAAGCCATTTAATAATTGGGCTTTTATGGCAGACGAAAAAAGACGTGAGAAGAAATTTAATAATATTCCAAAAGATGTAGATGTTTTAATAACACATGCACCACCTTATCAAATTTTAGATAAAACTTCTAAAGGAGAAGAAGTTGGTTGTGAAATATTAAAAAAGATGCTTGACGAGGATGAAATAGCACCTAAATATATTATTTGTGGGCATATTCACCAAGATAAGCCTGAACCTGTTAAATATAAAAATACTGTTATATACAATGGATCTTTGTGTAACGAATTATATCAATTAGTTAATTATCCATCATCTATAAAAATATTAAAAAATTAGTAACGGTTTTATTTTGTTGATTAAATTATTTTAAGTTTATCATACCATTTTTTCTAGCCAATCCACCACCAAATAAATAAGTAGACCAGAACCAATATTTAGCTCTGTATTTATGTCCCTCTGCTAATAAAATATCAGATAATATTTGTGATGCTTTCCAATTAGGACATAACGTGCCATCATAAAATTTTCCTGTATCGCAAAGTTTATCATGTATTAAAAATGCTTTTGATACAAGCCGTGTGTTTTTTGTTCCAATTATCTTTACTGTAACGTCTCCAAAAATATCCCTAGCACCAGTAGCACCATCTGACTTAAATCCTTTTTCTACTTTTACTGTTTTGCTATATCTTTTAGAAACATAATATATGTCTTCCAAAACTTTATATTTATATTTTTCTTTTTCTTTTAGAAACCAACTCATTATTTATTTCTCCGTTTTTTTATTATTTTCCATTAAATATCCAACAATTTTTTCTAAATTTTCTCCCATATCTTCCTGACCTCTAACAAGAGTGTCAATTTTTTCTCCTAAAATTGCTCTTTCTATTCTACTCTCTGTTACCAATCTTTGATTTTTTATTCCTAAGTTTTCAGCTGTTACTAATCTTTGTGAGTATCCTTTGCCAATAAAGATAAGCAACCAAAATATACCTATAGAAATAAGAGATGCAACATATAAAGTTGGTTTTAATCCTATTTTTATACTAGTATTTTCAAGATTTTTTTTCATTTTAATTCCTTTAATATATTTATTATAATTTTTTATTTTGAATTGTCAATAATATATCTAATTTTTTATCTTGTCGTTGCAAACACTCAGTTAACAAACTCTCAGCTGAATTATATATTGTATAATTATCTAGCTTTTTAAAGGCAAGAAGAGGGCAACCTGAGGTATTTTCTGATTTATTTCCTCCATGCATTCTAACACCATTAAAATTAGGCACATTTAATAATAAAGGCATTATTCTTTTAAATCTATTAGACATGCTTAGAATTACTTTATATACACCTTCTGGAATAGCTGTCTCATCCTGTATCTTTATTCCATCTGCTCTTACAACATCTTCCAAAGTATAACAAAATGCTTTTCCATTTAGATATAATTTACCTATTGTGCTTTTTGCAGTAAATACTTCTCTATATAAAAATAAATTGACAACGTCTGGAAAATTAACCATATACTAAAATACCATCCTTTTATTATTTTACTAAATTTAACATTAAATTATAAACACCTCAAAACCCACAACCAATATTTATATCTATAACTGCCAGATATAGCCCTGACCATCGTATGTTGTTAATGTGCTGTTGTTTCCACTTACTCTTATTTCTAAATAATCTCCAGTTTTTAAATTAACATTTGCCTTTGGGAAAACATGAATTTTATTACCTGCTAATTGAATTGTAATATCAAAATTATAAGGAAAATTAGAAATCTGAACACCATTTTTATAAAGATAAAAACTCCAAGAAGATGCAGCTGCAACAGAAATCGTCAAGTCTAAACTAACAATAACATTAATATTTTCAACGCCGATATATGTAACTGTCCCAGTAGACACAGAAGTAAATCTCTCTAGGTTGTTTTCCTGCCACGTTGTAACAAAATTTTGAGGCGTAGGGTTAGAAGTTGTAACGCTAGATAACCCAACATAATACATTGATACAAACTTTTTAGAATCAGGAATATTAACATTTCCAGTAAATTTAACTCCTATGCTAGTATTGTCTAAACTTCCAGTATCAAAAATATTTGTATTATCAACGCCACTTTCACTTAAATCAATAGGGCAATTTGCAACAACGATACCTTCATAAGCTAAATTAGGATTCAAATAAAATATTTTTTCATTAGATTTCGGTTTGCCTAAAAAATTTCGAATGCTTAATTGCTGACATGTTCCAGAAATATCTATATGCTTAATTGAATTATTTAAACCTTGTTGCATTTGTAAGGTGTTTATGTCTATTCCTTGATAATTATTTACTAATTTTAGACCATCTCCAAAATTGATAAATCTTGATATAGAACTAACAAACCCCATTCCTTCAATTGTGCCAATATCCTCAGCAGCCAATATTGATGATTGATCAAATATGAATATTCCGCTTGGAATCGTAGTAGATAAATCAAATATTACTCCGTTTGTGCATGTTATCCTAGATCTTAATAGACGGATAATTTGAGCACCTGTATCGGCAGTTGACAGAAAACTACCTGTGCCTGTATAAATCAAACTAGAATCTTGAATTTGAGTTAATAATGACAAAGTTCCATTTGCAAATTCAATTGATGAATTAGTTGAAATTGAGGCGTGCTCAATATATGTTCCTTCCCCTAATTTTAACTTATCAGTAATTGTAATTTGCTCACCTCGTGGAAAAATATACCTAATATTATCAACCAAGTCTATTACACCTCCAATAGCTTCAGGAAGATCTGAATTATCAAAAACATAAACTAAATTTGGCGGTTGCATTCCTATATTGCGGTAAGTGCCATTAAATAGACTTTCCAAAAATCCACCGTTATTCCTAATATAATTAACAGGTGTGCCACTATATTTAGTTATGTCTACAACATCGTTTCCTGTTCCATCTTGAACCGCCAATAAATTTGAGAAAAGTAAAACTATAAAAAGTAAACTTAATAAATATTTTTTCATTTTAAATTGCCTCCTTAAATAACATTGTCATTCCTGTTGCTTCTTTCGCACCATTTTCCGATCGATTCAATATACCGAAAAGAAATGTTGTATCCTTTTTTAAGAACATACGAAACCCCAGAATTTAAAGCGACTGTTGCGGAGCTGTCTATTTGGATTGTGTCTGTGTCATTAGTGCCCCAAATTTCAATTATTTGACCGCCCACGACTGTTGTGGTAGATATTCCTACAACCGCAACCGCTCCGCCAGTAGAGACAACATTTACATAGCTACTATCTACTGATATTGTGTCTGTTGAATATAATATTTGTGTTGCAGAAGCAGTGTCGGCATATGTGCCATTTAGATGTAATGTTGCACCAGGGTCTTTTAATCCTATTCCAACTTTCCCCGTTTCACCATATGGAAATAGTAAAAAAGAATTTGGAGATGTTATTGCTTGGGTGCTAGATGCAAAACCATAAACAAAAGTATTTGTAGAAGTATCGGTCAGATACATATATTTACCGAAAATAGTTGAATAATTAGCTTCTGCTATACTATTTTCTGCGTTAATAATTGTAGCACTAATTCCACTCGCGTCGTTATTTGTTCCATTAATTGTCATACTTTGGATTCCACTTGCGGTGTTATCTGATCCGCCAAAAGTAATTGCACGACTTCCGCTAGCCTCACATTCATCACCTATCGCAATAGAAGAAATTCCACTTGCAGTAGCTTCTTCAAAAGCAAGAGATTTTCTACCAGTTGCATATGCATACATTCCAAGGGCAACTGCATATTCACCTGTTGCTTTTGAATTATAACCCATTGAGATAGTGTCTGTCCCAATATTTACCTCATCCCATCTGTCATCACTAACTCTACCAGCCCTAAATGCAGCTTTTTTTGGATACCAAATTAGCCTTGTGCCTGCACCAGAAATGTCTAAATCTGAACCGCTGTAAAGCGTGCCAGTTGCAATTATAGTATCTGAAAAAGTCCCAGTAGTTGCAATTACTCCATATTCTGCTTTTATGTCCCCCAAAACATGTAACTTAGAACTAGGAGTGGTTGTTCCTATACCTAGATTACCAGCTGAATTTATGTATAACATATTCGCAAATGAATTTTTTTCAATTGTTACAATATCCTTAGAATAGAACACATCTCTGATTCTAAAGTCTGCACTTCTACCAAGAACTTGATAATCATAATCAGTTTCTTTCACGAACTGTATTCCTGTAATTCCACTAGTTCCAGGATTCTCAACTCTGTATGATACAAGACCCCCTGCAGATGTATTCCTTAAAGCAATCCTGTTCCCCTGCACGAAAAGTTTTGATCCTGTAGGATTTGATAACCCTATTCCAAAATTTCCACCGACCTCAATGAGTCCACTTGCAATCAAAGCACTACCATTCCATCTGGAGAGGTAATTTAATGTATTCGCACCAACTTTTGGATCTATCTCTGTATGAATCACACCAGTAAGACCTGAACCATCTCCAAGAATAGTTGTACCAGTAATCGTTCCAGATGAAACTATATCTCCATTTACAGTCATTTGTTTTTGAAAAGTAGTTGTTCCTAAAAATTCTTTATCTTCCCAATCTTGTCCTGCATTTAAAGTAACAATAAAACATAAAAATATTAAACTCAATAATAATATTTTTTTCATTACACAATCCTCCTTAAAGCAGTAAATGTCCAATTTGCAGATGATGAAACTACTCTTAATATAACATCATTACCAACTATCTCATACTGAAATACAGCAGCACTTGTGTCTCCTACCTGTGCAGATACATGATTTGGTTGTATACTTCCAACCCCAACGTCCCAAGCTAATGTAATATTACCTGCTCTAACATTACCACTAATATCCTTAATTTTATATTCATAAAAAACACCATCTCCTATTGCCTTATCAAAACTATCTAGTATTTTTGTTTCTATCCCAAATGTTGTTGATATTTTATTATCTACATTATAATACCACCAAGCAGCATCGTTTAATGGATGTCCTATGTTATTATCTTGTAATGAAGTATAAAAATTTCCATTATAATAACAATAGTCATTTTCCCCATATATATAGGTGGATATATAATTATTAGTAGAATTCAGTTTGTTTCTTACACTTAAACCAGATTCCCCATTAGATATACCAGTTTGATTCCTTGGCATTTTATTTCTCCCTTGTTGTATTTATGCTAATCATTCCAAGATTGACTATCTACCCATTTCCCCCCATCATTCCAAAAACCGAAAGCTAAAATCCATTGAGTGATAATTGGTGGTAGCATTGTGCTGAAAGACATCATCCATTGTGAACTATACTGACTCACATACCCGCTTAAAATTTTTACTATCATTTGTTAATCCTTTTTATATTAATAAGATAATCCTATTATTACATCTGTGCTAGCGGTCGGTGCTCCTGAAAGATAAAGTTTTAATTCTCCACTTCTATATAATTCACTAATCAAATATCCAGCCCCCGAAACAGTCCATTCTTGAGGTGTTTCTGTTCCAGCAGCAACCACATCTGTAAATGCTAGTGGAGTTACACCATCTTCCATTAACGATTTCATCCTTCTTCCTAATTTCAATACTACACCATCAAAATTTGAACCATTATATATCATCAGCTCTTTAGTGCTTCTTTGGCTGCTATCTAACTTTATAATATACTCTGTGGTTACATTATTCAATACTATGGTTGTTGTTGTTCTGTTTGACATACATTTACTCCTATAATTATTTTAAATCGTTTAAATTGCTTGCTATCGTCAAATGCTTAATAATTTATTTATTTAAGAATTAAAATCATAAGTATAATTTTGTAATTCTTCTAATGTAGTTAAAGCGTCAATTTCTGCACAAAATAATTTATATTTATCAACCGTGCTATCTAAAAAAGATATCATTATTGCTTTATCAGAAGAAGTATATCTTGTATTATCCATAAATAGGTGTGATGCTTCATATAAAATCAAAACCACAGCTAAAGAAAAATGTTCACCATAAGATGCATTCATAATATCAATCATACTACAATAAATTTCTTGTTTTTTAAAAGGTTTTAATCTTTCCAATTCTACTGTAGGATTTGGAGGAGGTGGAGCTGGGATATTCTCCCAATCATCCGTCGCTGGTCTATACAAAAAAGAAACCTCATTAGGTAAATATGGATCAGGAAACATAGGGGATGTCAACGTGCAAAATTCATAATTATCTGGCATTTGTTCAAGTTCAATTGTCCTTATATATTTTAAAGTATATTTATCGTAATTATATAAATAAATCATTTTTTACTCCTTTTTATTATAATTCTGAATTTAATTTAACTAATCCATTAAATCTCATACCATAAACAATTGCTGATGTTCTGTATGCATCACCTAAGTAATAAGAAATAGTTATATAACTTATTGTTGTATCCACGGTTATGTTTGCAATATCATTTCCACCAGCATTATGTGGCAAGATAAGAGTTGTTATTGGAGGAGTTCCTCCACTCAAATAAACAGTAGCAGTTCCAACTGAACCTGATAATCCATCAACGACAATAGGAGCTTTTGCCATATTTATAGCTATATCTTCTACAAGTGTTGTTCCATATCCATATCCACCAGCAGATCCATCAATAGGAGTTCCTCCCATACCAATTACTAATTCTTTATAATAAAATTTGCAATTTAACAATTCTTCATTATAATCTTTGTTTATAAAATTACTAGCACTTGTCCCTATTTCTAATTTTGCGTTTGCAAATTCAAAATTCTTTGTAGTTATCGCTCCACATTCAATCTTAACTTCTATTTCTAGTCCATTAGAACAATCTCCTAATGCCACATTTTTATACTCTATCTTAGTATCTGTAGCAGTATTAATAGAAATTGCTCCACTATTTGCAATATTTGTTGTAGTTGTGAAATTATTTAAAGCATTCGCTTTACGAACATATATAGTATAATTAACAGGTGAACCAACATCGTGATAAACATTAAATTGTATAGATACATTTTGATTTTTTAGCATTACTGCTGTTTGACTAGCTCTTCTTTGTCTAAAATATACTACTCCCGTTCCTGTTAAAGTTACATCTTGAAATAGAGCAGAATAGCCACTATTGTTTAATGTTGATGCAGTAGCTTGCCTCAATGTTCCAGCATTTACAGCTGTTCCAGTTACCATTCCAGCCCATCTATCAACACCAAATCCATATACATCTTTTACTAATGTATGTGGAGATGCTCTTTGATAAATTTGCATACCACCATTATCAAATAAATTAGTTTTGAACAAATCAGGAGAAACAAAATTTCCTTCTAAGAATCCATTACTTTTTAAACTAAAACTTGTGCCATCATATACAAATTCATAATCATATAAAGTAGATATTTCACCATTTACAAAATCAGTAATTCCATCTGTTTTCTTTAAATTTTTAATACCTATTCCTACAACATTAACAGTTGATGCCCCTGTATTATTTATGTTTGGTCTAAATCTTATCTTCATACCAGTAAAATAAGTAGTAGAGTTCTTGAATGGTCCAATTCTACTTAATGTATAAGTATTCGCAGTTCCAGTGCAAGCATAATAATCAGCATTACCAACATAGTTAGCCATTGATTTTCCTAGTTGTGTTACGTCTGATTCGTCAAGCGAAATACCGCCAGAAATTATTGCATTTTGTGTTTCGCTAACGAATCCATTAAACTCTGGATTAGCAGGTAATACACTTCCTACTGCCATTGTCGCTATTTGTTTCATTTTTCCTCCAATATTTATTTAAATCTTTATTCGTATCTATAAAGAATGTTTATATAAGCAGGCTTTATCATATCAAAAATACCTCTTACATATTTAGTTGTATCATCATAAAATGTATGTGGGAATGTCCATGGAAAAGCACCCAAATTACTTTCTCCAATATTCAGAAATGTAACAACAATCGTAAATGCGTTTTCTTCATCTGTACCACCAAATATAAAAGGGAACGTCCATGGAAATGAAGAAATTTCATATAAATCATTTACAATAATATCAAAACCTAATATTTTAGCAATATCTATCCAGTCTTGTTCTGTATATACAATATGACTTCTCAATATAGCTAAAATATTTTGTCTTCTTTGTGCCTTTGTATCTGCGATATCTATATATTCACTAGGAAGTTGAAGTTTTTTCTCCCAATCTGTTAAAAATATTTCAGTTTTACTAATATCTATTTCATTTAAAATATTTGTAATATTTTTATCTAAATCAAAAAATGAAAAAGAAATAGCTTTTAATAATTTATAAAAACTAGAATTTATTATTTTTTTTTGTATCCAAGCAAATCCGTTAGGGAATAAACTTGCTAAACTTGAAATATAATCATTTATATTATATTCAAAAGAATATAAAAATATATTAAGATCTGGTTCGCCAACCGCAGAAGCATCTCGCATAACATATAAACTATCATCTTGATCTATAAACATATTAAATGCTCTTGGAACTTTTAATTGAAAATTCACATTTAAACTTGTTTCGCTTATTTGGTCTAAATAATTTAAGTTTTCATCAAATATTTGCAAACGTTCATTATTTAAATCAGTAACAAATAACCTGTTTTTGCTATCAAATTTTAACGTATTTGGAAAATTAAACTCCGCAATTCCATCACCCATAGAACCAATATTTTTTACTTCCACACCTAAGCTATCAATTTTGTAAACCTTATATGCGAATCTATCAACCGAATAAAAATAATCATTATATATCGCTAAATTTTGTAAACCAAAACCACTACCACCTGAATAAGTTAAATTAAACTTTCTATTAAAAACAAAACTTAAATCATAAACTTTTATTTGTAATGCACTTATAGAAACAGCAGTTTGGTAGCACATAACATATAAATTATTTTCATATACTGATAATCCTTGAAAACCCCAAAACTTAGAATCACCACTACCTTCTATACCACCCCAATCTGCAATATGATTTCCATCTTCATCATAAACTCTAATGTAATGATAATAGTCAGGAGAAGAAAAATATGAATCAGTAATATAAATATTTCCATTATCATCTTTATCACAATATAAAGATGAACCTGTAAAAGAACCAAAATGAAATAAAAAAACACCATCTTTATTCCAAACATCTATTCTCTTTAGACTTGAATTAGGGATATATATTCTATTTAATTTTTCATTATAAACAATCTGTGAAGAAGAACTTCCTGTGTTAATTCCTCCATAATAAGTATATTTATCTATCCTTCTAGTTTCTAATTCTTGCATTAAAATTCCTTTTTTTTTAAAAAGTTATAGTTCCTAGCTTTCCAATTTCATCATCATTTATAGTTATATCACCAGAAGGTAAAGATAATGTAAATTCAGTAATGCTTTGACCATTAACATCTAAAGTATTCTGTATAGCCACTTCATACGCTTTTCGTGTGATATTTTCACCTACATTAACATAATCATAATGAAACTTTTTTAAATTATCAGTTATGGCTTTTTGCATTTCTGGAGTATTTGGTGTTAAACTTGTAAAAGTATAATCAACATCAATAGGTGTTGGAGCTGCTACATGTATATTTACACTTGGTAATATTGCAGGCTTTTTTGATATTAGTAAATCTTTTGATTCAACTAGATCATTAGATGTTGGCAAAAATTTATTATCATTATATGTATAAATAAAATATGTAGTAAAATGTCCTACACTCGGAGTAACTGGTTGTGTCCAAACACGACTAGCACCAAATTCATTTTGGATAATATTATTTATATATCCTTCGCTAAAAGCAGGAATCGGCTTACCCCAAATTTGATTTGTTCTTAAGTTTAGCTCATCATCAGTCTCTAAATCTCTACCACCAGAAAAACCACCTCCATCAACATAAGCATTTTCGGCAACATCTAAAATTGTAGGAAATAATGTTAATTTTGTAAATGCTACTAAATTCTTATCTATTCCAACTTCAACAGATTCAGCCGCAATTCTTGATACATTTAAATATAACTGTATACTTGCATATGTAGGTTGTATAGTTGCAGGAGTTGTGGCAGTAGATATAACATTATAAGTAAATTCATCACTTTTAGTAACTGTGATAGTTTTTATACCTATATATTCATATTCATTTACATATGCTATTGTAACAACCATTCCAGTAGATAAATTATGATCACTTGAAGTAACAGCTGTAGCCACGCCACCAATTTGTGTTAATGATGTTATGTTGATGAATTGTTGTGCAATAGTTGCATCTTCTAATGTTGTATATAAATTATCATCATTATCTATCACGTTTGTTCCTATGGGAATATTTATATCTTTTTCACCAGTAAAGTTGATATATCCAGAAGATTTTAATGCTTGTATTCTATCTAATCCCCATATATCCGCCCAGTATTCAGCCCATTCGCCTTTCGGATTAAAAGGTAAAATATTATTAAATATATTATTTTTAAAATATTCATAAGTTAAACTAAAATTAAGAGCTAATGATTTAATTATAGCATCTAAAAATGTTCCTTCTTTATATGGATTAATTGTTGATAATTGATTTTTAAAATTAGCTCTTAATTTGTCTATCTCTTGTTTATTGTTAGGGAAAATTATTGCCATCTTGTTTCACTCCATATTATAAACGATTTATTTGTTGGGATATTGTTAATATAATATGAAGCATAGCATTCATATTCGCCATTCCCTTTATTTATAATATTAATATCTACATTTTTAATTGATCCATCGATAGTTAAAGAATTTAGTGAATTTTTTACACTTTTAATTAACTCAGATTTTACATCTCTTTTTAACATTGCGACCCATGTTTGGCTGGTAAACTCATTATTTGTATTATCAAAATATAAATTACCTATCCATCCACCTCTACTCATTGGATTAGACATGATTTTTTCACTCACCCTACTATCAGTACCAATTTTTGTTATTACCGTGCTATCTAAACTACTATCTAGTTTAATATCGCCATTTTCTATAACAATATCATAATATCCATCTTCTGTTACTTCTAAATAAATATCTTGAAATTCTTCCATGTAAAATCCTTTATGTGCAATTATTTTTAGCACTTCCTGTATTTATTTTACCATTTATTATAGGATATGTTCCACCAGCCCCTGCTGGGACAGTTACTTGACCAATTATCGCATCATTTTTTCTGGCTATTGGATCACCACCCTCCCCACCAATATTGACACTTGAACCTACAATATTAATTACTTTGTCTGATTCTATATTGATACTACCATCTGCCTTGAAATGTAATCTAGAATTAAACTTTGGGATTCCAACTGCAACTTCGCCACTTTTTATATCCATAAATAATTGTATATTTAGTGGTATACTTACAGGTTTGTCATTATTTGAATTAACATGAAAACCTATACCAACCCCATTATTTTCTGGTTTACAAAAAAATCCATAAGGAGTAATATATTTAACTATTTTTTCATTATATAAATATGTTCCCCAACATTCTTTTTCATTATTTATTTTCCCATATCTAACAATGAAGATAAGTTTTGTAATTTGTTTACGAATTGTCTGTATCATATTTTCGAGCATTAAACTATACTTCCTGAGTTTCTTTTGGCAATAGTCTCTTTATTGCTTTTTCCAACGGTTGCTTCCCAATACTCTTCTTTATATTTTCTTACTGGAATATCTCCATCATTATAGAAAACCTTATCTTCTGCAACTAAAAAAAACTCAGAATCACCTTTGCCACTTTTTTTCTTTTCTGGTTTTAATAAAAGAGAAAATGACTCTGGATATGTAAGGCTTAACTCTGTAGTATATCCAGTTTCTCTACTAGATATGAATCTTACGCTTGTAATCAACATTTGACCACTTATTCCATATTTAGTATCATTAACAGCAACTAATGTGTTTGGACGCCAAGGATACCCTTTATTGTCTTTATATCCAGCCAATACGCAGTTATAGCTAAACGATCGTTTTTTAGCTAAATTCATTTCCCATACTGCCATAGCTGTACATTCTTCTGGCGTTGCTTCTTTGTTTAATAAGATTACTTTTTTTTTGTTTAAGCTAATCTCTTTATCTATAGCAAATCCATTTGTATAAGTATTTTTACCTGATATTGATTCCCATCCTAGCTCACCACTACTCACATCATCAATTATGCTATCAAGCCCACTACTTCCCTCACACATTACTATATATTTACCATATCTTTTTGTTAAATCAAAATTTACATCAGAATTTATTATATTATTACTACTATTTAATTTATCTAATAATAATAATGATGTTTGTGTTTTAAATCTTCCAGCTCTTTCTAGTGAAATATTACCATTAAAATCAGACGTGCAAACAACCTTATTGAAGTAACAATACTTTTGTATTATATTAAAAATATTATCCCCAATATCAGCAGTTATACTATCTTTGCTCATACTTAAGTTTTCTTGTGGGAATGTATTATTTATAACATCAATAAAATCAAGATCATTATTTTTTAACATTTCTTTAAGAAAACTAACCAAGTAAACTTTGTTATCTTTTCCAGTAGCTGTTGTATTTTTAACAGATAAATCAGAGTCAACAACAAATGAAGTTTTATCTCTTCCCCTTAATACAATATCCTCATCCTTTCTACTTGTTTTCCCTATAAATTGGTCAATGAACCCTGCTAAAATTGGTATTCCGTCTATATTGATTGCACAACCTGAGCTTTCCCATAATGATGCTCCAATTTGTTTTTTACTATCTAAAATAACCTCAAATCCACCACAAATATTATCAATACTTTTTACTACTGATAAACTTTTATATTCTAAAATTTTCCCATTATTTATAACTAAATTTAACATTATTCTAACTCTTTTATAACCTTAAATGTCCCAGCCATGAATCTAGGATTAGATATATTATTTTGATTTAGCTTTAAAATTAAATCTTTATAATTTAAATTACCATATAATGAATAAACAAGACTATAAAGATTCATGTTTTGGACTTCTATTTCTATTATATTTACTGAATTTAATAATAATATATCGAAATATTTATTAAAAAATATAGACAAGTCTTGTAATAATTGAATAATACTTGGATCTAATGTATTATCATAAGTATATCCATATTCTTGTTTGCTTGTATCATTTGTTCTTGAAAAATAAGCATTAAATTTTTCATTTATTTTATTTTTAATATCAATAATTTCATCTATACTTTCAAATGAATATTCCAATAAAGATTCTAGTCCTGCATTAAAACAATAAACATCTATTAAATCACTTAAAGCTATATCATTATTAATACGTTCCAATGCTTCTTCATTGTTTATTGCATATTTTTGGTTTAAGCTTACATTTATTTCTCCATTTTCAACTTCTTTATCAATATCTACAATATAAAAAGTTTTAGATAAATTATTATATACATTAAAAGCATCTAAAGGATTTTCAACTATATCTTTTATATTATCAAATGTAGTTGTTAAGCTATTAACTAATAATGCAGGAGTTACAATAATAGCATCAATTTTGCTTTTAAAATTATTTATATCATTATTAAATTCATTGATGTTGTTTTTAATTTTTGTAACACCACGTGTAAAATCTTCTACGTTATTTAAAACATTATTAACCTTGCTTTTAGCAACATCTATATTTTTTTTAAATTTACTAATTTTATATTTTTCTTCAAATTTTTCTGCAAAATTTTGTTTTTGAGATTCATTGCTATACTGCTCATACTTTGGTATAGATAAATAGTCTTCTTGGGGAGTTATTATTATAAAGGTAACTTCAAAATCAGGATTATTTATATTTGATATATTATTATTTAGGTTATATGGTAAACATACAGCTGGTAATAATCCATATATAGGATGATTTAGCAGTCCTGATCCTTCTTTTAATAATTCATTAACCAGTTGATCTCTTCTTTGTTCATATGAAATTTCAGATCCACTCCCATTTATTTTATATGTAAAATTAATTTTCATTTTAATTTCCATAGGAACTAAGCCAACATCTTGTGTAACAATATTTGTGCTATTTACGAATGAATGTATAATCCTTTCCATCCCACCTTTTTCTTCAATTGTAGAAAAGGCAAACTCGACACGATTAAATGATGCAGTTTGTAAATCATATATTAAATTACGCATTAAATTTGGCATAAAAACCCCTAATTATTTAGATTATGATTGTAAAAAACCATAATCTCCCCTATTGCTCCAACCTTCAAACCCTATTGATTTACCATCTTGTTTTACTTCTTTTATTTTCCCATTTTTATCTTCTACTACTATCTTAACAATAGTTTCTTTTTGAGAATTATCATTCCTTAAAAAACCTTGCATCATTCCTGTTTTTAAAATCTCTTCTTTTTTGCTTAACATCTGAGGAGAATGTGTTTCAAATGTATTCCCCATTGATTGAGTTTTGAATGGATTAAATAAAATGCCTTTACTAACATCTTTCAAAAAACTAGCTCCACCAATTTTTGTATCTTTATAATCATCTTTAATGTTAGTATTCCCAATCATACTTCTAGTTCCTTGTGCAACTTTACTTGGAGAAGTTTCAACCCATTTAGCTAATTTCATTAAAGCATATACTAATCCAAGAATAGCAACTGTTATTATAGTAATGGTTGCTATTGGGAAAGAAGCAAATATGCCTGCCCAAGACATTCCCTGTAAAATCTGACCATACAAGAATATATTCTTTAAAATAGGAACTAAGACTAGCAAACTACCTGCTAATTTAGATATTATTTTAATAGATAATGCTGCACTCCCAAAAATAATTAACCAGTCACCAAAAGATTGATTTGGTTTATTTATAGTTTTTGTTACTACATAATGCAATCCCCATAAAGCACCACTTAACAATCCAATCTTTCCAATAACCATTACAATAGCACCAAATCCTGCTAAAAATTTATTTATACCAAACAATAAACTACCTTTTTTGGCAAATCTCATACCCATAGCCATTAATGTTAAATTCCCAAACATATCTAGCAATGTTCCAGATGCCATCATTAATGGTCCAAAACCTGCAGCTGCACCAATTAAGGCTAAAGAAAATTTACTTATTGAACTATTTCCATCTTTTAACTGATCAACAATACTATAGACTTTATCTGATACTCGCTTGAAAATACTATCTAATTTAATAGTTTTATATAAAGTATCAACTATTGATCCAGTCATCATCTGTATTCCTTCTGCAAAAACAGACCATCTACCAGCTAATGTTGATGCTTTTCTTTCATCTGCACCCTTATAAATATTTTCACCCATATATTGTAAAGTTTTTAGTAAATCCTTATACGTAACCTCCCCTTTCTTTATTGCTTCTGGAATTTTTGTTATATCTTCAATATTAAATGCTTCTGCCATATATTTCATAATAGGTATACCCATTGTTCTAAATGGTTTCAAAACTAGTTGATCTACTTTTCCTAGCGAAGCTGCTTTTGCCACTACAATTGCAAGATCCTTTACATTAGCTCCTATTGATCCAGCTGCTATATCTTGTAAATATTCAAATTGTTTCATCATACCCTCAATGCCCATATCTTTCATGTGTGGTAAAATATGCATGAAAGCTAACCTAGATTCACCTGCTGTTGCTGTTGTTTTTGCCGCAAACATTGCTATTTTTCTTTCCCACTCTACAGCTTTTTGCTTATCTCTTAAATGTATTTCTAATGCTGCTAAAAACTCTTGCTCCTGCATTAAATATTTAGTACCTATAATACCTGCACCAACTATTGGGGCTGTAACTGCTGTAGTAAAAATTTGTCCAATTTTACCAACTACCATTCCAGCACGTATATAAGAAACAGCCATTCTTTGAACTTGGTGTTCTGTCTCTTTTGTCCATTGTTTTTGTTTATCGCTAAACATTGACATACCATCTATGGTGGGGAAAATAAAACCATGCTTAATCTCATTATAAACTGGTAAAAGTTCATCTCCTGCTTGTCCTAACTTCTTAACTGATTCGCCAGCCCTTGTAATTGCTAATGTCATAGGGTTCATGGAAGATATAACTCTCCCATTTAAATTGACTATTTCGTTAGACGCTTGTGCCATTTGTTGAGTATTTTTTTTGTATTGTTTTGTTGCACCACTAGTTTGATTTAATAAATTTTTATGATTAGCAATAGAATTATTAATTTTATCTAATTGTTTACTAAACTGATCGCCCAATTTATATGTATAATTAGCTGTATAATTACTTTGTCCTATCATTGTTAATCCTTTTTAATTATTATTTCAAGCCAGCTTTATTTTTTTATTTCTTACTAGTTATCTTTTATTTTTCTATTTATCTCTTCTACAACATTTCTAGAAACATCAAACAACTCAAACAATTCTACCCAAGATATTTTATTTAAATATTCTAATGAAATTCCGCCCTCAAAATTATGTATTAAATGTAGTTTATGATTTAATAAATCATCCTTTACTTTGAAATATAATTCTATAGTTCCAAAAAATAGTTAAAATATCCATACATTAAATTGTTGAAGTCTTTTGGAGCCAAGTCAGATACAAACCCTTGGTTTATTTTTTGTTGTTTATTTCTATCATAAAATGTGCATTGCTGATTTGTTAATATTGACTTAAAGGCATCTTTTGCTTTTTTAAGTTCTCCACAGACACTAAATATTAAACTTAAACCATTAATTTTTTCTTTATTTTCAAATTCCAATTGTTTATCGCTTATATTTTTTAAACGTTCTTGCTCATCTTGATAGTCATTAAACGCTTTCTCAGGATCAGATTTTTCATTAGAATTATTACTTGACCCCTTACTTACAGAAAAAACACCCTTTGCATATACACTTTGTAATACATCTAATGCTTCTTCCATTAAAGAATTTGGTTCTACTATAAATATTGACTTTTGTTCTATTCCTAAATTTTCTACTGGTTTTATTAAATTATATTCAAACATATTTTATTTTCCTTTTATTTTTTAGTTTACGCTTCCAAATCTACAACTAATATCAACAGAATTTTCTGTTCCTTCCCCAAACGATGGTTTACCTTCAATCGCAACATCTTTAAAAATCTTCACATCACCTGTTTCAAAAGTAGCTTGGACAGTGTTATCTGAGGCATTATTCTGTGCTGCAACAATAGTATTTTCATTAGATATAGTAGAAAATACTTTAAAATTTAACTCACCAACCCCTTCTTCAATATTTCTTTCTTCTACAATAGCATCTACTCCAATTCCTGCTGCATACTTTTTAACAGTTGTTGGTGCTATACTTGATGTGTAATTGAAACTATTAGGAACTGGGGAAACCAACAATCCATTCACTTCTAGTTTCCTCAGGACTTTTGTTTTTTTATCTGACATTATTTACTCCCTATATTTACTATAATCTAAAACTAAATGTTAAATGTTAAATTAGATATAACATTAATTATTCTTGCTTGAACCAATATTGGCAATATTTGTGAAATACTTATTATGCCTGTAGTGTAAGATATATTAATACTTAAATTATTTTCATATTCTTTAATTATATCTTTTCCAGTTTCACTACTAATGCCTCTAGGACATAAGTAATATGTTCCACCGCTAAGCTCTATATAAGAATCTTTCATTATAGCCTTTATTCCTACTTCATTTATATCTGAATACCCAGCAACAGATGTTCCTTGTGTTAATCTTGTATTTAATTCAGCTTTAAGTCGTGTAAATTGATATGCTGTTGCTTCGTTGTATGTTCTTATATAATTTAAATATTTAAAACTGTCATCTACAATACCAAGAGCATTAGTTTTGTATGTTGTAACTACTTGATCTGTTATAAGAGTAGTTCCTGCAACATTATTAGACATTACAAAAACACCAGCATCTTTTAATTCTTTAACTTCACTTCTTGTAAATCCATCACCATCCTCAATAACTGGTAGATCAAATAACGGTGTATTGTAATATGGATATGAAGCCAAAGAAGGACCACCTATATTATCATTTAATTCAACACTAGCTATATATCCACTTCCAATAACTGCATTTGGTGTCAATCTTAATAAATCAATAGCAACAAAATTTGTAATAATAACATCATCAAATTCTTTAATAGTTGACCCTTTAAATAATGTATTGTTATTTACTTCATTTCCATGAATAATTAAAGCTCTTGAATTATATGCCTCTCCCAATGTTACTAAATTAGCCTTAGAATCTGTTTTTGAAATAAATCCAACACCAGCTAAATCTATATTGTCATAATCAACTCTACTTTCTACTAATGTTTCCAAAACATCCAAATCATAAGTGCAAGGATATATAATTGCTTTATATTTAATGCTATCTATATTATCGAATAAAGTTGTTAAAACTGGGTCAGTAGCACCACCTGCAAAAGCAGTTGTCGCTAATGTTATTCCAGTTACAGAACCTTCAACATGGACAGAAATATTATTTCCTATTGTTCCTTTGTGTAGAAATGTTATAGCAACATCACCACTAGTATTTACACTAGTAAAAGGAGCATAAGTATCTGCTAATATTGCAGCAGCTAACGCATCTCCAATTTGATCTGGTGTAGCTCCAAATGCTACATTTAATGTATATTTATGCTTTTTTTTAGAACCAATAGTAACATAAATTGTTCCAGCAACACCTGCTGTTGTTCCAGTGAATGTTACATTTCCAGTTGCCTGAACACCACCAACATTGTCATCCAATGAAATAACATCAAGTTGACTATATTTATTAATAGCCTTGAATGATTTAATACATGCACTCATTATAGAATTCTTTCCAAATAATCCTTCATAAATATTAGTATCATTACTAATATTTGAATAAAGCTTACCACTAATGGCTGTGCCTGATGCCGACTTTTGATTTACGATCAATGCTTTTACCATAGGGGATGCAGTAACTCCTGATGCCCCGTTATTAGCAAAATTAACTACTGGATTACTCGCTATTTGTGTTCCACTCATATTATACTCCTATCTTCTTTTAATATATTCACATTTAGTTTATCTTTATATCTATTTGTGAATTCCGTAATTGGATAATAATTTCTATTACCTAAATATACATCTTTATTTAATAATTCATATATTGATTGAAAATTATAAGAATAGATACAATAAGCATCATTCTCCTCATTAATATTTTCTCCAATATATACTGGTTGGATTAAAGAATTTCCCTCATACAAAGAAGGTCTTTCCAACTCTCTTCCTGCTAATAATAAAACATATGATCTTAATATTTGTAATCTTTCATTCATTAACATACCAGATGTTTCATCTCGCAGAGGACACATCATTACAATATTCATATTTTGAACTATTGTTTGCCTATATTCATCAACCCTCAATGTTCCCATCATGCTATCAGAATTAGAATATGCACTTTTTGATGCAATTGGTGGATTTACGATTACACCACACTTCCATTTTCCCTCTTCAACAAATTCATCATTTAAACTTTTAGATACACAAGCTATAAAATTTCTTAAACTTGAAAATCCGCTAACAAATATTCTTACATGGCATTTTATATAATCTCCACGAAATTTATCAATAAAAGCATCTCCATTAATAATAAAAGGCAATACAAACTTAAATGTTTTATCATCTACTATTTCAGTAACCTTATGATATCCCTCATATCCCTTTGAATTATTTTCTTCTAAAAAAAACATATTACCAGTGGGAGTTCCTGTATAATTAGTATCTAAAATAACTTTTATGTTATAATTATCTATAACTTCTGAAACCTTAAATCTTCCATTTACTGCTTCTTCATCAGAATCTATTATTTGTATATAAAAAATATCTGTTAAATAATTAGCATAACTATGTCTATTTTCTAATTCTATAGTAGCAATACCTGATACAGATTCTATTGATAATATTTTATTACCAACTAAGACATTTGAAAGATAAATATATCTATCTTCTGTAGATAATTCATCACCATATTCTTGATATTCTTGTTCCAAATAATGAAGTTCATCTGTTACACAAGTAACTGTAGTGATATCTGTTTCAATAACATAATTAACGCTAGAAACCTCAACAACTTTTGAGAATAAATCTGCATATTTAGGTAATATTTCTTTTAAATGATTACTAACTTGACTAGATAACATTAAAATATACCATCCTTCATACCTCTTATTATCGCATCATGTATTCTTTTTCTTATTATATCTCTATTTTCTTCTATATTTCTTTTTAAATAATGTCTTTGACTATTTTCTAACTTATTTACATATTCTTCACTGGAATTTGAAAAAACTTGGAATTCATCTACACCCTCTACTTTTATATTAATGCTATTTCTTAAATGTCCTTTTAATTCTGCTGGATATTCATTTCCAGCCACACTAGAAGCAATATGAACCTTTCCATCTATAACATATCGTCTTCCTGTTCTTCTTTTAATATTACTTAACTTTTTATATAAATCCTGTTTAACAAAATTTGCAGCTTGATCCAAACCTGCACGTAAACGTAAAGGAACATTTCTTTTATTTAAAATCGGTAAATTTATAACATGCCAATCTTTTAAAGTTTCTGGTTGTAGTCCCGATGATGCAAAATTCATTATTTATGATTTCCTTTTATTGTTTTAGATCCCTTTTTAACGCATTTTAAATATAAAAGTCTATTTTCTTCATTCAAATTTGTAATATTTTTTATTTCATAATATTCGTTATTAATTTCCATAAAGTATGAATGTTTTATCTTATCCGTATATCTCATTACAATATTATGTGTGCTTTCATTAAGTGTCGCAATTCCATCAATATAAACAACCCCTTTCGCAGTTTCTAATCTACATTTAGTTGTGAAAATTATATCATCCAAATATTGTATGCTATCAGCTTTTAAATTATTAGTTTGTCTATTAATTTGTCTTAAAACTTTACATGTATGCTTAAAATCTCCTATACAATATTCTTTTTTTTTTTGTTTTATTCTTGTGTTACATGTCATAGATTCCAAACCCCATTATCTTCTCACTAAATAAGAATTTATCTAAATATGCCATAATATCAGAATTAGGACAATCGCCCTTGTTTTCATATAAATAAAGAACTAATCTTTTAATTGTTAATAAAAAAACTTCTGGAATAACATTAATAACCATAAACTCACCATTTCCAGATTCTGTAAAACCAGCTCCTTCACCATCAGGGACTGTAACTTTGTATGTAAAAGTAGTTTTATTTACAATAGTATCAATTTCAAAAATTCCATTAAATATTGCTTTATCAATATTGCTAACTAAGATTTTTTGTCCAGATTCTAAAAAGTTATCATTAAATGTTTCAACAGTAACAACGTCTTCTAATCTTGATATTGTATTAATTATCCATCCAAATCCTGCATTAAATGTTAATTGAATACTATTAAATATATCTTTAACACTTGGATATTCTGAAAATTTTATATATGAATAATAATCCATATTCGGTATTAGATAATAATTGTCATCATCAATTAAATTTAAAACACCACTATTGTCTATATATTCAATTTTATCAATACTTTCAACAGGACATTTTTTAACCTTAATACCTTCTAATATAAATCTAGTATCTTCTGTAAGAAATGTTTTTGTATAAGCATAATATTTTTTAAAAGTTAAATCTTTACCTGTATAATCTTCTATAAATTTAATCGCAACATTCATCAAATCAGTCAGATATGCATCCTCAGTAGTATCCTCAACATCAATAAATACTAAATATTGCTTTAATTCAGTTAAAGATATTGGTAATTCTTTTGTGCGATTTAAAACTTTATAATTTTTTATCATAATTTAACCTTTAAAAAATATAACACATAAAGGGATGGGGAAATTCCCACCCCTAAAAATATTGAAATAATTAAGTTTGTAATCCAATTTTAGCCCAATCACCAGCTAAGATTCCCGTAGAAATATACATATCATAAGAACTATCAATACCAATAATTCCAACAGAAGCAGGAGCTGAAGTAGTATCTAAATCAACTGCAAATTTTAATGTCCCACCAATATAAAGAACATTATCATTGTTACCCCAGCCTGGTTTTTCAAAATAATTATCTACATTTTTTGCAGCAAAACAAAAACTAGAAAAAATAAACATAAACAATAAACTTAGTTTTATTTTATTCATTATTTTTTACTCCCTTTTTTTATTTGTTTAGGAGATTGATTTTTCTTATCTTTATCATCTTCCTTTTTATCTTTTTCTATATTAGCTTCTTCTTCTAAATTAGCTTCTTTTTTTAGCCTAGCTTTAACTTCTAGTTCATCCTCTTCTTCCAATTTAGCTTCTTCTATAACTAGATCTTCTTTCACTAGTTTAGCATGACCCCTTTTTACAACTAAGTTAGCAATGTCTTCAAGCAAGGATACGGTCTCACCTTTTCTTATATTCCCCCAGCTCCAAAATTGTCTATCAATAGTTATTCCTTCAATCTTTAATTTTTTCATATTGAACTCCAATTATGCTTCTAGTGTAGGGATAGATATTGGATCACCTTTAATAACCAATGCACTTACATATAGATCAGCAGAATTTGCAGTTATCACCGAAACTTTAAAATATCTTTTATTCCCTATATAACTTATTCTTTCTGTTGTGTTTGCGGTAACAATCTTTGTTCCTGCGATTGCTCTTGTTAGAAAATCAGGATCAACTGCAACAAATCCTGTTGTAGCTTCATCACTATCTTCTAGTATTAAAGTCACATCTCCTAGTGTAAAAGCATCAACTTTTAAGACAACAGCAACAGATTTAAATCCTTGCAAATCTATTGTTTCCCCAGCAGTAGTTGTATCTGCACTAAGTGCTACACCATTTAATCCAATTACTTCTTCTATATATTTTGATAAATTTTTATACATTACAAATCTCCTTATTATTATTAAAAATTTGTGTGGAATATTTCATCCACACAAAAAAAACATTACTACGCCATCTTTAATTTATAAAACGCTTTATCATTAATTACTCTTGAATCTGCATAGCTTCTAAAAAAGAATGTGTAATATCCATCAGCCTGATTTTCATCAATACTTAAAGTTACAGCAGGTTTTCTGTATAACAAGAAATATCTACTAAAATTACCTAAAATTATTGGATGTTTGCCTGTGGCAATATTATCCATATTATTATTAGTAATAAATTGATAACCCATTAATGTGCTAGGAACAGCATCAGAAAGATGATTTAAGTATAAATAATCACCTATACCATTTTGTGTAAGTCTTAACTTATGTAAAGTGTTATAATTAAACATAAATTTTGAACCAGCATCATATTGTGGACCCGCTGCTTGAATTTGCTCTATAAGTGCAGAAATATCAGTTACTGAAAATTCATCAGTTTTAATTGAATTAATTGTATTTACAAGTGTATCTGTCATAATACCCATAGGCTCTTTAACACCAGTTCCAGTTGTTATCATGGTCGCCAATTTAGCAGCAAAATCCATTCTTGCATTACTTTCAATAAACGATTCAACATCTATTTTTGTAGCTAAGTCAATCATTTCATAAGTAGCACTTTGTGCAGATGTAATTTTATTTAACAATAAATTTTCAGATTTAAAGTTATTTCCTGGGAAATTACCAGTTGTTCCTTTTTCGCCTACACCAGCAGTATTTGAATTAACCATACTGATTATCACTGGAAAAAATTTTTCTTCGCCAGTAATCATGCCAACATTATTTAAAAAATCAGAAATATTAGGAAGTTGTGTTAGCATCATTGCTTCTCTTTCTCTTAAAACCAAACCACCCTGCTCAGCTACATTAGATCTTAGAGATTTGATACTTTCTAATTTATCGTTTTCATTAAATTTCTTTTGTGCATTATTTAACAAAAATTTAAAAGCGTCTTTTTTATACCTAGATTGTGTTGCCTTCTCCTCATCTTTAACTTTCATTCTAGCACTATTAGCTTCAATGTTATCTATTTGCCCTTCCATTTTTTCTAATTTTTCTCTAAAAGATGCTTGTTCTTCAATTTTTGTATTTATAGATGCATATTTAGCTTCCATCTCATCCATTTTTAAATTAAATTCTTTATCTATCTCTTCATTTGTTCTTCCATTTGAATGAGATTTTCTAAACTCAGCCATTTCTTGTTTAATTTCATCAGCAGTTTTCTTTAACTCTAATTGATAATCAGTTTTCATTTCAGATTTTAATATCTCTAAAACTTCTTCTGGTGTTGCATTTTTATCGCCCATTATTATCTCCTTGTGATTAGCTTTTTAGCTTTTATTTATTTTTAGTTAATGATTCCATTGCTTTATTCCAAAATTCATTATCGTTTCGACTTTTTTTATCCTCATTATCAACTATCTTTTTCTCTTTTCGAGAAATTTCTTCATTAATAATTTGTTTAAATTTAGAAATAAAAATATTAGATTCCTTATTACTAAAACCTTTATCTTTTAAAATATCAGAAATATCTGTAATTATTTTAACATTATCTTCGTAATACTCAGATACATTATTATACTTTTTAAATTCTGGTGATTCTATATCCATTAACTTATGATATTTAGATAATAGTTTTTTTATCTTTTCTGTTTCTTTGTATGGAATATCTGACTTATTATATGTTTTATTTATATATGAAACCGAAGTCATAATAGCTTTTTGAATAATTTTTGGTTCGTTATCTATTACATCTACAATTAAAAACTTATAAGCAGTAAAATTGTCTTTATTTTCTTTATCGTAGTATAAAAATCCTTTTTTATATTCATCGGATGGTTTATCTTGAGAATTAGTATATTCTCTCCATCGCTTGTCTGCTTCTTGGCTATCCCATTCAGTATCGTCTTCCGCAAATGAATAATCTTGTAATTGCATAACATTACTTTTGAAAGATGTTATTAAAGCCTCATCATTGGCAGGAAAGATAACAAGAGATATTTCCATTAATTCAAAATCTGTAATATAAAAAATATCGTGAACTTCATCGTATTCTCCATCTCGTGCATAACCTCCAATAGACATTTTTTTAATACTTCCAATTTCTATTTGAGGAATAATAATATCTCTAACACGAGCATCTGCTCTTGGAAGTTTAGCTTCAACAAATAGTCCTTTATCATCAACACGCACTAATTTTATTAATCCTAATGGATAATCACCTTCAAATTTTCTATGATTCCATAAAACTGGAAATTCTTCTCCTATATAACCATTCTTTTCCCAAGTTTCTTGAACAACAATGTCTCCTTGATAATCTAATTTATCAGTAGATGCATATCCACTAAATGTAAAGTATTTATCATTCTCATTGTTTTTATCTGTATATTTTAAATCAAATCCCTGATAAATAATTTTATCTTTTAAAGACTTAAGTTTGTCTATGTTCCTAATATCTTTTGTAACCTTTGTCATAAAAACTCCTTAATAAGCTATTTCCTAGCCATTATTGTGTATATTCGATGCATCATTTCCTATCGTATTTGTATTATCTTTTTTTGAACTATAATATTCTGAAATAATATCTAAAGGCATTGTATTTGCTGGGACTAGTATTTGATCTCCATTCTCTATGTCTTGCATGTTTAACATTCGTCTTCGCTCATTAACTGTTACTGCATATATTCTTTCCAATTTTTGAATATTCTCTAATTCCATATTCCTAATTACAGGAATATTAAATGGTATATAGGAAACACAAAACTTTAAAAAACTAAGCCCTTCATATCTATGCATCATTAGTCTGCTTAAACTTGTAAGAACATAAGTTAATTTTGGTAAAACATTATTTTTGTAAAAATAATAATATGCAACTTGTGAACTTGATTGTCCCATTGCCTCTGGATCCACCATTGCTAATGGAATATCTAACCCATTATAGATTGCATCCTGTAGCATTTTTCTTAAATCTTTAAAATCCATATCTCTTAAATTATTTGATAGGTTTTGATATTTAAAATTTCCACCATCAAATAATGCAATAGATCCAGCATTTTGAGATCCCGTAAACTGTGCTTTAAGTGAAGCCTTTAAATCTTCTTTTGACTTCTGCGATAATGTTCGCTCAGTCATAAATGCACCAGATAATCTTGCTCCATTTTTCAATAAAGCATAATTATGTTTTCCACCCTCAAAGAACTGATTTATTTCTTGTTTTAAAGAATTTATAAATGGAACACCAACAAAACTATTTAACTTTGTTGACATATTATGTATACAATAAAGCTCAGCCAAATTATCTTCTCGTATATATCTTATTCTTTGTGCCTTACTGTCATTAACCCTTTTAAATTCAATACCACTTAATGATTCTGTATTAACATTATACGAATCTGGAAATCTATCATTTAAATTACTATTTGGAACTATATGTCTACTATCAACAACCTCAAGCTCAATTGGTGGATAATTTACATTTCCATAAGCAACATAATATACTGTTCCTGTAGCAACAAAATACTTGCATAAACTTGATAAAAATGTTAAATTATTATCTAATGGAGAAGGCATCTTTAATATTTTTAACAATTTTTGCAAACTTTCTTGTTCTTGTGGTTCATATTTTTTCAAAGATTCAGAATAATAGTTTATATATATTTTCTTTTCTTCATCATATACAGATAAGTCTACCTGTGCCATAGCATCAACTATTTTATTTATTGCTTCCCCAACAATAGATATATTGTTATAGTAATATATAGCATCACTATCACTTAAATATTCCTGCGTAGAAGTATTTAATAACATATCAAGTATTGGCAAATCAGAATTAGGGACACTTCTTAATCCAAACTGAGACCATTTATTTTTCTCACTTGGCTTGTAATTTAAAAATCCCATATATAAAAGTTCCTCAATTATAAAATTATTTAATGTTAACAAACAACTTCAAAGCTAACATTGCTATCGAACATATCAGTTAACGTTAAAAATAAAGCATCCCTCATGTCATCATGTGGAGGATCGTTTATTGTTATTTGTTCTTCAAGTAAAGCTCTATCACTAGGGTTTCGTATTATGGTTTCATTAAAAAAAACCCATCCACGCTGAAAATATATAGATTTATTTTCCAGAGTAACCCTTTTACCTATATTTCCTTTTCCTAGCTCAGAAGTAGGTATTACAGGCAAATTACCAGTATTCATTAATCTAACAGCAAAGTCTCTAAACGCTGCTACATCTTCTACAAAAATAAAATCAAAATTATATTCTTTATGTAAATCCACAATATAATCTATTCTGTCTTGCATAGACATTCTGTGTTGTTCAATTCTTAAAACGTAATAATTACTACGACTAGGATTATCTTTAAAAATAGTCCTGTATACAATTGCAAAACCAGTATAATCACTTTTTTTACTTTCACCAACAGAAGGATCAATACCTAACATTTTGCAAACAATGTCTTCCTCTTGTAGATTTATTTCATCGTAATATTTTATCCAATCTAAATTAATAATACTTTCTTCGTTGCTAAATAAATCATTTTGATATTCTCTATAAAACAACACAGCAGGCATTGATTCTTTTAATACCATTAACTCTTCAAAAGTTTTCATGTCTGCCCAAAGAACTTGTTTTTCTTCCCAGTCAATAATTGATTGAAATTTACGGAAAATATACCTAGTATTTTCTTTCAATTTGTGATATAAATCATCACTTGCAACTGCTGTTCCTTGTAATTTAATACATGGCTCTGTATCTCCAAACGAAGAAATCGCAGGAAATAACGATGAAAAATACCAAATTTCTTTTCTTTCTCTAGCTTCTCTTGATCTATAATCATTCTCAGCGTATAAATCATCAATAATTACATAATCTGGTCTATAACTTTTATAATTCAACCCTCTCAGACTACCTTCGCAACCAATAGATGTAAAAACAACTCCATTTGTAAGCTCAAATTGATCCTTAGTCCAATGCTTAGAAACTAAATCACCATAATATTCTTTTAATAGTTCGTTATTTGCTATTTCATCTCTAATATTTGTATTTATTCCTGCAGCTTTCTTGTATGTTGACTGTATACTTAAAAAATGTATGTATTTATCAGGATGATTTAATGCCAAATATATTGGTATCAAAAAACAACTAATAATAGTTTTTCCAGAACCACGTGGAGCCAAAACAACAGTCGTCTCTTCATTCATAGTATCTATTAAATACTGATGTAATTCTTGACAAAATTCACCTTTAAACTTATAAGGGAACAATAATTTCCCCCATTTCAAAACATCACAGGCATCTACATACTTCCTAATAAGCCGTAGCTTAACCTCTTGCTTTAAAATATCTACAAATCGATCATTATGTTGCATGTGTAAAAATAAACCTCTATATATCTTATTTTTAAAAAAACAGTGGAGACCGACCAAACTCCACCAATTAACAAAGAGATTCGCTTTGTCAGCTACTATGCAATGTATAAAACAAGTTTTACACGCCATCATCTCTTTGTTGATCGGTTTTTATTAAGGTTTTGGTAATAGGAATTTTTCTAAATCACCAATACTAGCATTACCCAACTTTTCTCTAAATTCAATTAATTCTTTTGAATGCTTCAATTTTTCATTAACGTCGTCATTATTAGCTTGTGCTACAGAATTATTACCTAACACAAACTGTGCCATATTACCTTTAACACGACTTCCAACCATTAAACTATCATCAACTAACTTAGACTCACATCTATCACAAGCTATCTCGTAACACCTTGCAAAGAAAGTATTCTTTGATATAAAATCTTTAACAATACTATCTGGAATCATTCTTTTTGAAAAAAAACTTTTAATTATAAAGTTCTTTTCATCCATATCAGCCCAATCAACTAAACTACGTCCCAATTCTTCTATTTCTAATTCACTGAATGCAAACATATTAGTTTTTAAATTATAGTATTTATTTAATATCTCACGTCTTTCAATTGACCTTAAAAGAATATCATCTTTTTCTATATTATCTTTAATGTCTTTTTCAAATTCATGAACTATGCTTTCTTTTGATAAAACATCACCATTCTTTTCTTCTATTTGCTTTTTCTTTTTTTGCAACTCAGATACTTTGTCTTTAAAACTATATCCACTATTATTCCATTTGTTTGCCATAATATCGCCTAAATTATCCAAAAGATAATACTATTTTCTTTCCATATACATATTATAGCATGCTTGTCAAGCGATTTTCTTCATTTTTCGTTAAAAAAAACATTTTTCTCGTCGTGAAGAAAAAAAACATAATTATTTTAGACCCTAAAAAGGGCGAAAAAAGGGGTTTTTTGGGTTAAAAAAAAAGTGCTCTCGTCTAGAAAACGTTAAAAAAGTGCCTTACCCCCCTTGACAAGAATCGTGTTTTTTAGCTAAAATAGTGCTTTTTTAGGTAAAAACAGGCTGTTTTTGTGAAAAAATCAATGAATTTTATTAATATTTTTTTATTTTTTTTGTAAAAATGCTTGACTTTATTTTTAATTTTAATATAATTTTGATATAAATAAGTAGATAAAAAACAAAAATGAGTAAACATGGAAAATTTACGATATAAATTTAGAGATAAAGGGAATGTAAGAATGAAGAAAATTAAAATATTAGGACAGGTATTTACTCCAGATTGGATAGTAGAAGAAATACTTGATTCTGTTGGGTTCGTATCCCAAAATGACAATATTTTAAGTAAAAAAATAATAGATCCTGCTTGTGGTGATGGAGCATTTTTAAAAATTATTGTTCAAAGAATTATAGATAAAAGTTTGAAACAAAATAAAAAAGTTCATGAAATAAAAAATATTTTAGAAAATAATATTTATGGAATAGAAATTGATACAAAAGAATTTAAAAATTGTATAAATAATTTAAACGATGTAGTTGAAAAAAAATTAAATCAAAAAATAAAAATTGATTGGGAAATATCTAACGAAAATACACTTTATAAATATAAAGAATATTTAGGTTTTTTTGATTTTGTGGTTGGGAATCCACCTTATATTAGAATACATAATTTGGATGAGGAAACTAGAAAAATATTAAAAAAAGAATTTTTATTTTCGCAAGGAACAATTGATATTTATGTTTCGTTTTTTGAATTAGGTTTTAAATTATTAAATAAAAAAGGTATTTTAGGGTATATCACACCTAATAGTTATTTGCATAATTCATCTTATAAAAGTTTCAGAAAATATTTAAAAGAGGCAAAAGCAGTTAGAAGTTTAACGAATTTTAAGTCTAATAAAATTTTCAATAATGTTTCTACATATACAGCAATAACTATAATAAATTTTTATGATTTTAAAAATGAATTTATATATAAAGAATTGGTTGATAAAGAAATAATTGAAGTTAATAAAATTAATTATGTTGTATTGAATGATAATGATTGGTCTTTTTCAAATACGGAAGAAATGAATTTTTTGAAAAAAATATTTTCTGTGGGATATAAAAAGGTATCAGATTTTTTTGATGTTCAATATGGGATTGCAACTTTAAGGGATAATATTTTTATTGGGGAAATTGAGAAAGAAAAAGATTCATTAGTTTTATTTAATAAACATTGGGTTGAAAAAAATATTTTGTATAAAGTTATAAAAGGGTCAACATATAAGGGAAATGATGAAGAAGTTAAATATATAATATTTCCATATAAAAAAGATAACGAAAAATTTAAGGTAATTCAAGAACAAGAATTAGAAGTTAAATATCCAAAGTGTTATGATTATTTATTGGAAAATAAAAAAGAATTATTGAAAAGAGATATTGATAAATGTTCCTTGTGGTATGAATTTGGAAGAAGTCAAGGATTGCAAACAATTCATAATGAAAAAATTGTAATTAGCACTTTGATGAAAGATTCTATTAAATTTTATGATTTAGATGATAAAACTTTTGTTTATTCAGGTATTTTTATTATAAAGAAAAAAAAGAAATCAAATTGGGAAATAATAAAAAATATTTTGAATTCAAATGAATTTTTAAAATATATAAAAATTACAGGTAAAGATTTTTCTGGTGGGTATAAATCAATAACAAGTAATCAAATAAAGAATTTTCCAACAAAAGAGTTGGATATTCAAACAGAATTATTTAATTTATAATTGGGATTATAAAAAATCTTTGGGATCACAATTTGCACTTACAAAACAAATATAGATGTTATGAACTTACATGTAGATTAGCACTTTGTTATTTTACATATACGATTTAAAAGAAATCTTAATAATATCGGCAATTTTAGCTTTAGCAATCGTCTATTGTTATTTAAAAATTAAAGGATTAAAATTATGAAAAAGAAAAATGGCGAACATATTAAATATTATGAAAACGGAATAATTAAATTGAAAAGGAATTTTAAAAATGGAGAACTAGATGGCAAAGCTGTTGGATATGGTGAAAATGGAAAGATTAAATGGAAATATAATTGTAAAAATGGAGAACTAGATGGCGAAGCAATTGACTATTATGAAAACGGCAAGGTTAGAAGAAACTTGAATTTTAAAGATGGAAAATTAGACGGAAAAGTTATTAAATATTATGAAAGCGGAGAGATTGCATGCGAATATAATTGTAAAAATGGAGAACTAGATGGCGAAGCTATTAAATGTTATGAAAACGGAACGATTAAATGGAAATATAATTGTAAAAATGGAGAACTAGATGGCGAAGCTATTAAATATTATGAAAACGGAGAGATTGAAAGCAAAACGAATTGGAAAGATGGAAAATTAGTCTGATAATTAACTAATAATTATTATTTAATATTTAAAAAAAGGAGGGTTTTAAAATGACGAAAATATATAAATTATCTACAAAAAATAATAAATTGAAACTTTTGAATAAAGATGATATAAAGAAAGCATATGGATGTATTGGTCATGGGTGGTATTCTTCTAGCAATGGATATGATTTTATTATAGGAACAAAAAATAATATATCAAAACATATAAACAAAGAAAAACAAGAAATTAAACAAAAAATTGAAAAATTAAAAAAAACATTAAAAATATATGAGGAAATTTTAAATGAAATACATGGGTAGTAAGGCACGATTTAGTAAAGAGATTTTGCCTATTATTTTAAAAGACCGAAAGCCTGAACAATGGTATGTTGAACCATTTGCAGGGGGAATGAACGCTATTTGCGAGGTGCAAGGCAATAGGATTGCCAATGATATACACTCTCATTTAATACAAATGTGGCGTGAACTTGTTGGCGGTTGGATGCCAAAAAAGTACACCCGTGAAGAACACAAACAAATTAGAGAAAACAAGGGGAAATACCCACCGCACGAAGTTGCTTGGGTAGGTTTTAATTGCTCTTACTCTGGTGTTTATTTTAGCGGGTTTGCTGGAGAAACAAAAACCAAAATAGGAACAGTAAGAGACTACCAAACTGAAGCAATTAAAAATGTGTTGAAACAAGTACCTAAAATGAAGGGCGTTATATTTCAAAACAAACCTTATTATGAATTGGAATTACCGCCAAAAAGTATTGTTTATTGTGACCCACCATACGAGGGAACCTCAAAGTACAAGGTAGATGAATTTGACCACAACCTTTTTTGGAATTGGGTAAGAAATATAAGCAGACAAGGACACACCGTATTTGTAAGTGAATACAACGCACCTGCCGACTTTAAATGTGTTTGGGAAAAGGAAGCAAAATCTTCTTTATCTGCAAACGGCAAAACAGGCGGTAACAAGGTAAGTGTGGAAAAATTGTTCAGGTATAAATAAGAAACATATATGGCGTGAATATTATGTGCATGTTAATGATGTTATTACTACAAAAGAAGCACTATTTTTACCCAAAAAGACACTATTTTAGCCAAAAAGCACGATTCTTGTCAAGGGGGGTAAGGCACTTTTTTAACGTTTTCTAGACGAGAGCACTTTTTTTTTAACCAAAAAAACCCCTTTTTTCGCCCTTTTTAGGGTCTAAAATAATTATGTTTTTTTTCTTCACGACGAGAAAAATGTTTTTTTTAACGAAAAATGAAGAAAATCGCTTGACAAGCATGCTATAATATATTTAGCTACCAAAAATTTGATAATGATAGCGAAATATAGTTCTATGAAATTTTCTTTGCAGGGCAATGTCCCACAGCTGACAACCCTAACAAACCTTCCAAGCCTGTTCTCTGGCAAGGAAGAAAGCGAGATCTTGATATTTCTAATTAAATAAAAAATATTTAATTAGCGATTGATCTAAGGCAGTTTTCACAGAATGAACAAAAAGGGAAAGTCCAATAAAACATCTATGGTGTCGAATGGATATAACCGCTATACACATGTGTCACATCTCTATTATCGCACAGATGTATGCGTTTTAGAATATAGCAATCATTCTTTACCATCAACACGGGTCTCCTGATGGGAACGAAAATTAGAGAACTGAATAGCATACTTGCATTATACAGCGACAAGGTAAAAAAAACTTTAACAAAACACAAAAAGAACAAAAGTAATAGAACGCTTTTTATGAAAAGAATGTATTATTGATTTTTAATAATATAAATGATATAGTATGCGATAACGATATACTTTTTAAATCATAATTCAAAAAGATTTAATATCAAAGATATCCCAAGCATACAATAGAAGTTATACAATATTATCATTCACGGAAGGACATCATTAGTATCTATAGAGCATAACCCGTCTATAATATTATGGCATGGCTAAAGCTGATCTATCTCCTTACTTTACCAGCTTCTAAGGTAAGTATGGGAATTTAAGATAATGTAATATAGTGTAATATAATATAAGAAAATATAATATAATACAAAGAAACTAATATATTAAGAAAGGTCATAGGTATCGCATTTTAAGATTAGAAGAATAGATTTATATGGTAAAATTAAACATAAATATTACAAACGACAATTACCAAATTATGGTGTTTTTGATGAGAAACGATATTTTTGTGAAGGACAAAAGCCACTGATTATTGACATTAAAAATATTAAATTTGCTATGACAATTTGTGAAGATAAAAAAAGATAGTTAGGCTTAACTTAAACTATCCACACCAAATTACCAAAAATTATTTTAAACACCCACAAATCAATACAATTCTTTTATAATCCAATTTAATACCATATATTGTCATATTATTTAAAGTATATGGAAATACCACAGAATATATGGAAATACCATAGAATATATCACTTTTTTAGCACAAATGCGTTAAATATTATCATAAATTTTTTGGGAGTTTCACTTTTTTAATACAAATGCTTGAAGAAATGTCATAAATTTTTTGGGAGTTTCACTTTTTTAATACAAATGCTTGAAGAAATGTCATAAATTTTTTGGGAGGGGTGTGTGTCTTAATATGTAATACTACGAACTGGATAGAGGGGTATGGGGGGGGGTGGTAGCTTCCCCAACCCACAGGCTGGAGCTGAAAAGCCCCAACCCGCAGGCTGGAGCTGAAAAGCCCCAACCCGAAGTTTGGAGCTGAAAAGCCCTAATCAGAAGTTTGGAGATGAAAAGCCTCAATCAGAAATTTGCCATTCAATTTCTATTTCTTTTTGTTTTTCAACCGATAAATTGTGCATGAAATAATTACCATATTCACCACGACCATATTGAATAAGTTCACAATTTTTTGGCATCAATTTTTTAAAATCATTTTCGTGAATTTCAAAATCAATATCTACTCTATCCCATATGAAACATCGATACTTCTCGTCAAAATTATCTTGAAATTTTTGCCAAAATTCCTCCTCTGTCAAAAAAGTTTCAACAATAACTTTAGAGTTGTTTCCTAATGTGCATATAATTTTTTCCATTTTTCCTCACTCCTTTTTTTATTTTACGCACACATTTCCAAAACTATCTTGTGAATATTCAAAATATGGCATAGGCTTTGCTAGTGTGCATCGTATTTTAAAATAGTCATTGTGCAAATCCAAAATTTTAGAATTAGAGGAATTCCATCTTTCTTTGAATTTTTGTTTCTCAATTTTATCTCCAAAATTAGTTTCCATAAAATTCTTAAATTTTAGGTAATAAAATTTAGTATAATTTAATCTTGCAAATTCCAAAATATCTTTATTTGGAACATTATTAAAATCGAATTTATTTTTTAATGACTCTATTTTTTTCATTTTACTTACCTCTTTTTTTATTTATTTTATAATATTTATTATTTTCTCATATCTTTTATTAATTTTTCATCTTTCCAAACTATTTTTCCATTTTCTCTACGAATCAAACAAATAGGACACCCAAAATGCAACCTTGAAGAAAAACAAATAACTTTTATTTCTTTATTTATTTCCAAATCACACCATAAATCATTAATTCTATCTTCATATTCTATGTTGCAATTTGCATCAAAATCAATAATATCCTCTGGATATTCAATAGATATTATTAGATCCTCGTTGTTACAAATCATTCCAAATCTGTTTTTTAATTCTATTCCTGAAATTTTCATTTTTCCTCACTCCTTTTTTATTTAATTATCTTAAACATATTTTACAAAAAAATAATGTATTTGTCAACAAAATATTCACTTTTTTGATACTTTATTTATCTTGACAAACAATGAAATATTTGCTTACATAATTATACTTATAATTCATATCACAATTTTACTATTACAAATAGGATAATGCACCGCAAAACACACACAAAAACCAACAAATTAGCCATTATTTTATGATTATTGATACAATATATCAAAATATATAATAACTCATAATTCCAGCCATTCCTTTCATTTGATAAATACTACTACAAATGTGGTATATATTATCATTATATATTATATAATATTTATTTTTTTAATACTTTTTGTTTGTAATTTTCTGCATTATTTGCTAATATATTTATAAGATAATAACAAAAAAGAGGTGGAAAATGAAAACAAAAATATTTGAGTGCTATGCTGAGTTTGCAAAACGAGACGATAAAAAAATCAACGGGGTTTCTCGAAATTTTGCTAATCAACACAAAAACTGGGAAGAAATGAATGCTACGAATCATGGCTGTTGGGACTGCATAGACTGCGACCGATGCAACGACTGCGAACGATGCAAAAACTGCGACCGATGCAAAAACTGTGTTCTATGCGACGACTGCGACCGATGCGTAGACTGCGTAGACTGCGACCGATGCGACCGATGCGACCGATGCGACGGCTGCTACCGATGCGACGACTGCGACCGATGCGACGGCTGCGTAGACTGCGTAGACTGCGACCGATGCGACCGATGCAAACTATGCTTTGACTACGATACAGACGACGACAAAAAATAAAAAAAAGAGGTGTAAAAATGGAAAATGTAAAAATTGATTTATTCGTTTGGATTAGAGGCAACAAAAACAAATCGCTAAAAAGAAAAACTATTGAAATTTCTAAAAGTGACTTTGAAAGATATTGCCCAGAATTAGAAGATGAGGATGATATTTTTTTTCATTTTCTTAATGAAGGGATTTCTAGCGAAGTAGAAGAGGATTTTATAGAAAATTTTATTTTAGCTGTTGGTCTACCACTTAAAAAAGATTACATAGATGAGGAAATCTACAAATCTTATATAGTGAAAATTTATAATAATTGACCTTGAAATTTTTCTGCAATAGGTCTCTGCCCTTGCGATAGGTCTCTGCCCTTGCAATAGGTCTCTGCCCTTGCGATAGGTCTCTGCCCTTGCAATAGGTCTCTGCCCTTGCGATAGGTCTCTGCCCTTGAGATAGGTCTCTGGAATAGTTTTTTGAAATATATTTTGTATTATATAGGTAGTAGTAATATTATACCATTATCTCCATATTACTATCTATATATTATTATTCTTGCAATCTTATTATCGTGGTATTACATATAATCATGTAAAGAGCGATTAAATGTTGAAATTCGGAAAATGTTTTTTTTATTGTAGATATAATTATACTACTATGCTTCTGCATTAGTATAACGATGTATCTATGTTATTATACAATCATAGTAGTAATGTTATCACTATACGTATGTAGTAGTATCAACACTACTGATACGATCATACTATTATCGATATGTAGTTACTTGTCTACTATAAAGAAGCAATATAAAGCATGTTTTGATGTATCTATCAAGTTTTTTTAAAACTATCTTTAATTTTATAATTTAACCCATCGGATTTCTTTTGTATCCTGTTTGCAATATCTTTTTTTAAATATCATTTTTAATCTTGCTTTTAGAATTGTTACATAATTATTTTTTAATTTTAACATTTTTTACCGCCTTTTTTATTTGATTATCTTATACATATTTTACAAAAAAATAATGTATTTGTCAATAAAATATTCATTTTTTTTGATACTTTATTTATCTTGACAAACAATGAAATATTTGCTTGCATAATTATACTTATAATTCATATCACAATTTTACTATTACAAATAGGATAATGCACCGCAAAACACACACAAAAACCAACAAATTAGCCATTATTTTATGATTATTGACACATAGTATACAAATAACAAATAACGCTTAATATTATATTCTCGTGCCTTGTATAAATAGTAGTATATATTGGCTAGAATATTCAAGCAATTATTTTATTATTTTAAATATTTATTCATTTATTTGATTATTTAGTAGACTTTTTTGCAAAATTTGCTATAATATATTTAAGATTAGTTAAAAAAGGGGCAAGGAAAATGGAAAATTTAAATTCAAGAAGTGCAAATAAAAAAAAAAGGGGAATAGAAAAATGAAAAAAATTACATTAAAAAAACTAGAGGAATTAAAAAAGAATTATCTTTCTGGGAGCTTGGAATATTATATTCTTGATAATTTACCAAATCAAGTAGATAATGCTGATGATATTTTTGATTTTATTAATCAAACATTAAAGCATGGTTGTATTTCTGGCGGTGTTCACGGACTTATTTATTCTAAAGATACTCATGAATTTTTTAATAAATTTTCAGAAGAGATTTTGGAGATAGTGGAGAATATAAGACAGGAATGCGGAGAAATACCTTTTGAATTAAATACAAATAATTTAGCATGGCTTGGATACGAGGAAACATTACGGAATTTAGCTATAAATGATTTATCATTAGAAATTTAATCAATACTACAAAGAGGCGGTGAGTAAAAATGGAAAATCAATCAGAAATATTTAATTTTCTTAAAGAAAAATTTAGTAATGACAAAAGACTTAAAATTGATTTAATAAATTGCATATCATTTTTGAACAAAAAATATAAAAAACATAGTCTTGATAGTAAAAGAAACATGGCTTTAATATTTTTAAAGAGGGCTATAACAAATTAAAAAAAAAAGGGGATAAGAAATGGAAAAGCAAGAAATGATTTATATTTTACTATTGATTTTATTATTTTTATTTTCTGTAAAAATGATGAGATTATAAAATTTATTTAGAGATTTAATATTCTGGATTAAAAAGGAAATTTTATATTTAATTATATAAATTAAATAAAGAATTAAAGAAACAATATTTTAAAAAAGCAAATAAAATTAGAAACAATGCAAAATCAAAAATCAGTGAATATACTATAAGAGATTTTTTGAATAAATCAATAAAAAAGGGATGGAAAAGAATAAAAATAACACAAGAAGAATTAGATGTTAAATTGAATTAGAAGATGCAAATTTCACTAAAACATAAAATAGTTCTAAAAAAATAAAAAAAAGATTGCATTTTTAAACAAAATATGTAATAATATATTTAATGAATTAAAAAAAAAGGGAAGGGGTTAATAATGAATAAATATAAAAAAGGATCATTTGGGTATTGGTGGACGATTATTAAAGGAAACGAGGATATTGAAGGGAAAAACTATAAAGGAGATATTAATTGCGATAATAACCAGCTAACAAGTTTAAAAGGTTGTCCGCAAGAAGTTGGTGGTTGGTTTTGGTGCATCAATAACCAGCTAACAAGTTTAGAAGGTTGTCCGCAAAAAGTTGGTGGTGGTTTTTATTGTAGCAATAACCAGCTAATAAGTTTAGAAGGTTGTCCTCAAGAAGTTGGTGGTCGTTTTGAATGCGATAATAACCAATTAACAAGTTTAGAAGGTTGTCCTCAACAAGTTGGTGGTTGGTTTTGGTGCGATAATAACCAATTAACAAGTTTAAAAGGTTGTCCGCAAAAAGTTGGTGGTAGTTTTTCTTGCAGCAATAACCAGCTAACAAGTTTAAAAGGTTGTCCTCAAAAAGTTGGTGGTCGTTTTTCTTGCAACAATAACCAGCTAACAAGTTTAAAAGGTTGTCCGCAAAAAGTTGGTGGTCGTTTTGAATGCGATAATAACCAATTAACAAGTTTAGAAGGTTGTCCGCAAAAAGTTGGTGGTTGGTTTTCTTGCGATAATAACCAATTAATAAGTTTAGCAGGTTGTCCTCAAAAAGTTGGTGGTAGTTTTTATTGCAGCAATAACCAGCTAACAAGTTTAAAAGGTTGTCCGCAAAAAGTTGGTGGTCGTTTTCTATGGAAGTAATAAATTTAAAGAGTTTTTTAAGAAATAAAAATATAAAAAAAAGGGAAATGGGTAATAATGAATAAATATAAAAAAGGATCATTTGGGTATTGGTGGACGATTATTAAAGGAAACGAGGATATTGAAGGGAAAAACTATAAAGGAGATATTGATTGCAACAATAACCAGCTAACAAGTTTAGAAGGTTGTCCGCAACAAGTTGGGGGGTGGTTTTCTTGCAGCAATAACCAGCTAACAAGTTTAAAAGGTTGTCCGCAAAAAGTTGGTGGTTGTTTTTATTGCAGAAATAACCAGCTAATAAGTTTAGAAGGTTGTCCTCAAGAAGTTGGTGGTGATTTTTATTGTAGCAATAACCAGCTAATAAGTTTAGAAGGTTGTCCGCAAAAAGTTGATGGTTGGTTTTGGTGCATCAATAACCAGCTAACAAGTTTAGAAGGTTGTCCGCAAAAAGTTGGTGGTAGTTTTTATTGCGATAATAACCAATTAACAAGTTTAGAAGGTTGTCCTCAAGAAGTTGGTGGTTGGTTTTCTTGCAGCAATAACCAGCTAACAAGTTTAAAAGGTTGTCCGCAAAAAGTTGGTGGTAGTTTTGATTGTGATAATAACCAATTAACAAGTTTAAAAGGTTGTCCGCAAAAAGTTGGTGGTTGGTTTTCTTGCAGCAATAACCAGCTAACAAGTTTAAAAGGTTGTCCGCAAAAAGTTGGTGGTCGTTTTGATTGCAGTGATAATTCTATAACAATTATCCCAGACGATTTTAAGTTTACAGATAGCTTATTTGGTGATATTTATTTGTATAAAGATGAAGTGTGGAGTTTTTTTGACGGAGTTAAGAAGAATGTCTTAAAACAAAGAAAACAAAAAAATATAGATATATATTATTTTGAAGATGGTGTTTGCATAAAAAAAGATGGTATATATTCTCACGGAAAAACATTAAAAGAAGCAAAAGAGGACTGGATATATAAAATATCAAATAGTGATACAACTGAATATAAAGACATGAATATTGATACAATCATATCTTTTGAAGAAATGATAAAAATGTATAGAACAATAACTGGGGCTTGTGGGTTTGGATGTAGAGATTTTATAAAAACAAATAATGTGGAAAAACGAAAGTATTCAATAAAAGAAATTATTGATTTAACACAAAACCAGTATGGAAGTAATAAATTTAAAGAGTTTTTTAAGAAATAAAAATATAAAAAAAAGGGAAGGGGGTAATAATGAATAAATATAAAAAAGGATCATTTGGGTATTGGTGGACGGTTATTAAAGGAAACGAGGATATTGAAGGGAAAAACTATAAAGGAGATATTGATTGCAGCAATAACCAGCTAATAAGTTTAGAAGGTTGTCCGCAAAAAGTTGGTGGTTGGTTTTCTTGCAGCAATAACCAATTAACAAGTTTAGAAGGTTGTCCGCAAAAAGTTGGTGGTGATTTTGATTGTGATAATAACCAGCTAACAAGTTTAAAAGGTTGTCCGCAAAAATTTGGTGGTGGTTTTTATTGCAGCAATAACCAGCTAACAAGTTTAAAAGGTTGTCCGCAAAAATTTGGTGGTGGTTTTTATTGCAGCAATAACCAGCTAACAAGTTTAAAAGGTTGTCCGCAAAAAGTTGGTGGTGATTTTTATTGCAGCAATAACCAGCTAACAAGTTTAAAAGGTTGTCCGCAAAAAGTTGGTGATTGGTTTTCTTGCAGCAATAACCAGCTAACAAGTTTAAAAGGTTGTCCTCAAAAAGTTGGTGGTCGTTTTGATTGCAGTG